>Ga0207660_10002117_pt1 | contig 13162 bp, 6 predicted proteins | sample KBSC73BmetaG_FD_184335 | JGI IMG/M metagenome (GOLD analysis project Ga0207660, IMG submission 184335) | Corn rhizosphere microbial communities from Kellogg Biological Station, Michigan, USA - KBS C7-3B metaG (SPAdes) (version 2) | ecosystem: Host-associated > Plants > Roots > Rhizosphere ... | reverse complement strand
AGATCGTAGGTGGGCGTTTTGGCGACCTTTGGCGGCACGTGATACCCGAGCGACTTCAGGAATAGACGCATTGCTTCGGCATTATCGGTCTCGACGGCATAGCGAACGAACCGCGGTTCGTTCGGCGTGGTTTCAGGCATCACCACGATGTATTGCCGGATATTCACCTTGAAGAAAACGGCGGAAACCTGGTCGGCCGACAGTCCGCTGGTCACAACCGCAGTCTGATCCTTCCGTATCGCAAAAGCTTCATCGAACCCGAGCAGGTCGTGATAGAAATGGCGGCACGCATTCAAATCGTGGCAGCGTACCACGGCCTGTGACAGACCAAGCAGGCGCGGCCTTTGTGCTTCAGCGCCGAATCCCGCGGCCGGAAGCACGATTCTTGCGAACAGGATAGCCACAACAAGTTTCTTCATAGGCTCTTGTTCCAGAATCATATCTCAATTGCAAACTGCTGCGCTCGCTCGTCACAACGATGGAGAATATTTGAAAGCCGATGCAGGATTCATCGCGGACGTGTTTACGTGAGGCCCGGCAGAGCGTATTCGCAGTTCCGTCCTCATCGAGCGGAATCGATAGCGACCTTGCGAGGCCACTGTGAATTGTCCTCCCGGTTACTGAGCAGGCTTTCCCGCAATTCCTCTCGAGTGGGCTGAATGCCACCTCGATCGTTAATTGCCCTCGATACGAGTATGTGTCGGCCAGGCGCAGGATCCTTCCAGGTCATAGACCACAGCAGCCATGCTGAATCGCCTCGTCGCTCATCGATTGACGCCTCCTGCCACGAACTCCCATCGATCTGAAGTTCCACGCGAACAATCTTTGCGGATCCTCCCCACGCGGCTCCGAATATTTTGTATTTGAACCGCTCTCCAACTCGATGCCGCGTGATACGCGCGACCACGGACTTCAGATTGTTACGCGAGATCGAAGTATCGAGCCAGAGCGTGGTCTCGGGAGATTTTACCGCTCTGAGGCTCTGATAGTTTCGCGCCATATGCCGGCCCTCATAACGGTGGTCGATGACTTCGATCCGGGTCAGCCATTTGATCTGCGACATACCGTACCACCCCGGCATAACCAGGCGAAGCGGAAAGCCATGTTCCGCCGGCAGCGGTTTGCCGTTCATCGCGAAGGCAAGCAGGTGGTTTCCGGATAGCGCCTCCTGCACATAGATACTCCAGCCGTGGGGTGAAGGATAGCTGGTATTGCCGGCCTCCCACTTCACGTCCGGTTCCGAATCCATCCCCAGAAAAACGACTTCGCGCGCCTCCGGCTGTACAAGGCTTTCCCGCAGCAGTTCCGCGAGGTCAACCCCGGACCAGACGGCATTGCTCACCAGCCCGTTCATGATACGCGGATCGTCCGAGTTTCCTGAGCATTCGATCGTCACTGCAGCATTGCGTTGGCCGGGGCGCTTCACAAGATCATCAAGAGATAGTTCGAGGGGACGCTTCACCAGACCGCCAATTCTCAGGCGCCATGTAGCGGGATCCGCTTGCGGCGCCCTGGTTTGATGAAAAGCGAAGAAATCCTCGCTGGGAGTTGTGAAAGAAGTGAGCGTGCGCAGGTCGAACGACTTTACGCGCGGATTATTATCCTGGGCATCGGTACGAAATTCGGGCGCATAATCGCTGAATGCAATCGGTTCTTCACCCGCTGCCAGAGCCGGCGCTGACAGGGAAAAGGCCGCGCCAGATACCAGAAAATGTCGGCGGGACCATCGCCCCAATTCAGCGCCTCACCTTACCGCGTTACCTCAAAACGTCAGCCGCAGGCTGCCCTGTAGAAGACGATTTGGATTAATCTGAACCGCCTGGTTGCCCCGCGCGGTCGTCACCTGCCCGAAGGCAGCGTCGCCCAGAGTGGTGTCGGGCGCGTCCGGCTCTTTGGTGTTGGTGACATTGTAGGCCTCTGCCCGGAACTCGAGTCTGATCCGTTCCGTAATCGTGAAGCGACGAAAAACGGAACCGTTGATTGCGAACAGATGCGGCCCATGCAGGATATTGCGCCCAACATTGCCGATAGTACCGGCGGGCGGGTCCTTGAAAGAGGAGGGCGTAAACCAGTACGTGCCAGGTCCGACATTACCCAGAATCTGCACCGGAGCGACTTGTAGCGGCCACTGAGTATTGCCGGGCGCATTCAGCGATGTGCTGGACGCGCTGAAATTCAGTGGCAGCCCGCTCTCCCAGGTCCATAAGCCATTCAGTTGCCATCCGCCGAGCAGCGCTTTGGCAACGCCGCTTCTGGCCAGTGGTTTCCCGGCGCCGAACGGCAGTTCCCAGATAGCGCTGTAGGTAAAGATGTGCCGCCGGTCGTACCTGGTCAAACCTCTGTAAAGCGCATATCCAAGCTCGTTGTAGGCGGAGGAATCGATGGATTTGCCGAACGCGTATGAGGTGTTCATCTGGAATCCGTTCGAGAACCGTCGGTTCAGTTTGAGCTGCAGCGCATTGTAATGCGAGCCCTGAAACCAGGGATAGGTTGTGTTGGCCGTGCGACCAAAAAGGATATTCAGCGGCTCGCTCGCAATGCCAGCCCCAGCGACCATGGCGGCGTTGATATTGACCGACGTGTTACTCACGTTCGTATTCGAGATATAGAGCGCGTGATTTCCCACGTATGCCGCTTCCAGGGAGAGATTCGCCGGCAGCGAACGCTGGACGGCAAAATTCCAGGTCTCAACGTAAGGTACCGGAGTGTCGGGAGGAGTGATAGTGAAATTCTGATTCGGCGCGTTCGGAATAATGCCAGTGGAAGGTATTTCGACGGCGAGAGGAGCCGGAAAACCGGTCGCCATCGATCCGGCGGCGACAAAGGAATTCGGAGCCACAATCTGCTGCGCCTGTCTTACCGGGTATTCCCAATTGACGGTGTACCGATAGAAACTACTCATGCCAAATCCGGCGCGAATCACCGTTCTATCGTTGAACCGATAAGCGATGCCAATCCTCGGGTAGACGTTTCGCGGGTAATTTTTCACGCCAAGATCCATGGGAACTTTACCCACACCCGCCACCAGCACACTGTTCGTATTCGGGTCGTAATTGACAGATCCGCCCGGAAACTGCGGGTAGGAGGCCGGCCAGTACTCCCATCGCGCACCCAGGTTGAGCGTCAATTTCTGGGTTGCCTGCCACTGATCCTGGAAGTACAGGCTATAGACGTGATTACGGCGCGTGGGTTCGATCACGGCGAGGTCCCGGCCGATGCCGTTGGGCTCGTCGAGGACAAAAGAGGCGAACGAATTCGCGAAGCCGTTCACGATGCCGGGCGCGTTGAGAGTCGTCGGTCCGGGTGCAAAGGTAAATCGCCCGCGCGGGCTGTAAGTCGCCGTTTGCAACAGGAAATACTGCTCATAACGGACATCGCCGCCCCATTTGATTACGTGGGTACCTGCAATCTTGTTCCAGTTATTCGCGATCTCGAAGTTGGTCGAGGAGCGCCGCCACGGCAGGCAGCCGTTGATGCCGATCATTGGCGTATCGTAACCATTCACAAAAACTTCGGCCAGCCCGCTGGTCCATTTGTCTCCCAGGTTGCCGTTGGGGATACCAAGTTTCTGTGAAAGATTCATTCCCGTGTCCACGTTGGTGGCGTCGTTGCGGTTGCGCACCACTCCCGCCCGGAATTCAGAGATCAGCGTAGGGCTGAAAATGTGGTTGTAGTTAAAACCAGGGCTTTGATTGAGCGAAGGCCCGGTGGCATCGAAGCCATTATTCGACGGTCCGCCGTAGATGCCCAATCCCGGACCGTACAATCCCGGATTGGTTACGTTGATGTGGGAAAGGCTATATCGGACCGCGATCTTATCGTTCGAGGTCAGCAGGTAGTCCACTTTGGCGTCGAACGCATCGATTGACTTGCGCTGATTCGTCGCTATCTGAATATTGTTGGAAAATCCCGAAAGAGAGGGAGGCGGCAGAAAACTCATGTACTGCTGAAAGATTGGGCTGATGCGGCTGGCGGGAATCATCTGGTTTGGGAATGGCGTCCGGCCCGCCCCGGTTGCCGTATTTCCGGTTTGCGGGTCGTAGATGGTGGTGGGCGCGGCAGAGAAATCTCCAGCCCGCATCGGCATCGTCGGAATCGTCGGCATCGCCAACTGGCCTACCAGATCCCGGCTGCCCTGAAAATCCGTGAAGAAGAAGAGTTTGTCTCTTATGATTCGCCCCCCAACGGAACCGCCGTACTGATTGTGCACGGCGTGCGGAACGGTTCGTGCGAAAACGTTACGGGCCTGCAGTGCGCTGTTATTGTGGTACTCGAACAGGCTTCCGTGGAGCCTGTTCGTACCGGATTTCATGATCACGTTGACAGCGGCTCCCCCTGCCCGCCCAAATTCGGAATCGTAGGCAGACGTGCTGACGTCTACGGCTTCAATGGCATCGGCGGGCAGAACGATGGCTGTAAGGTTATTGTTCTGCTCGATATTATTGTCGAGTCCCTCGATCATGAAGTTGTTCAGCCGGTCGAGACCGTTGACCGGAACCTGCAGGGACTCCTGCGAGTTAAAAAACGGGGAGTTCGACCGATAGCCCTGCTGCGCGCCCGGAACAAGTAGAATCGAGTTCTGATAATTTCGCTGATTGAGCAGGGGCAGCGTGTTTAGTTGCCGGCTCTCGACCTTACCGCCGGTATCGGCCCGGTCGGTTTGCAGAACCGGTACTTCCGAAGTTACGTCGACTACCTGTTTCACATCTCCGGGCTGAAGTTCCAGATCGACGCGAACCGTCGTATTGGCCGCGAGCGCTATGCCGTCGCGCACAGTTTCACGGAATCCGGTCTGCTGGATATTCACACGGTATGTACCGGGGTCGAGATTGGCGAATGCATAGAAGCCGCTCTCATTGGTGACTTCCGCCCGATGGAAATTGGTATTGACTTCGGTGAGATTCACCGTTGTTGACGGTATAACAGCGTGACTCTGGTCGCTTACAGTTCCCAGAATCGTTCCCTTCAGAGCCTGCCCCATGGCCGGGCAGGCGAACAGTAGCAGAGCCCCGACACAAGACCCGCTAGCGACGCAGATGCCTTTTACGCACATCAGGCACCCCCCTTTATCGCTATCGATGCTATCCGGGATTCCGGTTTCTGTCAACGCTCAAAAATCAAATTACGCAACTCGCGGTGACGGGTTTTCCGAGACCTTAGCCCGCCTTCGACTAATGTCGCCGTCCGGCGCCTTCTCGCAATTCAACTTGTGAATCAATCGGAATCTTGTCCCACTCTTCCGTGACTCCACCCGGCCATTCGGCAAGTATGGTCGCGCCCCGCGCATCCCCCAGTCCGAAATGGACGCGAACGTCGCTGGCGCTCAGGTAACTTCCGTCTGTGTGGACACGGCCATAGAGTACGCCCCTATTCGTACCCGTGTCGGAGGGCCGCACCGTGAGGCGCGCCCCGATGCCATCGCGATTCGATTTCACTCCCCGCAATCGGACGCTGAGCCAATGGCCTCGAGGCGCTGTCTCGTTCAGCAGAAGGCGCGCCGGCCCGTGATTGTTGGCGATCACCAAATCCACCGAGCCATTATTGTCGATATCTCCGAATGCGACGCCTCGCCCGACTTCCGAAAGAGTAAACGGCGAACCCGCGGCGGCGCTGGTCTCTCGAAACCGTGGACCCTCGTTGTGAAACAGCAGATTCCGCTGATGGAACGGATACGGGTCTCCCTGCAGCTTTTCGATCCGCGTCACCGCGCCATTGGCAATGAACAAATCCGGCCGCCCGTCATTGTCGTAATCGAACCACCCTGCGCCGAATCCGGTAAGTGGAAACGTGGGAAGATACAGACCATATTTCATGCCGGTATCGGTAAACTGAGCCCGCCCGGTATTTTGATATAGCGTCGCCCCTTCCCCCGTAAGGTTGGTAACGAAAATGCTTTCATCGCCACTGCCATCGAAAACACCGACAGCGACTCCCATCCCCGCCCGCGCCATGCCGTCGGTTGAATAGCCAGCGCCTGACAGCAGCGCGGATTCGCGAAACGTTCCGTTTCCGTTGTTTAGCCAGAGCAGGTTTGCCTGGCCATCGTCAGCGACGTAGATATCGGGCCAACCATCCCCGTCAAAATCGGCCGCCGCGACGCCCAGGCCGGGTCCGATTGCCGAACCGATTCCTGCCGCCTGGGTGACATCCTCGAATTTTCCGTTCCCTCGGTTCCGAAAGAGCCGGTCGAGGGTCGGCTTATAGGCGGCAGGGGTGCAGTAGTCCGGCTGACCGGCCGGAGTGAAGCATTCTTTGTTACCTCGAACGGTGAAATCCACGTAATGCGCGACGTAAAGGTCCAGAAGACCATCTCTGTCGTAGTCGACGAATGAGGCGCTTGTGCTCCAGCCATGGTCAGCGACTCCGGCCTCCTTCGTAACATCTGTGAAGGTCCCATCACCGTTGTTCCGGTACAGAATGTTCGATCCGAAATTCGTGACATACAAGTCCGGATGCCCGTCATTGTTGTAATCGCCCGTGGCGACTCCCATGCCGTAACCCATAGACACCAGATGCGCCTGCTCGGTCACATCCATGAACCGCAACCTGCCGGTCTCCTTAAGCATGTTGCGAAACAGACGGTTGCCAGGCTTCGACCACGCCGGGGGAGGAAAGATCGAATCCGCGAGTCTTTTCCCGGGCTCGAGTACGGTTCCCTGAGCCAGAAAAACGTCCAGATCGCCGTCTCCATCGTAGTCAAACAGCGCTACTCCGGAACCCATGATCTCCGGCAGATAATATTTGCCGGTAGCTCCCGTGAAGTGTTGAAAACGCAATCCCGTCTCAGCGGCGGCTTCCCTGAATCGCGGTCCGGCGGGCTCTCGGTCGCGCGAACTCTTTACCGTGCAACCTGAAAGCACCGCCAGGAGAAGACCGGCCGTGATCCTTCTGTAGCTCGTCACCTGGACAGTCGTTGCTCGACGCTGGCAAGAGTCGCCTGAATCTCCGCCATCAGCTGCAGCTGGTTCAGACTGGCCGCGCGCTGACCCGCCTGATGCAGATAGCTTTGCGCGCTGGAGAAGTCGCCCGCCTCGGCATAGGCGATGCCCAGGGCATACATGAACCGAGGCGTCTCTCCGTCCTCCGGCGTCACAGTTTGCGATAATTGCGCGATCGCTTCGGGCGTTTTCCCCTGCATCAGCAATAAATGGCCGAGTTGATAATGAGCCTCACGGAAATTGGGCTTCTCCTCGATTGCATCCTTATATTCCCGGGCAGCCTCCTCAAACTTTCCTCTGCGCTCGAGCATTGCGCCCAGGTTGCTGTGCGCCTCCGCGTAATTTTGGCTGTTTGCAAGCGCCTTGCGAAATGCGGATTCCGCTTCCGTAAAGTTTCTGCGGCTCACCATGAAGACCCCATAATCGTAATGACTCTGCGGCAGGTTCGGATTGATCGCTATTAAACTACGGTATGCTTCTTCCGCCTTTTCCGGCTGCCCGACCCGGGCATAGAGAGAGATGAGGTTTGCATAGGCCTGACTGAGCTTCGGATCCTGACGTAATGCCTCTTCGTGTTCGACGATTGCCTGCTCGATATTGCCGGCGTTTTCAAGATCGACGCCTTTCGTCAGATGCGCGAGAGCCGAGTTGTCGAGTGCGCGAACGGACTCCAGAACAGGATCTTCCGGCTCTGGATCGCCGCCGGCTTTATACTTTTGCCAGGCAGCAAGGTGAATCCGGGCTTCTCCCGTATGGCCCGACCTCTGGCAGGAAAGAGCCAAAGCGTAATGCGCAGTGGCATATGTCGGCCATAGCTGGCACGCCTTGCGATAGTGTTCCTCAGCCTCCGTGGACTGCCCCTTCGCAGAAGCAATCCGCCCCAGCCAGTACCGGGCGGGCGCGATTTGCGGGTTATCCTTCAGAAGCGACTCGCAAACCAGCCGCGCTTCGTCCAGCCCTCCCAAACCGAGAAGGACTTCCGCAAGCTTGATCCGGGCTGGGACATATCCGGGGTCAATCCGCGTAGCCGCGCGCAGGCTCACCGCGGCTTCTGCATTCCTGCCCTGCGATGCCTGCACCAGCCCGAGGTAATAGGCCCATTGAAATCGCTTCGGATCGAGGTGATGCGCTCTTCGATAGCAAACTTCCGCGGCTTCCGTCTGGTCAAATGCGTGTAACAGCATTCCCAGATTTCCATTTGCTTCCGCGTCCAGAGGTTTTGCCTGGACTGCTTGATAGGCCTTTTCGAATCGCCCACGGATTGGAGGCCGATACGCTGTCATTTGCAGCTTCGGGATCGCCGGCAGATCGGTTGCTTGCGTGGTCGGAGTCGGTCGCGTGGAGCAGCCAGCGACGAAAAGGAGCGCCGCAAGGTAATACCCGCGAATCACCTGATGATTGTATCCCTGAGCCGGATCCGGTGGATACCGGGCGCGAGGCACGCTGTCAGGAAGATGTACGTGGCGTTCCGCGGGTCCGCCATCGCTGTGCTGGAGGAAATGCTGTGCTCGAGGGCAGTTCGTAATTCCCGGACAAAGCCTGTTCACACCGTCCCATATATTCGTTACACTCTGGAGAATCGGCAATGCGTACATCTCGAGTCAGGCGCGCCTGGTGCTTCCTAAGTGTTACAGTTCTTTCCGCTACCGCAGCTTTCGCGCAGAATTACCGGGCGGAACAGATCACCGAGAACGGCGTTCCCATCGTTCGCCTTACAGACAGCGCCAGCGCCGTAGAAGTCTCAATCGTCCCTTCCATCGGGAACCGCGCATACGAAATGAAGGTGCACGGGAAAAATATCCTTTACTTCCCTTATTCCGATGTCTCCGAATTCCAAAAGCGGCCGCGACTTTGCGGCATTCCTTTCCTGGCCCCATGGGCGGATATCCTGAACGAGCCTGCTTTCTGGGCGAACGGCAGGAAATACGTCTTCAATATGGAGTTGGGGAATGTCCACGGGGAGGGCCGATCCACGGTCTCCTGGTGAACTCGCCACTGTGGCGCGTCACTGAAGCGGCAGCGGACTCGAAGTCGGCGCACGTTACCAGCCGCCTCGAATTCTGGAAAGATCCCGATCTGATGGAGCAGTGGCCTTTTGCCCACGAATACGAGATGACTTACCGCCTTGCCAAAGGCGAGCTTGAGGTCCAGACCACAATCCACAATCTGAGCGCCGAACCGATGCCCGTGGTTATCGGGTTCCATTCGTTCTTCCAGATCCCGGACGTTCCGCGGGACGAGTGGACCGCTCACCTTGCCGCGCGCGTGCACGTCATCGCTGATGAGCATAATCTTCCGACTGGCGAAATGCGGCCCCTCGATATTCCCAATCCGCTGCCGCTGCTGGATCGCACTCTCGATGACGGCTTTACCGATCTCGAGCGCGATTCCGAAGGCCGCGCGCATTTCTCGATCGAGCATGAGGGCAAGGTGGTCGAAACGCTGTTCGGCACAAGTTATCCGGTCGCAACGATCTGGTTGCCGCGCGGTTCCGATGGCCAGCCTCGCGAATTCATCTGCTTTGAGCCTCTGGCGGCCATCATCAACGGCGTGAATCTGGCGCACGAGGGCAAGTACCCCGCGCTGCAGTCGGTTGCGCCCGGAGGGACGTGGACCGGTAGCTTTTGGGTTCGCGTTCGTGGTATTTGAATACCAGACTAAGCGCAGACTATGCCAGGGGATAGCTGCCCGTAAGTGAGAGGGAAAAGATGCCTTTTCAATTCATACGTCGTTTTCTCGTGGCCACGGTCCTTCTAAGTGCGTCGGCCTTGCTGCCGGTGCGCGCCGATGTGACCGCGACTATTCTCGGCAACAGCCGCGACAGCACGGGCGCAGTCGTTCCCGGAGTAAAGGTGACGGCAACAAACGTGGATACGAATCTTAGCCAGACTACACTGACCGATGCCGCGGGCGAATATCGATTCCTGTCGCTCCCGGTCGGCACATACCGGGTCGATGCCGAGTTGAGCGGTTTCCAGAAATTCACGACCGGCAACATCATCCTCGCCGTGGATCAGCAGCGGCGAGTGGATATCACACTGCAGGTCGGTAGCGTACAGGAGAGCGTTGAGGTGCAGGCAAACGCGGTGCAGGTGGAGACCGCCAGCACCCAAATGGGTACTGTAATCGACGATCACTCGATAGAGAATTTGCCGCTGAACGGCCGCAGTTACATCGACCTGCTCTCGATTCAGGCCGGCGTTGCGCCGGAGACGGGAGCGAACGCTTCGTTGGGTCTGATTTCCGTGAATGGCCAGCGCGAAGCTTCCAATGCCTTCCTGGTGAATGGCGGCGACGTAAACGAGGGCCGGAACATGGGAACCGGCATCATCCCCAATCTCGATTCGGTCGCGGAGTTCCGCCTGATTACGAACAGCTTCGACGCGGAATACGGCCGCTTCAGCGGCGCTGTTATGAACGCGATTACGAAATCTGGTACAAACGGATTTCACGGTACTGTCTTTGAATTTCTTCGGAACAGCGATCTCGATGCGCGCTCCTTCTTTGACCCTAAAGTCACGGTTCTCAAGCGCAATCAGTTTGGTTACGCAGTAGGCGGACCTGCCATTAAGAACAGGATCTTCTGGTTTACCGATTACCAGGGAACGCGCCAGAGCCAGGGAGCAACCGCCAGCCTGCAAACTGTTCCGACTCTTGCGCAACGCAACGGCCAGTTCAGCGCAAGTGACCTGAATGGCGTCGTGAGCGGCCCTTATTGGGCGCAAGCACTCTCCCAGCGTCTGGGATACACAGTAGCCGCGAACGAGCCTTATAGCACGTCCTCATGCATAAGCACCGCACAGTGCGTTTTTCCGGGCGGCGCGATTCCAGCGAGGGCGTTATCGCCAATAGCGGCAAAAATGCTTCCGGCTTACATTCCTGCGCCAAACTCGGGAGCCACCTCGTTCATTCCTCCCAGCGTCGTAAACAGGCTGAATGAGGACAAGATTGGGGAGCGTGTCGACATCAACACGAAGAGCGCCGGCACCTGGTATGCGTACTATCACTTCAACGATTCGACCACCGTCAGTCCCGGCATCTTCGGGCCACAATATGGCAATTTCGGGACGCGAACCCCGCGGCGCGCGCAGCAGGCCGTTCTCTCGAATACGCTTACCCTCAGCCCATCCGCTGTAAACGAAGCCCGCGTCGACTTCACACGCATCGCTTCAGTCAGCAACAACCCTACAGACTCCCCGGTATCTCTTTCGAGCCTCGGTTTCGTTACTGGCCCCGGCACACTGGGCATCATCAATTCGGGGCCTGATACCTGGCAATCCGTACCGCCCATTTCGATCTCGGGGCAAACCGGCCTGAATTTCGGGCGCACAATCAGCGCCACCGGCCAGTACAACAACACCTGGCATCTCTCGGACACTTTCGCGAAAGTCTGGAAGACACACGCTTTCAAGTTCGGCGGTGAATTCCGTTATCTCCAGATCAATGAGCGCAACATCTACGCGCCCAACGGGAATTTCACCTTCGACGGGTCGGAGACCGGCTACGATTTCGCCGACTTCCTGCTCGGCGCGCCAAGCCAATACATTCAGGCTTCGTTCCAGGTGCTCGATTCACGGACCCGCTACGGCGCGGCCTTCGCAGAGGACTCCTGGCGCGTCACGCCGAATTTCACCCTCAACTACGGCCTGCGGTGGGAAGTCAGTATGCCGTGGTATGACACGCAGAATAAAATCGAGACGATTGTTCCTGGTGTGCAATCGACGGTGCTTCCTGGCGCTCCTACGGGCTGGCTGGTGCCGGGCGACCCGGGACTGCCGGGTGGCGGTAAGATCCCGTCGACGCTTGCCCCCACCACCTGGGACAATTTCGCGCCACGGCTCGGCTTTGCGTGGTCTCCGAGTGTGTCGGGTGGAATTCTCGGCAAGCTGATGGGCGGACCGGGGAAAACCAGTATCCGCGCAGCCGCGGGAATCTATTACACCGCCATTCAGGATGCCGGGCTCTTTATTGAGGTCGCCGACGCTCCTTACGGACTGTATTGGGTGAGCCAGTCGCCCGTGCTGTTCGATCAGCCATTTCTGACTCGCGCCGACGGCAGTTCACAGACGCAGCGATTTCCTTTTACGTTGCCCATCCCCGGATCGGCTGCGATAAAAAATCTGGACTGGTCGGTATTCCTGCCGATAACGGGTTCACCCGGATATCTGACCAACAACAAACTGCCCTACGCCGAGCACTACAACTTTTCGATCCAGCGCCAGCTCGGCGGCAACATGGTGATGACGCTCGCGTACGTCGGCACCGAGGGCCACAAGTTGTTCGCGCAGTACGAAGCCAATCCGGGCAATCCGGCGCTGTGTCTGAGCCTGCGCGGATCGGGGGTAGCGGCGGGTACTCCGCAATGCGGGCCGAATCAGGAGAATGCTATTTTCACTCGGCCTGACGGAACGCAGGTTTTCGGAACGCGCAGTCCGCTCGGATACAATTTCGGCAGCAACACGTACGAATCCACGAACGCAAACTCCGTTTACAACTCACTTCAGGTTCAACTGGAACGGAGAACGCGCAATTTCACGTTTCTCGTCGCGTACACGTTCAGCAAGGCAATGGACAACGCCTCAAGCTTCAGCACGATGAACTATTCCAACTTCAGGTTAAGCCGAGCCCTGTCATCGTTTGACTCAACGCACAACTTCGTCGCAAGCTACAGCTATACGATCCCGTTCGATCGCGCATTTCACCGCGCCCCCGCTCGCCTGACACAGGGTTGGTCCATAAGCGGCATCACCCGCCTTGCCACTGGCTTTCCGATCACGATTACCCAAAGTGGTGACCGTTCGCTCAGGGGAGCAGGCGGCGTGGATCATCCCGATTTCATCGGCCCTCTCGTGGTTACGCCGGATGTTCGCGCGACCTCGACCCACACGTATTTCAACAAGAGCGCGTTCAGCTCAGAGCCGCTGGGAACCATGGGAAATTCGAATCAGCGCTTCTTTCACGGACCCGGGATCGATAACTGGGATCTGGCCCTGCAAAAGTTGACGCGGGTTCGTGAGAGCATGTCGCTTCAGTTCCGTGCGGAATTCTTCAATGCGTTCGAGCACGCTCAATTCAGCAACCCGACCGGGAACTATACCAGCTCGACTTTCGGTCGGGTAACCAGCGCCGGGCCGGGCCGCGTGGGACAGATGAGTCTGAAACTCATGTGGTAAAGACATCCCATGCCAGGTTTTGTTAAGGGGATTTTAAGCCGCCGCGATCTG
>Ga0207660_10002111_pt1 | contig 13187 bp, 10 predicted proteins | sample KBSC73BmetaG_FD_184335 | JGI IMG/M metagenome (GOLD analysis project Ga0207660, IMG submission 184335) | Corn rhizosphere microbial communities from Kellogg Biological Station, Michigan, USA - KBS C7-3B metaG (SPAdes) (version 2) | ecosystem: Host-associated > Plants > Roots > Rhizosphere ... | reverse complement strand
CCCAGAGCTCGGGCCCGGTCGTCTCGTAGTGGGCCTGCGGGTTTGCCTGGTTCGAGTACTGGTCCGGCTTGAAGGCGCCGGGGATCTCCTCGGCGAGCCGGTTGGAGACCGAGTAGTAGCTCTCTGGCGACTCGGGCGGAACCGCAGTCGGGCAGATGACAACCTCGGCGCCGTAGGCGCGCAGGAGCGCGCGCTTTTCCTCGGCGATCTTGTCGGGCATGACGAAGACGCAGCGGTAGCCCTTGAGCGCTGCAGCGATGGCAAGGCCCACGCCGGTGTTCCCGCTCGTCGGCTCGACGATGGTGCCGCCCGGGGCCAGCTTCCCCTCCCTCTCGGCCTGCTCGATCATGCGCAGGCCGATCCGGTCCTTCACGCTTCCGCCGGGGTTCAGAAACTCGAGCTTCGCGAGGAGCGTCGGCTCGACCTCGCGCGAGAGCCGCTGCAGGCGGACGAGCGGCGTGTTCCCGACGAGGTCGAGGACGGTGGGGTGGTCGCCGGCCATCGGCCGTAACGATACGGCCTGGCGTCAGTGCCTGAAGTGGCGCCGGGGCGCAAAGACGATCGTCCCTCCGGCCTCCTCGACTGCAGCGACGACCTCGTCGTCCCGCTTCGAGCCACCGGGCTGGACGATCGCCTTGACGCCTGCCTCGAGCGCCAGCTGCGGCCCGTCCGGGAAGGGGAAGAACGCGTCGGAGGCGAGCACGGCCCCCTCGAGCGAATGACCGTGCTCGCGCGCCTTGTCGAGCGCGATCTTCACGGACTCCACGCGGCTCATCTGGCCTGCTCCGACGCCGATCGTCTGCAGGTCCTTGGCGATGACGATCGCGTTCGAGTTGACGTGCTTGCAGATCCTCCAGGCGAAGAGGAGGTCGCCCCAGAGGTGCTCGTCGGGCTGCTCGCCGGCGCGAACCTCCATCCCCTCGCGGTCGTCGACCTCGGCGTCGGCGTCCTGGACGAGGAAGCCGCCGGAGATTTGTTTGTATTCGACGCCTTCGCGGTTGGTCCAGACGTTCTTGCAGGTGATCGAGCAGGTGTGACAGCCGATGCACTTGTCTAGGTTCAGAACCATCGCGATCTGTGCGCGGATTTTCATGGGTGGGCCTCTTGATTGACTTCAGAATGCGCTCTTGTTGGACGCAGCAGGGTTGCGTGGTAGGTTGCTTGCGAAGAGGAGGCTCTCCCATGTCCAAAGACGCCACCTTCCACCTGGAGACTTTTTTCCTCGCCTTCATCGAGGAGATGGTGGCCAGCGGCCGCTACAGCTCCCCCAGCCAGGTGGTCCAAGCCGGCTTGCGCTTGCTCGAGCAGCGCGAATCCCACGCCGACGCTCTGGCCACCGCTCTCCAGGAGGGGGAGGACAGCGGCTGGGTGGAGGACTTCGACTTCGATGAGTTCCTGGCGCGCAAGAATGCCGAGTTCGTGGAACGCGAGCGCGGTGAGAAGGCGTGACCGATTACGTCCTTTCGCGACTTGCAACGTTCGATCTCGACGAGATCTGGGACTACAGTGCCAAGCGTTGGGGACGGGAGCAGGCCAACAAGTACGTTGAAGGCTTGCGCCAGAGCATGCTGCGCCTAGCCGTCGATCCTTCTCGCGGGCGTTCGGTAACGGTGCGCGGCAGAGGCTATCTCCGATACAAGTCAGGCTCTCACACGATTTTCTACCGCGCGACTGGCAGAGGCATCTATGTCGTCCGCGTCCTGCATCAAAGCATGAACCACGAGCGGCACTTGCGTTGAGGTAAGCGGCATGACGAAGGCCATCGCGACTCCCGCGGCCTTTGAAATGCTGGCTAGTCCTGCGCGACAAGAGCCGGTGACCTTGCTCGCCGACCGCGCGACCGAATACGATGACGCTCGCGACCGAGTGATCGTTGCGGTTCGCGCCATGCAACGAACGGCAGCTGCCCGCGACCTCTCGGAGGAGGCACTCGCCTGCTTGGTTCCTTAAGGCGATTGCAACGACGCAGGAAGAATGAGAGTCCGTGGGGGTCATTCAGCTGCCTCCGGACGGGCCGCCGCCAGCTGGTCCAGCCAATCCACCTTGCTCATCTTGCGCACGATCACGAACTCGTCGCGGTTGGTGCCGATGGTGCCGTAGTAGTTGAAGCCGTAGGACTGCTGGGCGTAGCCACCGATCATGTGCGTGGGCTTGACGACGGCGCGCGTCACCGAATTGTGGATGCCGCCGCGCTGGCCGGTCAGCTCCGAGCCGGGCACGTTCACGATCTTCTCCTGCGCATGATACATCATGCACATGCCTTCCTTCACGCGCTGGGAGACGACGGCGCGGGCGACGAGCGCGCCGTTGCTGTTGTAGGCCTCGATCCAGTCGTTATCGACGATGCCGGCTTTGGCCGCATCCTTCTCGCTGATCCATACGATCGGGCCGCCACGGCTCAAGGTGAGCATCAACAGGTTGTCGGTGTAAGTGGAGTGGATGCCCCACTTCTGGTGCGGCGTGATGAAGTTGAGGACCACCTGCCGCTCGCCGTTGGGCCTGGCATCGATCACGGGCTTGACCGAGCGCGTGTCGATCGGTGGCCGATAGACACAGAGCGCCTCACCGAAGGCGCGCATCCACAGATGGTCCTGGTAGAGCTGCTGGCGGCCGGTGAGCGTGCGCCAGGGGATCAGCTCGTGCACGTTGGTGTAGCCGGCGTTGTAGCAGACCTTCTCCGATTCCAGGCCGGACCAGATCGGCGAAGAGATGATCTTGCGCGGCTGGGCCACCACGTCGCGGAAGCGGATCTTCTCGTCCTCTTTCGGGATGGCGAGATGCGTGTGGTCGCGGCCTGTAGTTTTGCCGAGCGACTCCCAGGCCTTCACAGCCACCTCGCCGTTGGTCTCTGGCGCGAGCGTGAGGATCACCTCGGCGGCATCGATGTCGCTATCGATCCTGGGCAGGCCCCTGGTCGGGCCCTCGTCGGTGACGACGCCGTTGAGGCGCTTGAGGAACTCCACCTCGTGCTCGGTATTCCAGGCCATGCCCTTGCCGCCGTTGCCGAGCTTGGACATGAGCGGCCCGAGCGCCGTGAAGCGCTTGTAGAGGTTGGGATAGTCGCGCTCGACCACGGTCACCGCCGGCATGGTCTTGCCGGGGATCGGCTCGCACTCGCCGCGCCTCCAGTCCTTGACGTCTAGGGCCTGCGCCATCTCGGCCGGCGTGTCGTGCAGGATGGGGGTGAGCACCACATCCTGCTCGACGCCAAGCACCTCGGGAGCAACTTGCGAGAACTTCCTGGCGATAGCCTTGTAAATCTCCCAGTCACTCTTCGCCTCCCACACCGGGTCCACCGCGCCCGTGAGCGGATGGATGAAGGGGTGCATGTCGGAGGTGTTGAGGTCGTTCTTCTCGTACCAGGTTGCGGTGGGGAGCACGATGTCGGAGTAGACGCAGGTAGTCGACATGCGGAAGTCGAGCGTCACCAGCAGGTCGAGCTTGCCCTCCGGCGCCTCCTCGCGCCACACGACCTCGCTGGGCTTCCGCGCGCCCATGGCGCCCAGCTCCTTGCCCATGACGCCGTGCGTGGTGCCGAGCAGGTGCTTCAGGAAATACTCGTGGCCCTTGCCGGAGGAGCCAAGCAGGTTGGAGCGCCACACGAACAGGTTGCGCGGCCAGTTCTTGGGGTTGTCCGGGTCGTGGCAGGAGAGCTGGAGGTCGCCCGAGTTGAGGCCGGCCGCGACGTAGTCCTTGGCCTCCTCGCCGGCAGCCGCGGCCTGCTTCGCCACCTCGAGCGGATTGGTCTCGAGCTGCGGCGCCGAGGGAAGCCAGCCCATGCGCTCGGCGCGCACGTTGTAGTCGATGAGGGCGCCGTCCCAGGGGCCTGCCGGCGCGGTGGGCGAGACAATGTCCTCGACACCCAGCGTCTCGTAACGCCATTGGTCGGTGTGAGCGTAGAAGGAGGAGGTGGAGTTCTGCTGGCGCGGCGGGCGGACCCAGTCGAGCGCGAAGGCCAGCGGCAGCCAGCCGGACTGCGGACGCAGCTTCTCCTGGCCGACGTAGTGCGACCAGCCGCCGCCCGATTGGCCGACGCACCCGCACATCACCAGCATGTTGATGACGCCGCGGTAATTCATGTCGCAGTTGAACCAGTGGTTCATGCCCGCGCCGATGATCACCATGGAGCGGCCGCTGGTCTTCTCGGCGTTGCGCGCGAACTCGCGCGCCACCTGGACGATCTGATCGCGCTTCACGCCGGTGATGCGCTCGGCCCAGGCCGGCGTATACGGCTCGTTGTCGTCGTAGGACTTGGCTACATGGGCGCCGCCGAAGCCGCAATCGACCCCGTAGTTGGCGAGGAACAGATCGTAGACCGAGGCCACCAGCGCCTCGCCGTCCTTGAGCTGCAGCGTCTTCGCCGGGATGCTGCGCACCAGCACGCTTGGATGGTCGGTGCCGGCGAAGTGGTCGTGCTCGCGGTTGCCGAAGTACGGAAAGGCGACGGCGGCAATACCGTCCTTGATCGGCGCGAGCGAAAGCCTGAGCTTGGTCTCCTGCCCCGTGCTCTCCTTCTCCTCCAGGTTCCACTTGCCCTTCTCGCCCCAGCGGAAGCCGACCGAGCCGTTGGGGACAACCCACTTGCCGGAGGTCTCGTCGAAGGCGACCGTCTTCCACTCCGGATTGTTGGTCTCGCCGAGCGCGCCCTCGAAGTCGGAGGCGCGCACGAGGCGCTCGGGCACCAGGTGCTCACCCTGCTTCACGAGGCGCACCAGCATCGGCATGTCCGTGTACTTGCGCGCGTAGTCCTCGAAGTAGGGGACTTGCCGGTCGACATGGAACTCCTTGAGGATCACGTGGCCCATGGCCATGGCGAGCGCCGCGTCGGTGCCCTGCTTGGGGCTCAGCCAAATGTCGGCGAATTTGGAAGCCTCGGAGTAGTCGGGGCAGATGACGGCGCTCTTGGTGCCCTTGTAGCGGACCTCGGTATAGAAATGGGCATCCGGCGTGCGCGTCTGCGGCACGTTGGAGCCCCACAGGATCAGGAAGCCGGCGTTGTACCAGTCGGCCGACTCCGGCACGTCGGTCTGCTCGCCCCAGGTCTGCGGGCTGGACGGCGGCAGGTCGCAGTACCAGTCGTAGAACGACATGCACACGCCGCCGAGCAGCGAGAGATAGCGCGAGCCCGCTGCGTAGGAGACCATCGACATGGCCGGGATCGGCGAGAAGCCGAACACGCGGTCCGGCCCGTAGGTCTTGACCGTGTAGGCGTTGGCCGCGGCGATGATCTCGGTGACCTCATCCCAGCTTGCGCGCACGAAGCCGCCGAGCCCGCGCTTCCTCGTGTAGGCCGCGCGCTTTTCGGGGTCCTCCACGATCGAGGCCCAGGCGGCCACCGGCCTCTTCGTGGCGCGGGCCTCGCGCCAAAGCTGGATGAGCCGCGAGCGCACCAGCGGATACTTCACGCGGTTGCCCGAGTAGAGGTACCAGGAGTAGCTGGCGCCGCGGGAGCAGCCCCTGGGCTCGTGGTTCGGCAGGTCGGGGCGCGTCCTGGGGTAGTCGGTCTGCTGCGTCTCCCAGGTGACGATGCCGCCTTTGACGTAGATCTTCCACGAGCAGGAGCCGGTGCAGTTGGCGCCGTGCGTGGAGCGCACGATCTTGTCGTGCTGCCAGCGCTTCCGATAGCCGTCCTCCCAGCGCCGGTCCTCATGCGTGGTGATGCCGTGGCCGTTGGCGAACGTGCCGTCGATCCGGTTGAAGAATGTGAGGCGGTCGAGGAAGTGGCTCATGTCTGGTTCCTTCGATCGTCGGCGCGCGACGCTCCCTCCGTTAGATTCGCAACGCTCGAGAGATTCATCAGCCGCGAACAGGTTTCCGCACGGCTCCTGCTCGACCTCGCTTGCGCTTGCGAAGTGAACCGGCTGCGTCTCCGTCGGCGGCGGGTCACGTTGTGCTCCTGCGCCACCGCTCTCCTCGAAACCAGGACAGAAGGCTATCGATGAGACCTACAAAGGTCACTGCCCAGGCAATCGCGGCGATGCCAAGAAACAGCGTCGAAAGCGGCGATAGAAAACGCGCGTCCAGGACCGACGCAAGATGATAGGTCGCAACAGAATACATCCCGAGCGGAAATACCGCCCCCCAATACAGGGGATCGTACTTGAGCGGCACGCCGCGCAGAAAATAACGCCAAACGCCCAGGAACAGCAGCATTGGAATCCACCAGCTGCCGATCGACCAGAAGAAAAGCGTGAAGCCCTTGATGAAAGGGAGAATGTCGGAAATAACCGGCGATAATGCAGCGTGCTCAATTAGCGTCGTGCCTGCGAGCGCAGAAATGGCGACGGCGCCCATATTGATCCAGTATGTCGGCGTCAGGTCGGTCGGTCGCATCGGAAGGAAGGTGCAGCGAAAGAAGATCAGGGTCATGATCCAGAGATAGAGCGCTCCTCCCCCCAGCCACAGGACCGAGGCGATGAACATGGGCGCTTGCCCGCTGCCGGCAGATGCGCCGGCCGCAGCGACCAGGACGATCAGCTGCGACACGGCTTGGGTCGCAACGATGCTGACAAGCCAGCCGCCGTTCAGGCCGTCGACAATTGTCGGCTTCTTCGCCTTCACCGTCAGCAGGGTCAGGATGCCGTATGTGCATCCGACGAGCAGCACACCGGCTACGATGAGTAAGGCCGTCGCCAGAACGACCGCCTGCATCTGCACGACAAGCTGAATGCCCAACACGCCGGCGCCGGCGACGACCGTAAAAAAGCCGACGCTGCGGCTGTGACTCAGGACATCAGCCATGAATTCTGTTCGGCAGACTATGGCGCGCGTGATGAGGGCTGCTGAAAGGACGACGAAGAACACTACATTAAGCCAGAACAAAACCTCCGGAATCACGGGCACCGCGTGCTCGTAAGCGCCCAGAGCCAGTATTCCCGTCGCCATGACGATGCCGAAATAGGCGGGGTGCAACCGCTTGAGGTCGTCATGCTGTGCGTGCTCGACGCGAAGCATCATGAGCGCACGCCTTCTGCTCGCGCAGCACCTGCTTTCGAGGCGGGGAGATCCTGGGCGGTGGACCCGGCGGCTGCCGCAGCCCTCCGGCTTGCTTCGAGCGCCTGTTCCAGCTCCGGCAGGTACTTCGGTCCGCGCAGCTCGGGGACCTTCTGCCGTTCCATGAGCCGGATGGCGAAGTGCATCCAGATCAACGCGGTGGCGACCAGGCCGAACAGGAGCATGAAGCAGCTGGTCCAGACGTTGAGCAGGTCGTTCATGATACCGAAGGCGATCGGCAGAATGAAGCCGCCGAGCGCGCCGATCATGCCGACGAGGCCGCCGACCGAGCCCACGTTGTCGGGGTAGTAGACCGGGATGTGCTTGTAGACCGCGGCGCTGCCGAGCGACATGAAGAACCCGAGGACAACGGTCAGCATAACGAACGGCACGAGGCCGATGCCGAACGAGAAGCGGATGTCGCCCTGGATTCCGCGAACGATGTACTCTGTCTGCGGATAGGAGGCCACGAAGGTGACGGCCACGGCCGCACCCAACGCCAGGTACATGACGAAGCGCGCCCCGTACCGGTCGGAGAGCCAGCCGCCGAGCGCGCGAAAGACGCTGCCCGAGAGGGAGAACGCAGTAGCCAGAATACCCGCAGTCGCCAGAGGCAGATCGTAGACACCCATGTAATAACGTGGCAGCCACAGAGCGAGCGCGACGAAGGCGCCAAACGTGAAGAAATAGTAGAGCGAAAAGCGCCACACCTGAAGCTGCCTCAGGGGCGCCAGCCGCTGGCTCAGTGGAACCGAGGTTACCTTGCCTTCCCGGCGGGCAGCGGTGAAGGGATCGTCGCGGGCGACGAGCCAGAACACGATCGCCGTTCCGGCAAGCACGATGGCCCACAGGCGGGCGACGGATTGCCAGCCGAACGCCAGCATCACCAGTGGGGCGGCGAAATGGGTCACCGCCGCGCCCACGTTGCCAAGACCGAACAGCCCGAGGACCGTTCCCTGCTTCGCCGCCTCGTACCAGCGGGAGACGTAGGCCACGCCTGCAGCAAACGACCCGCCGGCGATGCCGACCCCGAGAGCAGCAGCGAGCATCCGTGGGTAGGTCGTGGCGACGGAGAGGAGAAGGGTCGCCGCCGCGGAGGCAAGCATCACCAGCGTGAAGACGAGTCGCCCACCGAACTGATCTGTCCAGATGCCGAGCAGCACCCGGACAACCGCCCCCGTGAGAATGGGCGCGCCGACCAGCAGCCCAAATTGGGTGTCGCTGAGGCCCAGGTCGTTCTTGATCTGGACACCGATGATGGAAAAGATCGTCCACACCGCGAAGCAGACGGTGAAGGCGACCGTCGAGAGCCACAAGGCGCGGCGCTGGTCAGCCGCCGCTACGGTCGAAACGCCGTTCATGGAGCACAACCCCGTTTTGGTCACTCTAGGGACGTCAACCGGGCGCATCAATGCAGCCATAGGCAGGCCACCTGCTTTGATCGCGATCAATCGGACCTTCGGTGTGAGCGAGGGAGGTGTGCTGCCGGTGGCAGGAGGCAAAGAAAGACGTGATCGGACAGAAGTCGGGAGGCTCGGGGTTGTCTTTGGCCTGCACCAGCCGGCGCTCGCATCGCCCCGCTGACGGACACAGAAGGCAGATGGTTCGGGCTCGCGGAAAAGCCCTCCCCTGCTCCTGTCGCGCAGCCAGACCTGGATCGACGCCCAGGCGCTTCATCATGTCCTCCATGCGCTGGGCTTGTTGCAGCACACGGTTGAACATCGGCCTTCGCATGTCGTGCTGGTGCATGGTCTCGCCTCATGGCGATCGGCAGCTTGCCCCCCAGCCCCCACAGCGAACTGTCGTCGCCAAACTGGGGTGGCGAGAACGGCTCGGTCATTGACCGAGATCAATACGCAGCGAGTGATGTGGCCCCGCTGCCGCAGCGCGCGGGCGCCGTGCCTTCCGGCTTGCCGGAACACAAGCGCCGCGTGACGTTGGGCGCGGGCTCGCCTGGCATCGCGGATGCGCCCGAGCTGTGGATTGAAGTCGTCCTGAGCCATCGCACGTTGGCGAAACGAGATATGCCTTGCTTGGCACCTACCTCCTGCTTGAACCAGTCGGCTTCTCGCCTGCTCCACAGTGAGGTCATGCCTGTTGATGAGGAACTGCGCCCGCGACCCGACTGTGCCCTGGGAAATGCCTCATTGCGCCCTGAGCTCGCCCAGGAACTCGGAGCCGGGCCGTAGCCCGCTGACCAATAGGCGATCGCGGGCACGGGTGCAGGCCACATAGAACAAGTGCCGCTCGGTGGCGTAGACATCGTCGAGCTCCACCTCGTCGGCCACGGCCTCGATGCGGGACCGCAGCGGGAGCCGGTCCTCGTCGCATCCGATCACGGCAACGGCCTTGAACTCCAGGCCCTTGGCCAGGTGCATCACGCCGATGCGCACCTCGCCGGGCGGGCCCTCCTTGTGGAGTGTCAGCTCGAAGGGAGTGCATTGGGCGGCCTTCACGGCCTCGCGGGCGCGCGCCATGATCTCGCGCGTCCGCACGAACACGGCGATTTCCTCGGGCCGCACGCCCTCGCCGAGAGCGTCGCGGAGAAAGGAGGCGACGGCCCGTTTCTCGGCGTCCGCGTCATCGGCAAGGACGACGATCGGCTCGGGGCCGTTGAAGACGGAAACGGCGCCACTGCGGTCGTCCTTCTCCCCGTCGACGTCGGAGACCGGACCTGGCATCAGCCGATCCGCCGCCTCTCGGATCTGGTGCGAGGTGCGATAGTTGACGTTGAGCGTCACCGACCGTCCCTGCACGTCTACACCCAGCGCCTTCCACGAGAATGGCTGCTGGAAAATGCGTTGGCCGAGATCGCCCGTGAAGAACAGGGCATCGGGAGCAGCCGATGCTAGGGCCGCCAGGAATCTTAACTCCGGCACACCGAGATCCTGCGCCTCGTCGACGACGATGTTGTGGAACGGCTTGGCGCTCCTCTCGCGGTAATGCTCGGCGACGGCGCGGAATACCCCAGCCTCGGTCAGGAGGCCACGCTGGGCGATCTGGCGCTGCACGGTCGCGAAAATCGGCCAGAGCCGATCGCGCTGCCTGTTGCCCATGCGGCTCTTGCGGCCGAGGCGGGGCACGGCGGCATAGGCATCCGCCGACGAGACCTGCCAGGCATCCACGGCATTGGTCCACTCCGAATGCAGGAAGCGCTCCGAGATCGGCGGCTCGCCACTGGCCGCATTGGCCGCTGCAGCGGCCTTTGTCAGCAGGCTCTTGACGAGGTCGGCCCCGGCGACGGCGGGCTGCTGCGCGTGGATCAGCTCGTAGAGCTCCCTGGCGATGCCGAGAAACGAGGCGACACGGATGCGGGGGACGACGGCCGAGGTGTCGCCGACAAGAATCTTGAGCCGCCGCTCCAGCGCCACCGCCAGCGGGTCGGAGAAGGTCGTGAGCAGCACACGGGCGTCGGGGCTCTTGTCGGCCAGCCGCGCGGCGCGATGCAGGGCAACGACGGTCTTGCCGGTGCCGGCCGAGCCGGTGACGCGCACCGGGCCGTCGTACTCACGCTCCACCAGCTCGCGCTGGGAGGGGTGGAGGAAGACGATCCATTTCTCCCAGGGGAAGCTCAGAGCCTGTTCCAGCTCGGCGGCATTCTCGACCACGCGGAAGCGGCGCTGTGCATCGGGATGCTGGAACGGGTCGGCGACCGCCACCGGCGCGGGCACGTCGAGAACGCCCGTGGAGATGAACTCCAGGAGCGCCTCGCCGGCCTCGCTCGGCAGGTGCGTGGCGATGTCGAGGAAGTTGTCCTCGGTTGCCGCCAGGACGTCGTTGATCCAGTCGGGCGGCACGCCGACGGACATCAGCTTGCTGGCATCGAGCGCCCCGAAGCAGAGCACAGGCTCGCCCTTCCTCGGCGCTCCCAACGGCAGCATGTCGACGCCGTCGCCGAGATCGAGCTGCTGCTGCACGGGCCGCGGCGGCGCCACCTCCTCGACGCGCTCGCGCACCTCCACGACCTGGATGGCGCCCGTCTTCGGATGCGCCTCGATGCGGCGGCGCTCGGCCCACGTGTAGGCGTCGTCGTGGTGGCCGACGTAGGCCAGGAGGAAGCTCTGCGCCGTCTTGTGGACGACGATGCGGATGTCGCGGCCCGCCCGGCACGACCAGAAGTTCGGGTCCTTGGAGTCGCCGATGCGGTGCCACTTGAGGCCCGGATGCTCCGGGTTGGTCTGCAGGTCGAATACGGAGGTCTTGGCCGCCTTCTGCTCGTCGCGCGTCAGCTTGGTGAGCGCAGCGGTGAAGCTGTCGGCGATGCGGAATTCCATTTGTGCACCCATCCACCCGTCATCCCGGAAGCCGAGCCGCAGGCGAGGCTATCCGGGACCTCCATCCACGAGTCGAACCTCAAACAACATAAAGCCTCACGAGGTCCCGGCTCGAACCGCTGCTCGCGCAAGCGCTCGCATCGCTTCGGCCGGGATGACGGGTGCTAAACCCGAAACACCTTCATCACCTCGTCCCCGAAGTGGTTGATCACCTTCACGGCGATCCTGCCGTCCTTGGGCTTCGGGAACGGCCGCGACGTGTCGCGGTACAGCGTTGCCCAGGCGTCCTCGTCGATCTCCGCGCGGAGCGCGGTCTTCAGCGCCTTGTAGGGGTCATTGGCGCCGAGGAAGTAGGCGTGGCGCACGAAGAAGCTCTCGGCGTTGTAGTCGGTGTCGATGAACCAGGCGGCGATGCTGCGGGTATCTCCCGAACGGATGTCGCCGGTGTTGGGGTCGAACACGTCGATGCCGTTGATCTTCAAGGCGACGGTGTCGTCGCCCTGGTCGAGGATGTCGATGTCGGGCTCGCCGAACACCACGAACAGGTTGCCCTTGCCGGTGTTCTTGAGCTCGCCCGCCATGTGCAGGTCGGGGTTCATCTTGGCCTTGAGGATCGGCAGCGGCCCGAGCTTGTTGAGCTCGGCGGCGTGCGCGTCGAAGGCGAAGGCGCAGGCGATCAGCGCGTCGAAGCGGGCATCGTTGGCCTCGCGCGCGGCGGCCGTGAGATCGCCGCGCGAGAGCGTGCCGTACTCGGGGCCGACCAGGATGCCGGCGCGGCGCTCCCGGCCAGCCTCCAGGAAGTGCGCCTCGGCGCAGATGTACTCGCCCGGCCAGCCCGAGGGCCGCGCCGCGAAGCGGATGGTGTCGCGCTTCTCGACCTGGGTGACGCCGGCGCTGGTGAGATGGTCGAGCACCATCTCGGCGAAGTCGGTGGGCGGGGTGACACGTATCGAGCGGCGGCGCTTACCGGCCTGGGCGGCGAGCGTATCGGCCAGCTCATCCTCCTCGGAGGGTACCACGCGGTGCGGCGACAGGCTCTCCACCGTGAACGGCCCGGCGACGCGCACCCTGGCATTGTCGACGTAGGGCCGGTCGTACAGGTACTCGACATCCGCGGCCTTGGCGATGGAGGCGTCGATCCGCCTCTGCCGCTCGATGCGCGCCTCCCACCAGGCGGCGTGCAGCTTCCTGGCCGCCTCGGGCCAATCCTTGCCGGCCTCGCGCGGGATCTGCCACTCTTCGAGGGGGTCAGACCCTGCGGGTCTGACCCCATGCTCCCACGTCGCAGGTTTGTCCCCCGTGCTCCGACGGCCGTTGTGCCCTGGGGTCAGACCCGCAGGGTCTGACCCCTTTCCGAGTGCCTTGTTCAGCTGCGCCCGCAGCGGCTCCAGCGTCTGCTGGTACGTCTCCCAGATGACGTCGATCTCGGCGTTGTTAGCGATGGATTTGAGCGTGATGTGTGGCGCGCGCTCGTAGACGAAGCCCTGGCGGATGTCGCCGTGCGTCTCCGCGTCGGCGAGAATCTTGCCCGAGACCTCCTGCTCCCGACCCCGGCCCTCCTTGCTGTCGGCGAGGTGGTAGTAGGGATAGCGCGCGCTCATCAGCCGCGTGCGCGCCAGCGCCAGCGCCACCCGCGAGGTATCGATGGTAATCCAGCGCCGGCCCCATTGCTCGGCAACCGCCGCCGCGGTGCCCGAGCCGCAGGTCGGGTCGAGCACGAGGTCGCGGGGTCCGTAGTCATCAGGATGGCGCGCTCGATGACACGTGATGTAGTTTGCACAACGTAGACCTTTGGATCGGTCGAACTGGCACCGCTACTGACGTCATCCCAGTAGTTGGCAATTGCCATCAAAGGAAAATCATTGTAACTGCTCACCCCTCTGCGGCAGCGTGACTCAGGCGTAGCGGATTGAACGAGAA
>Ga0207660_10002108_pt1 | contig 13196 bp, 11 predicted proteins | sample KBSC73BmetaG_FD_184335 | JGI IMG/M metagenome (GOLD analysis project Ga0207660, IMG submission 184335) | Corn rhizosphere microbial communities from Kellogg Biological Station, Michigan, USA - KBS C7-3B metaG (SPAdes) (version 2) | ecosystem: Host-associated > Plants > Roots > Rhizosphere ... | reverse complement strand
TCAGCCGTGGCCGACCCAAGGCCGAGCGGCATTCGGCGTTCGCTCTCGCCGCAGTCCTGTTGGGGTTCGCCTTGTCGGCGCCGGCCCGAGGCGCGCCGCCGGCGGGCCTCCTCGCCGAGATCGACCGGGCCGTCGCCGAGGAAATGGCCGCGGGCGGCGAGCCCGCCGTCTCGATCGCCGTGGTGCGGGACGGCAGGCTGTTCTACGCCAAGGCCTACGGCCGCGCCCGCCTGGCGCCCCCTCTTGACGCCACGCCAGCCCAGGCGTTCGCGATCGGCTCGGTCACGAAGCAGTTCGTCGCCGCCTCAGTTCTGCTGCTCGCCGAGCAAGGCAAGCTCTCCTTGGACGACAAGGTCGGGCGTTGGCTGCCGGGCCTGACCGCCGCCGACCGCATCACCATCCGCCAACTGCTCTCCCATACGTCCGGCTATCGGGATTATTGGCCCCAGGACTATGTGACGGACTTCATGATGAAGCCCACCACGCCCGATGCGATCCTGGACCGCTGGGCCAAGGCGCCGCTCGATTTCCAGCCCGGCGAGGCGTGGCAGTATTCCAACACCGGATATACCGCCGCAGCGCGTATCGTCGAGAAGGCCTCCGGCCAGCCGCTCGACACCTTCCTCGAACAGCACATCTTCGAGCCCCTCGGCATGACGTCCGTGCGGTTCATCGACCGGACGGCGACGTCGGCCGACGGGCCCCAGGGATACACCCGCTATGGCATGGGTCCGCCGCGGCCCGCCCCTGCGATCGCGGCAGGCTGGATCTGGGGGGCAGGACACCTGGCCATGACCCCCGGGGACCTCGCCAAGTGGGACGAGGCGATGATCGCAGGGCGGATCCTGAAGCCCGCAAGCTGGCGGGCGATGGAGACGAGCGTGCGACTGAACGACCTGCGTGACGCGGCTTACGGCCTTGGGGTGCGCGCGACCTCGGACGGGTCGCTCCGGATGATCGAACACGGCGGCGAGATCTCGGGCTTCAAGGCCGAAAACCGGGTCTGGCCGGACGAGGTCCAGGCGGTGGTCGTGCTGACCAACACCGACCGCGGGGACCCGGGCGCCGTCGCCGCCCGGATCGCCAGGATCCTGGCGGTGGCCAGCGCCCCCAGCCCCGCCCAGACGGCGCGCGCCCGGTCCTTCCTGGAGGCCTTGCAGGCGGGCCGCCTGGAGCGCGACCGGCTTACGCCCACCGCGCGTGCGTTCTTCGATCCGACGGTGACCGCCGACTATATCGAGAGCCTGTCGGCGCTCGGCGCCGTCACTTCGTTCACGGGCGTGGGCTTGCGCATGCGCGGCGGCTTCACCCAGGAGACCTACGTGGCGAAGCTCGCCAAGGGCGACGTCCTCGTCATCGTCCGCGCCGACGGCGACCGCTTTGAACAGTTTCAGATCAACCCGCCGCAGTAGCCTGGGCCGGGCCGACCGGGCGGCCATCGGCCCGTGGGCGCGGACGGCCAGAGCGTAGCGGCGGCTCGCGTCAATCCACTCTGCGCACCCAGTCGTGCCGGTCTTCCACGAGCCCGCGCTGCAGGCCGATGAGCTGCGCCCGCAGCCGGGCCGTGACGGCGCCGGTCTGGCCGTCGGCGACGGTGAAGGCGCCGCCCGCGTGGCGCACCTCCCCGATGGCGGCGATCACCGCCGCGGTGCCGCAGGCGAAGGCTTCGCGCAGCGCGCCGCTTTGCGCATCGCGCCGCAGTTGGGGGAAGGAATAGGGCCGCTCCTCGACCACCAGCCCGCTGTCGCGCGCCAGGGTCAGGATCGAGCTGCGGGTCACGCCCGCCAGGATGGTGCCGCCCAGAGGGGGCGTCACGAGACGTCCGTCGGCCATCACGAAGAAGGCGTTCATCCCGCCGAGTTCCTCGACCCAGCGTCCCCGCGCCGCGTCCAGGAACATCACCTGGTCGCATCCGTTCCGGCTCGCCTCGGCTTGCGCGAGCAGGCTGGCGGCGTAGTTGCCGCCGCATTTTGCCGACCCCGTGCCGCCCGGGGCGGCGCGGCTGAAGGCCGCGGGGACCCAGACCCGGATGGGCTTTGCGCCGCCCTTGAAGTAGGCGCCGACCGGACTGGCGATGACGCAGAACAGGTACTGGTTGGCGGGCCGCACGGCCAGGAATGGTTCGGTGGCGACCATGAAGGGCCGGATATAGAGGCTCCCGTCCCCGTCCGGGATCCAGTCGCGGTCGATCCGCACCAGCGCCTCGATCGCCGCCAGGAACAGGGGTTCCGGTACGGCCGGCATAGCCATGCGCTCGGCGGAGTGCGCGAAGCGGCGCGCGTTCTCTTGGGGCCGGAAGAGGACAAGGGCGCCATCCGTCCGCCGGTAGGCCTTCAGACCCTCGAAGATCTCTTGGGCGTAGTGCAGCGCCGCGGCCGCCGGGTGGAGGGTGAGCGGGGCGCGCGCGCAGACCTCGCCGTCGTGCCAGCCGCGCTCGGCGGTCCAGGTCGCCGTTACCATGTGGTCGGTGAACACCATGCCGAAGCCCGGGTTCTCCAGGCGCAGGGCGCGTTGCGCGGGCGGCGTCGGCGACGGATGCGGGCGCACCGCGATCGGCATGTGGGGCGTCATGGCTCCTCGGACTCCCGAAGATCAGGGGCAGGGGGCGCGGCCCGGGCGTCGCACCTGCGGTCTCCGCGGTCGAAAGGGGGGTCTCGAGGCCGGGGCGCCGGCGGCAGGAGCGTCGCTGCTGCGGCGAAGCGATTGAATCGCGTCTGCACGCGCTCCACCCGGCACCAGCTCACGTACGGCTGCGCGTCCAGCCAGCGCGACCAGTTGGCGGCCTCGTAGCCGTCGGCGTGAATGGCGAAGGCGGTGTAGTCGAACGGCCCGAAGGTGAGCGCCGCCTGGATCACCGCCGGATCCTCCCGCAGCGTCGTCTCCAGGCGCCCCACCTCGGGGTGGGACCAGTTGACATAGGCCACCGATTCGACGAGCGGGCCACAGCGCGCTCGATCCACCAGGGCGGCGGTGCGGAGCAGCCCCCGTCGCCGGAGCCGGTTGATCCAAGCCCTGGCGGAGGCCTTGCTCATGCCGAAGCGCTGCGCCGCCGCCGCCACGGCGCGCGGCGGCGCACAGCCGTCGACGGCCATCACGAGCTCGATGTCGGAGTCCTGCACGCGTGGGCGCGGCGCCCCGGTCGGCCCGTCCGCCGCGCCGCGGGCCCCGCGCCGCGCCATCGCCTCAGGCCGCGCCGGCGGCCGGCGCAAGGGGGATAGGCTCGCGGCGCCGGCGCACCAGCTGCATCACGCCGAGCGTCATGAGCGGCAGCACGAAGATGATGAGGATGGCGTAGGAGAGCCAAGTGTAGCCCTCGGCGATCAGCTGGACGAGACCGAACCGCGCCGCGACGAACACGGAGCCGATGACGACCGCGACGGTCGCCCCCAGGCGCGCCGCCTTCGGGAAGGGTCTCCGGACATGCGCCTGGTAGGCGTGGGCGAGGCGCTCGTTGATCGCATGCACGCTGCCCGTGCCGCTTTCCAGCAGGGCGGCGAAGATCATCAGCTGGAACACGGCCCGGAACCCCGGGACGTCCAGCTTCTGGAGCAGGAAGTCCGAGGGCAGCGTCTGGCTGGCGATCTCCGGAAAGTAGGCCACCATGCACAGGAAGAACAGGATGGCGGGCAGCATCGCCAGAGGCCCGGCGAGCAGGCCCGCGGCGATCGCGTCCCGGCGCCTGGTCATGTGGCGCGTGACCGGAAGCACCACCACCGCGGCCAGGATGTTGTAACCGGCATAAGTCAGCCCGCCGGCCGCCCAGCCGGTGATCGGCGGATGCTGGGCGAACGCCCCGAGCATGCGGTCGCCGAAACGGAAGAGCGAGAGCGCCACGAAGATCGCGTAGGTCGCATAGAGGAAGACGGTGACGTACTTGAACAGCCGCTCGACCGCCTCGTTGCCCCAGGTGGCCACCAGGATGATGCCGGCCATCAGGGTCAGCGAGCCGGCGATCAGCGGCCAGCCGAGCAGCGACTGTCCGATCGCTCCGGCCGCGGCGGCGAACACCGCCAGGATCACGATCAAGGCGCAGAAATACGCGATCTCGAAGACCGGCCAGAACGGCCCGAGGAGGCTCCGGAAGAACGCCTTGTAGTCGGTGCTGCGGGTCTGCAAAGCGAACAGGAAGGTGGCCGCGCAGACCAGGCTCCAGATGGCCATCGACAGGAGCATGGCGATGAGACCGCCCCAAGGGCCGCTGGGCAGGAAATAGGTCGCGAGCTCACGGCCCGTGGCATAGCCGCCGCCGATGACCACCGCCTTGAAGGCGAAGCCTGGCAGGATGATGCGCTGAAACAAGGTCGACCTTGTCTGCACGAAGATGTCCCAACTCCACAGGGATTTACAGGATGACGATATTTGACTATCTGTCAATCCGGCGGCGTCCGCCTATGGCTATCCGGAGAGCACGTCGAGCGTACGCCATGGAACGCGACCGGGCCGACATGCCGCGCAAGGATCTCACCGAGGCTCTAACAGCGGACGGCGCGGAGCTCGCGTCGCGCGGAAGGGCCCGGGGGGCGGCGAAATGGCGGGGGGCCGCGGCGGCGGCCGCGGTCGCGGCGCTAGGCCTGGCCGTGAGCGGGCCGGCTTCGGCCTCGCCGGCCGAACAGGCGCGCTGGCGTCGTGAGGCGGCGGCGGTCACCATCACCCGCGACGACTGGGGCGTCGCGCACATCCACGGCAGGACGGATGCGGACGCGGTCTTCGGCATGATCTACGCCGAGGCCGAAGACGACTTCGGGCGCATCGAGGCCAACTACCTGGCCGCGCTGGGCCGCCAGGCCGAGGCCGACGGCGAGGTCGCGATCTGGACCGACCTCCGCGCGCGCCTGTTCCTCGAGGAGTCAGACCTCAAGGCTGCCTACAATCGCAGCCCGCCGTGGCTGCGGAGCTTGATGAACGCCTGGGCCGACGGTCTGAACTACTATCTCGCGACCCACCGGCGCGTCGCGCCGCGGGTGCTGCGCCGCTTCGAGCCGTGGATGGCCCTCAGCCTCACCGAGGGCTCCTTCGGCGGCGACATCGAGCGGCTGGTCCGGCCGGAGGGGATCGCCGCCTTCTACGGCCACGCGACCATGGCGTCGGCCGCACCCGCCTTCGCCGATCCGTCAGGCTCCAACGGCATCGCGATCGCCCCCAAGGACAGCGCCACGGGGCACGCGCTGTTGCTGATCAACCCCCACACCGACTTCTACTATCGGACCGAGCTGCAGGTGAGGAGCGACGAGGGTCTGGACGCCTATGGCGCAGCGACCTGGGGGCAGTTCTTCATCTACCAGGGCTTCAACGCGCACGCGGGCTGGATGCACACCTCGACGGGGGCCGACAACGTCGACGAGTTCGCCGAGAGCGTCACAAACAAGGCGGGCCGTTGGGTCTATCGCTATGGCGCGCGGCGCTTGCCGGTCGCGCAGCGGCGCGTGACCCTGGCCTTCCGTCGGGCGGACGGACGGCTGGGACGGCGCACCTTCACCACCTACAGAACGCGTCACGGTCCGGTGGTGCGAGAGGCGGACGGCAAGTGGATCGCGGTCGCGCTGATGAACAAGCCCGTGGCGGCGCTGGAGCAGTCGTTCCTGCGCACCAAGGCCCGGGACTACGCCGGCTTCGTCAAGGTCGCCGGCCTCAAGGCCAATGCCTCCAACAACACCGTCTTCGCGGACGACAAGGGCGAGATCGCCTACCTGCATCCGCAGTTCGTGCCCCGGCGCGACGACCGCTTCGACTACACCCGGCCGGTCGATGGCGCGGACCCCGCGACGGACTGGAAAGGCCTGCACCGCCTCTCGGAGCTGCCCCATGTCCTGAACCCGGCGACCGGCTGGCTGTTCAATTCCAACGACTGGCCCTACACGGCGGCGGGGCCGGACAGTCCAAGACGCGCCGACTTCCCGAAATACATGGACCGCGCCGGCGAGAACGCGCGCGGTCTCCACATGGTCGAACTTCTCACCCGCCGCAAAGCCTTCACGCTCGATAGCCTGATCGAGGCCGCCTACGACCCCCACATGACGGCCTTCGACCGGCTCGTCCCGGGGCTCGTCAGGGCCTGGGAACGCTTGGATCCGGCCGATCCCCGAAAGGCGCGGTTGGCCGCGCCGGTGGCCCTGCTTGGCGGGTGGGACCGTCGCTGGAGCCTGGTCTCGGAGCCGACCTCGCTGGCGGTGTTCTGGGGGGAAGATCTGTACGCCCTGGTCAAGCCGGATCTGTACAGAACCGTTCCGGGGCCGTTGGACGATCAGCCGCGGCGCGTCGTCCAGGCGGACGCCGCGCCGGACGCGATCAAGATCCGGGCGCTCGAGCAGGCCCTCGACCGCCTGGAGGCGAGCTTCGGCCGCTGGCGGGTGCCATGGGGCGAGATCAACCGCCTCCAGAGGCTGACGGACGACAGGGTCGGCCGCTACGACGACGCGAAGCCGAGCGTCCCGGTGCCGTTCACCTGGTCGGAGTGGGGATCGCTCGCCGCCTTCAGCGCCAAGGCCTATCCGAACACCCGGCGATACTATGGCGACCGCGGCAACAGCTTCGTGGCGGCGGTGGAGTTCGGCCCGCGCGTCAGGGCGCGCGCCATAACCGTCGGAGGTGAAAGCGGCGATCCGCGTTCGCCGCATTTCGATGACCAGGCGAGCCGCTACGCCTCCGGCGACCTGCGCCCGGTCTATTTCTATCCCGATGACCTGAGACGCCACACCGAGCGTCGCTATCATCCCGGCCAGTTGGGGCGATGAGGTCGTCGCCGTGCGCTAGATCGGCAGTCCGGAGGGCGGCTTGATCTCACTTAACGCCACTGCGGAGGTGATGTCCTGCACACCCTCCAGCCCGGACAGCTGTTCGAAGAAGAACCGCTCATAGGCGTGGATGTCGGCGGTCACGATCTTGAGCAGGAAGTCGGCAGAGCCCATCAGTACGTAGCACTCCACGACCTCGGGCATGCTGCGGATCTGCTCGGCGAACCGGGCCAGGTTGGCGCGACCGACCGTCGACAGCTTCACAAGCGCGTAGACCTGGGCGCCGAGACCGAGCTTGCCGCGATCGAGCACCGCGACCTCACGCTGGATCACCCCATTGTCGCGGAGCCGCTGAACGCGACGCCAGCAGGCGGGCTGGGACAGGCCGACGACCTCGGCGAGCTCGGCCATGGTGCGATGGGAATCCGTCTGCAGCGCGCGGAGGATGCGCCGGTCGGCGGCATCAATTTCATTCATGCTTTTCGCCATCGTATTATTTATGTCACGCCGAAATGCGTGAAAAGCGAAAAATAGAACGGAATTCAATCCTGCGGCCCGCTACACTTTGCATGGGAGGCACGCCGATGGATCCCCAATGCTGCGCGGAGCCCGCCGCCCCGGCGGGGGTCGAGGCCGCAGCCGCGCCAAACGGCAGCCCCACGCTAGCGACAGGCCCCGATTTCGTCGCAGCCGCAACGGACCCGGTAGGTCACGCCCTGAAGACGGAGACGCACCAGATGGAGGTCCTGACGCGCGGCGACGTCCGCAGCCTCGCCAGGGTCGTGGACGTGCTCGCCTTGCTCGAGATGACCCCCGAGGACTTGCACAGCGCGCGACACGAGGAGGGGCTGCGCATCCGGTTCAGGTTGACTGCCGACGGGCGCCGCGCCGACCTGTGCCGGGCGCGCATCCGACAGTTGGTGGTGGTGCAGTCGCTCCGCGACAGCAATTGACGAAACGACCAGAATGGACGACATGTCAAATCATGGACACCGAGGGTCGGGTCATCGCTGCGTTCAACCCTGCGCGCGGAAGGACGGGTCTCGCGATCGATGGCCGGACGTGCGCATGCACAGCGAGAGCGGCCCCGGCGGGTGGTGCGGGTCGATCCCTCTGGCGCGTGTCGGCGCGGACATTTCCGCCCGCCGATGACCGTCTCGACCGCCGCCGCTTCCCAAAAAGGCGGCGTGGGCCGGCTCCATGATCTTCGACTTCATTGTCATCGGCGGCGGCATCGCGGGGGCCTCGCTCGCCTTCGAGCTCTCGAAGGACAGTCGTGTCTGCCTGCTCGAGGCTGAAACCCAGCCCGGCGTCCACACCACCGGCCGCTCCGCCGCGCTGTTCGCGCCGAGCTACGGGGGGACCGAGGTTCGGGCCCTGACCCGGGCCAGCCAGGCCTTCTTCATGCAGCCGCCGTCGGGGTTCTGCGAGCAAGCGCTGTTGCACCCGAGGGGCTGCATGTTCATCGCCCGAGGCGACCAGGCCGGTCGGCTCGAGAAGATGGTGGACGAAGTCGCCGCCTCGGGCGGAGACCTCTCGCCCATCGCGCCGGCGAGGGCCTTCGACCTGGTCCCGCGATTGCGCCACGACTACCTGGCCGTTGCGGCGCTCGACACACAGGCCATGGATATTGACGTCGCCGAGCTCCACCGCGGATTCCTGCGCGGCGCGCGGCGGGCCGGCGCGCGGGTGGAGACCGATGCGCGGGTGTGCGAGGCGCGCTGGCGCCACGGCTTTTGGTCCGCGTCGGTCCGCGGTGAGGCCGTCGAGGCGGCGGTCCTCGTCAATGCGGCGGGCGCCTGGGCGGATCAGGTGGCGGCCGCGTGCGGCGCGCAGCCCCTCGGCTTGCGCCCGCTTCGCCGCACGGCGATGGTCGTCGACGGCCCAGGCGGGATCGACCTGCGCGCCTGGCCTACGGTCATCGACGTCGACGAGGCGTTCTACTTCAAGCCCGAGGCGGGCGGGCTGCTGCTGTCGCCGGCCGACGAGACGCCGGTCGAGCCCTGCGACGCCCAGCCGGACGAGATGGACATCGCGGTCGGTGTCGACCGCGTCATGACGGCGCTCGACGTCGAGGTCCGGCGGATTCGCCGGAGCTGGGCCGGTCTGCGCACCTTCGCGCCCGACCGGACGCCGGTCATCGGTTTCGACAAGGATCTCCCCGGGTTCTTCTGGTGCGCAGGGCAGGGCGGATACGGCATCCAGACCTCGCCCGCCATGGCGCGGACAGCCGCCGCGCTTGCGCAAGGGCGAACCATTCCCGCCGACATTCTCGCCGAAGGCCTGACGCACTCAGCGCTGTCGCCCGGGCGGCTCGCCTCGGCCCCACGGAAGCAGTGACTTCCACGCTGAATCCGTCCTGTGCGCCAGCCGGCGTGGACGCGCGGCCGCCGGCTGCGAGGCGAGCGAGCAGGGCCCGCCGATGACCATCTCCTTCGTGAGCAGCATAAAACGGTGTGTCGACCGTCCAGGCGCGAAGACGGTCTAGCCGCGTCGCAGCGGCGTCCATTTGACAGATAGTCAAAAACCGACGTAGTGTTTTGCCAAGTGCGCAGCCCAGGTGGGCGTCCGAGGGGTGCGAGGAAGATGATCGAGACCGACGCCGGCCCGGAGGCGCAGTGTCCGACCTATGCCGATGTCGAGCGCGCCGCGGCGCGGTTGCGGAGCGCCGCGCACCGGACCCCGGTGCTGAGCTCTCGCGCGGCCGACGCTCGCGCCAAGGCGACCCTGTCGTTCAAGTGCGAGAACTTCCAACGGGCCGGCGCCTTCAAGTTCCGGGGCGCCTATAACGCGATCGACTCGCTGGACTCGGATCAGAAATCGCGTGGGGTGGTGACCTATTCGTCGGGCAACCACGCCCAGGCCATCGCCCTTGCCGGCCAGCTGCTCGGCGTGGCCCGCACCATCGTCATGCCGAAGGACGCGCCGGTCATGAAGGTGCGCGCCACCCAGGATTATGGCGGCCAGGTCCAGTTCTACGATCGCTACACCGAGAGCCGGGAAGAGATCGGCGCCCGCATTGCGGCCGAGCACGGCCTCGCCCTCATCCCCCCGTATGACCATCGCGACGTGATCGCCGGCCAGGGGACGGCCACGCGGGAGCTGCTCGAAGAGACCGGTGACTTGGACGTTCTGTTCGTGCCGCTCGGGGGCGGCGGGCTGCTGGCCGGGGCGCTCCTCAGCGCCGGCGCCTTGTCGCCGACCTGCCGGGTGATCGGCGTGGAGCCGGAAGCCGGCGCCGACGGGCAGATGTCGTTGGCCGCCGGCCACGTGGTCCACATCCCGCCGCCGAAATCGATCGCCGATGGGGCGATCGTCACCCACCTCGGGACGCTCAATTTCCCGATCATCCGGCGCTATGTCGACCGCATCGTGACCGTGTCGGACGAGGCTCTGGTGGACACCATGCGGTTCCTTGCCGAGCGCATGAAGATCGTCGTCGAGCCCACCGGGTGCCTGGGCGCCGCGGCCGCGTTCAGCAGCGCGTATCACAAGGACGGCGACCGGGTGGGCGTCCTTGTGAGCGGCGGCAACGTGGACCTGGACCGCTACGCGAGCCTCCTCGCGTGAAGACGGACATCGCGGGCTCGCATGACGGCCCACCGACCCTGAGGTACTTGCCCGAAAGCCTCACCCGCGAGCTGGTGAACCACGACCTGGCGATGGCGGCGGTCGCCGAGGCGCTCATCTGCGCGGCGGGCGAAGGCGCCAACAGCTTTCCCGTGGTCCTGGCCCATGCCCAGGATCGTAACAATCGGTTCTCGCTCTAGGCCGCCTCTGCGGGCGACCTGGTGGGGCTGAAGGTGGGATCCTACTGGCACGGCAATCCCGCGATCGGCCTGCCCGCACACAGCTCGGCCATACTGCTGCTCGATCCGCGGACCGGGCGTGTCGCGACCTATATCGAAGCGAGCACGGCGAACTGCTATCGCACGGCGGCAGCCGACGCCCTGGCGGTGCGCGAGCTCGCCCGTCCGGACGCCCGGAAGCTGGCCATCTTCGGCGCCGGACGACAGGCCCGGTTCGAATGCCAGGCTATTCGCCGCGTGCGCTCCATCGAGGAGGTCCTGATCGTCAATCGGGACGCGGCCAAGGCCGCGACGTTCGCGGCAGAGCTGCGCGAGGCGGGGCTTCGTGCGGAAGTCACCTCGGCCGGCGAGGCCTGCGAGCGGGCGGAGATCATCGTCACGGTCACCGGCGCCCGCGCCCCTCTATTCGAGGGATCGTGGGTGAGACCCGGCTGTCACGTCTCGGCCATGGGCTCGGACGCTCCCGGCAAGCAGGAGCTCGCACCGTCGCTCCTCGAGCGCGGCCGTGTTTTCTGCGACTACGCCCCTCAGTCCCTGCGGTTCGGCGAGTTGCAGCATGCGGCCGACCGGGTCGCGTCCGGACGCCTGCGGACGACCAACATCGGCGACGTCCTCGCCGGGCGTTCCCCCGGCCGCACCTCGGAGGACGAGATCACGATTTTCGACAGCTCCGGGCTGGCTCTGCAGGATCTCTTACTCGGCCTCCGCTTGCTCGAAGCAGCTGACGGAAATGCGCCGGAGGCGACCTAGACTAGCATCTGTCATCTCGAAAATTCGAGTCCTGCCGGGCCCACCAGCGTTCGCTCGCTTCGCACGCATCGCCCGGCCCTCTGGCTATTTCGGCGGCGCGTCTTATCTATAACCGGCGCCGTCGATCGTGTGCCGCCGAGCCGGGCGGTCGATCATCCTCGACGTGGCGCGCCCCAGAGACCGCGATGGCCACGCTCTTCGCAGCGCCTTCGTCCGCCACGCCGGCCGTGCGGCTCGCGCGCCCGGCGGCGGCGGCCACGCCCCTCGAAACCTCTCAGCGGAGATCAATGACAGGCATGCTGAAAAGCGAACTCAGGGCCGACGACTATCGTGCGAAGGCCCTCACGGAGACCGGGCTGGCTCGGGCGAGCCGGCTCGTTCTGGTGCGCGCAAAGCATGAACAGGCCGCCTCGGTCTGGCGGGGCCTCGCCTCGGTGGAAGATCGGATAAGCGCGACCGCTCACCAACGGCAGGCGATCGCCTCGTCGAAATTCAACGAGCCCCGCGCGGCCCAAGAGGAGACAGCCGATGGCCAAGGGTCAGAAGAGATCGAACCGCGAAACCCGCAAGCCGAAGCAGGCCAAACCGAAGGCGACGTCCAACCCGCGCTCGTTCGTTGAGATCGCCGGCGGCGGCGCGAAGGGATCGAGCCAGCCGGCCGGCCGCAAGCCCGGGTCCCGGTGAGCGTCCTGTCCTGGTTCCTGCGGAGCTCCGTCAGCGAGGCTGAAGTGCGGGCGGAGATCTGGAGCCTGGGGACGCGCCATCTCGGCTGGCCCCTGGAAGGCGCGCTCGATGAGCTGAAGGCGCCGGGGCTCTCGACCGAGCGTGCGCAGCTGCTTCGCGCCTGCGTTCAGAAGCTGCAAGGCCGCTGACCGGCCCCGACGTCGCCGACAAGACCGGCGTCGGGCGCACCGCCGCGTCCGCCGGGCGCGCGAAGCGCTGAGCGCGGCGAACCTCCCTCGACAGGTTGGCCGTATGGCGCCACGGTCGCGGCGTCTGTCACATGCGAAGGGGAGGTCGCATGCCGGCGTCCGACATCCGACCGGCGCGGCTTTTCGCGGGCAGCTGCGCAGCCATCACGGCGCTGGCGTTCAGCTTCGCCGCGCTCTCGGCGGTCATGTATCAGCTGAAGAGCGAGTTCCTGCTCGACAACGCCCAGGTCGGGCTGATCGGCGGCGCAGGACTGTGGGGCATGGCGATCAGCCAGGTCTCGTTCTCGCCGCTCTGCGACCTCGTCGGCATGCGCAACCTGATGCGCCTGGCGCTGGCGGGGCACGTGGCGGGGGTCGCGCTGTTCATCTTCGCCCCGGGCTTCTCGATGCTGTTCGCGGGCGCGCTCGTGCTCGCCATCGCCAACGGCGTCATCGAGGCGGTGTGCAATCCGCTGACCGCCACCCTGTTCCCCGACCGCAAGGCCGGGATGCTGAACCGCATGCACCTGTGGTTCCCGGGCGGGGTCGCGCTGGGCGGGCTGGTCGCCTGGGGCATCGACCTCGCGCACATCGACTGGCGCGCCAAGCTCTTGATGATCCTCGTCCCCGCGGCGCTCTACGGCGTGATCTTCCTGCGCGAGAAGTTCCCGCCGACCGAGGTCGCCGCCGCCGGCCACAAGGTCTCCGACAGCTTCAAGGCGGTGGCCGCCTCGCCGCTGCTCTGGGCCTTCCTGGCGCTGATGACCGTGACCATGAGCCTGGAGCTCGGGCCCAACCGCTGGATCCCGGCGGTGCTGCAGGCGGGCGGCCTGCCCGGCATCCTGGTGCTGGTGATGATCAACGGCGTCATGGCGGTGACCCGCGCCAATGCGCACGCCATCCTCAGCCGCGTCTCGCCGCCGGTGGTGCTGATGGTCTCGACGCTCACCGTCGGCCTGGGCCTGCTCGGGCTCAGCTATGCGACCGGGCTCGCC
>Ga0207660_10002107_pt1 | contig 13196 bp, 16 predicted proteins | sample KBSC73BmetaG_FD_184335 | JGI IMG/M metagenome (GOLD analysis project Ga0207660, IMG submission 184335) | Corn rhizosphere microbial communities from Kellogg Biological Station, Michigan, USA - KBS C7-3B metaG (SPAdes) (version 2) | ecosystem: Host-associated > Plants > Roots > Rhizosphere ... | reverse complement strand
GGATGCGGCCGTACGATCTGACCGCGAGCGCATGCGGATCGACGGGCGCTTCGATCGCGGCAGCCAATGGCCGATACGTCTGGATCAGCAGCGCCGATCATCCGGGCGGCAACTACGATTGGTCCGGCGGCTCGGGATTTCGTCTCGGTTTCAGCAACGACCCGGGCGTGCTGCCATCGTCAATGACGCTGTTCTACCCAGAGTGGTCGGTCAATCCAACGGTGACGATCGCCACGATCACGGCCTCGATTGGACCAGCCTCGAACGTGTTGCATGTGACTGCGGTCACCGGCGGTATCACGAATGACGGTCACGCCAAGGTCTCGGGAGCGGGCGTAATTACAGCCACCATCACCTCGCAATCCAGTGGAACCCAGCTTGGGACCGGTGATTACGTGATCGACGGTTCTCCGCAGACGGTCGGATCGGAGACCATGACCGTAACTCAGACGAACTACAACCTGTATCAAAATCCGTTTCTCGTTTGCAATCCCGACGATGCTTCGTTTCCATTTTACGTCTATGCCGAAGGTGCTGCTTCCGCCGTTCAGCATGAAGAGGGCCTGATCAAGTCGGCAGACCTCGTGACGTGGACGTCTGAAGTGCCAACCCACGTCACGCCAGTTTTTGACGCGTGGTCAAGCTATCAACGACCCGTCCGAGACGGCGTCAACTCGTGGCACTCGACGGGCTTTGAAGTTAATTATCTTGCAACCGGCAACATATTCGGGCGCTCTAAGTGGACGAGCACGGACGGGAAAATTTGGACCCCAGGATCAACGGCCTTCAATTCCTGCGTTCCATCCAGTTCATCGTCACCGGCAGGCTCGGCAGATAAGTGCACCAACGGACTGCTCTACGGGCCTGAAGCCGCGCCCGACAGCATCACCCTCGGCGCCCAGGCGTGGGGTATCGGCAAGATTGATACCTATGTTTCGAGCGTGCGAAACGGGTCGCAATGGGTTGGCCGCGTGCCGATCGACGCCAGCTTCAACGTCCTTAATTCGCCATCTCCGGTCAACGTGTCCGCTGCCTACGCTGGATCATACCCGGGCCCTACCTATTTGCAGGCTGGCTTCGGATACGTAGAAGACGGCATCGCGCATTATTATGGACTTGTCGGTTTTCTGAATAGCTCATCGGTTTTAGGATTGGTCGATGCGGCAACCTACGCCAATGGCGGCGGCTTGTGGCAGGAAGGCATTGACTACTATACCGAGATCATCGATGCGACGGCGGCCGTCAATGCTGCGCCGGTCGGAGTGAAGGCAAGCTGCGACACCTCGACGGTTACTCTGTCGTGGTTCGATGCGCTGCCAAACAGGACCTATCGGGTTTATCGTGGAACGACAGCGGGAACTCAGGCGACGCTGATCGGCGACGTGACGGGTACGACGATCACGGACACCCCAACAGGAGGCTCGGTCTACTACTACAAGGTTGTGACGCTCAATGCAGGCGTCGAGAAGCAAAGCCGCATTGTCAGTACCTATGCTTCATCCTCCGTAGCTCTTGTCAACGCCCACATGACGCGCGTGCTGGCTGCTGGTGCTGATCCCACAACGATTAATCGAACCTGGCTGGATACGTTCGCAAGCTGGCTGTCGTCGAACGGACTAACGAACGATCTTCTGTTCGCAACGATGGCTGACTTTGGCGTCATCCAGAACGGCAGCCATGTCATCAGCAAGGTGATGGACCTCGGCACCACGCGGCTCCCTCGCGGCGGTGACTACACACCACTGACGACAGGCGTCACCTATAGCGCGACGGCCATCAACGGTTTTCCCGCGTGGGTCGATGCGGCGGGCACCGATAGCGGCTATTATGGCGGTGATCGAACCAACCTGAATAACCTTCGTCGCCTGACGCAGATCACGGTCTTTTCCGCATACCAAAAACCAAACACCAACGCGATTTCGCCGCTGGTTATCGGCCAGTTCACCGGCCGAATGATCCTAACCCACACGTCTGGGTCTCCCGGTGCCATCAACTTTCTGTTGTCCGATGCTACCCAGCAAAAAACAGCTACAGCTTCTATTTCCGGTCTTGCGACGGATTTTCATACTGCTGCGGGTGTGTTCGACGGAGCGAACCTGATTGCCTATTCCGATGCGGTCGCAGGCAGTTCAAAGACAGGGCTCGTGATCCCGAGCCCGAACCTCAATCCACCGGACATGCTGACGGGCCAAGTGGGGATTGTCGGCAATCCGGCCAACGTCAATGTCCTGTTGGCCGGAACAGACCAGGGGCTCTACAACACCGGGACGGGATACGTGCCAGGCGCAAATCAGGCGCAGTACAGCGGCGGCGCGTTGATCGTATTCGATAAGGGGCTCACGCCAACGCAGATCACGTTGCTTAACACGCTGATCAGAACGCATTTTGGTTTGTGATGAAACTGTTTCGGATTTTATTTTGTTTGCTCGCGCTGCCCCCGCAACAAGCGTCAGCACTTGTGCGTGGGGCTCTCAATACTGGCCAGATATCCTACAACATTGTCACCGATGGTGGAGCAGTCTGCGATGGCGTGACGGACACTGCTCCGAACTTCAAGGCGTTCAATACATGGGCGCTCGCAAATCAGGGGGCGAACAATCAGGTCGTCCTGACGATTCCCAACGGAGCCAACTGCTTCTTCGGTACTGCTCAATCCATGTCGACGTCCGGCGCCGCCCAAAATCAGTGGCCGGTCGGAATCAATAATCTGCTCGTCCTGGGCACAGGCGCCACGCTTAGCAGCGTCGGAGGTCAAGGCTTCCGCCTTGGCGGTGTGGGAATCTGCCACAAGGGGTTGACCGATGCCGCCGGTTGCTCGGCGCGCATTCAATCGGTCTCCGCAGGTGCCACGCAAGTCACGTTGACGGCCGCTTCATTCGGCGCGGGCTATATCAGCCGCTTCTCCGCGGGCCACTGGATCATGATCGGCGCCCTTGATATTCAAGGTCTCTGGAATTCCCCGTTCGGCTACCCGCCGAACAATCAATATTTCGAGTGGCGACAGATCGCCAACGTCAACACGGGTACTGGCGCCATCACGCTCGATCGCCCGTTGACCAACTCATACCTCTCGACATGGCCGAACTACAATTCAGGCAACGCTTTTGAAGCCGACGCCGGCGGCCCTGCAACGATCTATCTCGTCGGCGATAGCTGGAACTCGATCGGCGAATATCGGGGCCTGACGATCAACCAGACCGGTCAGACGCAGGGCGACCAGCGCACGCAAATCTGGCGGAATGCCACCTGCAATACCGGCGCGGGGTGCATTCCATCGCAGAACGAAAGCTGGTCCGCCATCAATACCGATATGACCGGGATCAACATCGAGGTCGACAAGCTGATCGGCACCTTGACGATGGATGCGGTGACCATCAGTGAACTCAAGTTTCAGAGTGCATCGGTCGATCTTTTCGTCATGAAAAACTCGACCGTGATGACTGACGTTACGGGAACCGCCAAATCAGCGCAGATCACAGACAGCACGCTGGCAAGCTTCTCTTTGGGTGCCTTTGCTTATGGGGTCTCGCCAGGTCCGGTCATCTGCACGCGCTGCGCCGTTGCCTCATTCGTCTTTGACGGGGGCATTTTTCAGAACCGGGCGACCGACTACTCTATGAGTTCCGGAGTGATCTCGTTCGCAAATACCAATGCGAGCGGGTCCGATACCGATCAGCGCGTGTTCGCACCCGGCGCCAATATCTTCTGGGCGGCTCCGGGTTTCTTGACGACGGGCCTCTTTCAGTCACAGGCCATCACCCAGGACGCGACCAATACCTACATCCAGACCAACGAGGCGGGCGGTTTTCCAGCCATCACCGGCACGCCGCAATTCCGCACGAGTGCCGTCCCTCAGTTCACCTGCGATGCATGCACCGGCGACCCGACCTTGGTCGCAACAAATATCCAATCCGGCGCCACGGCTGCAACGCCGTTGGCACAGTATTCGCAGCGAACCTTCACGCCGACTTCGGCGCAGGGCAATCTCGGCGATCTCATGGTCAAGGGCAGGATCGTCAGCCTGGATATCAACGTGACGCAGGCGTACACGGGTTCCGGCTCCGCCACGCTGCACGCAACGGCTCAGTTCGATAATCTCGTTACCGTCAAGCAGTCAGATTGGACAACATTCAATTGGGGACCGCAGATCAACCTGAAGCAGGCTGGTGAGCGCATCATCACGCCCTCGGGCGTCACCTGCAACGGCGTCTCAGCTCCGACAGGATGCGCAGGCGACAGCTTAGGCACGGCATTGCCCGAAGCGGTTTGGATACAAGGCAGCATCAGCCCGTTCATGGGCAGTTCGTTGAGCGGCGGGACCGCGCCGACGTTCACCATCACGGCACGAACGGATCAGGGCGTGGTGCCCTAAACATTTCGTCTGGTCCAAGGATGTTTCTGCGCTTCGATCTTTGGCAATTGCGAATCGGATCCAAAATCGAGGACATCGTTTTTCTCTAACTCGGAGAGAAAGTCCTTGCAGGGATCAGGTCTCGTCCATCGATCGAAAATGCCATTGAGATAGCATATCAATATTCGCATAGGGCTTATTTGCATAGCGATCCTTATTGTGCCGTGATCTCGTTGTGAAAGAGGTGCACCGTTCCAAAGCATGCCATCCCCCACAACTACCCCCCGCCCCCTCAACCTTCCAGCGCGAAGAGGGGCTTGACAACCCAATCCACAGGCCGGCAGCGGCTGTCTCCCCTATACGCGGTCAGGAGTAATGAGACGCGCGGCCGGGAACGGCGGACATGGACGCCTTGGCAGCCTCAATATCGAGCGCCAGAAATTGCACGAAGACCGCATTCATTGACGTATCGTCTTCTCCAGGCTTCAGCATGTAACTGAATCCTGGGAAATCAGGACAGGTGACGAAGGTGTATCCGTCCTCTCTAGGTTCACGTTTGTAGATTGACGGCATCGGCTCTCTCCCACACGCGGCTGATCTCGGCCGGCAGTTCCGATTCATCCAGTTTGCGCAACCAATCTGGATGACTATTGAACCAAACCTCATCGAACTCGCCAAAGCTTCTACCACCGCGTGGCGTTGGATTATCGAATTCGACAACAACTTGTCGATCGCTAGCGCGAATAATGGTTCCGTCCTCTTTGCGGCCGATGTGACTGACCCGCTGGCCGGGCTCGAATTTCGGGATCATCCGCTCTCTCCTCTGTGCTTCCGCACGGTTCCTGTTAGCCAATCCTCTTGGCTGTTTTCGACCATTCGAACTCTCCTCCCGCGATGTGGTAGCCGCACATGGCGCAATAGTTCCACCACTGGTCGATAGGGTCAGAGCACTGCGAACATTTGGCCTCGATGTGAGCGTGACGAATATTGACCCGCGTGGTCGTGATTTGCAGGTTCGCTCGACGGTTATCGAGACCGTTCCCGTTCCTATGGTGGACAACTAGATCCGGATCGGGGTTCATTAGGAATCGGTGCATGGACATGATCTTGCCCGAACCGTACCCGCGGCCCTTGCTCCGGATGCGTGCGTAGGCATAGGCGGTGTTACCAAGCTTTCTGCCGTGCCAGCTATATTGGGCAAGCAGCTCATAATCGGCATCGTCGGCTAAAATCGTGAACCCGTTGTGGGTGTCTATACGCATGAGAACGAAGCCAGATTTGCCCGTGTCAAATTCGTGTCAATCTGCGAGCACGTTCCCGCATCGTTCTGCGAAGAACCGGCTTCATTCTGCGAGGTCATGTTGATTATCCTATTGAAATGCTGTGGTTTCAGTTTTCAATAGGTTCCTCCCGAGGGAAGAACCCAAATTCAAGTTGTGCTTATTTTACGCTGGTTTCTTGCATTTTCAATCATAGCCTGTGTCAGGTCTGGTGCAGTCAGAACGTCGGTCAGCTTCCGATCTTTGATCGCGTGGGCGTAGGTTTTGAGCAGGGTTTCGGGCGTCACGTCGGCCAACCATGAGATCGTTTTGACATCCACGCCCTTGCGCAGGAGCCCGGTGATGAAGCCATGGCGGCAGCAATGCGGGGACATCTCTCGGATCTTCGCGCGCTCGATCGCAGCATACCATGGGATGTAGACTGCGTTCCGGCTGCTATAGAAGAACAGAGAGCGCCCCTCGACATCGGGAAGGTTGGCCAGCGCCGCGACCAGCATCTCCGGCAAGTGCGCCTGGCGCTCATGGCCGACCTTGCTGGCCCGGATGAGGGCGGTCGCGTTGGGCAGATCGATCTCGGCTTCCATCGCCTCGGAGGGACGCGCGCCAGTCAGGAACATGAACAGAGCAAGCGCTCCGATCTGCGGCGACGCTGCCTTGCGAAACGCCTGCACCCATTCAAGGGTCGCGAAATCCTTTTCAGCCGTATCGACCTCGAATCTCTCGACGCTGATCTTTGAACACAATCCGTTGGCGGCCGCGGTATTGATGACGGATCGCGCCGGAACGATCGCGAGGCGATTGCGGCTGGCGCCGGTACAGTGCCCGTAGAGCTTCAATGCCATCTGCCGGATCGCGCCCGGCGTGATATCCTTGACCAGCGTGTCGCCGAAATGGTCCTCGATCGGCGTCAAGAAGCGTTCGGAATTGCCGGCGGCTCGGTGCATGTTGGCGGCTTCTCGAAATGTCAGGATTGTCTCGGGACCATCGTGATGACCTTTCCAGTATCGGCGTTCAATTTCGATAATCTGACGCGCCGCAATGGCCTTGTCTTCGGTGTAGCAGGATCCGTGCAGGCGCTCCCTTTTGCCATCCGGCCCAACAGTGCCCCGGAAACTCCAAATCTTGCTGCCTTTGCGGCGGTAAAGCTTGAGGGACACCTTTGGGCCTCCATGATCTTTTCAACGTCCGCCTGGGTGAGGGTCATACGATTGCCCATAACCAAGCACGCGCCAAGCCGTCTCGCCTCGCTGCGCACACGTCTTTCCGACCAGCCGAGGTGCTGGGCTACTTGTTCTGGGCGGTAGACGGCTGGCAGGGTCATGTTTGGTTCGATTATGGAAACGCGATCAAGGGGTCAGGCGGTAGCTTTGCGCTTCTCAATGACGGTCACGCGTTCTGTCATCGCAAACAGCTTCTCAAAAAGGAAGTTCTGGAGGTCCCGGCTCATGTCGGCCCATCCTTCGGTCTTGTGCAGCCACTCCTCATAAAGGGTGCTGGCGACAAACCGATGGCCCATGTCCAGCGAACGCTTTGCGATCAGGATATGTTGGTTTCGGACAGTCCCGAAGATGCCTTCGCCGAGTCCTTCGACAACTATGAAATCCCTTCGACTGATATCGACGCCAAGGCGAGCAACAAGCACGATAGACCGGTCTATGACCTCTTCCTCGAAAGCGTCCAGCTCAACCGGGTCATAGGTCAGTTGAATGTCGGCGTGCTTCTCCCAAAGCTTGATCGCCGCCCGATTGCAATGGACATTCCCACGCAGTCTATAGGCTACGTCCATGAAGGCCTGAGATGGCTTCGCGTAGCGGCCAGAATAATCAAAGCCGTGCTCGAACGTGCCTTCCGGAGCCATCAGAATGGACTGTATCAGGTCCCCATCCTGGCAATCACAGACGGCATTCTCCGCATGATGTTCAAGCAGATAGGGGCTCTTGATGGTTCTATCTTCCGTCAGATCAAGCTGAGAGAGAACGTTGTAGGTAAAGAGGGCATGACGACCATGCTTGTGAGCACGGACACCACGATAAAAGGCGTGCTCACCGCCACCGTGATGTATTTCACACTCTTCGTTGGTGGATAGCGGCGCCGAAGTCAGAAAAATCTCATGCCGGTTCCGGTGGCATTTCTCAATTGCTTCGCCTTCGACCGCAAATATGGTGCCCCAATCGCCAGGCGGAATTTCTGTGTCGATCACGCCGGATTCATCAATGCAATTGCGGTATAATTCTCGATAGGCCTGCCACGCTTCCCATGTCCGACCGAGTTTCGTGGTGAACCCGAGCAATTCATCGCCCATCTTGACGCGGTCGAAACGCTCTCCGCGGATCATCTCGGAATGAATCTGGAACTTGATCACTTCGCTACTGCGGATCAGATCGACGGCATGGCCGGTCCTGAGAAGCGTAGCGATGGAGAATTTTAGACCAGTCCCAAAATAGCCGATCGGATTGTTGCCGACCTTCACCGAGACACCCAAAAGGGCAATCGCGCTTAAATCAATAGGTTCTGCGTTGCAGAAATATATCGTCATAGCTAGGTCCCTTTCTGTGATAGAAGCTCTGAGTAAGTGCGCTCAGCCGGAAATTTTTCCCCGCAAAATGGACAATGGCTGGCGAACATCTTGACCGGTTTGCCGCGCTTCTTCTCGTCAAGCTTGATAGTCTCGACGAACGGAATCTGCGGTCCGACCCATGGCACATGGATCTTCGTATTGTGCTGCGCCAAATAGGCGTTTGTCTCTGCGATGCATTCACACATCGTGGCGTTCCTCCGATGGGACGGCGCTTTGGGCAGAGAGGGCGGCGCGAAGCGCGTCACGCAGAGCTTTAGCGGCCTCGTGCTGCTCGTGCGAAATGCAGCATTCCAGTTCCTCAGCCTCATCCTGAACGTAGCAGCCATAGTAGACGCTGGCGGCCTTGAAAACGTCCAGCAGCAAAGCCTCCCTCATCGCGGCTTGAGGGGCGGCGGGCTGGGCAGAGAGGGCGGCGCGGGCGATTTCGATACTTTCCCGTAAGGTAGGCCCAACACCGCCCGGTGGAGCGTAGGCGATCTTCTCCAGCGCCTCCCTCATCTTCCCGGCTTGAGCGCCCCCAGAATCGATGAGCGCTTGTGCTGCTGATGAGACCCTTGGATCGAGGGCGACAGCGACTTCCCAAGAGAGGATGTCGTTAAGCTCTTTTCGAGGATCGTCTTTGGCGATGCCAAGGTGACGAACCACGAGCGCCTCGTCTATTGCATCACGATAGGCTGTCACCCCCGCTTGCTTGCCATCGGCGGGGGCGGAGAGCTGGGCGCGGACGGACGCCAACTCAGTGCATTTTGCGTTCCACTGATCGACGGTGCGCCTTGCCATTGGTTCGTCAAGTCCATGCTCGATCAGGAGCAGGACGTTCATGGCGTTATTGATTTCTCGGCTCATGCTCACTTCCCCTCCGGTTGCTTGGCGTCAGAGAGGGCGCGGATACGAGTTGCTATATCTCGCCGAATTGCTGGCGGGTGAGCCATGCAAAAGAGTTCGTGCGTATCGCACCTAAGCGCCTCCAAAGCGCACTCCTCGATCGTCGCCGCCCGCACATCCGCTTGCGCGGAGATGACCGCATGCTCTGCCGGGGAATGCGAAAGAGTATCTTGGGGTGACGTGTAAACCGGCACAATCTTAGTGCGCGGGATGTCCGTTGTTGGCATCGTACGATAGAAATCGGGACTGATCTCTGGCTCATCCCAAATTCGGATGTAGCCAATTGGCGCTCCCGCAGCCGAACAGAACTTGTGCTCTGTGACCTTGAGGTGCCGCCCGAATCTCATGGTTGAGAGGAAGCAATCAGCGTCAGTCTTGCGGGCGAAATGGATGGCCTTGTTGGCATCGCGCATCCAACCATACGCTGGATTCCACCAGCGCACAGGCACATTGTCATCTTCCGGCCATTCGATCAGCCATACCAGCGTTTCTTGTGCAGGAGCACTACCGATCCCCACGACCTTATCGCCATCGAGAACAAGCGGAAGATTGTGATCGCTCATGCCGGAGTCCTCATGCTGTCGATTGCGGCGAGCACCGCCGATTTCAGCGTTTCGTAAGTATGCTCGTCGGTCCATGCAATCCGCTTATGCAAGGCCTTGTCAGCATTCCATACCGGGCCGACGTGCTCAGTACGCGTGGCATCCAAAATGCGCTTCGCCCATTGCTGATGATACATTGCTGCAGTCGGTACCAGGCTGTCCGCCGCCCCGTCACCGGTCGGCAATGTTGGGGCGGCGGACTTCGGCGCCGGGATTGGTGCCGAACTCGGTGATCCTCCGCGGGCCCACTCCGCGAGCGCGCGGCCAATGGATTCGTCGAGAGGCTTTTGCTCGGCGAAGATATCCTTGAACTGCTTGGGCAGCTTCATCATCAGGCGCTCGCCGACATGATCCGAGCGCCAGGTCGGGATGCCATCCGATCGCGGCTCCAGCATGCAGTTGACCGCCATCTCGTAGACCCACTCCTCGCCGGCGATCGGCATGAAGCCCATGTCGATGATCTCGGTCTTGCCGTCCTTCTTGACGGGCTTGGTCTTTTCCTTGGCGCGGAAGCAGAAGATGAAGCACCCGTCGAGTTGCTTGATGCCCTCGATCATCTTCTGGCGCAGCGGGCCGGCCTTGGCCCAGCCGAGCATTTTGACGGCCTCGCGTTTTTTGTAGTCGTTGCCCGCGATGCGATCGATCACGGCCTCGGCGGTTTCGAGATAGCCGCCTTCCCCAATATGTTCGTGGCTCATCGAGTCCACGATCGTGATGCGCGAGCCTTGCTTGTGGCAGTATCTCAGCGCCTCCAAGTAGTCGAGCGAGCCGAACGGCGCCGCAAACGGCACATGCTTGAACTTGAACTGATCGGCATAGTGCAGCATCCGGCCGTTCTCAGTATCGACGCCGTAAATGTCGCCGCCCATGATTTCCTGCATGCCGGTCGCGAGCCGAAGCGCGCTGAAGGTCTTGCCGCCCCCCGACGGCGACATGATGCCCATCAGCAACGGCACCTGATCGCGAACGCCGTCCCGAGCTTCGAATTTGCGTGAGATTTGGTTCATGTCAGCCTGCAAAAATGAGGGAAGGGTCCTGCTCAAACTCGCCGGAGAGCTCTCGCTCGAGCCATTGCTTTTCCTTGAAGCCCGGATATTCGGGAATGATCGCGTGCGCTGGGTAGAATGGCCAGCGGTCGGACTTGATGCAGGCGCGCCAGATCGCGACGGCGGTGTCGACCTTGCGGCGTCCCATTTGGAGCCAATATTCGTTCATGTGCATGACGTTGATCGCGTGCGGCTTCGCGGTCTCCTGGCCGATGAAGCGGTAGAGACGGCGGCCGGCGCCGGCGGGATCGATAATATCGAGGCCGCGTTCGATGAACGCCGCTTGAATATGCCAGCCCGCCGCCTCCGCGCGCATGCCGAGCACATGGGACGCGATCGACATACCTGTCGACTTGAAATCGTCGACCGTTCGCAAGTCAGCGTGCAGCCAGTCGATCAGCGCGCGGAACCAGATGCCATTCTCCTCCCAGGCGATCATGACTTCGGCGTCGCCGTCCGTGAAAGCATCCTTGTCATCGTGTCTGGCAAGCAGAGCGGTCGCTGAGGCCGACATTTCTACGGCCTGCTCGAACTGGTGCTCCAAAATGCCGATCTTGCCCTGATCGGCGGCCGCCTTGCGAGCGTCCTGGGCCGCCTTAGTTCTCCAGTCGGCGGCTTTGATGATCTCAAAGTCCTTGCCGCGACCCAAGATCAGCCGGTGCGCGGCGTTACCGACGTCGAACTTCGTGTCTTCATCTGGCTCAAAATTCGGGTTGAGCCGCGGATGCTCGATCCAAGCGTGCTTCGGCGACCGCTCGAGCAGGATCTTGCAGAGCGACTGCGTTAGGCTCGGTTCGGGCGCCGGATCAGCACGATAATCTTCTTCCAAGACGCCTCGATAAATTCCCGGGCGATCAATCTTGAACATGGGCCCAATGCCTCCGGTTGCGTGTAACTTCATGGCCGCAAAATCTCCCAAGCGATGATGATGGCCGGGGCCCACAGAAAGCATGCGAGCAGCCACGCGGGCCAAGTGGGGAGCCGCATCACCGGCGGCTCGGCCATGGCAAACGCGACCTGCCGCAACTGCTCGTCGAGCAGTATCTCGGTTGAAATCCTGTCGATCTCGTTTTGGCGCCAGCGGGTGAGGCCGCCGACAAGCTCGTCTTGGGTCACGATGATGGGTTCTGGCTGCATTACCATCCGTGCACCCCATGCTTCTTGAGGTCGCGGGCATGGTCGCGCAGCATGTCGCGGAGGTCGGCGCCGATCTCATCGAAGCTACGGGGCTCGCGCGCCTCTTGCGCCTCGGCAATCAGCTCGTCGGTCACGTCGCGGCAGGTCCCGGCCTGCTCGTCGATCTCGAGGATTTTGATCGGATCGATGCCGCCGGAGCGGATTTCGCGGACGATCGACGCGCGGGAGTTCTTGTCGCGGTCGGTAGCCTGGAATTCGTTGCCGAGCTTCCCGTAGGAGCATTCGGCGAAGTAGAGAGGCCCGGGGTTGGGCTCGGGCGCGCAGCGGCAGGACATGGCGGCTTCTCCGGTTGAGAGCCGCACCATAAACCCCGGTAAACTTACCGGTCAAGCAAAATCGGTAGGTTTACCGATTTATTTTTTGGGCTTCTTTTTCCCAGCCTTCTCGGCCGCATCGAGGTCGGCAATCTGCCGGTCGATCAATGCCCGCTGCTCAAGAAGCAGTTCCCGGAGCCCGGCCACAGCCGCCTGGGGCACTTTGTAAGGCGTGGTGAGATCGGCCACGGTCGTCTGCAGGGCGCCCGCCAAGGCGTCGAGCGTGTCAGCCCGGAGGCTTCCTTTGAGGGTTCCAGCTTGAACCTTGCGCTTTAGGTTCCGGATCGCATCCGGCCGGCCGGCGCGCTTGCTCGCCTCATCGGAACTGATGCCGATGACCTTCAAGCGTCGTTCAATATTGGTCAGTATCGTTGCCAAATCCATACCGGTAGACTGACCGAAATCGATAGCCAGCACACTCGGCAACTTTACCGTTGACATCACCGGTAAACTTACCGATATTGCGCCAATGTCTGGCATCGAACAGCTACTCATCATCGCGCGCCGATATGCTGAGATCGAGGAAGTTCCGCTCTCGACTGTGAGTTCGCGCGTCTTCAACGATGGGAAAAAGCTCAAGGCGCTTGAAGGCGGCGCCGATATCAGCGTCGGCAGGTTCGAGACCGCGGTTCGCTGGTTCTCGATGAATTGGCCCGATGGCGCGCCGCGGCCCGATGTCGGCTTGTCGGCTTTCGAAGAGGCCCAAATCTGATGCCATGGGCCGCGAACGACATTCCCACTTTGCATTCCCACCCCCCAGTTTCTTATAGGTGGGTACGATGGGCAAAATCTTCGCCATATTGCAAACAAAATCTAAGGTTGTTCCATCACAACTTTCGGCGTAGTTGCATTGCGGAACCCGTTCGCTCTGCCGGATTGTACGGAGTTGATCCCTACAATCGTTCCATCTGGCGACATCGCGTAGCCGCGCGGGCGGTTGATC
>Ga0207660_10002104_pt1 | contig 13205 bp, 17 predicted proteins | sample KBSC73BmetaG_FD_184335 | JGI IMG/M metagenome (GOLD analysis project Ga0207660, IMG submission 184335) | Corn rhizosphere microbial communities from Kellogg Biological Station, Michigan, USA - KBS C7-3B metaG (SPAdes) (version 2) | ecosystem: Host-associated > Plants > Roots > Rhizosphere ... | reverse complement strand
TCCGGCTGGAAGCGGCTGGGCGGAATGTGCCCGAGCCGAAGCGCTTCGAGTCAGGCGCTTCCGGTCAATTGGGAACTACAAGCAGTTCCCAATTGGCCGGAACCCGCATTAGAGGAACGACATGCCACCGCTCAATGCCACCGTCTGGCCGGTCATGTATGCATTGCCCACGAGCATCAGCACGACTTGAGCGCACTCCTCCGCCGTGCCGAAGCGTCCAAGCGGGATGCGCGCCGGAGAAGACGCAAGCCCTGACCGCACCATGTCGGTCTCGATCAGCGACGGCGCCACGGCGTTCACCGTGATGCCGTCTTTCACAAGGCGTGCAGCGTAGCCGCGCGTCAACCCTTCCATCCCCGCCTTCGACGCGTTGTAGTGCGGGCCGATGCCGCCCGCGCCGCGCGCCGCACCGGACGAGATATTGACGATCCGCCCCCAACGCTGCCGACGCATGCCGGGCACCGCGGCCTGCGTGCACAGGAACGCCGACTTCAGGTTCACGGCGATGGTGAGGTCGAAATCTTCTTCGGTGAGATCGTCGACGCCGCGGATGAGACCGATGCCCGCATTGTTGACCAGCACCTCGACCGGCCCCAGCTCGGCCTCGACAGCCGCGACCATGCGCGCCACCTCGGCGGTTTTGGAGACGTCGGCGCCGACGGCCATCGCCCTGCCGCCGGCCGCGCGGATGGCCCGCGCGGTCGCCTCCGCCTCGGCCTTCTTCTCGCGGTAGTTCACCGCCACCGCCGCGCCGGCTTCGGCCAGCGAAATCGCCACGGCCCGGCCGATGCCGCGCGAGCCGCCCGTCACCAGTGCCACCCGTTTCGTCAGATCGGTCATGTCATCCTCCCTATATCGACCGCGTCGCGTCGTCATGTTAGGCCAAGTGACATGGTTTCAGGGAGGCTCGCATGGCGCGGCTCGGCTTTGGTGCATTTCTCGCTCCTCATCATCCCATCGGCGAAAATCCGATGCTGCAGTTCCGGCGCGACATCAAGTTCGTGCAGCATCTCGACGAGCTCGGCTACGACGAGTTCTGGTGCGGCGAGCATCACTCGTCGGGCTGGGAGATGATCGCCTCGCCCGAGATGTTCCTGGCCGCAGCCGGCGAGCACACCAAGCGCATCAAGCTTGCCACCGGCGTGATCTCGCTGCCCTACCACAATCCCTACAACGTGGCGCAGCGCATGGTGCAGCTCGACCACATGACCGGTGGCCGCGCGATCTTCGGCTCAGGCCCGGGCGCCCTGCCGTCCGACGCCTACACGCTCGGCATCGACCCGATGACCCAGCGCGACCGCCAGGACGAGGGCATCGACATCATCCGCCGTCTGTTCAGGGGCGAGCGCGTCACCCAGAAGAGCGAGTGGTACAATCTCCAGGACGCCGCCCTGCAGCTTCTGCCGTTGCAGGAGGACATGCCGTTCGCCGTCGCCTCGCAGATCAGCCCCTCGGGCATGACCCTGGCCGGCAAGTACGGCATCGGCATCATCTCGCTGGGCTCGATGTCGAGCGAGGGCCTGACGGCGCTGCCGACGCAGTGGGGCTTCGCCGAAACGGCGGCGAAGAAGCACGGCACCAAGGTCGACCGCAAGAACTGGCGCGTGCTGCTCAACTGGCATGTCGCCGAGACCCGCGAGAAGGCGCGCGAGGAGGCCCGGCACGGCCTGATGCGCTGGCACAACGAATACATCTACGGCACCCTGCAGCGACCGGGGTCGGAGCCGTACAAGTCGCCCGACGAGGCCGTCGAGCAGATGTCGGGCGAAGGCTCGGCCGCGGTCATCGGCACGCCCGACGATCTGGTGAAGATGATCAAGGGCGTCATCGACAAGAGCGGCGGCTTCGGCACCTGCGTGGGCTTCGTCCACGACTGGGCCAACCCGGAGAACACCTTCCGCAGCTGGGACATGGTGGCGCGCTACGTCATCCCCGAGATCAACGGCTACGTCACCAAGCTGCGCGAATCGCAGAAGTACCTGCAGGACAATCGCGCCGTCTTCGAGCGTGCTGGCCAGGCCATCATGGCCAAGATCATGGAGAACAAGGACGCGGCCGAGGCACTCAAGGTCACGACCAACCCGCGCGTCAGTGCCGCAGCAGCCCAGGTTCCCAAGGGCCTCGGCAAGGGCAAGCAGGCCGCCGAATAGCGCGCGCGGCGGTAGCACGCCCTGCGAAATTCCCTTTCGACGCCGGTCCCGGCCGGCGGCCGTTGACGGTCCCCCGGCAGGGATTATGCTCCCTCCCAATAAAAGTATTGGGAGGAAACGATGTCGATCACGCGTCGCAAAGTACTCGCCGGATCCGCCGCCGCTGCCGGCGCGGCGTCCCTCGCCTCCGGCCTCGCCAGCCCCGCCATTGCCGCCAACGAACCACTACGCATCGGCTTCCTGCCGGCGCTGACCGGTCCCAGCTCGTCGACCGGCGTCGCCATGAACCGCGGCACCCTGCTCGCCGTGGACGAGATCAACGCCGCGGGCGGCGTCAACGGCCGCAAGATCGAGATCATCGTGCGTGACACGCAGAGCGACGCGACCAAGGCGGTCAACGCCATCGCCGAGCTCACGAGCCGACAGAAGGTGGCGATGATCTGGGGACCGCTCAATTCGGGCGAGACGCTGGCGGCGACGCCGCTCTGCGCGCGCGCGGGCATTCCGATGATCCATCCCTGCTGGGTCGACACGCTGATCGACGTCAAGAAGTACCCGATGTCGTTCCGCAGCGCGCCGACCAACGAGCAGATCGGCGAGGCCGCCAACCACTATGTGATGGACGTGCTGAAGGCCAAGAAGGTCGCCGTGATCGGCGACAACGCGGGCTACGCCACGGCGACGGTCGCGGCCTACGTGCCGCTCCTGAAGAAGAAGGGCGGCACGGTCGTCTACGAAGGCAACGTCGACGCCGCCAACCCCGACCTCAAGCCCGAGCTGCTGCGCATGCGCGACGGCGGGGCCGAGGCGATCATGCCGTGGAGCGTGAATGCGGGCTTCCTCGCGCGCATCCTCAACACGCGCGCGGCGATGGGCTGGGACGTGCCGGTGGTCGGCCAGACGACGCTGGGTTCCGGTCAGACCAAGGCGCTGCTCGACAAGCCCGAGAACTGGGCGAAGGTCTATTCCAACAACTTCAAGAACTGCTGCTATGCCGGCGACGGCAAGCTGCCGGCTCTTGCCGCCGATTTCCGCGGGCGGATCGCCAAGGCGAAGATCGACATGAACGACACGCTGCTCTGGTGGATCGCCTGCGGCTACGATGCGCCCAAGCTGATCGCCGAGACGGTGAAGGCCGCGGGCGATTCGCCCAAGGACATCACCGCCTACCTGAACAAGCTCAAGAACTGGCCCGGCATCAATGCGACGCTCACCTTCACGCCGGAGCAGCATAATGGCGTCCCTGACGCCGAAGTCGTGATGTGCCAGGCCAACTCGCTGAAGGACGGCGCCTTCAACCTCGCCCCCGGCTACGGCGCCTAGCCGATGCTGGAATCGATCGTCTCCTACGGCCTGGCGGTAGGGGCGATCTACGCAATGATCGGCATCACGTACAACGTGATGTTCACGGCGTCGCGCGCCTTCAGCTTCACCGCCGGCATGCTGGGCATGCTGGGCGGCGTGCTGGGGGCTCTCTTCATCGACCGGCTCGGGCTGCCCGCGATCGTGGGCCTGCTGCTGGTGCTGGCCTGCGGCGCCGTCATGGGCGTGATCACCGAGATCGTGGCGGTCCGGCCGGTGCTGAAAAGCATCGAGCAGCACCTCTACGTGCTCTCCACCCTGGCCTTCGCCCTGCTGATCGCCCAGTTCACCGCCATCGAGTGGGGCACCGACGCCGCGCCCTTCCCGCGCCTGATCCCGATCGGCGAGGGGCTGCTCGACCAGAAATTCTGGATCCCGATGCTCGCCTGCGCCGTGACCGTGGTCGGGCTCGAACTCCTCTACCGCAAGACCCTGATCGGCCGCGCCTTCCTCGCCATCGCCGAGGATGCCTACGCTGCCCGCGCGCTCGGCCTGCCCGAGGTCCGTCTGCGATTGGCGAGCTTCGCGCTCGCGGGCATGATCGGCTCACTCGCGGGCTTCGCCGGCGGCGAGATGCTGCTGGCGTTCTTCGGCAACCAGTCGATCCTGAACTTCTACGGCTTCGTGCCCGTGGCGCTGGGCGGCATGGGCAACAACCGCGGGGCGCTCGTGGCCGGCCTCCTGCTCGGCCTGTTCCAGCAAGCCGCCAATTTCCTGGTGGGCGGCATCTTCGCCTCGGTCGCCGTCTTCGTGGTCTTCATCATCGTGCTGCTGCTGCGGCCCGAGGGATTCGCCGGGGCGTCCGGCGCGCGGCGCGTCTGATGCACTTGCGCTGGCTCGAGGGGCGCCTCACTTTCCTGTTGCTGGCGATCGCCGCGGTCGGCCTGCCGCTGCTCGACGACTCCTACGCTGGCGTGATCGCCACCCGCGCCTGCATCTACTGGATCCTGATTTCCGGCCTCAACCTCGTGGTGGGCTATGCCGGCCAGATCGCGATCGGCTGGGTGGCCTTGCTGACGCTGGGCGCCTACACGACGGCCGTCCTCACGGCCGGCACCGTGACGCCGGAGATATCGCCCTACATCGCCCTCGTCGCCTCGGGCGCGATCGGTGTCGTTGCCGGCGTCATCGTCGGCCTGCCGGCGCTCAGGCTGCGTACCTTCTATTTCGCCATGACGACCCTGGGCTTCGCCACCATCGTCACCCAGATCGCGCTTGCCTGGAAAAGCGTGACCGGCGGCGGCATCGGCACGCCCGGGCCGGTCTTTCCCTGGCCTTTCGCCCCCGGCTGGGGCTTTTACTATTTCTGCCTGATCCTGGCCGCGCTCTGCACCTGGATGACGGCCAACATCGCGTCGAGCCGCTTCGGCCGCTCGCTGATCGCCATCCGCGACGCCGAGGTCGCGGCCGAGGCCTCCGGCGTGGCCAAGCCCGCGCTGCTGGTGACGGTGTTCGTGTTCAGCGGCGCGCTGGCCGGCGTCTCGGGCGGCCTGTTCTCTTCGCTGCAATCCTATATCACGCCGGACGCCTTCACTTTCGACCTGTCGGTCCTGTTCTTCATTGCCATCCTGATCGGCGGCCGAGGCTCGATCCTCGGTCCGCTGCTGGGCACTATCCTGCTCACCGTGCTGCCCGAGATCGCCGCGCCGCTCGTGGCCTGGTCGACCTTCCTTTATGCCGCGCTGCTTCTCCTCATCGTCCTGCTGATCCCCGGTGGCATCGCCGACATGCTCGATTACCGCAATCGCCGGCCGCTGCAGCAGCATCGCGAGATCGTGCCGCAGCCTGCCCTGTTGCCGAGCCTGCTCGACCGGCCGGCCGGCGGGGCGCTCGAGCTCTCGAACATCGCACTCGCTTTCGGCGGCGTGCGCGCCATCGACGGCCTCAGCCTCGACTTCCACAGTGGCGAGGTGCATGGCCTGATAGGACCCAACGGCAGCGGCAAGACGACCACGCTCAACGTGATCTCGGGCTACTACCATCCACAGACGGGCCAGGCGCGTCTGAACGGCGCCACGCTGCCCTTCGGGGCGCCTCATCGGCGAGCGGGTTTCCGCATCGCCCGCACCTTCCAGACGCCGCGCCTGATCGGCGGCGCTTCGGTGCTCGAGAATGTCATGATCGGCGGCACGATCGACGGCCGTGGCACCTTCGCCGAGTCGCTGCTCACCCTGCCGCGCCACCGCCGCGACGAGCGCATGCTGCGCGAGCGGGCGCTCCAGGCCCTGACCGTGGTCGGGCTGGAGACGTTGGCGGGCGTGCGCGCCGACCGCCTGCAGCACAGCGAGCTGCGCTTCATGGAGATCGCGCGCGCGCTCACGCTGCGGCCCGCGTTCCTGATGCTCGACGAGCCGGCAGCCGGCCTGTCGGCCGAGGAGATCAGGCGCCTCGGCGCGCTCATCAAGGCGATCAGCCGCGCCGGCACCGGCGTGCTGCTGGTCGAGCACCACGCCGACCTCATCTTCGACATCTGCGATCGCGTGACTGTGCTCAACCTCGGCAAGATCCTCGCCGCCGGCACGCCCGCCGAGATCCGCTCGCACCGGGAGGTAGTCAGTGCCTATCTCGGCGCCTGATCCCCTCCTCCAGGTCCGCGGCCTGTCGGCCGGCTACGGCAAGATCGGCGTGCTGAACGGCATCGATCTCACCGTCGGCGCGGGCGAGATCGTGGCGCTGCTCGGTCCCAACGGCGCGGGCAAGACCACCCTGCTGAAGGCCGTGTCCGGCCTGTTGCCGCGCGCGGGCAGCGTGCAGTTCGCCGGCAAGGACATCTCGAGCGCCGGTCCGCGCGAGACCGTCGATGCGGGCCTGGTTCACGTCGTCGAAGGCCACCGCGTCTTCACCCAGCTCACGGTCTTCGATAATCTCCTGCTGGCCGGCTACGGCCTGAAGCGCAGCGTGCTCGCCACCCAGGCCGAAGAGGCACTGGCGTTCTTTCCCGAGATCGCCGCCAAGCGCGCCGACCGCGCGGGATCGCTGTCGGGCGGACAGCAGCAGATGCTGGCGGTCGCGCAGGGGCTGGTGCGCCGCCCGCGCCTCCTGATGCTGGACGAGCCCTCGGCGGGCCTGTCGCCGGTCCTGGTCGACCGCGTCCTGGCGGCCGCCGCGCAATTGCGCTCCACCGGCACGGCCGTCCTGCTGGTCGAGCAGCTCATCGAAAAGGCGCTGGCGCTGGCCGACCGGGTCTACGCGCTCGCCCGCGGCTCGATCGTGCTCGAGGCCCGCACCAGCGAGGCCGATCTGCCCAACCGCCTCGAACGCGCCTACTTCGGGAGCGGCGATTGACGGCCACGGTCGTCGTGGTGATGGGCGTCTCCGGGTCGGGCAAGACCACCGTCGCCAGGAAGCTGGCCGAGGCCCTGCGCTGCCGATTTCTCGAAGGCGACGACCTCCATCCGCCGGCCAATGTCGAGAAGATGCGCCACGGCACGCCGCTCGACGACGCCGACCGCCTGCCGTGGTTGTCGCGCATCGCCCGGGAGATCGACGGCTGGCGCCGGCGCGGCGAGCCGGGCGTGGTGACCTGCTCGGCACTGAAGCGCGCCTACCGCGACATCCTGATCGGTGCCCGGCCCGACGTGGCACTGGTCTACCTGCGCGGGTCACGCGATCTCATCCAGCAGAGGATGGCGGCGCGGCACGCGCACTTCATGCCGGTCGCCCTGCTCGACAGCCAGTTCGCCACCTTGCAGGAGCCCACGCCCGATGAGCGACCGATCACGGTCGATGTCGGCAGCAGCCCGGCGGAGATCGTCGCCGCGATCGTCCGGGGGCTGCAAATCCGCACGGCCTGAGGCCGCAACGTCTCCGGGGAGCTTCGCGTTAGCGCGAGAGGGATCGCCACGGAGGATGGAATGGCCAGGTATTCCAAGAGCGCCGGCAAGGACGTGAAACGCGCCATGAAGCGGCGCAAGTCCGGCAAGCTCAAGAGCGGCAAAGGCGGCAAGGGCGGCACGGTGAAGAGCCGCGAGCAGGCCATCGCCATCGGCCTGTCGGAGGCTCGCAAGAAGGGCAAGAAGGTTCCCAAGCGCAAGACGGCACGCAAGAAGACTGCCCGCCGGAAGCACTGAGCATGGCCGCCAAGCGCATCCATTTCGACACCGTCGTGCTGCAGGCCCTCGACCTGCTGGCCTCCGACGAGCGCAAGAGCCTGCAGGATCTCGCGGACGAGGCCTTCGCCGACCTGCTGAAGAAGCATCACCGCCCCGTGGGCCTGGCCAACGCCCTGAAGCAGAGCCTGCGGCGCCTGCCGGCCAATGCCAATACCAACGGTCGGGCACGGCGACAGTGAGCACACGAGGGACCCGATGAACGCCAAGCTCGTCCTGTCGGATGCCGGGAACCGCACCTTCGTCCTCGTGCTCGATGAGGGAGAGGAGGCCTTTGCCGCGATCACTCGCTTCGCGGCCGAAAACAGCCTCTCCGGAGCCGCGCTGACGGCGTTGGGCGCCTTCGAACGCTGCACGGTCGGATGGTTCGACATCCAGAAGAAGTCCTACAGGCCGATCGAGATCGACCGGCAATGCGAGGCGCTGAGCCTCGTGGGCGATATCGCCACCGGCGACGACGGCACGCCCAGCCTGCACATCCATGCCGTGGTCGGCCTGTCCGACGGCACGACGCGCGGCGGCCATCTGCTCAAGGCAACGGTGCGGCCCACACTCGAGGTCACGATCGTGGAGAGCCCGCTGCACCTGCGCCGTCGCAAGCGGCCCGACCTTGGCATTGCCCTGATCGATCTCGCCTGACCGGCCATATCGGATAGGTATCGCCGGCGCCTGCGATATATATTGGAGGTCGGGCAGCCGAACGCGCATGATCTGCACGTCATGTCCGACACGCTGACACCCCTGATCTGCGATTTCCTCGAATGGATCGCCCGCGCGCCGCGCACGCATGCCGACGTCATGGACGTCTGGCGCACCTCGTGCCCGCGCCTGCCGGTGTGGGAAGAGGCGACGGATAACGGCTATGTCGCCCGCCGGGGCATACAGGTCGAGCTTACGGACCGCGGCCGCGCCTTCCTGGCGCGCAGGCCCTGACGGCAAGCCTCATTCGAATGCCGCAGTACGCCGGACTGAGCGGTCACTCCGGACGTGCACGGCTGGCTGCCGGGCCCTGTGCCCGGCAGCCGATCCTTGGTCCTTACATCCAGTAGGTCGGCGCGTTGTAGTACTTATCGACTTCGCGGCCATAGTCCGGCGTCCAGACGAAGTCGCCGGTGCGATCGTACGTCGGAGCCTTTTGCCCGCACGCCGTGACGCGCGCCCACATATCTCAGGTCTCAAGCGATACGTTCGCGGAAGGGTACGGTTGCGAACTCCCGTCGTTTAAAGAATGGAAATCGACAGGAACAAAAGCTCATCGTTTTCTTTGTTGGCTGGAGAACAGACCGCCGTGAGGACGGCCCGTGGTTTACTGGCCGAGTCCGCTTCCGCGCCTAGTCTCGCGATCTGCGGCCCTAGTAGGCAACCGAGGAAGCGACCAACCCAATGTCGGCCGGCAAATACGCAAACTTGTTCCTTGCGGCGCTCTCGCCCAGGGACCTGGACATCATCCAGCCGTACTTGAAGCCCGTGGACCTGCGCCAGGGTGTCGTGCTGGCCGACCCCGGCGCCCGCGTCGACGAAATCCTGTTCGTCGAATCGGGCATGATCTCGATCACCACGACGATGGAGGACGGCGCCGCAATCGAGCTCGCCAGCCTCGGTCGCGAGGCAGTCGTGGGCTCGTTGGCAGGACTTGGCGTCCACCGCGCCAATGCGCGCGCGATCGTGCAGATCGCCGGCAGCGGCCTGCGCATCGCCGCCGCCGACTACCGCGCGGTGATGACCAGGAGCCCGGTGTTCCTCAAGATCGTGCTGCTCAGCAATGAGCTGGCGATGGCGCAGATGCAGCAGACCGCGGCCTGCAACGCGCTGCATTCCACCGAGCGCCGCATGTGCCGCTGGATCATCCAGGTGCGCGACCGCGTCGGCGACGATGTGCTGCGCCTGACCCACGATTTCGTGGCCCAGATGCTGGCGGTGCGGCGCCCGACCGTGACCCTGATCGCCCAGGAACTGCAGAATGCCGGGCTGATCCGCTATCGCCGCGGCGAGATCACGATCCTCGATCACGCCGGGCTCGAGCGCGCGGCCTGCGAATGCGTCGAAGCGCTGCGCACCAAGACGCGGCGAGTGATCGCCGACTTCTGACCGTTACATCTCGTCGACGCCGAACGCCTTGCGCATCGCATTGACGCCCTCCTGGTGCGGCGTCCACATCCGGCCGCCGACCATGCCGCCGTCGACGACGAGATCGTGGCCGTTGATGAACGACGAGTCGTCCGAGGCCAGGAACACCGCGGCATGGGCGATGTCGTCGACGATGCCGGCGCGCGGGATCGGCTGGTTCTTCGCCATGCCGGCCTTCATCGCCTGGGCGTAGCCGTCGGCCTTGTCGGGTGGCAGACCGAGCGCCTTGGCGAAGATGCCGGTGGCGATGCCGCCGGGCGAGATCGAATTGCAGCGCACGCTGTTCTCGCCGAGCTGCATGGCCGCGCACACCGTGAGGTGGTTCACCGCCGCCTTGGCCGCCCCATAGATCATCGACGTCGAGTAGCCGGCGCGCCGGGCCGCCACGCTGCCGTTGTTGATGATGCTGCCCGAACCCTGCTTCATCATGATCGGGGCGGCGTGCTTCATGCCCAGCATCACCGAGCGGACGAGGGTCGCCATCGCCGCATCGAAGCCTTCGACCGGCACGGTCTCGATGCCGCCCACCGGCGCCGGGCCACCGGCATTGTTGAACAGGCAGTCGAGACGGCCCCACCTGGATACGCAGGCGTCGATCATCGCCTTGACGTCGGCTTCCTGCGTGGCGTCGGCCTGCACGAACAGGCACTTGTCCTTGCCCAGCGCCGTCTCCAGCGTCTTGCCCAGCTCCGCGCGACGGCCGGTCGCCACGACTTTCGCCCCTTCCGCCACGAAGACCTCGACGGTACGCCGTCCGATGCCGCTGGTCGCGCCGGTGACGATGGTGATCTTGCCGTCGAGCTTGCCCATGCCTTCTCCTTTTTGAGGATGTCTCCCCTTTTTGCGACGGGAATGATACACCACGGACTTCGAGGAGAGAGACAAATGACTGTTCTGGGCGTTCTCGGCGGCAGCGGCGTTTATGACATCGCCGGGATCAAGAATGCGCAATGGAAGCGCGTGAAGTCTTCCTATGGCGAGACGTCGGACGAGTTCCTGTTCGGGATGCTGGAAGGGCTCGACGTGGTGTTCGCGCCGCGTCACGGTCGCGGCCATGCCCACTCGCCCTCGTCGATCAACTATCGTGCCAACATCGACGCGCTGAAGCGCTCGGGCGTCACCGACATTCTCTCGGTTTCGGCCTGCGGGTCGCTGCGCGAGGACCTGCCGCCGGGCCATTTCGTCGTCGTCGACCAGTTCATCGACCGCACCTTCGCGCGCGAGAAGAGCTTCTTCGGCGAGGGTCTGGTGGCCCACGTCTCGATGGCCCATCCGACCTGCAATCGCCTCGCCCATGCCGTGCACGACTGCGCGCGCGAGGCCGGCTTCCCGATCAAGTTCGGCGGCACCTATCTGGCGATGGAAGGCCCGCAGTTCTCCAGCCTGGCCGAGTCGAAGCTCTACCGGAGCTGGGGCTGCGATGTGATCGGCATGACCAACATGCCGGAGGCCAAGCTCGCCCGCGAGGCGGAGATTTGCTACGTGACCGTCGCCATGGTCACCGACTTCGACTGCTGGCACCCCGATCATGGCCACGTCCAGGTCGCCGACATCGTCCGCGTCCTGCACGACAATGCCGAGAAGGCCAAGACCCTGGTCGGCATGATCGCGCCGCGCCTCAAGGACAAGCGCCCGACGCCCTGCCCGTCCGGCTGCGACCGCGCGCTGGACAGCGCCCTGATCACCGCGCCAGGAGCGCGTTCGGCCACGCTCGCCGCCAAGCTCGACGCCGTCGCCGGGCGCGTGCTGACGCAGTGAGCCCGCCGGCCCACACGGGCGGATGCGTCTGCGGCGCGGTGCGCTTCTCCGCGACCGGCGCGCCGCTGCGCGTCACGATCTGCCACTGCAGCTGGTGCCAGCGCCGCACCGGCACCGCCTTCGGCACCGAGGTCGTGTTCGACGCCGGCCAGGTCGCCATGACCTCGCCGGAGATCGCACACTATCGCCATGTGTCCGACGAATCCGGTCGCTGGCTCGAGGTCGAATTCTGCCGGCGCTGCGGCACCAATCTCGGCTTCACGCTCGAGGCCGCGCCCGGCATCAGGACCCTGCCCGCGGGCACGTTCGACGATCCGGCGTGGATCCGGACCGACGCAGTCAAGATCCGGCACGTCTATCTCCGCTCGCGCCGCGAGTGGTCCGATCTCTCTCCATCCGTCGAGCAATATGAACAGCACTTCCGCTCCTAACGGTCCCGCCGACCTCGCCCGGCTACGCGACGCCTGCACCGGCTTCGCCCAGGACGCTGCGCGCGAAATCATGCGCATCTATGCCGGTGACCTGGGCGAGCGCACCAAGGCCGACAAGTCTCCCGTGACGGATGCCGACCAGGCGGCCGAGCTGATCATCGTCAAGGGCCTGCGCGCGCTCACGCCAGGCCTCGTCGTCGTGGCCGAGGAAGAGATGGCGGCGGGCCATGTGCCCCGGCTCGACGGCCGGCCGTTCTGGCTGGTCGATCCGCTCGACGGCACCAAGGAGTTCATCAAGAGGAACGGCGAGTTCACCGTGAACATCGCCCTGATCGAAAACGGCAAGCCGACGCTCGGCATCGTGCTGGCGCCCGCGACCGGCGTGTTGTGGCGCGGCGCGGCCGGACTGGGCGCCGACCGCAGCGAGAACGGCGGGGCGTTCGAGCCAATTTCCGTGCGCCGGGCGCCGGCCGCCGGCCTCACCGCCTTCGCCAGCCGCAGCACGGCGATCTACAGCAATCTCGACATCTGGTTCCGCAACGAGGGCCTCACCGTCGCCGAGCGCAAGCAGGCGGGCTCGTCGCTCAAGTTCTGCCTGATCGCCGAGGGCGAGGCCGACATCTATCCACGCTTCGGCCCGACCAACGAATGGGATACCGCCGCCGGCCAGGGCGTGCTCGAGGCGGCGGGCGGCGAGGTCGTGACGACCGACGGCAAGCCGCTGATCTATGGCAAGCCGGGCTTCGGCAACCCTCATTTCATCGCCCGCACTTTGGACGCGCGGTGAAGATCGTCGATCCCGACGCGGCATCCATCACCCACGCCGCCGAGCTGTTGCGTGCGGGAGAGCTGGTCGCCTTCCCGACCGAGACCGTCTACGGCCTGGGCGGCGACGCCACCAACGAGCGCGCGGTCGCGGCGATCTTCGCGGCCAAGGGCCGGCCGCAGTTCAATCCGTTGATCAGCCACGTGCTCGGGCCCGACGAGGCCCGACGCTTCGTGGAATGGACCGACACCGCCGACCGGCTGGCCGCGCGCTTCTGGCCCGGCCCCCTCACCTTCGTGCTGCCGCGCGCCAAGGGATCGGCCATTGCGCTGCTCACCACCGCCGGCCTCGACACCGTGGCGATCCGTGCGCCGTCGCACCCGGTGGCCCAGGCGCTGATCCGCGCCATCGGCCGGCCGATCGCCGCGCCCTCGGCCAACCGCAGCGGCGCGATCAGCCCGACCCAAGCCGAGCACGTCGCCCAGTCGCTGGGCGACCGCGT
>Ga0207660_10002102_pt1 | contig 13215 bp, 14 predicted proteins | sample KBSC73BmetaG_FD_184335 | JGI IMG/M metagenome (GOLD analysis project Ga0207660, IMG submission 184335) | Corn rhizosphere microbial communities from Kellogg Biological Station, Michigan, USA - KBS C7-3B metaG (SPAdes) (version 2) | ecosystem: Host-associated > Plants > Roots > Rhizosphere ... | reverse complement strand
GTGCTGGTGGGGGACGGTCCCGACCGCGACGCGGCCGAGCAGCAGGTCGATACGCTGGGCCTGCGCAAGGATGTTCGCTTCCTCGGCAAAGTCGAAAGCGTCGGCGACGTGCTGCGCGGCGCCGATTTGTTTCTGCTGCCGTCGGCGACGGAGTCCTTCGGCCTGGCGGCGCTCGAGGCGATGGCCTGCGCGGTGCCCGTCGTGGCGAGTGCCGCGGGCGGATTGCCGGAAGTGATCGAAGACGGCAAGACCGGATTCCTCGCGCCGGTGGGCGACACCACGGCCATGGCGGAGCGCGCGCTCAGCGTGCTGAGAGACGACGGCGCGCTCGAGCGCATGCGTCGCGCGGCGGCCGCGCACGCGCTGGGGTTCTCCGCCGATCGCGTCGTGCCGGCGTACGAGGAGCTGTACGAAGAGGTCCTCGAGTAGGTGGTCCCCCTGCTGCGGCTGATCCGCGCGCCCAATCTGATCATTGCCGCCGCCGGCGTTCTGGCCGGCGGCTGGATCGCGCTCACGGAGGTCGCCTTTCCCAAAGAGCTGATCTATGCGGCGCTCTCGGGCGTCGCGCTGGGCGCGGCGGGGAACACGTGGAACGACGTGCGAGACGTCGTCGCCGACCGGATCAATCGACCGGAAACGAGGCCATTGGCGGCGGGAACAGTGCATCGCGGCACCGCCGATCTCTTGCTGTTCGCCGGCGCCCTCGTCGGCCTGACCAGCGCCGGTCTGGTGAGCGGCCGGCAGGTTGTAGCCGCGCTGGCCGCTCTCGGGGTCATGCTCGTGTACTCGCCGCTGCTCAAGCCGGTGCCGTTGCTCGGGAACCTCGCGGTGGCGGTCGTGGCGGGCTCGGCGCCGTTCTACGGCGCGCTGGCGCTGGGCCGTCCCGCGGCGGGCCTCGTGCCCTGGATTCTCGCGGCCTGGCTGCATTTCGTTCGCGAGGTCGTGAAGGACGTCGAAGACGAGCCGGGAGATCGCGCCATCGATCGCCGCACCTTGCCGATCGTGGTCGGCCGGCGGCCGGCGATGGTCATCGCCGCCGGAGCGGCCCTGCTGTTCGTCCCGGCGAGCCTGCTGCTGCCAAAAAACGACGGTTACACCGGAGCGTATTTCCTGATTGCCCTTCCGGTGCAGATGGCGGTGCTCATCGCCGCGACGTGGCTCCTGCTCGGCAAGGTTGAACGCGTGAGTGCTTTGCTCAAAGGCGCGATGGTGATCGGCGTGTTCGCACTCATCATGGGAAAGGCTGCATGAATCTTTGGCAAGGCATCCTGCTCGGTCTGGTGCAAGGGCTCACGGAATTCCTTCCCGTTTCGAGCGACGGCCACCTGGCGGTGATCGGGCACGTCGCCGGCGTGCACACGCCCGGCGTGTTTGTCGAAGTCGCGCTGCACGTCGCGACGCTCGGCTCGATCCTCGTCGTCTACGGCCGGCGCTTCTGGGACCTCACGTTGGGCGTGCTGCGCCGCGATCCCGAGGCGCTGCGCTACGCCGGCCTGCTGATCATCGGCATGATTCCGGCCGGCCTCGTCGGATTATTCCTCGAAGATCTGATCGCCCGCGCGTTCGATTCCCTGTGGGCGGCGGGGCTGGGATTCCTGGTGACGGCCGCGGCGCTGCTCTCCACCAGAAAACGCGGTCCTGACGGCGCGGCGCGTCCCACGCCCGGCGGCGCGCTCGTGATCGGACTCGCGCAGGCGCTGGCGCCGCTGCCGGGCGTATCGCGCTCGGGCATGACGATCGCGTCGGGGCTGTGGGTCGGGCTCGGCGCCGTGGCCGCGGCCGATTTCAGTTTTCTCATGGCGATTCCGCTCATCGCCGGCGCGGGCCTCCTCGAGGCGCGTCACGCCTCCGCCGACATTGCGCTCATCGGGGCGGTGCCGCTCATCGTCGGGGCGGTCGTCGCGTTTCTGGCGGGCGTCTTTGCCATTCGGTTTCTCGTCGCGATGCTGCGCCGCGGCCGGTTCCACGTGTTCGCGCCCTACTGCATCGCGATCGGCCTATTCACTCTCGCCTACGCGCTGTGGCACGGCTAGGCATCGACGAGATTCCCGCGGCCGCGCTGGCCCGCCGCTGGGGCGTTCCCCAGTGCGGTGTGTTCCGCTCGCTGCCGTCGGCGCTCGACGCGATTCACGATCTCGCCGCGCAGGGCGCCCCCGGCGGCACGGTGGTGCTCGCCGAAGAACAAACGGCCGGACGTGGTCGCGATGGCCGGACCTGGCGTTCGCCGGCGGGCGGTGTCTGGCTGGCCATCTTGCTCAGGCCGCCGCTCCCCGCGGCGGGTGTGCTGTCGTTGCGGATCGGTCTCGTGCTGGCTGACGTGGTCGACGGTGTGCTCGGGATTCGCGCGACGGCGCTCTCCGGTCCGCGCGCGGGGCTCAAGTGGCCCAACGACGTGCTGGTGGACGATCGCAAGGTCGCGGGAATCCTGTGCGAGAGTCGCTGGCAGGGCGAGACGCTCCAATGGCTCGGCGCCGGCATCGGAATCAACGTGACGAACGAGATTCCCGTGGAGCTCGGGGAGCGCGCCGTGGCGCTGCGCGACCTGCGGCCGAGTGTCCGGCGGATCGATGTTCTCGATCAGCTCGTTCCCGCGCTGCTCCGACTGACGACGCACGACGCGCGCCTCACGGAATTTGAATGCGCGGCGTTCGCACGGCGCGACTGGCTGCGCGGGCGCCAGCTGCGCGCACCGCTCGCGGGCCGCGCGGCGGGCATCCGGCCCGACGGCGCGCTGCTCGTCGACACGGGCGCGGGCACGACGATGGTGCGCGACGGCCACGTCGAGCTATCTTAGCCGCCCCATGCTCCTCGCCTTCGACATCGGCAACACCGAAATCACCGTCGGGCTGTTCGCGGGCGAGCGGCTCGACGCGCACTGGCGTTGGCATTCGAGCGCGCAGCGCACCCCCGACGAGTGGGCGTCGGTGCTCACGGCGCATTTGACCCAGGCGGGACACTCGACGCAGGAAGTCCGCGCGAGCATCGTCGCTTCGGTGGCGCCCCAGGTGGCCGAGAGTCTGGGCGAGGGCGTGACGATCGCCACGACGCGAGTGCCGCTGCGTATCGACGGGCGCTCTCCGCTGCCGATCGTCCTGGACGTCGATGAGCCGATGACCGTCGGCGCCGATCGGATCGTGAACACGCTCGCCGCGGTGCACCTGTTCAAGCGCGACACGATCGTCGTCGATTTCGGGACGGCCACCACGTTCGACTGCATTACGATCGATGGCGGCCAGGGACGGGGTCGATTCATCGGCGGGGTGATCATGCCCGGCCTGCGCACCGCATCCGATGAGCTCGTCCGCAAGACCGCGAAGCTGCCGGCGACCGAATTGACGCCGCCCACGCGGGCGATCGGCCGGCGCACGGAAGACTGCATTCGCGCCGGCGTGTTGTGGGGGACAGCGGATGCGGTAGACGGTCTCGTGCGGCGCATCAAGAAGGAGTGGCCATCGAAGCAGGAGCCGCTCGTCGTGGCCACGGGCGGATTGGCGCCGCTCGTCGCGCCGCTCTGCAAGGAAATCGAGTCCGTGAATTCCGATCTCACACTGGTCGGCCTACGGATCGCGGCGGCGGCACTCGACCTGAAGTGGTAGCCCCCCCCGACGCCCGCTCGCTCAACGCGTGGCGCCGCCTGGGCTATCGTCTGCTGCCCGGCGACCTCTACTCCTACATCCTGCACCTGCGGCCCGCCGAGTGGCCGATCATGGCGGGGCATACGCTGCTGGGATACATCCTCGCGGTGGGAGTCCAGGGAGTGGGGAGAGGGGAGCAGTTGGGTCACGCGCTGCTCGCCCTCGTGATCTGGGTCGTGTTCCTCAACGGCGGCACACTCGCGATCAACAGCGTGTTCGATCGCGATGAGGGTGACATCGGGTACCTCAACGCGCCGCCGCCGCTGCCACGCTACCTGCTGCACTTCAGCGTGGCGCTGCTCGTCGGCGGCCAGCTGCTCGCGATCCGACTGCCGCTCGGATTTCAGATTGCCTACGCGATCTGCTTCGCGCTCTCGGTGCTCTATTCCGTCCCGCCGTTCCGATTCAAGGCGGTGGCGGGAGTGGACTGGGTGATCAACATGTGGGGCTTCGGCACGCTGACTCCGTACGCCGCGTGGGCAGCGACCGGCCGGCCGCTCGACCTCGGGCATGGATTGGTACTGCTTGCCTTTTGCCCGCTGTTCGCCGGTCTCTATCCCCTGACACAGCTGTATCAATTCGACGAAGATCGGCGGCGCGGAGATCGCACCCTGGCACTCATTCTCGGGATGCGGGCGAGTCTGTTCGTCGCGCTCGCCGCGACCGTGCTGGCTTTTGCGCTCTTAGCGTGGGCCGGCGTAATTCTCGTGGTGGGTTGGAAGGGGTTCTCGCTGGCCTTGCCGCTCGTGCTCTGGCTGGCGGTGCTGGTTCCCTGGATTGCGCAGCACGGAGCATGGACGCCGCGGCAGCACCAGCGCGGCATGTACCGGGCGTTAATGGCTTGGGCAGTAACGGATCTGATTGTGATCTACGTATTTGCCTGGTAATTCAAGGTTATGTAGGATGGTGTAGGACGGTGGAGGATCGTGGAGGTTGTACCTCTAACTCGCTCAATGAGGACAGATGACTTCGGTTACCACCCCCGACCGCTCTGAATTCCGGCACGTGCTCTTCAGTGGGACGATCGTTGGCGCCGTGACCGGTGTCTCGGTCATCCTTTACCTCGTCATCGCGCGGCTGCTGCCAGCGGGGATCGTCGCCTCGATTCTCGAAACGATCATCGTGCTTGGCGCGGCAGTACTCGTGACCTTCCTCCCAGGCTTCTTCGCGACCTCACGCACGGTGCAGGGTGTCGCGGGCGCGGCGGCGATCGGGTTGTGGGGTACGATCGTGTTCATGGCGGTGGATGTCGTTCTGCTGCGTCCGTTCAAGGCGTATCCATGGACGTGGGACGCCGTCGGCGGCGGCAGCACGTGGTGGTATCTGCCGATCTGGTGGATGCTTGGGACGCTCCTCGCGTGGATGGGCGGGATCGTCACCGCGGGGCGTGCGGCACGCGGAGGGAATACGGCCATCGCGTCGCTGGCGATTGCCCCGCTGGGCGGAGGGCTGGGTGGCGCGCTGGGATTGGGGCTGGGTGGGGTGGCGGCAGCTCCCGTCGGCGCCGGCGTCGGCTTTGTGGTGACGTTGGTGATCTTTGCAGTCATCGTGATCAGCCGGAAGAGGTAGCAAACCGTGCCGAGGTGGTTGGCTCACGCACTGGTGGTGCTGGGATGGCTGCTCACGCCCGGGTGGGCGTGGGCCGCGTCGCACGTGGGTCTGTGGCTCGGCGCGCTCGTCGCGCTCGAGTTTACCGCGCCGCTCGTGATGATCGCGATCGCCGGTGCCGGCGCCTTCCTCTTCGGTTTTGCGGTGCTCTGGATCTGGATCACGTTCATGCGGCGCCTGCCGCACCTGCTCTCGCATCACATGGCGCCCCGCGAGGGCACCTCCGAGGAGCACGCCGCGATTGCGGCCGCGGATTGAGCTCTCTCTTCTAATCGTCGGAGTCACCTCCCTCCACGCCCAGGGGCGTGACGTCGACTTCGTGTACGGCCGCTGGTATCAGGGCAACCAATCCACCTCATATCAGCTCCGCACGTCGACACCGCTGGGTAGTGTGTTCAGCCAGGGGCTGTCGGGATACGCCCTCCTGCACGACAGTCTGGGACGTAACCGGGCGTTCTACGGTGCGGGCTGGGAATTTCAGGCATTCCGGCATCGACGCCGTTTCGGCCCGTACGCCATCGCCGGCGCGGCCCTCGGACTTTCCACCGATACCTCGAGTCAGAATCTGGCGGCGCTGTGGAGTCTCGGCGCCGGACTCGAGTGGCGGCCGATGTCGTGGATGGCGCTCGGCGTGGAGGCCCGCTATCGCCTGCAGGACATCGGACCGCGCGGATTCTGGCGCGCCTCCGCCGACTCGCGCGACGGCATCGGAGCGGCACTCACATTCTCGCTCGGCGTGGGCAAGGAACCGTGGCGGGGCGGGGGAACGAGTGGCGGTGCAGCGGCCATTCCTGCTCGACCGCCGCCAACGCCACCGGCGACGATCACCGGGAATGCCGCCGCCGTCGTACGCAGCGCGCTGGACGTCCTGGGCACGCCGTACGTGTGGGGCGGGACGGCGGCGAATGGGTTCGACTGCTCGGGGCTCGTGCAGTGGGCGTACGCCAAACACGGAATTCAGCTGCCGCGAATCAGCCGAGATCAGGCGCGATCCGGGAGCGAGGTGACTCCCACGCTCGAGGCGTTGCGGCCCGGCGACGTCCTTCTATTTGCGGCGCAACCCGGTGGTGGAGTCACGCACGTGGGGCTATACGTCGGAGAACAGACGTTCATTCACAGCTCGAACGAAGGCGTGAAACTCTCGCGGCTCGAACAACAGGACGCTGATGGCGCGTGGTGGGTCGCGCGCTGGGTGGGAGTGAGGCGAGTCGTGCCATGAGGATTCTGCTCGCTGTCCTGGTTTTAGCAGGGTGCGGGGCCTCACGCGTGCCCGCGAACCTGCGAGGCTACGACGTGCTCATCGAGGGGGCCGATGAGCAGAGCGTCGCGCTGGCGACGGCCATGAAACAGGCCGGCTATCATGTGAAGACCAAAGTGAAAGGCGGCAGTCATCCGACCGCCGCGCTGATCCATTTCACGTTCAGCGAGCCCGGTCGTGACCAGACCGTCTGGCTCCATCTGCGACTCGCCGACACGCGCTCGGGCGTCATCGTCGCCGCCGGGATGATCCCATTGGATTCAACCGTTCCAACGCCACGAGCGCGTGCTGTTGCCGCCGTAGAAGTCTTAGCCCGCCCCTAATCCCTAGTCCCCAGTCCCTTTTCTGGCCCTTGACCCGCACCCTCAGTGCAGTCAGATTCCCCCCGTCGTCATTTAGCACTCATCAGGTGCGAGTGCTAACAGATAATCAATTCAAAGAGTTACGGAGGTTCGCGTACCATGCCAGCAGCAACCAAGACAACCCAGAAGTACAAGGTCTACCCGTTGGCTGATCGCGTCGCGATCCGCCCGATGGAAGAGACCGAGACGATGAAGGGTGGGCTGTACATCCCCGATACCGCCAAAGAGAAGCCGATCCAGGGCGAAGTCATCGCCGTGGGACCGGGCCGGCGGGAGAAGGGTGAAGCGGTTCCGATGGAGCTCAAGGTCGGAGATCGCGTCGTGTATGGGAAGTACAGCGGCACGCAGGTCGAGTTGGACGGCGAAGAGATCATCCTGATCAAAGAAGCCGACGTCATCGCGAAGCTCGCGTAAGCAGCCCTTTAGGGAGGACGCACAGACATGGCAGCCAAGTATTTGGAATTCAGCACCGAGGCCCGCGCCCGGCTCAAGCGGGGCGTTGATCAGCTGGCCGATGCGGTGAAGGTGACGCTCGGGCCCAAGGGCCGGAATGTCGTCATCGACAAGAAGTTCGGCAGCCCGACCGTCACCAAGGACGGCGTGACTGTCGCCAAGGAAGTCGAGCTCGAGGACGAGATCGAGAACATGGGCGCCCAGATGGTGAAGGAAGTGGCGACCAAGACCTCCGACAACGCGGGCGATGGCACCACTACCGCCACCGTGCTGGCGCAGGCGATCTACCGTGAAGGGCTCAAGTCCGTCACGGCCGGCGCCAATCCGATGGCGCTCAAGCGCGGCATCGATACCGCTGTCGAGACGGTCGTGAACGAGCTCAAGAAGATTTCGGTCCCCACGTCGGGCCGGAAGGACATCAAGCAGGTCGCCACGATTTCCGCTAACGGCGACGAAGAGATCGGCGAGAAGATCGCCGACGCGATGGACAAGGTCGGCAAGGACGGCGTGATCACCGTCGAGGAAGCGAAGAGCCTCGAGACCACGCTGGACACCGTGGACGGCATGCAGTTCGACCGCGGCTACCTGTCGCCTTACTTCATCACCGATCCTGAGAAGATGGAAGCGACCCTCGAGGACGCGTACATCCTGATTTACGACAAGAAGATCTCGACGATGAAGGACCTGCTGCCCGTGCTCGAGAAGGTGGCGCAGTCAGGCCGGCCGCTCTTGATCGTGGCCGAGGACGTCGAGGGCGAGGCGCTGGCGACACTGGTCGTCAACAAGCTCCGTGGCACGCTGAAGGTCGCCGCGGTGAAGGCGCCGGGCTTTGGTGATCGCCGCAAGGAAATGCTGCGCGACATCGCCATCCTGACCGGTGGCCAGGTCATTTCGGAAGAGCTAGGGTTGAAGCTCGAGAACACGACGCTCAACGATCTCGGCCGCGCCAAGCGCATCATCGTCGACAAAGACAACACCACCGTCGTCGACGGCAAGGGGAAGGACAACGACATCGAAGGCCGTAAGGCGGAGATCAAGGCCCAGATCGACAAGTCGACGTCCGACTACGACAAAGAGAAGCTGCAGGAGCGGCTGGCGAAGCTCGCCGGCGGCGTTGCCGTGCTGAACGTCGGCGCGGCTACCGAGACCGAGATGAAGGAGAAGAAGGCCCGTGTCGAGGACGCGTTGCATGCGACCCGCGCGGCGGTCGAGGAAGGCATCGTACCGGGCGGCGGCGTGGCGCTGCTCTGGGCGCAGCGCGCGCTCGACAAGCTGAAGGGCGCCGATGCGGACGAGAAGACCGGCGTAGACATTCTGCGCAAGGCGCTCGAAGAGCCGATTCGCTGGATCGCGCAGAATGCCGGCGCGGAAGGCTCGATCGTGGTTGGCCGGGTGAAGGAGTCGAAGGACAAGAACTTCGGCTACAACGCCGCGACCGATAAGTTCGAAGACCTGGTCAGTGCCGGTGTCATCGATCCGACCAAGGTTACCCGTACCGCACTGCAGAACGCTGCATCCATCGCGGGCCTGCTCCTCACCACGGAGTGCGTGGTGGTGGAGAAGAAGGAGAAGGAAAAGGCTCCCCCGATGCCCGGCGGCGGCGGCATGGGCGGAATGTATTAAGCGCAAGTAATAGCTGGATTTAGGTAGTTGCTCCCCCCTATGTGACCTTTCGCATAGGGGGGAGCACTATTTTGGGGGGCCCATGACCGGGACCCCCGCCTCCCAGCCCAAGCCCGCGGCGCCTCCTCCTGCATCCCCTCCGGAGCGGTCGGCGCTGTCGCGCGAGCTTGCTGACTTCCTGATCGATCTCTCGGTCGCGCTCCACAAATACACGATGTATCCCGAGGGCCACCCCTCGCTCGAACCCGCCGTCGTGGCGGTGCTGCGACGCGCCGGCCATCTGTTCGACAGCCGCAGTTCGTTGGCCCTCGGCGTCGCGCGCAATCAGCTCGTGATCGAAGGCGTCGCGACCGATAGCAAACATCCGCTGCTCTCCGATCTCGCCGGACGACTGCACCGGCATCACCTCGGCGCCGTCACTTTCCAGCGCGGCCTGCGGGTCACGGAAGTCGCCGAGCTGTTGCGCACGCTCGCGATCGACGCCGAGCGCACGGGTGAGCCGCTCGGATTGGGACCGCCGGAGAAACTCCGCGCATGGGATCACGTGCGGCTGCATCCCGTCACGTACGAACGGCTGGAGCTCGCGGACTCGGAGGGGCAGGGCGCGGGCGATCCGCGCGGTGCCCAGCTGTGGGTCGGATTGGCGCAGGCGGCGCTCTCGATGGAGACGCCGCCCTCGAGTGAGCCGAGCGTTGTCGCCAAGGCGATCGACGAGCATCCCGAGAGCGCCGCGTACGATCAGGTGATCGTCGGCTATCTGCTGCAGATCACCGAAGAGCTGAAGCAGTCGGGCGGAGCCGACACCGCGGCGTTGCGCCGGCGCACCTCGAACCTGCTCGGCGCGCTGCAGCCGGGCACGCTGCGCCGGCTGATCGAAATGGGCGGCGACAACGCGCAGCGCGCCCAGTTTGCGATGAGCGCCACGCAGGGACTCGCGGCCGATGCGGTGCTCGAGATCGTGCGCGCGATGGCCGACGCGTCGCACAACACCATTTCCGAGCCGCTGGCGCGCATGTTGTCCAAATTGGCGCAGCACGCCGAGCATGGCACGCCTGAGGCGCGGCCGCAGGCCGACGAAGCGTTGCGCGAGCAGGTGCGCGGTCTGTTGAACGACTGGACGCTCGACGATCCGAATCCCGCCGAGTATGCGACCGCGCTGCATCGGATGACGGCCGGGACCCCGGCGGCCTCCACAGCGCGCAGCGCCACGGTCCAGGGCGCCGAGCCGTTGCGCCTGGTGCAAATCGCCGTGGAAACGGGCGCGCTGGGTGGTGTGGCGTGGCGGGCGGTGGAGCGGCTGCTCGCCGAGCGTCAGATCGGCCAGCTCGTCGACATGCTCGCCGCGACCTCCGACGCTTTGCGCCCGCCGCCGACGAGCATCGACATCACGCCGCTGTGGAGGCGCGTGACGTCGCCGGAGATCGTCGGGCAGTTGGCGAGCAGCGAGCCGCCCGACTTCATCACGATCGACCGGGTGCTGCCACGGCTCACCTCGGGGGCGTTCGAGCGGTTGCTCGACGTGCTGGCCGCGTCCGAATCGCGCGCGACGCGGCGCGGGCTGCTCGACCGGCTCACCCGCGCGCCGCGCGAGCTGGGTCCGGTGATTGCCGAGCGATTGTCGGCCGACGTTCCGTGGTACGTCGCCCGCAACTTGCTCATCGTGCTCGATGGGCTGCCCCAGATCCCCGACGGATTCTCCACGACGATGTTCGTCGGACATGCCGACGTGCGCGTGCGGCGTGAAGCGGTGAAACTCGCGCTCAAGATCCCCGCCGAGCGCGAGCTCGCGCTGCTGGGCGCGCTGTGCGATCCTGACCCGCGCCTGCTGCGGCTCGGGCTCACCGCGGCCCTCGAGGACTGTCCGCCGTCGGCCGTGCAGTTCGTCACGCGTCTCGCCGAAGACGAGTCGCAAACGTCCGAGCTGCGGGTGCTCGCCATCAAGGTGCTTGGCCGGGCCGGAAGTCCGGCTGCCCTCGGCGTGCTGTTGCGAATGGTGGACGGCGGCAGAAACTGGCGCGGCCGGCCGCGCGTCGCGACGCGTTCGCTCGAGGTGCTCGCCGCGTTGATGGCGTTGGCCCAGGGGTGGGCCGACAATCGCCAGGCGCGGGCGCTGCTCGCATTGGCCGCGGGGTCCACCGATCCCGATGTTCGCAACGCGGCAACGCTGACCGCGCGCACGGCCCGCCGATGAGCGATCCGGCCCGTTTTCTCAACGCGTTCGCGCAGGCGCTCGCGGCCATGGCGCTGTATCGCGACAGCCATCCGGCACGCGAACGCAGCGTGGACGTGGCCTACCAGCAGATTCTCGATCTGCAGGCGGAGACGCCGCATCCCTTTTTCACGTTCCTCGGCGACGAGGTCGTCTTTGGCCAGCAGCCGTTGCGTGAGCTGAAGGCGTGGGACTGGGGCAAGCGCCTCGCCCAGGCCGGCGTGCAGCGGCTCCAGTTCGAAGATCATGTCAGTCGGGACGATTTCGAGGGATTTCTCGAAGAGGTCCTCGCCCGCTTAACGCTCTCGGCCATCAGTAGTGAAGCGCGCCAAATGCGCCGCAGCAGCATTCGATTCGGCGCCGTCGGCCTGAAAGGCGAGGCGGAGACGGCGCCCGAGCCCATGCCGACGGCGACGATCGCGTTTTCGCTGGGTGACGAAATCGACACCGTGCGCTGGCTGCAGCGCGAGGTGCAGGCCAAGGGGGCCGTGCCGCTCGCTGAAGCGGAAGCGGTGGTGCGCTCCCTCGCCGTGGCGATGCACAGCGGCCGCCAGATCATGATGCCGCTGCTCCAGCTCAAGGAGTTCGACCAGTACACCACGACGCACTCCATGAACGTCGCCGTCCTCTCGATGGCGCTCGCCGAGTTCCTGAGTCTGTCGGCGACCGATGTGCGCAGCTTCGGCATCGCCGGGCTCCTGCATGACATCGGCAAAGTGAAGATCCCGATCGAGGTTCTCACCAAACCGGGGCGGTTGACCGACGCGGAGCGCGCGCTGATGAACGAGCACCCCGCGGCCGGCGCGCGCTTGCTGCTCGACGCGGAAGCAGACCTCGATCTGGCGGTCGTGGTCGCCTACGAGCACCACATCATGATCAACGGTGGCGGGTATCCTGCGCTGCATTACGCGCGTGATTGCCATCACGCGAGCAAACTGGTGCACGTCTGTGATGTGTACGACGCGCTGCGCACGCGCCGGCCGTACCGGGAGGCGTGGTCGCTCGAGAAGACCCTCGGATATCTCCAGGAACGGAGCGGGCTCGAGTTCGACCCCGAGCTGTGCGGCGCGTTCGTGCGCATGATGCGGCAGTGGGAGCCGCAAGTCGCGACGATTCAGGACCCGCTAGCTCCCGCCGCTCCACAATCGCAACCGGCCTGACTATCATTGTGGCCATGGTTCGCCCCTGGATGATGGGACTCGGAGTCGTCGTGCTGATCGCCGCGCAGGCGCCGGCAAAGCTCACCGGCAACTGGCAGGCGAAATCGGGCGACGAGATCCGGCACATCATGGTGCGCAACGACAGCTCCGCGCAGTTCGGCGACGAGATCGCGCGCTGGCGTGTGGTGGGCGACAGTCTGTGGATTACGCTCGGCGACGGCGTGTGGCAGGTGTACGGCATGAAGCTCGCGGGCGACAAGCTCACGATCAGCGGCGGAGACCTGGAGAAGCCGGTGACGCTGCGCCGCCTGGGGCCGCCGAACGCGCGCGCCGACACGCTCGCGATTCCCGAGGCTCCCCCCGCCAACCAGCGCGCCTGGTAGCTGCTATTTCAGCTCGCTGACACCGGCGAGCCGCCACCCGACATCTTTTTTCTCGAACCGCATCGCGAAGCGCCGCCGGTCAACGCGCGGCGCGCCTCCCGCTGCCGGGACATACTGGAACGTGGCGCGCACATCCCCTCGCGCGTTGATCGCGTTGGGCTGCACCTGGAAGTCGTCGATGAAGAATTTGGCGGTGATCTGGTTCCACTCGCGGAAGAAGGTCTCCCACCCCCGGCGCTCGTCGTCGGTGAGGCCGGGATACAGCACCCGCACATTGGCGATGCGCTGGCTCGCCAGCGCCCGGCCGAGATCGCTGAGCAGCACATCGACCGCGGCGCGCGGATTGGCGGGCTGCGTGCTCGGCGGCGCCACGCCGGCATCGACGCCGACCTGCTCGGCGCTCTGCGCGGCGATCTTGGCGAGCGTGAAGTCTTTCTCTCGCAACAACGACTCGGCGCGCGCGAGGAAGATGGCGGCATTGGCCGCGGCCGCCCCGGTGGGCAGCGCCAGGACGATGGGGGTGA
>Ga0207660_10002100_pt1 | contig 13216 bp, 14 predicted proteins | sample KBSC73BmetaG_FD_184335 | JGI IMG/M metagenome (GOLD analysis project Ga0207660, IMG submission 184335) | Corn rhizosphere microbial communities from Kellogg Biological Station, Michigan, USA - KBS C7-3B metaG (SPAdes) (version 2) | ecosystem: Host-associated > Plants > Roots > Rhizosphere ... | reverse complement strand
AAGACGAGATCGCCGGCGCCATCGCGTGGCTCTGGCGCGAGGAAGGACTGGTGGTGGAAGGCGCGGGCGCCGTGGGCGTGGCCGCGCTGCTCTCCGGATCTCGCCCGCCGGTTGACGGCGACACGGCCGTGGTGCTGAGCGGCGGGAACATCGATCGCGAGCGCTGGGAGGACATCGTCACCCGGAACAGCTAGCGCCGCCGGCCGCGACTTGCTCCCACGGGCTTTCCTATCGACATTCGATACGGCAACCCTTTCTTCATACAGAGTGTCTATATGGAGAACGCCACTTCCTGGCTTCCACCACCATGAATCTGCTCCAGGGGACCCTCGATCTGCTCATCCTGAAATCGCTCAGCCTGGGCGAGATGCACGGCCTGGGCATAGCGCGGCGCGTGGAGCAGATCACGCAGGGCGCGTTCCTGGTCAAACCCGGCTCGCTGTTCCCCGCGCTGCACCGGATGGAGGAAGCGGGGTGGCTCGTGTCGTCCTGGGGCGAATCGGAAAACAATCGTCGCGCGAAGTATTACCGGCTCAGCGCGGCGGGACGCCGGCAGCTCCGCGCCGAATCCAGAACCTGGGATCGCATTTCCGTGGCGATCGCCACGGCGCTCCAGGCAACCTGAGGAACCTGCGCCATGTCCGTGCTCTCGCACACGTCGAGCCTCGTCCGGAATCTCCTCCGGCGAAAGCACGTTGAAGCGGACCTGGACGAAGAGCTTCGCGGCTACGTCGCGCTCCTGGCGCAGGAAAAGATCAGGGACGGCATGAACGCGGACGACGCACGCCGCGCCGCCCTGGTCGAGGCAGGGGGCATGGAGCGCGTGAAGGACGACGTGCGCGATGCCCGCGCCGGCCAGCTCCTCGAGACGACCGCTCAGGACGTGCGCTACGGGCTGCGCATGCTCGCGCGCAGCCCGGGCTTCACGACTGCCGCGGTTCTCGCCCTGGCCCTGGGCATCGGCGCCAACTCGGCGCTGTTCAGCGTGGTGGACGCGGTGCTGCTGCGGCCGCTGGCGTACCGCGATCCGGGCCGGCTCGTCGTCCTGCTGCACGACGGCAGCAACCCGGTGGCGCCCGCCAATTTTCTCGATTGGCGGGCCCAGGCCCACGCGTTCGAGCGCATGGGGGCCGCCGAAGCGTGGTCGGCCAACGTCGTGGGCGGCGATCGTCCGGAGCAGTTGCGTGGTCTTCGCCTCACCTCGGACGTACTTCCCCTGCTGGGCGTGCAACCGCTCCTCGGGCGCACGTTTCTGCCTCGCGATGAGGAAGTGGGGCATGACCACGAGATCATCCTGAGCTACGGACTCTGGCGGCGCAGCTTCGGCGCCGATCCGTCCGTCGTGGGACGCACGGTCGCGCTGGATGGCGAGCCGTATGCGGTGATCGGCGTGATGCCGGAGGGATTCCACTTCGCTCCCTTCTGGGCTACGCACGCCGAGCTGTGGGCGCCGCTGCCGCTGGCGGATCGCGCGACGGAGCGCGGGAGCAACTCGCTGCGCGTCTTTGCCCGGCTCGCGCCCGGCGTCACACTGGCGCAGGCGCGCGCCGAGGTCGCGACCATCACCGCGCGGCTCGAGCGCGAGTTTCCGGGCACCAATCGCGGCGTCAGCGTCACGCCGCTCAAGGACAAGGTGGTGGGCGACGTGCGGCCGACGCTGCTCGTGCTGCTTGGCGCGGCTGGTTTCGTGCTGCTCATTGCATGCGCCAACGTGGCGCACATGCTGCTCGCGCGGTCGGCGGCACGCCAGAAGGAGGTGGCCGTGCGCACGGCCCTGGGCGCCAGCCGCTCGCGCATGATCAGACAGTTCCTTACCGAGAGCCTCATCCTCGCGCTCGCGGGTGGCGTGGCGGGGCTGGCGCTCGCGGCGGTTGCCCTCCACGTGCTCGTGGCGCTGGGCCCCGCCAACATCCCGCGCGTGAACACGGTCGGCCTCGACGGCAGTGTCCTGGCGTTCATGATGCTCGTCTCGCTCCTCACCGGCATCGGCTTCGGGCTCGCGCCTGCGCTGCAGGCGTCCGCGCCCGACCTGACCGGTGCGCTCAAGGACGGCGCACGCGGGTCCAGCGACGGTGTGCATCGCAATCGCATGCGCAGCGTGCTCATGACCTCCGAGTTCGCGCTCGCCGTAGTGCTGCTCATCGGCGCGGGACTGATGATTCGCAGCGTGCTCGCCATGCAGAGCGTGGACCCCGGATTCAATCCGGCGAATCTGCTGACGATGACCGTCTCCGTAACGGGTTCGGCGGAGGCGGAGCCGCATCACCGCGCCATCTTCTTCCAGCAACTGCTGCAGAAGGTGCAATCGCTCCCAGGCGTGCAGTCAGCCAGCGCGATCAATCACCTGCCGCTCGCCGGCGACCTGTGGGGCTATCACTTTCACGTCGAAGGCCGTCCCATCCCGCGCCCCGGTGAAGCGCCTGACGCGACGTATCGGGTGGTGTTCCCCGGCTATTTTCGCACCATGCGCATCCCGATCCTGCGCGGCCGGGGCATCACCGAGCAGGACAACACCAACGCTCCCGCTGTCGTCGTCATCAACCAGTGGATGGCCGATCGCTGGTGGCCAGGCGAGGATCCGGTTGGCAAGCGCATCACCCTCGGGGATCCCGAGCATCCGGTCTGGCTCACCGTGGCAGGCGTCGCGAAGAACGACGTGCAGCACGACTGGGTGGCTCCGCCATCCGAGGAGATTTTCCTGCCGTATCTCCAGGCTGCCGAGTATCTGGACGGCTCATCACCCCACATCTCCTACATGACGCTGGTCGTGCGCGCGGACTGCGCGCCGAGCGGCCACGCCTGTGACCCGGCGGCGCTCGCACCAGCCATTCGCGGCGCCGTGTGGTCGTTCGACAGGAGTCTTCCGATCTCGGACGTACAGACCATGGAGCAGGCCGTGGCCCGCTCTACCGCGGAGCCCCGCTTCACGCTTCTGGTGCTCGCCGCCTTCGCGGGGGTCGCGCTCTTTCTCGCCGCCGTCGGCATCCATGGCGTGATGAGCTACTCCGTCTCGCGCCGGACGCACGAAATCGGACTGCGCATGGCGCTCGGCGCTGACCGGAGCGACGTCCTGAGGCGCGTCGTGGGACAGGCCATGATGCTGACGCTGATGGGCAGCGCCGTGGGTCTCGTGGGAGCACTGCTGCTCACGCGTCTGATGTCCGGCCTGCTCTATCGCGTGCACTCCACCGATCCACTCACGTTCGTGGCGGTGGCTTTCCTTCTGGCCTGTGTCGCTCTCGTCGCCAGCTACGTCCCCGCCCGCCGCGCCACTCGCATCGACCCGGTGGAAGCGCTGCGTCAGGCATAGCTCGCGGCCAGTGCCGTGTGGATTCCGGCTTTTGCCGGAATGACGACGAAAGTCGCGATCACGCGGACGCCGTTGCCCGCGGACTGCGCGCCATCTGATCCCATTGTCCGTCCCAACTATATTTCTCCACGCATGTCTCTGGCCGTCCGCATCCTTGGCACTTCCGCCGCGCGCCCTACCGTCGAACGCGGCGTGTCCTCCATCGCCGTCATCCGCGAAGGAGAAACGCTGCTGTTCGACTGCGGCGAGGGTACGCAGCGGCAGATGATGCGCTATGGGGTTTCCTTCGCGCTGAACGACATTTTCTTCACGCACTTTCACGGCGATCACGTGATTGGCGTGGTCGGGCTGTTCCGCACGCTCGCGCTGCAGGGGCGTGAGACAGCCATGCGGCTCTGGGGACCACGCGGCGCCGCCCGCATTCTGCGGAGCGCCACGCACTTCGGCGTGGATCGCGTCGGCTTTCCGCTGGAGATCACCGAGCTCGATCCCGGGCAGCGCGTCGCGCGCGACGGCTACGAGATCGTCGCCTCACCGGCGGATCACCGCGGCGCGGCCGCGTTTGGCTATGCGCTGGTGGAGCAGGAGCGTCGCGGTCGCTTCAATCCCGACATGGCGCGCGAGCTGGGCGTGCCGGAGGGCCCGCTCTGGGGACAGCTTCATCGCGGCATGACTGTGACGCTGCCTGATGGACGGGTGATCCAGCCACAGACGCTGGTCGGGCCCACCCGTCCGGGGCGCACGCTCGTCCTCTCCGGCGACACGCGACCCACGGACGCCACGGTGGCACTTGCACGTGACGCCGATCTGCTCGTGCACGAGGCCACGTTCGGAGATGAAGAGGCCGCGCGCGCCGCCGAGACCGGACATTCCACGGCGCGGGAAGCGGCACAAGTGGCCCGCAGCGCCGGCGTGCGCCGCCTGGTCCTCACGCACTTCTCTGCGCGCTATTCCCGTGACGCGCAGGAGCTCGTGCGCGAAGCGCGCGAGCTCTTCCCGGAAACCGTCGCCGCGCGCGACGGAATGGAACTCGAAATTCCCTATGCGGCTGAGAGCGCAGCCGACGGCGCGCCAGGCGGCGCGCCGTCGCGCAATGAGTCTAGTCCGACGAGGTAGACGGCGCGGCGCCGGCCGTGATCGAATCCGCCTTCACGACATCAATGATCTGGCCAAGCTTGCAGAAGCTTCCTCCGGAACGCGGCTTGGCTTCCACCACCGCACTCGCGCCGTCCACCAGCAGCGTGCTCGGCGCCTGCGCCGGCTGCAGCTCGTAGCTGTTGCCCTTGGTGGACTGGAACTTCCAGCACGTTCCGCCGGAATCGCTCTGCACCATGTGCACCGTGCCATGCAGCATCAGATCCCCGTTCGCGGCTTTCTGCTCACCTGACTTGCACGCCGCCACCGCGAGAATGAGCACTCCGATCGAACCGCCGCTCAGAACCCTGCGAACCATGCCGGCCATGGGACGACCCCCATTGAAATGGATTGGCCAATATGTGCGCGATTGGCGTGGAAGGAAACCACCCCTGCCTGCCTCCTAGCCCGGAGTGGTCACCGGAATTCCCAGCGGATTGTCCGCCGCGGAAATGAGCATGGACCGCCGGAAGAGGCGCGCAAGCTCGTCGTGACCGAGCGAACGCTCGATTTCGCTGGCATTCAGCCGACTTTTGACGTCTGTCGCGCCCGGTACCGCGGCGTTGTACCAGTTGTAGCGGTCCTTGCGCGCCATTCGGCCGTCGGGATGGCGAAATGCCACCAGCGCATTGCTCGCGCCTGGCAGGAGCACCTCGACGAGCCACACTGAGCCGTCGGACGAACGAAACTCCTTCATTGCTGCCTGGCTGAAGAGTGGAATGGCTACCCCACCGCCTGAGGGATGAGCGGCTGGCGCCCCGCAAAACCGGCGTCAACGTCGTGCCAGTAGTCCACGGCATCTTCGCCCAGCCGCCAGCAGAGGAATACGCGTCGCCCCGCGATCTCGCCAGGGAAGTCCACCAGGCCAGCGTCCGCCGGCATGCGGTACTCGGCGCCCACGTCCTCGATTTCGCGAATGTAGCCCTGTATCTCCGCCGCGAGCGCCTGCGCTTCACGCTCCAGCGGTTCCAGTCGGGCGTCAGGGTTCGATGCGGTCGAGACCCCGGCGATCAATTCGATCTCGGTCACCCGCTCCTGCCAGCGCGGGTACGTGGCGACAATGTCCGCCACGATGCGGCGCACGAGCGGCAGTGCACGATTAGCCTGCTCCACGGTGAACGTCTTCATGATGGGAATCCTGCGACACGGCGGTGGCACGGGCAAGGGAGAAAGGCAAGGAAGAGCAAGGGGCAGCCCATGGGGCAGCCCCTTGGGCTGCCCCATGGGCTGCCCCTTGCTCTTGACGGGAGTGCACGCCGCAGCAAAGGTGAAGGAGCGGCGCGGCGCGTTCGTCTTCACCTCCCGCGCGGAGGATGCCCAGCATGACGACCAGCAAGCAGACCGACTGGATGGATCACCCGGAAATCCGCCGCCTGGTGGAGCGCGCCAATAGCCTCACGCTCGCCGAGCGTATTACGGTGGTCAAGGGACTCATTCCGGGAATCGCCGAAGCGCTCACGTCGCGGCAGTTTCAGGGATTCGTGGCCGACATTCAGGCCAAGGGCGAACGGTTCCACGAAGCGAAGACGCACCCCGGCCAGGGTCGGGCGACGCGAACGACGCCAGGAGAACGGGACCTCGAACGCCGGTGACCGGAGGAGCCAAGGGGCAGCCCATGGGGCAGCCCAAGGGGCTGCCCCATGGGCTGCCCCTTGGCTCCTCCTTGGCTCCTGTCCCCACTCGCGGACCCGCTAGACCGCTTCCTCCGCCGCGCGCTCTTCCAGCCGCCGTCGCCGTCGCTCCATGGCGGCGGCGTAGCGCCGCTTCTCGACGAGCGTCTCCGGGATGACGGCCGGCACCGCGATCGGGCGTCCATTGCGATCGATCGCGACGAACGTGAGATAGCACGAGTTCGTGTGGCGTCGCGCGCCATCGAGCATGTTCTCCGCATCCACCCGCACTCCGATCTCCATGGAGGTCCGGCCGGCGTAGTTCACGCTGGCCTTCATGATGACGAGATCACCCACGTGGATCGGCTCGCGAAAGTCCACGCGGTCCACCGACACGGTGACGCAGTTGCCGCGCGCATGGCGGATCGCGGCCACCGCGGCGGTGCGATCCATCATGGAGAGAATCACACCGCCGAAGACGTGGCCCAGCACGTTCGCGTGCTGCGGCATCATGATCTCCGATGTCTCGTGCTGCGACTCGTGCACAGGCTTGCCAGGTCGGTCGGCGAGGCGGTCCATCGTGTTGGAATTGGTCATGGCGGTTCGGGATTCGTCCGAGTAGAGTGCGGCTTCGTCGAAGGCGCGCGCCAGCGCGCGCAGGGTCGTGCTGTCGGTGCTGGGCGGATCGAGCCAGTACACGCGACGCACCGGCTCGGGCACGCGCCCGATGGGCCAGCGTCGTCCCGTCACATCCACGAGCGAGAGATCCTCGCCTCCTCCATCGGGCTCCTCGCGCGCGACAACGGTATAGCCCGCGTGCGTCCAGTGATCGCCGCTCGTGTCCGTGCTTCCGGCCAGCACCGCGGACGCACTGTCCCACCACGGCGCCGGCGCCGCGCGAATGGGCGGCAGCGGCAGCAGCAGACCGCCCGCCCGCGTGCCGCGTCCGGGGGCCACGAACTGCACCGCCGGCGCATGGTTCAGCGCCATCAGCCCGAAGCTCGATGAATCGAACTGGAAATCGCCAATGGCGCTCGCCGCCGCCCGCGCCCGCACGTCGCGCGACGCGAGCACGGAGTCCAGCTCCTGGGAATAGAGCAGCCGTCCGCGGCGGAGCAGGTTCGCTGCATTCCGCGGGCCGAAGAGCGCCCCGAGCGGCGCCGAGCCACCACGACGCAGATCGAGCACGCCGTGACGTGCGACGTGCCAGTCATCGCTGCCGCGCACCGAGAGGTCGGCACGATACTCGAAGGTCACGTACGGCCCGAACTGATCGAGCACGTCGACCTCGCTCGACGCGGTGACACGCGGATCGGGGTCCAGATCCTCGTCCGAATCCAGCGGGACGTCATCGGGATGCGTGCGCGCGTACCACCGCTCGATCCCCTCCATGGTCGTATCCCGGAAGATGAGCGCCGAATCCCCGCCGATCAGATCGCGACGCCACACCTGTTGTCCGACGATGGAGGCATCGGTGTACGAGCGGTCGTCGTCCACGACGTAGATTTCGTAGAAGCGGCCCCCGTAGTGCGCGAGCTGCAGCGGTGAGCCCCGGGCGCGCACGCCGTCCGGGGTGGACTTCACCCAGAAGGTGGAATCTCCCGCCGCGACCAGAAATTCCGCCTGGGGCGGCGCGGGCTTCTCGGTCCGGCACGCGGCGAGGAGGAGCAGGACAAGCACGGGGGCGCGACGCAGCATCGTTCTCCAAATATACCCTGTGACGAATGGCGCCTGCTCGTCGTACAGTTCTCGAGGGGGACGTTTTACATTTCGCGCCGGTTCTGTCACCCCCGCCATTCGGAGCACCTCACTCGCATGCGTAGCATCCCGTTCGTCTTTCTGGCGCTCACCGCCTGCGGCGTGGGCGAAGCCGCTCGCACGCCGCGCGCCGGCGCTGCTTCCACCACCCATGCCGCCGCGACGGCATCACCCGATACGGCGCGCGAAAGCACTGCGCGGCCCACGATCACGGATCTCCTGTCCGACACCACTCCGGTGCGTGGCATTTACGTCAACCGGTTCGCGGCGCAGAGCCCGCGCCGGATGCGCCAGCTCATCGCCGTCGCGGATTCCACCGAGATCAACGCGTTCGTCATCGATGTCAAGGACGAATTCGGCCTCAACTTCGATTCACCGGACACGCTCGTGTCGCGCAACAAGGGACGCGGCGGCATCATTCCGCATCTCGCGGCCCTGCTCGACACACTGCATGCGCACCACATCATTCCGATCGCGCGCATCGTGGTGTTCAAGGACTCGGTGGCGGCGCGACTCAACCCCGACCATGTGATCCGCCAGCCGGGCGGCGCGCCCTGGCGCGACAAGAAAGGACTGACGTGGGTGGATCCCTACGATCACATGATCTGGGAGTACAACATCCGGGTGGCGGAGGAAATGGCGCGGCTGGGATTCACGGAGATCCAGTTCGACTACATCCGCTTTCCGGAGCCGTACAAGAGTCTTCCGCCGCAGGTCTTTCGCGATGCGGGGAGCACCACGAAGCCGCAGGCACTGGCCGCCTTCTTCCGCGCAGCGTGTCCACGCATTCACGCGGCGGGCGCGCGGTGCACGGCCGACATCTTCGGACTCGTGACCACGGTGAATGGCGCGCTCGAGGTGGGACAGGAGTGGGAGGCGCTCTCCCCCGTGACGGATGTGCTGCTCCCCATGGTGTATCCGTCGCACTATCCGCACGGCGCCTTCGGTGTGGCGCGTCCGAACGCGGAGCCCTATAAGATCATCGTCACCGCGATACGGCGCGCGCGCGAGCGCGACGCGAAGCTGGGTATCACGAGCAGGACGCACGTGCGCCCCTGGCTGCAGGCGTTCACGCTCGGACATCCGCCCTACGGCCCGCACGAGATCGAGGAACAGAAGCGCGCCGTGTACGACGCGGGTTACTCGAGCTGGACGCTGTGGAACCCGGGATCGAAATACGGCAGCTGGTAACGGCCGGGCGGCGCTGCGGCGCCGCAGCGGAGCGACGCGTCTACCTCACCAGATCCCGCACGCCCGCCACCAGCCGGTCCACCTCCGCATCCGTCGTATAGCACGAGCACCCCGCGCGGATGAAGCCTTCCGCGCCGGCGCCCAGGCGCTCGACGACTGTGGTCGCGTAGAAGTCGCCGCTCGACACGAACACGCCACGCGCGGCGAGGAGGCGCGCCACCTCGCTGCTGGGCAGACCGTCCACCGTGAACGAGACGGTGGGCGTGCGGGGCGCGTCCGGCGGTGGGCCGTAGAGTCGTACGCCGGGAAGCGCGTGGAGCCCGTGCCAGAGGCGCGCGAACAGCGTGGCGCCACGCTGGTGCAGCGCGGCGAACGCGCGCTGCAGCTTCGCGCGGCGCGAGTCGCCTGGAGCGAGCGACGCGAGGAACTCGACAGCCGCCGCCGCACCCACCATCCCCTCGTGATTCTGCGTGCCGGTCTCCAGTCGCTCGGGCCCCAGGTCGGGCGCGGCCGCCACCTTGGGGACGTCGAGCGCCGCGATCCGCTCGCGCTTCCCGTACAGCACGCCAACGTGCGGCCCGTGAAACTTGTACGCCGAGCACGCGAGAAAGTCGCAGTTCAACTCGCGCACATCAACGAGGACATGCGGGGCGGAGTGGACGGCGTCAACGAACGTCAGGGTGCCCATCGTCCGCGCAAGCGCCACCGCGTGCACCACATCGTTCACGGTGCCCAATGCGTTGGACGCCGCGCCGATGGCCAGCACCCGGCTGCGCGGATTGAAGGCGTCTTCCAGGTCGCGCAGGTCGAGCTGGCCGGTGGCGGGATCCATCCGCACCGTGCGCAGCGTGGCGCCGCGCTCCTGCGCCACCGCCTGCCACGGCGCGACGTTCGCGTGATGATCCAGCTCCGTCACGATGATCTCGTCGCCCCGCCCCAGCCCGCGTCCAATCGCGCGCGCCAGGTGAAATGTCAGCGTCGTCATGTTCAGACCGAACGCGATTTCATCCGGCTCGGCGTTCAGAAAGTCCGCCATCACGGCGCGGGCGCTGGCCACCGCCTCGTCGGTCTCGATGCTGGTGGGATAGACCCAGTGCGTATTGGCGTTGTGGTGATAGAGATAGTCCGTCATGGCGGCGACCACTTCGCGCGGCACCTGCGTGCCGCCCGGGCCGTCGAAGTACGCCACGCGCTCGCCCTGATGCCGCCGCTCCAGCGCGGGGAAGCGCGTGCGAATCCGCGCGGTGGACGACACCCGGTCCGCGGCGCCCTGCGTCGTTTCCGTCATGCGATTTCCACTCCGGTGCGGCGTTCGATCAGTCGGACGGCCTCCACGTGATCCGCCTCCTCACCCAGCTCCTGATGCGCGGCGCGGAACAGCTCCGCGGTGAGCTGCAGCAGCGGCGACGCCACGCGCTGCTCCCGAGCGACGCCGGCCGCGATGCCGATATCCTTGTCGAGCAGCGCCAGGCGAAACGTCCGCGGAAATGCACGCGTCAGCACCCGCTCGGGGAAGAGATGCTCCGACGTGTTGCTGCGACCGCTCGATGCATTGATCACATCCAGCGCGACGGCGGGACGCACGCCGGCCTTCGCCAGCGCGGCGAGGCCCTCGCCCGTGGACCAGACATGCACCGCGAGCAACGCGTTGTTCACGGACTTGAGCGCATCGCCCGTACCCACCGGCCCACAGTGCACGAGCTTGGCGCCGAACGCGCCGATCACCGGACGGATGCGCTCGAACACCGCGGCGTCACCGCCGCACATCACGGTCAGGGTGCCCTTCTCCGCGCCGAGCGTCCCGCCGCTCACGGGCGCATCCATGAAGTCCGCGCCGCGTGCCGCGAGCACGGTCGCGATGCGTCGCGATGTCGCGGGATCGCCCGACGTGCAGTCAATGAGGGTCGCGCCGCGAGCGACACCCGCGAGCAACCCATCCGTCCCGTCCAGCAGGGACTCGACATCGGCGGACGTCGACAGACACGTGACGATGAACGTCGCGCCACGCGCCGCTTGAGCCGGCGTGTCCGCGACGCGCGCGCCGGTGTCGTGCGCAAACGCCAGCGCCTTCTCGCGCGTGCGATTCCACACGGTGAGCTCGAAGGGCGCCTGCGCGAGATGGCGAGCCATCGGAGTACCAATGGCGCCAAGACCCAGAAAGGATACAGTCGGCATGTGAGAGCGGGAGCAGGTGGTGATCGTCACGCACATCGACCAGGCGCAGGAACCCCGGCTCGACGACACCGGTAATGATGACGAGTCCCGCGGACTCATGGCAATGATGGCGTCATCGTGCCACGAAGGTTGGCGAACGCTCACGTGGATGCGCATCATACTTTTCCGGGCATTGCTCCCGGCCGGGGAAGTCTCCTCATGACGCGAGGTCCGACAGTGATGCCGCTCCTGCGCTCGGACATCAGGATCGAGGGAATGCTCTCACGGCACGCGGTGCAGGCGGTATACACGGCGTTGAGCGGTGTGCCGGGCGTCACGCACGCCGAGGTGCGACTTGGCAACGCGATCGTGGACCACACTGCCGCAGTGACTCCCAACCAGCTCGCCAGCGCCATCGAGCTCGCCGGCTGCACGATGGTCGAGTGGCGTGCAGTGAGGCGCCAGCTTCCCACACTGTAGACAGCGCCGCGCGGCTCGCGCCTTGTTCGCATCACCGCCCCGAAGGTAACTTGCCGCGCGACTGAAGCCGGCGCCTCACTCTTGAGCAGTGATCGCGGGTAGCGAACAGCCAACCGTCTCGCCTTCGAGCCTCTCATGTCCGACCCCCGAAACAGCCCCGTCGCCGCGCTCATCGGGCCTGATCTCCTGGCGATGCTCAGGGATTCGCCCGCGGACATCGCCGCGGAAACCGAGGAAATGCATCCGGCCAACCTGGCGGATGTCGCCTCGACGCTCGAGCCGGATCAGGTGCGCCTCCTCCTGCGCGCGCTGCCGCCCGCGCGCGCCGCCGACGTGCTCGAATATCTCAGCGAGGACCTGCGCACCGATGTGCTCGAGGCGATGAGCACCACGCAGGCGGCGGCGCTCGTGTCGGAGATGACCCCGGACGATCGCGCCGACGTGCTCGACGAGCTCGAGGAAGGGCACGCCGAGGAGATCCTCGCGGAGATCTCCGGCGATGCCCGTGGCGAAACCGAGCGACTGCTCGCCTACCCGCCGGAGTCCGCCGGCGGCATCATGACCACCGAGTTCGTCTCCGTGCCGGAGAGCATGACCGTGGAGGAGGCGTTGACGAGCGTGCGCGCCGTCGCGCGCGGCGGCCGGCGCGAAGCGATGCACAGCATCTACACCACGGATGCCGCGGGGCGCGTGCGCGGCGTCCTCTCGCTCCGCGAATTGCTCGCCGCGCCGGAAGGATCGCACATCGGCGATCTCGCGTGGACGGATGTCATCACCGTCCCGGCCACCGCGGACCGTGAGGAGGTGGCGCGCCTCACCAGCAAGTACGATCTCGTGGCGGTGCCGGTGGTGGATGAGAGCGGACGCATCCTTGGCGTCGTCACGGTGGACGACGTGATTGACGCGCTCGTCGAGGAGCAGACGGAGGACGTGCAGCGGCTCGGCGCGATGCAGCCGCTCGACGCGCCCTACTTCGCGGTCAGCTTCTGGGAGATCGCACGCAAGCGCGGCGGCTGGCTGATCCTGCTCTTCGTCGAGGAGATGTTCACGGGGACCGCACTCCGCCACTATCAGGCCCTGCTGGAGAGCGCGATCGCGCTCATGTTCTTCGTGCCGCTCATCATCAGCTCCGGTGGCAACTCGGGGTCGCAGTCCGCCACGCTCATCACGCGCGCGCTCGCCGTGGGCGACGTCCGGCTGCGAGACGCCACGCGCGTCATCGTGCGGGAGTTCGGTCAGGGCATCGCGCTCGGCGTCTTCCTTGGAGCGATCGGACTCGGGCGCGCGCTCATGTGGGGGAACGGGATGGGCATCGCGGGCGTCGTGGGCATCACGCTGCTCCTGGTCGTGCTCACGGGAACGGTGGTCGGCGCGGCGCTGCCCCTGCTGCTCACGCGACTCGGCTTCGACCCGGCCATCGCGTCCTCGCCGTTCGTGGCATCCTTCGTGGATGTGGCCGGGCTCGTGATCTACTTCAACGTCGCGCGCACGGTGCTCGTGTGACCGCATAGGTCCGTGACCGCATAGGGGCAGCCCATGGGGCAGCCCCATGGGCTGCCCCATGGGCTGCCCCTATGCG
>Ga0207660_10002096_pt1 | contig 13228 bp, 12 predicted proteins | sample KBSC73BmetaG_FD_184335 | JGI IMG/M metagenome (GOLD analysis project Ga0207660, IMG submission 184335) | Corn rhizosphere microbial communities from Kellogg Biological Station, Michigan, USA - KBS C7-3B metaG (SPAdes) (version 2) | ecosystem: Host-associated > Plants > Roots > Rhizosphere ... | reverse complement strand
GCGGTTGCCGAAGGTGCGCGGTTTCGCCATTGGCCGAGCGTAGCGAATGGGTGTTGCGCGTCCAGTGAAAGGAATTCCCATGCCGTGGTTGTGGCTGATCGTCGGCGGCGGCTTCGAGGTCGGCTTCACAACGTCGCTGAGGTTCGTCGACGGGTTCAGGAACCTCCCCTGGACGCTTGCCTTCCTCGCGTCTGTGGCGGTCAGCATGGGCCTGCTCGAGGTCGCCTCGCGATCCATTCCGATGGGCACGGCTTATGCGGTCTGGGGCGGTATCGGCGCGGTCGGCACCGTCATCGTCGGAATCCTGTGGTTCCACGAGCCGGCGAGCACGGTGCGGGTGTTGCTGATCCTTGCGATCGTCGCCGCAATCGCGGCGCTCAGGCTCACGAGCTGAGCTCGTCGACCAGGCGAAGCGCGTCGCCCATCGCGGCCGAAGAGGCGGTGTTGTCGAAGATGCACCAGGCGTCTCCATTCTCGCCTGCGCGCTTCACCATCTCGGCGTAGCCGGCGATTCGGTCTCCATAGCTCGACCGGTAGACGACTGGAGAGCCGTGCAGCCGCCAGTAACGAAGCTCTCCCCAGCCGCCGGGCAACGCCGCTTTGGGGCAGATCGCCGGGTCCGCGGCCACCCTCGCAACCTGCAACTCCTTGAGCAGACCATCGGCCGCCGGAGCGAACCAGCTGGCGTTGCGCGGCTCGCAAGCGATCCGCGCTGAACAGCTCGCCCGAAGGTGATCGAAGAAGCTCCGCACGACGGGTCCGTCGAAAGCGAGCTTCGGCGGCAGCTGGACGAGGATGATTGCCAGCTTGTCGCCCAGGACGGCGACCTGGTCGGCAAATGTCTTCAGCGGTTCAGCGCAATCGATCAGCTTGCGTTGGTGCGTAATCTCCTTCGGAAGCTTGGCTGAGAAGCGGAAGGTCTGGGGCACGCTGTCGCGCCACCGCTCCCACGTCGAGCGGCGATGCGGCCGATGGAACGAGCTGTTGATCTCGGCGACCGGAAGACGCGCCGAGTATCGCTCGAGCGATGTGCCGTCGGCGGGAAAACGATCCGCATATTGCCGCGGGATGCTCCACCCCGCGGTTCCGACATTGATCCTCGCCACGCGCGGGAAACGCGCGAGCGCTCAGCGGGGCGCCGGCTCCATGTAGGGCGCGACCTGCGGATCGGCGGTCTCGATCGACGGATAGAGCTTCGCCGTCGGGAACGCGCCGCGCGCCTGTTCATAGGCGTAGCCGAGCGACAAGAGCCGCGCTTCGCTCCACTTCGGGCCCATGAAGCTGAGGCCGACCGGCAATCCCTTCACCAGCCCCATTGGGACGGTGAGGTGCGGATAACCGGCAACCGCGGCGAGATCGCCGGCGCCGCCACCGCTGAACTGGTCGCCGTTGACCGCGTCGATCTTCCACGCCGGGCCGGCGGTCGGGCCGACAAGCGCGACAACATTATATTGCTTCAACAGGCGGTCGATCCCGTTCGGCCCCGCCGCGGTGAAGCTCACCTGGCGAGCTTTCTTGTAGGCGGGGTCGGTGAGTCCCTTGGTCTTCTCGGCCTGTTCGAAGATCTCCTGTCCGAACAGCGACATTTCCTGCTGCGCATGATCCTTGTCGAACCGGATCAGGTCGGCGAGGCTGCGCGACGCGATCGGCGCCGGGCTGCCTTTGAGATATTTGCCCATGTCGGCCTTGAGCTCGGTCAGCAACACCGGGAACTCGTTCTTGCCGATCAGCTTGTCGTCGAACTTCTTGATGTCGACGAGGATCGCGCCCTGCTGTCGAAGCACCGCGAGAGCGGTCTCGAACGCCGGGTTGAGCTGGCCGGTCGATGCGAAACGCATGACGCCGATGCGCTTGCCCTTGAGTGAATTGGCGTCGAGCTGCGCGGCGTAATCGGTCTTGTGCTTGTCCGCGTCGCGGGTCGCCGGATCGGCGGGATCGCTGCCCGCAATGACGGTCAGCAGCTCCGCAGCGTCGCGCACATTGTCGGCCATCGGGCCGGCGGTGTCCTGGCTGTGGCTGATCGGAACGATGTGCGTCCGGCTGACAAGGCCGACCGTCGGCTTCAATCCCACGATGCCGTTGAGCGACGACGGGCAGGTCACCGAGCCGTCCGTTTCCGTGCCGATGGCGAAGCGGACGAGCCCGGCAGCGACCGCTGCACCGCTGCCGCTCGAGCTGCCGCACGCATTCCTGTCGAGCGCCCACGGATTGTGGGTCTGCCCGCCGACCGCGCTCCAGCCCGAGATCGAATGGTTCGAACGGATATTCGCCCATTCGCTGAGGTTGGTCTTTCCGACGATGATTGCGCCCGCCGCCTTCAGCCGTGCGACGAGGGGCGCGTCACGGTTCGTGACATTGTTGGCGAGCGCCAGGCTGCCGGCGGTGGTCGGCAACGGGCCCGCGCTTTCGATATTGTCCTTGATCAGCACCGGTTGTCCGGCGAGCGGTCCGCCCGGGTTCCGCGCGTCGACCGCTCGCGCTTGGTCGATGGCGGTCGGATCCACCGCAATGACCGAATGAAGCCGCGGGTCGATCCGGGCAATGCGATCGAGCGCCGCCCTTACGTTGCTCTCGGCCGGGCCGGCAGGCTGCGCTGCAGCCGCACCGCCCGCAAGCATCAGGATCAATCCGATCGTCGATTTACGCATGCGACCCCCTCTTCCTGTCTCAGCGCGGCGCGAGAAGCGCGTCGAGCGTGCCGGGACCTTTCCCGACCTTCTCGAGATGCGGATAGCGCAGCCCGCCGTGCCAATCGAGCGTCACCGTCCTATAGACCTCGCCGTCGTGGATCAGCAGCTGCGGCGCGGGCCCGTTGTTCGCGGCGTCCTTGATCGCATTCATGATCGCGTCCATGTCGAACTTGCGACCGTTCACGGCAACGATCTCGGTGCCGACGGTCAGGCCGGCGTTGAATGCCGGGCTGTCCCACAGCACGCTCCCGACCTTACCGTCCATCCCTACGGTGAAGCCGCCCGAATAAGTGAGCTCCATGTACTTCCGATTCTTCTGGAGACTCTTGATCCACGGGGTGGGTTCGGCCGTGTAGACGAGGTTGTAGCCGCCCTGGTTGATGCCCTCGAGCGGCGCTTGCGGCGCGATGTCGTAGACACGGCGTTGTAGATAGCCGCGCCAGTCGTACGGCTGCACCCTGTTCAACGTCGCGACGATATCGTCGAGCGTGTAGGTGAGCTCGCCCCAGTCGCGGTCGCGCACGCCGAAGAACAGCTTGGCGAAATCGTCGATCGACCGCTTCCCGCCGGACTGCTGGCGGATGATCCGGTCGACGTCGATCCAGATCAGCTGGCCCTCGCTGTAATAGTCCTCGCTGCGCATCCAGCTCCGCCACGGCTGCGCCGCGCGCTGTGCGATGATCGGATCGTTGGTGGTATCGATCAGCGGACGCCACGCGCGGCCCGGAGTGCCAGTGCTATAGGCCGCCGCGGTGGCGGCGATCGCGTCGAGGGTGTCCTGCTTCGATAGCATCCCCGAGCGGGCGCCGAGCACGTAGCCCCAGAATTGCGTCTGCCCTTCATAAACCCACAGCAGGCTGTCCTGCATCGGCGTGCGATAGTCGGGCGTCCACAGGTCCGCGGGCCGACGATACTTCCCGTTCCAGCTGTGGCTGAACTCGTGCGGCAGCAGGTTGCGGGCGTTGAGCTGGTTGTTCCACTCCGTGAAATAGCCGCGCCCGGTGCCGTCCTCCGAGCTGCGGTGATGCTCGAGGCCCTCGCCGCCGAGATAATCGGAGATGGTCAGCAGGAAGTCGTAGTGGTCGTAGTGCTGCGCCCCGAACGCCTTCACCGCCTGGTCGACGAGGCGCCTGTGCGCTTCGAGCGCATCGGGCTTGGCGGCGAGCTCCTGCTCATTGTCGGCGATGACATCGAGCGTGACGTCGAGCGAAAGCGGAAAGGCGCGATAATGGGCGCCGGCGATCAGCGGCGAATCCATCAGGATTTCGTAGCTCGTCGCCGGATAATCGATCCGGTTGCCGGTCTGGCCGCTCGGCCGGAGCGCCGTCGCGACGTGCCAGCCGGCGGGGACGATGACCGACGCCTGGATCGGAATGTCGCGGACGAAATAGCCCGCCGGGTACATGGAATTGGCGATCCACTCGATGCTCGAAAGATCGGGCGTCGCGACGACGCGGCCCTGGTTGCCGGCGGTCGGCGACAAATATTGGAAGTCGATGTCGATCGCGCTGACGCCGGCCGGGACCGCAATGTGGAAAGCGTAGACGTCGAGATTGTCGCGCACCCATTTGAGCGGCGCGCCGTTCGCCGTCGCGGTGAAGCCGGAAATCTTGTTGATCTGTCCGGACGGCGAGTGATTGCCGGGCAACCACTTGGGATAGAGCATCACGAAATCGCCTGCGGCGGCGACCGGAACATGTTCGTGCACCTTGAAGATCGCGCGCGTCACGTCGGTCGCGTCGACCGTGAGCTGCAGCGTTCCCGGATAAGCGATGTCGCGCGCCGGCGGGATCGTGTCGACCTTCGGAGTCGGCTCGGGCTTGCCGTTTTGCGGGGGCACCAGTTGCGCGAACGCGGCGCTCGAAAGCAATGACGACAACAGGACGGCAAGCGCGGCTCGGCGCATCGGACGGAACTCCTCCCCAGATGAAAGAACCGCTCTACCGGGAATTGCAGCGCCGGGGCAACGCCGTCCGCGCGTCTGCCGATGAGTGACGGCACTTTGTCGAAGTTCACGGCGTTGTCAGCGGCGGTTCACCTCACGGGATTAGCGGGACGACGAATGACCTATCGTTCAACGCTGCTTGGCAGCGCTGCGCTTCTTTGCATCACTTCACCAGCGGTCGCGCAGCCCGCTCCGCCTCCGTCCCAAACGCCTGCTGACACCAGCGCGCCGCAGGCCGCGCCGTCGGCTAGTCAGCCTGCGCCATCGGCGACTCAGCAGCCGGCCAATGCGCCGACTGCCCAGGCCGACACTTCAGCCGCACAGGCAGTCGACCAGGATTTCGGCGACGAGGAGCCGATCGTCATCCAGGGCACCCGCGCGCGCGGGTCGGTCGTCGGCGACATCCCCCCGGTCAACGTCCTCGATTCCCGCGACGTCCGGGCCACCGGCGCAACCAGCATCAACGACCTGCTCGACGCGCTGGCGCCGCAGATCGGGAGCTCGCAGGGCCGCGGCGGCGAGCGGCCGCTGATCCTCCTCAACGGCCAGCGCATTTCGAGCTTCCGCGAGCTTCGGGACGTTCCGACCGAAGCGATCGAACGGGTCGAGATCCTGCCCGAGGAAGTGGCGCTCAAATATGGCTCGCGACCGGATCAAAAGGTCGTGAACATCGTCCTGCGGCAGCGCTTTTATTCGACCACCGCGCAAGTCGGCGCCGGCACCTCGACCGAAGGCGGCCATACCAATGAAAGCGCCGACCTCACGCGCTTCATGGTCGAGAAGAACGGCCGGACCACGCTCAACCTCCACGCCGAGGGCAACAGCCTGCTGAAGGAGTCACAGCGCAACATCCTGATCAATCAGCAGCCGCCCGCTGGAGCCACCGTTTCCGACGAGCTGGCCGCGCGCTCGCTGCTCCCAAGCAAGCGCGATATCCGCGCGTCGGGGACGTTCAACCGTCAGGTCTTCGGAGACGTCTCCGCGACGCTCAACACGGAGGTCGAACATACCGACGGACTCGCACTCATCGGGCTCGGCGACAATGTGCTCGAGGCGCTGAGGCGCAACACCAGCACCGACACCGCGCACGCCGGGCTGACGATGAACGGCGTGAAGTCGAACTGGCGCTGGACGCTGACCAGCAACGCCGATCTCGAGCGCGACACGACCGGCACGGACCGCGACGCAATCGCCGCCATCCGCGACCGGACCCAGGAGACAACGGAAGCCGGCGACATCAAGGGAACCGCCAATGGCAAACTGTTCTCCCTTCCGGCGGGGGACGTCACCAGTACCTTCACGCTCGCCGGCACGACGACGCATCTCCAGAGCGAGCGCCGGCTTCTCGGAGTCACCAATTCGCATTCGCTCGGGCGGACGACGGGCGAGGCCGCCATGAACGTCGATCTTCCCATCTCGCGTCGCAATCGGGACTTCAGCGCTCTCGGCAACTTGTCACTCAACGGCAACGCCGAAGTCGATCAGCTCTCCGATTTCGGGACGCTGACCGTGTTCGGCGCGGGCGCCAACTGGTCTCCGGTCGACCGCCTCAACCTGCTTGCAAGCTGGACCCGGGAGGAAGGGCCTCCGACCATCAACCAGCTCGGCGATCCGGTGCTCGAGACGCCCGGAACGCGCGTGTTCGACTTCGCGACCGGGCAGACGGACATCGTCACCGCGATCACCGGCGGCAATCCCAACCTGCAGTCCGACCTACGCCGCGTCGTGAAGCTCAGCGGTAACTGGCAGCCGTTCGAGAAGACCGACCTCCGGCTGCGCGCCGAATATGTTCACCAGACAATCGACCGTCCGATCCAGAGCCTCACCATCACGCCGACGATCGAGCAGGCCTTTCCCGGCCGCTTCGTGCGCAACGGTTCGGGCCAGCTCGTCCGAGTGGACCTCACGCCGGTGAACTTCGAAAGCTCGGAGCGCGACTCGCTGCGCATTGGCTTTGACTTCTCGCACCCGCTGAAGTCGCACCGCCCGTCGCAGTCGGTGGTCGACCAGATGCGTGCCCAGTTCCGCTCGCAGTTCGGAGGGCTGGGCGGCCCCGGAGCCCAGGGCGGGAGGGGGGCGGCCCGGCAGGCTAATCCCTCGCCGTCGGGCGCGCAGCCTCAAGGCGCCGCAACGTCCGCATCTGGCGCGCCGCAGGCCGGCGCTCAGCCGGCAACCGAGTCTTCGCAATCGGGCAGACCGGGAGGGGGCGGCGGCTTCCGCGGCGGCGGTGGCGGTGGACGAGGCGGCGGCGGCTTCTTCGGCGGCGGCAACCGCGGACGGATCACGTTCTCGCTCACCGACAACATCACCTTCGTCGACAAGGCGATTATCGCTCCGGGCCTCCCGGCGATCGATTTTCTTCACGGCGACGCGGCCGGTCAAAGCGGCGGCACCCCGCGCCACGATGTTCAGGCGCAGGCCGGCTATTTCAACAATGGCCTGGGCGCGCGCCTGACCGGCAACTGGCGCAGCGGCACGACGGTGAACACGCTGACTGGCGACCGGCTGCGGTTCTCGCCGCTCGCTACGTTCGATCTCCGATTGTTCGCCAACCCCGGCGACATCCCCGAGGTCGTAGTCAGGCACCCGTGGCTCCGTGGAACGCAGATCCAGCTTCAGGTCGTCAACATGTTCAACACAAGGCCGAAGGTCCACGACACGGCAGGCAACGTCCCGCTCAATTTCCAGCCGGACCTGCTCGACCCGCTTGGCCGGACGGTGATGATCAGCTTCCGTAAGCTGTTCCTTCCCCCGACCAGTTGGCTGAGGCGCCAGTTCCAGGAGCTTCGCCAGCAACAGGCGCGCTGACCCCGGCGGGTTTTCCAACTTCCGCCAATATGCTTTAGCGCCGGGGCAATGACGCCCGTCCAGCCCGTCCGGGGCACACAAAGCCTGCTCGGAGAGGAAGCCGATCGCCTCGCTGCGGTCGTCGCAGCGTTCGATCGTGTCCGCCGCCTCTACGGCTTCCGCCGCGTCGAAGTGCCGACCATCGAGCACACGGCGGTGTTCGCTCGGACGATCGGCGAGACCACCGACGTCGTCTCCAAGGAGATGTATTCGTTCGACGACCGCGGCGGAGAGTCGATCACGCTTCGCCCCGAGTTCACCGCGGGCATTTGCCGCGCCTACCTCAGCGAGGGCTGGCAGCAATTCGCTCCGCTTAAGCTCGTGACGCATGGCTCGGCGTTCCGCTACGAACGGCCGCAGAAGGGCCGCTTCCGCGAGTTCCACCAGCTCGACGCCGAGGTCATCGGCGCGGGAGAGCCGCAGGCCGACGTCGAGCTGCTCGCCCTTGCTGACCAGCTCCTGAAGGAGCTCGGGATCGACGGCGCGATCCTCCAGCTCAACACGCTCGGCGATCCGGAAACGCGCGCCGCGTGGCGCGACGCATTGTACGAGCACTTCCGCGGCCACAAGGATGCGCTGAGCGAAGACAGTCAGGCGCGCCTCGAGCGCAACCCGCTGCGCATTCTCGACAGCAAGGCGCACCAGGACTGGCCAGTGGTCGACAGCGCCCCGGTCATCGACGATTTCCTGACGAGTGAAGCGGCGGACTTCTTCGGCAGGGTGACCGAAGGGATCGACGCTGCGGGCATACAGTGGGAGCGCGCGCCGCGGCTGGTGCGCGGCCTCGACTACTACCGTCACACCGCGTTCGAGTTCGTGACCGACCGCCTCGGCGCCCAAGGCACGGTGATCGCCGGCGGCCGCTACGATGGGCTGATCGAGGCGCTCGGAGGGCCACACACGCCGGCCGTCGGCTGGGCTGCGGGCATTGAGCGCCTCGCGATGATGATCGGCGCGCCTGCGCGCGAAGCGCCCAGCGTCATCATTATCCCGCTCGGGCCGCGCGCCGAGCTCGAGGGCCAGTCGATCCTCGCCGGTCTGCGCCGTGAAGGCGTTGCCGCGGACATGGCCTATCGCGGCAACATGAAGAAGCGGTTGAGTCGAGCGAACGACGCGGGAGCAGCTTATGCGCTCATCATCGGCGACGACGAGCTCGAACGCGGCGAAGCGCAGCTCAAGCATCTCGCGACCGGCGAGCAGCGCGCGGTTTCGCTTGACCTGATCGTGGCGGCGATCGACGGGTGACCCAGATTTCGTCCGATCGCATCGCTTCGATCGAGGCGCGGCGGCACGAGCTTGCCGAGGCAATGTCCCGCGCCGATTTGCCGCCGGACGAATTCGTTCGCCTTTCCAAGGACTATGCCGCGATCGAGCCGGTCGCTGCCGCCGCGCGCGAGGTTCGCCGGCTCCGTGCCGAGCTCGAAGTGTTGAACGGCATGGTCGCCGATCCGAACGCCGAGCCCGAGCTCAAGGAAATGGCGGTTACCGAGGCCGAGGAGATCCGCCACAAGCTCCCCGAGGCGGAGCGCGCGCTTGCGATCCGGCTGCTCCCGCGCGACGCGGCGGATGATCGCGCCGCGATGCTCGAGGTGCGCGCGGGCACGGGCGGCGACGAGGCGGCGTTGTTCGCCGGCGACCTCCTGCGCATGTATCAGCGCTTTGCCGAGGCGCAGGGCTGGCGCTTCGAGCTGATTTCGGCGAGCGCGTCGGAGCTCGGCGGCTACAAGGAAGCGATCGCCTCGATCAGCGGCGCGGGCGTGTTCGCGAAGCTCAAGTTCGAAAGCGGCGTCCACCGCGTCCAGCGCGTGCCGGTGACCGAAAGCGGCGGCCGCATCCATACGTCGGCGGCAACTGTTGCGGTGCTTCCCGAAGCCGAGGACGTCGACGTCCAGATCGACGACAAGGACCTGAGGATCGACGTGTACCGCTCGTCCGGGCCCGGGGGCCAGTCGGTCAACACGACCGACAGCGCCGTCAGGATCACGCACCTCCCGACCGGCCTCGTGGTCATCCAGCAGGACGAGAAGTCGCAGCACAAGAACAAGGCTAAGGCGCTGAAAGTGCTGCGCACGCGCCTGTTCGAGATGGAACGCGAGCGGCTCGCCAGCGAACGCGCCGGAGCGCGCAAGTCGATGGTCGGATCGGGCGACCGGTCTGAGCGGATCCGCACCTACAATTTTCCGCAGGGGCGAGTTACCGACCACCGCATCAACCTGACACTGCATAAGCTCGACGAGGTGCTCGAGGGGCCCGGACTAACCGAGATCATAGACGCGCTCGTCTCGGAGGACGAAGCTGAACGCCTTGCCGGATTGGAGGAAGGTTGAAGCCGATCGCCCGCGCGCTGGACGATGCCACGCGCCAGTTGAGTGAGACCAGCGACACCCCGCGGCTCGATGCCGAGCTGCTGATGGCCGAGGCGCTGCATATCGATCGGGACCGGTTGCTGCTGTCGCCCCCGGACCGGCAAGTGCCCGACCGCTTCCGGGAAATGGTCAGGCGCCGGTCCGAAGGAGAGCCGGTCGCCTATATCACCGGCCGCCGCGCGTTCTGGAACATCGAGCTCCACGTCGGTCCGGGCGTGCTCGTGCCGCGCCCCGACTCCGAAGTGCTGATCGCCTCGGCGATCGAGCATTTCGATGGGTCCAGCGGTCCGTCCCGCATCCTCGACCTCGGCACCGGTCCGGGAACGCTTCTCCTCGCCGCGCTCGACATCTGGCCGGACGCGACTGGCCTTGGGATCGACGTCTCGCGCCAGGCTTTGTCCTACGCCTCGGCCAATGCGCGGCGGCTCGGGTTCGAAGCGCGGGTCAAGCTGGCGCAGGGCAACTGGGCGGCGGGGCTGCTCGAGAAGTTCGACCTCATTCTCTGCAACCCTCCATATATCGCCGAAGGCGCCGAGCTTGGCCCGGGCGTTCGCGAATATGAGCCGGACGAGGCGCTGTTCGCGGGGAGCGAGGGCCTCGACGCCTATCGCGAGCTCGCGCCGCAGCTGCCGCGTCTGCTCAACCGCGGCGGGCTTGCCGCAGTCGAAATCGCGCCGCAGCTAGAAAAGCAGGTGACCGCGCTGCTCGCCCGGCGGGGTCTAAAGGCGAAGGTCGCCAACGACTTTGGCGGCCGCGCCCGGGCGGTGCTTCTAACTTGGGTTTAATACGAAATCGCTTGGCAGACGCCTCCGGGCACACTACATCATCAGGTCTGGGCCGGGCCCGCTCCCTTATTGAAGCTGAGCGCATCCTGTCCCAACCCCCGACGCAATCGGCCGTTCATCAGGCGCTCACGCGCAGACCGGAACGAGAGGGTCAGGAGCCGTGCATCGCGCGCGGCCCTGCTCGACTGAGGGCCAAAGGGGGCAAGCCACTACACTGTAAGGATGTAGGCATTTGATCAATAATCGTCAGGGCGGCCGCAGGCGCGGCCGCGGGGGACAGAGGGGCCAGAACCTGGGCGGACAGCCCGGCAACCGGCAGGACAATCGCCAGCGCGGCAACGCCGCCCAGCTGCTCGAAAAATACAAGAGCATGGCCCGCGACGCGCAGCTCGCCGGCGACCGTGTCCAGACCGAATATTATCTGCAGTTCGCAGACCATTATTTCCGCGTGCTGAGCGAGAACCGCGCCCGCTTCGAGGATCAGAACCCGCGCCGCCCGCGCGACGAGGATGTCGACGAGGACGAGGGCGAGGAAGAGCTGGTCGAGGCCAGCGAAGCCGAGACATCGGAACGCGACGATCGGCAGGAGCGCGACCGCAGCGACCGCAGCGACCGCCATGAGCGGCACGAGCGCGGACCTCGTCGTGCCCGCGGCGACCGCGAGCCGCGGCGCTTCGAGCGCGACGATCGCGGCGACGATGAGGACCGGGCCGAAGCCCGCCCGCACCTCAACGGCGGCGCCGACAGCCTGCCGCTCGACGTGCTCCCGCCGGCGATCGGCGGTGACGAGCCGGGCGACGGCGACGGCGACGGCGAAGAAGCGGCTGCGCCGCGCCCGCGGCGCCGCTCGCGTGGTCCCCGTCCGGCCGACGGCGACGAGGAAATCGCGCCAGCCGCTTAAGCGTCGTCGACCGCCCGAGGCCGGTTGTTCGAGTCCAGCGCGACGAAGGTGAACAAGCCTTCGGTCACCTTGACTTCGGTCGTGCCGAGGTCGCGATGGGCGACGACCTCGATCCGCACCCCCATCGAGGTGCGGCCGACCCGCTCGACATGCGCATAGACCGAGATCAGGTCGCGCAGGTGAATCGGGGCGATGAACTTCATCGCCTCGATCGCCACCGTGGCGACTGGCCCCCTGGCGCGCTGCGAGGCGACGATGCCCGCGGCGATATCCATTTGCGAAAGCACCCAGCCGCCGAAGATATGGCCGTTGGCGTTGATGTCGGTCGGCCCCGGCATGACCCGCAGGATCGGCGTTCCATCGGCTTCGCTCATTCGTCATCCCCGTCGTGGTGAATATGCGGCGTCGCGGCCTCGTCGTGACCGCTTTCGGCGCTGATGAACACCAGCGTCATCAGCGAGGTGCCGAGCAGCACGGTGATTCCCACTCCGAGCCCGGTTGCGACCAGCATGTTGACGTGGAGCGTCGGGTCGCCGCGGGCGACGAGGATCATCGCGATGATCGCAACGACGATCGCCAGCACGAGCATCAGCCGGAAGATGCGCCAGAAGCGGCGCCTCATCGAACCGCTCGGGCTGGGGACCGGATCGGGAACTGGCACGGCTTCACTTTGGCCGCCGGAAGTGGGACTATCAAGCACATCGGCGGCAAGTCACGGAAGGACATCGCCATGACCATCGCGGCAGTGCTTCACAGTAAAGGCAAGCAAGTCGAAACCATCGGCGCGGACGAATCTTTGTTCGATGCGGTCCGCCGGCTCGGCGAGAAGAGGATCGGCGCGCTGCCGGTCGTCGAAGGCGGCCGGATTGCCGGCATCGTGTCGGAGCGTGACGTGATCTATTGCCTTCGCGAACATGGCCGCGAGGCGCTCGAGTGGCCGGTCTCGCGTGCAATGAGCTCGCCCGCGATCACCACCGACCTTCAGACCGATGTGCTCTCGGCCCTCGCGCAGATGACGCAGCGCCGAATCCGCCATCTGCCGGTGGTCGAGCGCGGCGAAATTCGCGGCATCGTCTCCATCGGCGACCTGGTTAAGTACAGAATGGAGCGGATCGAAGCCGAAGCCGAGGCGATGCGAACCTACATCCAGACTGCCTGAGCCTTGTCCGAAAAAGTCAACAAATAGAGCCGCTTGGTCTCTTGAACCTGCGCCGCGGCTACTTATCTCGAGTGAACGCCCGGCGACCGGTAACGGCGCGCCGCGCGGCTCGAGCGGCAAGCTGCGACCAAGTTGCAAAAAGCCGGTTGACGTCTCGGGGGCTCACCCATATATGCGCCTCCAGCAAAGCGGACGCGGCCTCCACCGGGGGTTTCGCGTTCGTTTCGCGCCTCTTCTAGTCGGCACAACCGATGCCCGGAACCAATCGAACCGGGGGAGGATGCGCGTCGGCTCTTTGACATTGTTGGTTTAGATGAAGGGACATGTGGGCGGCGGCCCGGTCACCGATAACCTCTGGGTATCGGCGGATCGGTCAAATTCAAGCCGTTCCTTAATGCGGATCCTGCCGGGCTTGCCTGGCTGGACGAGCAAATGTCCTCATACGCAAACACACCAGTTTGTATATTTGTGCAGGAACGGCTCCCGGAGATGCCGGTCTTGCTCTGCTTATTCCAGCGGGGCTCGATCGTACATC
>Ga0207660_10002085_pt1 | contig 13248 bp, 11 predicted proteins | sample KBSC73BmetaG_FD_184335 | JGI IMG/M metagenome (GOLD analysis project Ga0207660, IMG submission 184335) | Corn rhizosphere microbial communities from Kellogg Biological Station, Michigan, USA - KBS C7-3B metaG (SPAdes) (version 2) | ecosystem: Host-associated > Plants > Roots > Rhizosphere ... | reverse complement strand
GTCGTGACTTGAAGCCGAGCGAGTACATCGCGAAGCGGGCATTGGTTTCAAAAAAGACCACGGGATGGTGAACCAGAAGGTGCAGGTACGCGTGCATGAATTTTGCGGTGGACAGATCCCGCCAAGGGGCCGCGTTCATTTGGGCACACCAACCTGCATGCTTGTAACAATCCGGCGTGAGTGGCTCGCGCAGAGCCGGGGTTCTCGCCACGTATGGATCAACCAAGGCGTGGACGTAGGGATCATCCGTGTGCCGCGATGCATCGAGCAGACGCATGGCAACGCCCCCGGCCGCCGAATCGCGGATGTATGCCTGGTGTTCGTAGGCTCGTGCGGCGGCCACGCTCCCGCCCAGCAACATCAGCGATGCGGCAAACCAAGCCAGCGCTCGCCGCGACCCGAACGATGCACGAACACTCCAGAAGTACAAGCAGATCAGGAAAAAAGATGCCGGCAACGCGTTGTAACGTACCCATGACATCATCAGGATCGCAACGATCAAAAACCACGACCGCCGCGCCAGCCCGAGTTCACGATCGACGATCATGGCCACGGCAATCAGCGTGCAAATCGCCACGATCGTGTCGGAAGACTGGAACACTGAGTAATTGACGCTGATCGGCGACCACACCATCAGCAACGTGTAGGCGACCAACCACAACGACCGCCGTCCCAACAGGGCAGCGCCCAACAGATACAGCGATATGTTGAAGAGCGCCGCCTGGACGAAAATGTAGAAGCCCGCTTCACCCGTGATCCAATAGAACGGAACTTTCAGCAGCGTATTGAAGATCGGCCAATGGGAGGTGATCCCATATGCCTTCAAACTGTCGGGCAGGCCTTTCGTGGCAATCTGCCGCGCCCACCCCCATTGGGTTGCGCTGTCGAAAAAGAACCAACCTGGATAGAGCGACAGCGCAACCACCAGCGCCGTTGCAACACATATCCCGAGGCAAATGATCGGTACGCGTGGGCGCAAGGCGGCCACCACGGCCAGCATGCGATCCCGTCCTGCCGGCACGGCGGCAAGTTCATGTACCGCGCTGGCAGTTTGTTGAGTCGTCATTCCACGGATATCCGAACGCTGGTGGGGCATTTCACCCACTCGCCGCCGACCCGATAGGCCAGAGAAACTCCGTACGCACCGATCGGAACGCGATACATGCTTGCGCCGACAGCGAAGCCCGACGTCGCATAGGCCGCCACCTTTTGCGCCGCGGCGACGTCCTTGCGCGCGTGCCCCGCATCGCCAGAGGCCCAGTAGTCACCGGTTGCGCCCGTCAGGACCACCTCGACGCCAGTCGGCACGGTGTGCGTCAAATGATCCCCCGCCCAGCCCGTGAACATGGCACCGCCAAGATGATCGACCGCCATGCCCTGCGCGGTCTGCCCGTCGATCTTGTCCACATTGCAATCGCCCGTGCTGCGTGCCCGGTCCAGGGTCATGGCAGGCACGGGCGAGAACGGCGCGGGTGGCGGAACTGCGTTCCTCGCCGCCTGCTGGTTGATCCAGTCGGCAGCGGTGGTGGCCGGCCGTCCACAGCTCGCCAGCAGCAACGTGCACGTCAAGGCCAGTGCAAACTTGGCGGCACTGGGCACCGTTCCTCCTCGTGATTCACCGGCTTCGGGTTCTGATCCATGCCCGATCGATCTGCACCGCGTCCGTTGCAAGATTCGTTTCGACCCCGTTCGCCAGATTAAACATTGCATGCGCGGCGCGATCCTGCGGCACGATTCGAGAGGCTATGGTCCGTGAACCAGGCCATGCCTGCAACCCGGAAAACTCCTTGGCTGCCACTGCGGCAGCTTCGCACAAGAGTGTCATCGAGGGATATTTACCGTTCACCTCCATCAACGGCATCTCGGCGACCGATTTCATACACCACCGACGTCTCCTGCTACATTGCCGCAGCACTTCTTGAAGGAGACATTCATGTTCACGCCCGTCATCCTGAGCGGCGGCAGCGGCACCCGGCTTTGGCCCCTGTCGCGCAAGAACCTCCCCAAGCAATTCCTCGCGTTGAGCGGCTCGTCGACACTGTTCCAGCAGACCGTCGAACGTACACGCACACTCGCCGGCGTTGACGCACCCATCGTGGTATGCAGCGAGGACCATCGTTTCCTGGTTGCGGAACAGTTGCGGGCACTTGGCATAGACGGAGCCTCCATCCTGCTGGAACCGGTGCCGCGAAATACTGCGCCCGCAATCGCACTTGCTGCCTGCCAGGCGCAGGCGAGCAATGCTGACGCGATTCTTCTGGTGCTGCCCGCAGACCATCTGATCGGCGACACAAGCAGCTTCGCCGAAGCGGTCAGCAAGGCAATGCCTCTGGCCGAACAAGGCTGGCTGGTGACTTTCGGCATAAGGCCTGCTGCACCGGAAATCGGCTTCGGATACATCAAACAAGCCGAAGCCATTGGTCATGGCGCTTTCCGTGTCGAACGATTCGTCGAAAAACCGAACGCTGCCACGGCCGAGAAATATGTCCGCTCGGGCGACTACGCATGGAACTCCGGAATGTTCCTGTTCAAGGCATCGCGCTACCTGGAGGAGCTCAAGCAGTACGCTCCGACCATACATTCCACCACCGAGACAGCCTTCAAGGCCGCCAAGGCAGATCTGGATTTCGTGCGCATCGACAAGGACGCATTTGCGGCGTCGCCCGAAAAGTCCATCGACTACGCGGTGATGGAGAACACATCGCGCGCGGCGGTACTGCCGGTGAGCTGCGAATGGAGTGATATCGGCTCATGGGACGCCCTGTGGGCGACTTCGATTCGCGACAGCGACGGCAACCGGCTGGAAGGCGACGTGATTGCCATCGACAGCCACAACTGCTTCGTGCGTGGCACAGACCGGCGTTTGGTAGCTGCCCTCGGTCTCGAAGACGTGGTAATCGTCGACACCCCTGATGCCATGCTGGTCGCGTCACGCTCGCACGTGCAGAACGTGAAGCAATTGGTCGACAAGATCAAATCGGATGGAAGACAGGAGCATCTATTCCACAGGAAGGTATACCGTCCATGGGGCAGCTATGACTCCATCGATGTGGGCGATCGTTTCCAGGTCAAACGCATTTCGGTCAAACCGGGCGCCGCGCTGAGCCTGCAGAAACATCACCACCGGGCCGAACACTGGGTGATCGTGTCGGGCACCGCCGAGGTCACGCGAAACGAGGAAGTCTTCCTGTTGGGCGAGAACGAAAGCACCTTCTTGCCCCTCGGTGCCGTACATCGTCTACGCAACCCGGGCAAAGTGCCACTGGAATTGATCGAGGTTCAATCAGGCAGCTACCTCGGCGAAGACGATATCGTTCGACTTGAAGACGTGTATGGGCGCGCCTGAGTTAGACCTGCAGAGTGTTACCGGCTGTCATTGGCCGACACCCGCATCCCCAGCACCCGCAACTGCAGCGGCCGCGGATCTTCGGACTTCGGATAGGGAGCCGGCAATGCGTGCGGACGCGCAAAGCGTAGCCGGACGGTGGCTTCGCACGTGTCGTTCGCGCCGATCGGCGCTTCCACCTCAAATATGTCGTGGCTATCCGAAGCATCCTTGGGGTTGGCCGAAAATTTGCCGTTGGCGGCGAAATGCCAAGTCGTGGTGAGCTGTCCGTTGATCCAGACCTGAGTGTCCAGAGCGGGGCGTACCGGTGACAGGTAAGGGTCGACCCGCATGTGCAACTTTCCACCGGCACGACACTGTTCACCAGATAAACGAAACGCAAGCACGGCCGTCGGTCCGATGGTCCAACTGCCCCAGCCTTGTGGTGGCAGCCAGCCCAAACCTGCTCCGTACGCCGCTGATTCGGGTCGGGTGAAATCAACTTGGGTGCCGGCTTCCAAATCCGGCGCGGCTGCGGAGACGCTATTGAACTCGTGGCTCAAATCCAGCTTCGCGCCGGACGGTGCGTGATCCATCTGTTGGACAAGGCTGCCGCACTGCGGCGAAGTGATGGTCAGTCCGCGCAATGAGTCGATTTGTCCAACATGGGCGTTTGCTCCGCCCCGGCCCAGCCAATCAACGGTGAATAAGCTGCCGGCATCCTGTACCTCAGCGACGGGCTTTATCGCCAATACGCTCGCGTCTCCGCGGTTCCTGAGCAAGCGGGGCTGCGCCCCGGCGTCCGCGATCACCAATTTGGCATTTGCATTGTCGATGAAGAAATCCAGAATCTGGTCTTCACGAAGACCGACCTGTGCACGGCCGAGGTAGCTCATCTTCAACTCGCGGCCGCCGACATCGAATCCGCCATCGGGTGTCCAGCCGACCAACCGGTTCTTTTTGCACAGGTTGAATTCGTTGACGCGCGACCACAGCGCCTTGCGCAGCACGGCATCGGTGACTGCATCATCTACCAACTCGCTGCCAGCTGCGTCGGTTGCGCTGCGATCGGACCCCGCAACGAAGGTCGCATTGGTCCGCACGTCCATCGCATCGAGTACGGTCGGTGCGATGTCCATGTGATACATGCGAGCACGCCTGACTCCATCACCCGCATTCAATATCACCAGCGCCGGTTGCCTGTGGTAGTTCCTGGGGAAAAGTGATTCGGCGTCGTTCCGCATCATCAGGTGGTCGCTCATGATGACGACTACGGTGTTTTTCCAGTCGGGCTGCCTCGACAACGCATCGATGAAGTTGCCGAGCAGGTAGTCGGTGCAATGCACAGCCTGCAGCATGCTGTTGCTATTCGGCGCGTACCTTGGACAGCCGGGTGACGGGCGCCCGTCGGGCGGATGCGTATCCAGCGTCAGCAGGGTGAGGTTGAAAGGCTTGCGGTCCGCTGCGAGCTTTTGATATCGCGCAAGCGCCAGCTTGAACAGCACACTGTCGTAAATACCCCATCCCGATTCGGGCAAACTGCCGCCCGCCTCGGCTTCCAGCTGCTGCAGACCCAAGGCCTCGTCATAGGCGTGCAAACGAAAGAACAGATCCTTGTTGGAAAACACGATGGGCGCGCCACCCATGTAAACCTGCGAATAGCCTGCTTTGTGCAATACATCTCCGAAGCAGGCGATCTTCGGATGAAAGGTCGAGGCATCAGTGGTGTTGCCGGCTACCGTGTCGAGTCCAGCGAATGCGCTCGTGAACAGCGGGACGCCGCATTGCGAGGCGAACAAACCGGCCATCGTGTAATTGGCGCCTGAAAAGGTTTCGAAGCCGGAGAAGTCGAGCCCCTGCTTGCGCAGGCGATCGAGGTTCGGCGTCAACCCCGGGAACATCTCGGGATCCCAGTAGATCCGCTCCAGCGATTCCATGTAGATCCACACCACATTTTTGCCGGGGGCCGCGATCACTTTCCTTTTAGGCACTGGATGCAAATCCAGCAGGTCGGCCACGGCGCGTCCCTGCGGCGTGTCAGCAAAATGGGCCGCCTGTTGCGTTCGCGCGAGGTAACCGATCAAGCGCCGCGGCGCCGAATCGACTCCCAATACGACCAGAATCAAGATGCCCAACGTGATGATGGCCGGACCACTGCGGGCGGTGGCGCCGTGTCGCCGGCCACGGCGAGCCGTCCACGCCAGCAGGACAGCGGAAGCAACCAACATGATCACCAGCAAGGCGGTACCGCCACCGATCATCGTCGGGAACGCACGCAGCCCCGTGCGCAAATTTCCGGGATTCAAATGCGCGAAGAATCGTGCATTGAAGGTGTCGGCTTGGAGGTAATAGGAAACCCCCTCGCCCAGCACCAAGAACAACCAGGCGAGGTACGCCAATACCGAGGCGGGTACCGAAACAGGCCCGAGCAATCGCCAACGCGCAACGGATACCAGCAACCCGCACCAGGCCAGCGCAAAAACCAGGTCCTGCCCGAATTGGCCATGCAGGTACGAGGGAAACAGGTCGGCCATCCATGACCGTACCCCGACGACGGGAACACACAGCAGCACCATGACCAGAGCAACCGCCGCCCACGAGCGGTCTCGCTCAGGCACTCACGGACTCCGATTCCAAGGCAGACCGCCGATCAAGCCGCAGGAACCTGCGTCCACAGTCTCGCTGGAAAGATGCCACCACCATGCCGAGATAGTACAGAGTGATTGAACAAGCTACTGGATCGTTAACTTGTGCTGGGTGGCGCATTGCACCGGTTTGCCGTCGACATTGAACTCAAGCACCGGCGTGTAGCTGCCCGGTGCCACGGCGGACAGATCGGCTTTCACGGAATACCCCGCCGTAGCCCAGCCGGGACGTTTGTTGGCACTGGCTACATCGGGCCGTGGCATGCCGGTCGCGGCATTGACCGCGTAGTCCTGCGTCCCCTTCAACACGAGTTGCACGCCCGCGGGCACCTGATCGGAGTTGCCCGCCGCCCATCCGGAAAACGTGGCCGTGGAGGCGTGCGGCAGCGACTCGCTTCCGGCAGGCTTGTCATTCACCGCATCCAGGTTGCAGGTGTTGACCATCGATGCTTTGCCGGACGAGGAAGCGGGATCCGCGGCGAAGGTTCCGGTCGATGGCGCGTAGTTGCTGGTGGACGCGGCGTCCGCCGGAAGCGGCGTCGAATCGCCACAACCCGCAAGTACAAGGACGAGCACGCCCGGCACAATGATCGTCGCGATGGTCGAAGTTCTTTGCACGGTTTTTGCTCCAAGAGAGGCGGAGATCGCGCCCGGTTACCACGCCGAGGGCTCGGTCACGGCAGGCGGCTGTTTTCGAAAGCGGTTCGACAGCTGCCTGCCAAACCGTATGCAAGGCCGTTCGACAACATAGTGTATTGCCGCCGCCGCCGCGACCGAAGCTATCGTGGCGATCACCGCCGCGTTGCCATATCCGATCAGCGGATCCAGCTTGGCCAGCAGGAACAAACCCAGCGGGCCGTGGATGAGATACAGCGAATAGCTGATATCCGAAAAAAACTTCGGGACGCGCATCAATCCGAGCCGGTGGCCATAGTTCAGCGCCCAGACAAAAATCCCAAGTGCCAGCACCAGGCAGAAAATGCGCGACTGAGTCGGCTCCAAAAAAGTCGCAAGGATCTTGTACACACCAAACACCGCGGCGAAATAACACATCCAACCCAGTGCCAGCGCCCATCCACCCTTGAGACCACCCGCCCAGTAAAAATAGATGGCCTGCCCGATCAAGAGGTAGGGCAGATAGGCCACGTTTGCTGCGAACAGATACCAGTCATCACCGAAACTGTGGGCATGGGCAATCACCACAAAGACAAATGCCAGCTCAACCACCATCGCCCAGAACGGCGCACGCCGGATCAGCGGCATCACGCACGCGATCATGGCGTAGAACATCACCTCGATCTGCAAGGTCCAGCCGACACCCAGGACTAGATGCTGCGGCGCATGCAGATAGTTCGTGATCGTGGCTATGCGCGCAACATCCGCCCAGTTGCGCAGCCAAGAAAGCTGGAACCCTGTGCCGGTGATGCCGAAGGCAACCACGATGATCGCGATCAGCCAATAGCCTGGATAAATGCGAAATACCCTGCGAATACCGAAGCGCAAGGCGTTTTCCGAGCGTGCCACGTGGGTGATGATGAACCCGGAGATCAGGAAGAACACCATCACGCCAAGCTGACCAAACTGGTCGACGATGACCAGGGGACGCACGAACAACGTATTGACCCACTCCTTCAGCCAGTAGGTTTCGTGAATCGAGGCAAGGTAAATGCCTACGTAATGGGAATACAACACCAGCAGGGCTGCCGGTCCGCGCAACACGTCGATGAATCCGAACTGGCCGCGCGGCACGACCGAATAGTCTCGCGTCGTCATGGGCAAAGCATTCGCGGGTCGATTGTGTTCACGCCGCCGATCGCCGCCGATGGATCTCCTGCAGTCGCGCGACCACGGCGGCGCCGCATGCGTCTTTCGAATTGGTACGGCGGATGCTGGCGGCGGCCGACGCGCCGATTCGTCGCGCAAATTCGCGATCGTCGAACACTTGTCGCATCAAGCGTGCCGCATGAGTAACGTCCGCATCCGCCCACTGCTGGCCTTGCCAGTACGGATAGTCGCCGTCGCGCAACGGAACCATCTTGTAGTCGACCAGCAGGCTGTTGTCGCGGTCCATGAAATCGAGATTGCCGGAGTACGCCGTGGCGATCACGGGCTTGCCGAGGTACATGCACTCGGCCATGCCCAGTCCGAAACCCTCCGAGCGATGCAGCGACACGTAGCAGTCGACGCTGTTCTGCAGCCCGAACATCTCCTCGCGCGACAGGAATCCGTCGCGCACCTCGATGCGCGGATCACCCGCGACGCTCTGTTGCAACACGGACAATTTCTCGGGAAAGCGATCGCCATTGGTGGACTTCACCAGCAGCCGCACGCCCTTGACGCCATCGCCGAACGCGGCACGAAAGGCGGCAATGGTCGCCTCGGGATTCTTGCGCGAAGCGAAACTATTGAAGTCATAGCTGAAAAGGAACACGAATTCATCGCGAGGCAATCCGAAGTGCGCGCGATTCATGTTTTCCGGCACTTCGAATTCGATGGCCTTGGGCATGCGCACTACCGGCTTGTTGGTGGAGGCTGCGATGGCACTGCGCACGAATTCGGTCGGCACCCAGACTTCATCCACCAGGTCGAAGGCGCCATGCCAGTCGCGCGGAAACTTCTCCAGTTCCCAGACCCAGAATCCGATGTTGTGGTGGCCTGCAAAAGCCGCCCGCCCCAGCACGTCCCGCGCGATTTGCATCTGGTCGGCGTTGATGAAGAACACGTTGTCCGCGTAGCGCAACGTGTCGGAGAAATGCTTCTCCATCGAGTGGTCGCGCTGGCGGCTGGCGGTACCGACGTCGAAATTGAAAATCCGGAACGGATGGCCGGCGCGCTCCACGGCGCGAGCATATGAGCGCACGTTTTCCGCGATGCCGAATTCGCCACGCGCGTACCCCAGCAGATTAACGCCGGGGCTGACGGGCGGAACCTGTACACGCGTGGGCTTTGCGGCGCGGCGCTCGGTCGTAGGGAAAGGCAATGGCGGCATCGGCATACCCGCGGCCGCATGCACGCGCCGCCGCAGTGCGAGCCGCCACGAGAATGGAATGCGCGCATACAAGCGCGCGAGCCCGCTGTGCCGTTTGCCCCAGCTCAGCGTGCGCAATACCATCGTGCCCAACCGGCCAGCCAGATCTCCTCGCACCTTCCGCGTCGTTGGCTTGAAGCGCGCCTTGATCGGTGCGGTGTAACGCTCCCCCAGCCCCATTTCGGCAGCGGCGGTGGAGACGAACCATTGGATGAAGCCCTCTCGCCCATCAAGCGTGCGCAAGTTGAAGCCATCGCGCAGGTCGTCGCGCATCTTCCACGCTTCATACATCAGATGGCTGACCGGCAGATCCGGTATTTCGGGCAGCTCGGGACAGGGTTCGTTGAACCTGGACCGATCCATCTGCAACGGGTTGCGTTCGGACTGCTGGCAATTCACGTCAAAGCGGCGATGATAGGTGCGCCGTAGCGCCGGCACGATCTTCTCGCCGTCGGGGAAACGCCCGTAGGCATACGGTTTGGTTGCGTGCTGGGGTTGACCGTTGTCCCGCAGCTTGCCAAGATAGTCGTCGTAAAGCGGGCGCAGTCCACCGATGCCGAATGCATCGAACCGGTTCTGGTGCTTGGAGTAAATATCGGGCTGGCCAAGGTTCACGCCCGAGAAATGGGCAAACACCAGCGGCACCCCATTCGCCCGATAGCCTCCATCCGTATCACGCGTAACCGGGCGCGATACAAGATTCCAATAAGCGACGTTGTAGCCGTCGTGGCGCAGGATGGCGACATCCGGAAACAAAGCCGGCACCATGTCCATCCATTTCTGGTCGGTGAACAGGCCGGCTTCGAGATCGACGAAGCAATCGAATTCCAGTTTGCGCGACCACCAGTCGATCAGCGCGGCGCTTTGTGGATGCGCGGCATTGATCGTCACGAACCCGCAGTTGTACACCCCGGTGCGCATCAACGACAGTTCGGTCGGAAACTTCCCGTCGTCCGGCAGCGGTGCGTTGAGGTGCGGCGTTAACACGGCCAGCTTGCCGTCTTCGAATGCGCGCGCGACATCGTCCAACGGACGAAGCACGTAGATGTCCGGGTCCAGATACACCAGGCCGGCCTGCGGATGTCGCATGCGCAACCATTCGAACATGTACGGCTTGACCGCCGTGTTCAGCTCCATGATGTCGTAGCGGAACACGAACGCATCGAAGTGCGGCAGGCCGAGCTGGTCGATCGTTACCGTCTCGAACAAATCCGTATCCAGCGCAGGATCGCCCGCCCGCTCGTCAGCCAAGCACAGATAGCGCTTCGAATCCGGGTGCTGCGCCGCCACCGACTGCATCAGCGTTAGTGCGTAGGCCAAGTAGTTGCGCGAGACGATGGTGAAGAAGACCAGAGGATTCATGTCGATGCTTCACTCGGCGGCTTGTCATCAGGCCACAGCAGTTTCAACAAGCGAAAACGGCGCTGTAGCGCGCCAATCCGCATGTGGGCCTGCGTCAATTCCGTTTGCAAGCGATCCAGATTCGAGCGCAACGCCGCATTGTACCGGTCGCCTTCCACCTTGGTCTCAACAAGACGGGCTCGTTCCGTGGCAGCGCTTTCCGCTTCTTCCGCCAGTCGTTCATGAAGCGCAGCCATCTCCTTCAGAATCGCAAAGTGCCGGCTGAACAAGGCTTCGGCGTGCTCGGCAAAAAAGTCGCGATTCTTGCGAAAAATCCGCGCGTAAGTTGCAACCACCTGTTCGCGGTCCTGTTCGAATAAGGCGGTGCGGGAGTCCTCACGGATGCGGCACCGGAAGAGTGTTTCATCGAGTCTCACCACTTTCCGCCCAGCGTGTACGAGCCTGATCCAGAAATCATAATCCTCCATCCCATGCCGCAAGCTTTCGTCAAAGCCTCCGACCAACTTCCAATCAGCCTTGCGAAACATGGCGCTTACGAAGATCACATTCCCGAGAGCAAGTTCGTCTGGCGAGAACTCCGGCAAATTCCATGGGCCTTCCTCGGCGCCGAACTTCGCGGCGCGACAGTACACGATCCCCACGTCCGGTTGTTTGTCCAGCACGGCTGCCGCTTTGGCAGCATAGGTCGGATCGAGCAAGTCATCCGCATCGAGCGGCAGGATGTACTCACCGGTCGCTTCGGCGATGGCACGATTGCGCGCGGCGGCCGGCCCGGCATTGGGCTGATGGAACACGCGCACCCGCGGGTCCACGATGGAGTCCAACGCCCGCAACGTGGCCGGATCGGTAGAGCCGTCGTCGACGATCACGATTTCTGTGTCAACGCCCACTTGCGCAAGCGCCGACGCAACCGTCCCCGCCACGTCGGAACACGCGTTCCAGCAAGGGATGATGATAGTAACTTTCGCCACAACTAACGCAGCCTTTCTCTGGAACTCGATCTGAACTACGTATGTCGGCTGTCTTGCTCCTCAGCCTGCAACACACCTCGAAAGGGGATACTTGAGGTGCGCGATGCGGAAGCAATCAGCACGACTAGGATCCGCAGGCTACTCATGACGGACACCCGCCGTCTTGGCTGTCGTGGGAATCAGATCGATTGAACGCGGATGTGCTACTACCGCCGAAAGTACTAACCACGACCTTTGCACGCAACTGTCGGCGGAGTCTAGCAGGCTTGCAATCGAATACGACTTGATGCGAGGAGCGAGCGAGCTGAGCCGAAACGTGTAGTCATTTGGAAGGCGAACCGCCCCGCGCCGCGCCGCGCCAGCACAAGCGCGCCCCGTCCGGCCAGCACCACCAACCCCGCCACATGCAGGGCAGCAGTGGGTTCGAGTGCCAAATCCACCGCAGGGAGTTCAACATTGTGATAGCCCCTCAATCGTTCGCGCATCAGCGCAAGGTCGCAACACTTTCGCAAAAGTGCGCGCAAGTACAGCGAAATCCTATCCGGCTTCCAACCGAACTAAACCGCAGAGGCTCGAATCTCTAGCCGGATACCCGGTAAGTTGGGCTGCTGCCGGTCTCGTAGACACCACCTTAAGTTGCTTGCATCTGCTGCTCGAACTGGATGGGGCTGATGTAACCGATCGTCGAGTGCTGCCGTTTCGGATTGTAGAAGCGCTCGATGTAATCGAAGACATCCGCCTTGGCTTCGTTGCGCGTGCGATAGGTCTTGCGTGCAGTGCGCTCGGTCTTCAGCGTGGAGAAGAAGCTCTCCATCGCGGAGTTGTCCCAGACATTGCCGGCGCGGCTCATGCTGCAGGTGATGCCGAGCTCGCCCAGCAACCGTTGGAACTGCTCGCTGCTGTATTGGCTGCCGCGATCGGAATGATGCAGCAACGCCTGCGGGCGTCCACGCCGCCACACTGCCATCATCAACGCATCGGTAACCAGTTGCGCGGTCATGCTGGACTGCATCGACCAGCCGATCGCGCGACGTGAGAACAGGTCCAGCACCACCGCCACGTACAGCCAACCCTCGGCCGTCCACAGGTACGTGAAATCGGCGACCCACTTCTGGTTCGGCGCGGATGCAACGAACTGACGGTCCAGCAGGTTGCCGGCAGGGGCAATGCCAGGACGCACCCCGCGATCCACCGGCAAGCCACGGCGCCTGGGCCGTGCACGCAGCGCCTGGGCTTGCATCAACCGCTCGATGCGGTGCAATCCGCAACGTTGGCCGCTCGCCAGCACATCCCGCCACACCCGGCGCGCGCCGTAGGTGCGATCGCTGTCCAGGAAGCTGCGCCGTGCGAGCTCCGTCAGGCGCTCGTCTTCCAGGCTGCGCCGGCTCCGCGGCCGAATCAGCCACGCATAGAACCCGCTGCGAGACACACCGAGCGCCTCGCACACCATCGCCACCGGCCAGACCACTCGGTGCTTCGCCACGAACCCGAACTTCACGTCGATTCCTTGGCGAAATAGGCCGCGGCTTTTTTTAGGATGTCCCGCTCCATCCGCAAGCGCGCCACCTCCTTCTTGAGACGCGCAATCTCGGCCTGCTCGGGCTTCATCTGCCCGTGCCCCGGAAATGCCTGCACCGGATCCAGCGTCGCATCCCGCACCCACTTGCGCAGCACGTTCGCGTGGATCCCCAAATCCCGCGATGCCTGCGCCACGCTCACCCCGCGCGCCCTGACCAGGTTCACCGCCTCAAGCTTGAACTCCCGACTGAACGTCCGTCTCGTTCCCATTGGCCACCTCCGCCTTCATCATCACACCTAAACTCGGTGTCTGTGAAGCCGGCAGCAGCTCAGTCCTCCGCTTGCAAATCACCGGTGTGGTGTTTTACAGTGAACCATATGGTTCACTATCAAGCCCGC
>Ga0207660_10002083_pt1 | contig 13253 bp, 12 predicted proteins | sample KBSC73BmetaG_FD_184335 | JGI IMG/M metagenome (GOLD analysis project Ga0207660, IMG submission 184335) | Corn rhizosphere microbial communities from Kellogg Biological Station, Michigan, USA - KBS C7-3B metaG (SPAdes) (version 2) | ecosystem: Host-associated > Plants > Roots > Rhizosphere ... | reverse complement strand
CTGAACTTATAGATCGCTTTCGGTGTGATAACCGTCGTCGTCTCGGCAGCTGCTCGAGTAGTTGTATCGGCAACTGGCGCGATTGTGGAAACCGCCTTCGGCTCGATTGTCTGTGCGGAGCCCGTATTGGAGGATACAGCGAGCGTCGAAGATGTAGAGGAAGCTACTCTGCCCTTCACCGAGGTTGAGTCCGATGGCGCTGACGTCCCGGGTTTAGGCTTGACCGGCGGGAAGAGTAGTTGCGAGATCGCGATTACAACGAGCGAAAGAAACAGAGCCAGGAAGAAGCGCTTATCCATTCAGGGAACCGGGTCGTAGCCGCCAGGCCGGAAAGGATGACAGCGAAGGATCCGACCAGTCGTGAGTCGAATACCTCTCATCACCCCGTGACGCCTGAAGGCTTCAAGCGCGTAGGCCGAGCAAGTTGGATAGTAACGGCAACTGGCTGGAAAGAGCGGTGAAATTGCCAGCTGGTAACCGCGAATCAGGAAAATGAATACAGACCGCATCGTCAGCGGGGTACAACGCCAGCCGCCCAGCTCGCAATTAGATCCACCTCTCTAGCGAGTTGATCAAAGCCGGAGCGATACGCGTCGGGCTTCGCACGTAGAAGAAGATCCACCTGTCCGATCAACGGCAGCAGCCGAATTCGGGCAAGTTCACGAAGACGGCGTTTCGTGCGATTCCGGTCGACGATCTTTCGCCCATACTTGGGGACGACAACTCCTACTCGTGGATGAAGCAACAGGGAAGCAGACATCCGAGCTTCGAGACACTCGGTTTGCATCCGCTTCCCTGTACGTCTTACCAACTCCAGATCGGTTTCTTTCGTCAGCCTCGAGGCTCTAGAGAAACCGAGATTCTTAGACGCCGGCGTATTTCGAGGGCAACTGGACGGTAAGCCGTTTGCGTCCCTTCTTGCGCCGGCGGCTCAAAACTTCACGCCCCCATTTAGTAGCCATCCGCAACCTAAAACCATGCGTTCTAATGCGGCGTTTGTTGCGGGGACGATAGGTGGGCTTGCCCATTACAATACTCCGGAAACCAATAAGATCAGATGCAGTCGAGAGCCGGTAAAACTATCCCAGCATTGAAGATAGGTCAAGTCGCGTGAGGGAGTTCGATTCACGATCGTTTGACTTTTCCACATAAAACGGCTACGGTAGCGCGTCATGTCGCTGAGCCCCGCCGAAGTTTGGAAACTTCTACTCGATCGTGCCCGCCAAGAGCTCCCGGATCAAACCTTCCAAGCCTGGCTCGAGCCCACAGATGCCCTTTCGATAGAAGGTGGTGTTTTGTTTGTGGGAGCTCCAGATCAGTTCACGGCCGACTGGAACGAATCAAAACATGCCAGTTTGCTGTCAAGCTATTCCCCGATTGTCCTTGGCCACCCGATGAATGTGGTCTTCAAGGTTCATGAGGAGCGGAAGAAGCGATCCCAAATGGATTTTTTCGTTGCACCTCCGGCAGTCTCTTTGAAGCAGCTTCAAGGACAGAATGGCAACACTTCACCGCCATTAAGCAAACGCTACACGTTTGATTTGTTCGTTATTGGCAAATCCAACGAGCTCGCCGCGGCCGCTGCACACGGGGTCAGTCAAGCGCCTGGAAAGGTTTACAACCCGCTCTTTATCTACGGAGATACAGGTCTCGGAAAGACCCACCTGATGCAGGCAATTGCACATGAGACGCTTCAGCGCAATCCGTCCACCAGAATCACTTACGTGGCAGCTGAGCAATTCATGAATGAGCTGATCAGCTCGATCGGTGATCGGACAGTGGTCGATTTCCGCCGGCGTTACCGCGAAGTGGACCTACTTCTCATCGATGACGTTCACTTTCTCAAAGGCCGCAAGGAAGCCACCCAGGAGGAGTTCTTTCACACCTTCAATGCACTATACGAAGGGGGCCGTCAGATAGTCCTTACCAGTGATCGTCCTCCATCTGAGATCCCCGGTCTGGAGGACAGACTCAAGAGTCGTTTCGAATGGGGAATGGTCGCTGATATCACGTTGCCGGATTTCGAGCACCGTGTCGCTATCCTCAAGCAAAAAGCCCAGCTCGACCGACTCGAGCTGACGATTCCGGATGACGTGATTCATTTCATCGCGGAACACGTTCGCTCCAGTGTAAGGGAGCTCGAAGGATCCATAATCAAGCTCCTCGCCTACGCCTCTCTCAAGCACAAAGACATCACGGTTGAAGTTGCCCGGGAAGCACTTAGGGACAAGCTCCGGGCGATCGAGGGATTTGAGCCCGAAGCGAATGGTGCCACTCTTACCATGCTCACCATCCAGCAGGCAGTCGCTAAAGAATGGGCTGTGACAGTTGATGGTCTTCGCTCAAAAACCAGAACAAAAAATCTTACGACTCCCCGGCAGATTGCGATGTATCTCGCCAGAGAATTATTGGCCACACAATTGGTGGAGATAGGAAACGCCTTCGGTGGACGAGATCATTCAACTGTGATACACAGCATAGAAAAAGTGCATGAATCTCTCCTACAGGATCCTCAGCTAAAGACTCGGATCAATCGAATCCGTGGAATGTTGGAAACTTTCGGCTCGAGGTCAGGTTCACGTGTGGAAAGGACTACGACATCCTGATCTTCCATCTCGCTGCTTCGGATGCTGTCGTTTACCAACATCCTACTACACATCAAATAGCGTAGCGGAAACCTCACTGTTTTCATAAGTTACAACGATTCACCAGAGCTCCACACAGCCTACTACGGCTACTAGTCTTTAATCTCTTTTAAAAGAGAAGTACTAGTACGTCCCACTTTGAACTTCACAGAGGGAAGGGGATGCGCTTCACGATCTCTCGCGAAAAGCTTCAGGAGGGTCTTGCAGCTGTTGCGGCAAGTATCCCAGCGAAGACCACACTCCCTGTGTTGGCCAATATTCTGATCGAGACAACTGATAAAGGGATCAAGCTCTCGGGAACAGATCTGGATATTGCAGTAAGCACCGAGGTAATGGCGGACATAGATGTTCCTGGTGCTGTGACAGTTCCAGCGAAGAAACTGACGGAAATTGCTCGGGAGCTTCCACCAGCACCCGTCAAGATCGGGGCAGTAGGAGAACAGAGAGTAACTCTTGAGTGCGGTAGATCCAGATTTAAACTCCTGGGCTTGCCTCGAGACGAGTTTCCCACATTTCCCGCAGTCCGTTTTAATGAGAGCTGGCGCATCCGATCGGGGGATCTCCAGCAGCTCATTTCTCACACTTCGTTCGCAGTTTCGGGGGAAGAAAGTCGACCGATCCTGAACGGAGTATTGTGGGAGCTACGGCCAGACAAAATGCGGATGGTTGCTACGAACGGGCATCGTCTCGCAAAGATGGAAATTCCAATCGACTCGGCTAATGCACCTGCCAGCGATTTGATTGTACCGCCAAAAGCGTTGGAACAGGTTCGACGGCTATTTCCTGCAGAGGAAGAACTCGAGATTGCCCGGGGAGACAACCACATTGGGTTCAGATCTCCGTTTACCGCAGTTTTTACCAGGTTGATTGAGGGCCCATACCCGAATTACGAGCAGGTCATTCCGAAGGACAACGATAAAGTCGCTGTTGCTGATAAGCTTGCACTGACGAGCGCTCTCAAGCGGATGTCGGTAATTGCGTCCGACCAGACGCACCGGATTCGGCTGTCATTCAATTCCGGGATGCTGAAATTCAGTGTGCAGACTCCGGATCTTGGCGAGGCTCAGGACGAATTGCCCATTCGCTATACGGGTGACCAACTCGACATTGGATTCAACGCCAGCTATCTACTCGAGATTTTGCGGTATATCCCTACCGATGAAGTTCGCCTGACGTTCAAGGCACCGGAGAGGGCAGCGACAATTGAACCAGAGGCTTGGAAAGATCCGGCATCGTACATGTGCCTGGTGATGCCCCTCCGGCTCGTCGATTAGCGAACGATTCCAAACTCCTGCTTCGAATCCTGTTTTAGCTGGTATTGCCGGCCCGAGGCCGTTACTCCGAGTAGCAGAGTCTGATTCGTTGTCAGGTGCATGATCCGTCCGCTCGCGACGTCGAGGTAATAGACCGCGGTACCTGTTCCATGGGCGTCTATCGAAACCCTGTGCTGCTGTAACCCTCCCTCACCCTGCGCGCGAGTCGTGTCGACTCGCTGGACCATTACGGCCGGATGACCGTCGTAGGTGACTTCTCCGGCAACGGTGAACGCCCTGTTTGTGTGTGACAGTGTGGGAACTCCAGCAGGGCAACCCCGTACCTCCACCGAGTCCGTCCAGCTAAATCCCGGTGATAGCGGTTGGGGGAATGGGACGAGCAGGTTGTAAAGATCGGCAAACAGTACGGAATGCACGGGGTTGCATTTTTCACCTGGCGTCTGGCTGCTGATGGTCAGTCCACCAGTCGTAAGGGATCCGGAAACCTGTACAGGTAACTGTGTCGGCTGAACCGGACCGATCAAACCCTGTGTCGTAGTTGTGAATCCATCCACTACGCCGACAAAATTGAGTCCCAGGTCCGTAGAATCGAGAGTCACTGACTCGTGACTCGTATTGGTGGATAACTCGGCGTTCCCGGCAGTGTCCAACCGGGTGATTGTTGCGCTTCTCGCAACTTGATACCCAGCGATTCCTGGCTGGTATTTGAACGACCACGCCCCGGCAGTAGGAACGATAGGGACGGCCACCTGACCCGTGGGCGGAGTCGGTACCGGAGTGGGTGCCGGCGGCAGGGAGCTCCGAGGGGTGGTGCAAGCGACTGAAAAGATAATCCCGAAGAACAGACGCTCATGACGGCTTGGAAAAATCATATAGCTGCTCGGTTTTTCTGTAGATAAGTGAACAACCTCCGACGATGCGTTGTCGGAGGTTGTCACGCTAACGAAGCAACTGGTCTATAAGCCGGGTTCTGTCGGACTATGTAAATAATCCGGGCGATCATTTCTCTACCGGCATAGTCACCCATGCCGTCTAGCAGCCTACCCGCGGTGTCTTGTTCGAGGTGAACGCCTCTCGCCGCATGCTTGGCCTTGCTCCAGCTGGGGTTTGCCGTGCCGCCCATGTTGCCATGAGCGCGGTGGGCTCTTACCCCACCGTTTCACCCTTGCCGTCCCGAAGGAAGGCGGTCTCTTCTCTGTGGCACTTTCCGTCGCGGGTAACTCGCGTCGCCCACGCCCAGGTGTTACCTGGCAGCCTGTTCACCGGAGCCCGGACTTTCCTCGAGCAGGTACGAATACCTGCGCGCGATCGCCCGACCAATTGCTGCTCCAAATATAAACCCAAATCGGCAATCCGACTCGGCCTGGGTCGCCAGCTACGGCTTTTCATTCTGACGAACGAGGTCGGAAGAAATATTTTGCTGTTGTTTCAGTTGACGAAATTCTGAGCTGCACGGATAGCTTGTTTTCTTTTTTCACTCCTGAATCGGGAGGATCACATGCCGTCCGGCCAGAAGCACAATCCATCATGTATTCCCGTTTCGACGATTCTCACTCCACTTGAACGATCGCGAGTGGATGCGGCAGCGCAAGGTTTGTGTGATGCGTTGCATCGCGAATCTCTCGAAGAGGTCCTCTCCGATCTCAGGGAGCAGAAAGCAGGCCTCGTCCTGATATCTGTTGCGCGGTACGGGTCGCAAAGCTCTGCTCGAGTGGCCGCAATGGTTCGTGAATTTCCCAGAGTTCCGGCGGTAGCTCTTCTGACCGAAACGCAGAGCTCCACACCGCACTCGACACTTGCGCTTGGTCAGCTTGGAATTCGCACGCTGGTAGATGCTAGGATGCCGGCCGGATGGCAAACGCTCAGAAATCTTCTGGCATCTCAGGGATCAGCGGATCTTCAACGCTCCGCTCTTGCGCAAATCAGCCTTGACCTGCCCGGTGTGTCGAAAGATTGCTGGAGATTCTTCGAGCTCCTGTTTGACGCCTCTCCAAGAATTTCAACGGTACGTCAGCTGTCGCGTCACCTGAATATTCTGCCCAGCACCTTGATGAGCCGTTTTTTCCGCGCCAGGCTGCCGGCGCCCAAGCGATATCTCTCACTTGCGCGTCTCATCCGTGCCGCGAGGCTCTTTGAGAACCCAGGCCTGTCGGTAGCTCGGGTGGCAAATCATCTCGACTACTCATCACCTCAGAGCTTTGGCAGACACGTGCGCACGGTGATGAAAATGTCTCCAGTCAAATTCAGGACCGCGTATGACGGGCAGGGAATGCTGCAGTTCTTCAGAACGGAGCTCGTGCTTCCATATGTCGAAGTGCTTTGCAGATTTCGTCCATCGGCGGCTTATCCTGGATGGATTCCGAAGTCACACAGGCCGCGGCGGGGTAGCGATTTCAGCTCGTAAGTGCTGCAATTATCTCGCTGGCAGTCACGAGGCTCACGACAGCGATTCCAGCTTTCTCAATTGCCTGTCGGCCTCCCTCTTCGCGATCGACGAGAGCTACCAACCCTGACACCGATGCTTTCGCGTTGCGTACAGCTTCAATTGCGCGCAATGCGGAATCACCGGTGGTGATCACATCCTCGATCACTACCACGCGGTCCCCCGCTCTCAGTGGGCCCTCGATCAGCTTTCCCGTTCCGTGAGACTTTACCTCCTTACGCACCGTGAATGCCCTGAAGGGATGATCTGAAGCCGCGCTGGCGTAGCTGATCGCGTATGAGATCGGGTCGGCTCCAAGGGTCAAGCCTCCAATGGCGTCCACGTCCCAGCCGGTCTTCCGGATCGTAGCAACCCCAAGCGGCCCGATGATCGATAGCCCCTCAGGGCTCATAGTCGTGAGTCGAGCATCGATGTAAAAGGTGGACTGCTTACCTGACGCCAGCGTGAACTGACCTTGCTTGGCTGATCGTTCGGCGAGCAGTCGAATCAAAGCTGAATGACCAGTCATGGTGCGAGAGGTTATGTACTCATATGATTGGAGTCAATGCATTCACTTTTGCCGGTCGGCTTTAATTTCTGGACTGGACTGTTCGGGTGGATAGTATCGCTCGCAACAGTTCTAGGGCTTGCTCTGGTCTTGCGTCACGAGAGACGTCAGGCACGCAGCCTGGTTGAGCGCTCCAAGGAGCTCGAGCGGCTCTCGTCGGAGTTACTTCGTGTAAATCGGATGAAGAGTGAATTCCTGGCCAACGTTTCTCACGAGTTGCGCACTCCACTAAATGCCATTGTCGGATTCGTTGATCTCTTGAGGGAGGGGGTTTACGGAGAGCTCGCTCCTCGCCAGGTGAAGCCAGTTGAGCGCATTGAAGCATCAGCGAATCATCTTCGGCACCTGGTAGACCAGGTCCTCGATCTGGCTAAAATGGCGGCAGGCCGTCTCGAGATTCATACAGAGACGATCGATCTACGACCCTTCGTTCTCGATGTCGCGAGCGAGATCGAATCTCTCGTCAGTGAAAAAGGCCTCAGCCTGTCCCTGGTTATGGGTGCCGCATTACCTCGGATCAGAACCGATCCGACCCACTTGCGCCAGATTCTCGTGAATCTTCTGGGGAATGCAGTGAAGTACACGAATGAGGGAAGCATCGTCATCCGTACCCGCCTTGTCGATTCACTCCCCGACAGCGGACCACCTTCGTCGGAGCGTGTGCCATATCCGAGCAATCCTTGGATTGGAATTCAGGTTATCGACACAGGAATTGGAATCCATCCGGCCGATCAGACGCGAATTTTCGAGGAGTTTGAGCAAGTTGATGCTGGTCCTCGGGGCAACTCGGCCGAACGTGGTACCGGTCTTGGCCTGGCGATCTCCCGCCGGCTCGCAAGTCTGATTGGCGGAATGGTAGAGTTGGAGAGCGAGCCCGGGAAAGGATCTACTTTTACGCTTTGGCTCCCCGTGGATCCCAGTGATCTATCGGCTGCGCCTAAGTAGTCCCTTGAACTTGTCGAGCATTTTGGGCTGGTCCGGTAGGATGCGAGCTGCTGCCGCGAAGGCGTCAGCGAAGGCAATCACACTCGCGTAACGATCCATTGGTGACCGCGACAGTGCGCGCATCACAACCCCATCGAGCTGAGGAGTAAACTCGAATCTGCCTTCTACGGCGTCCTTGAGTGGGATAGGAGGCATGGTGAGCAGCTGAGTAAACATCTCCCGGGGCGCCTTTGCGGTATACGGCAGACTACGGGTGAGGAGATAGTAGGCTATCGTCGCAAGGCTGTACTGATCGGCAGCCGCAGTGACGATCTCTCCTGACAACGCTTCTGGAGCAATGTACATGAGGGTTCCGACGAAAAACCCCGCACGAGTCAGACGCTCGTCACCGGAAGCCTGTGTATCGGTCGCGATCCCGAAGTCGAGAAGCTTCACGCGCCGCGCCGTTGCATCGTACATCACGTTTTCTGGTTTCAGATCGCGATGCACTATTCCCGCATCGTGCGCTGCCTGAACCCCGGCCGCTATTTGCGAGACGATCGTCGATACTTCGTCGATAGGGAGCGGCGCGTTTTGCTTGGCGTATCTCTCGAGTATCTCACCGTCGGCCCACTCAATCGCGAGAAAGTGCAAACCGTTTTCAGCTTGACCGATCTCGATAGTGTCGACGACATTGGGATGCTTTACCCGAGCGCCGTACTTCGCTTCCCGGACAAACCGAGCGACGGCTGTAGTATCCTGGCGCAGCTTCTCCCGTAGCACTTTGAGTGCAACGGTGCCATGATTCGGGTGTTCGGCAAGATAAACGGCGGATGTTCCGCCTTCGCCGACTTCTTTCTGGATGTCATAGCCAGCTACGGAAGTGCCGACCATCTGTTCTCGAGACACGCCGCGAAACTAACAGAAACTCGCGGAACCGGATAGGGTAATAACCAACCATGCTGACTGCTATGAAGTGCCCCGCTGGTCTGGCGCTGATCCTTGCCTCGACCGTTATCACCGCCTGCAGCTCTGCGGGATCTGGCTCCAGCGCCCAGCCAAACCCCAGGGTCCTCCCCGCGGAGGGCGTTGCTACACCGGATGCGAGTGAGATCTATCGACAAATCGGTCTACTGGCCGCTCCCGACCCGGTTGCTTTTGTCGGCAGCATATCATCTTTTGCGACCGGCAGGCCCGACACCACCCTCGTTTTGACAAGTATTTCGATCCCCAATCGTGCCCTCACTTTTTCGAGAGAGGGGGATAAATACCGTGCTCCCTACGAGGTGAAACTCAGCCTCAATCGCGGAGGGGTGGACGCCGCGAGCGTAAATGTGATGGAAATCGTTCGCGTTGGATCGTTTAGGGAAACCAATCGAACCGATGAGAGCGTCATTTTTCAACACTATTTTCATGTTGCTCCCGGTGTCTACAATCTGTCGGTGACGGTCCGCGATGTTGGCGGTGCCCGTGCGGCAACGCAGGATGCTACGCTCTCGGTCCCTTTGCTTGGTACTGGACGCCTGTCCACTCCGACAGTGGTGTACGAGGCGAGTGGTCGCTCCCTCCTCGATTCGGCGCCTCGGCTGTTAGCCAGTCCCCGATCGAGCGCTGTGTTCGGTCGCGACAGTACTGTAGCGATCTATGTCGAAGGTTACGGGCAGGGCGCTCGACTTCCTGTGGCCTTTATTGTACGAAATGACAAGGGAGTACAGACCTGGCGCGATTCTACAATGCTTGCTCGCAATGGCGGGCTGTTTAATGGCATAGTGAACGTGCCCATTTCCAACGTTGGAGTTGGAATCGCGAAGGTTTTCTTTATCCGCCGTGACGTGCCGGCACCTGACAGCGTAGGAGTTCCGCTCTTTGTGACATTCGGCGAAGACATTCCGCTCATGTCATTCGAGGATATGCTGGGATACCTCCGCTTCTTTGGAACGCCCTCGCGACTCAGTGCACTTAAGTCAGCTCCCCTGGAAAGGCGTGCGTCAGTGTGGGCGGAGTTCCTGCGCGCAACAGATCCAATTCCCGAAACACCCACGAATGAGGAACTGCAGTCCTATTTCGGCCGCATCCGGGAAGCCAATGCCCAGTTTCGAATGGATCGGAATCCAGGATGGCTATCCGATCGTGGAATGGTCTTTGTCGCACTGGGTGAGCCGGATCAGGTATTCGAGCGGAACGTAAATCAGCAGTTCTCGACGACGCAGATGGCTTCCACCGCGCGGCTCCAGATCTGGCAATATCGGCAGTATAACTCTCAGCTCATATTCTACGAAGATGCCGGTGGGTGGAGATTGACTCGACCGAGCCAGACAGAGTTTCTTTCGCTCGCAGCGCGCCGGCAGCGTTAATTCGCCGATCGCCGATTGAGAAAAACGCTCTCGTTCCCCTTAGGCGAGGGCGTTTTATATTGCCTTGATGAAAGGTCCGGAAAGCCCACGGCTGTTCCTCGTCGATGGATATGCCCTCATCTATCGCGCCTTCTTTGCCCTCATCTCGCGACCGCTCACGACGAGTAAGGGAGAGAATACCTCTGCAAGCTGGGGTATTGCCAACTTCCTCCAGAGACTCATCACCAAGCATCAGCCGGAATACCTGGGATGGGTACATGACTCAGGTCTTTCCTTTCGGCACGAGCGCTATCCGGCCTACAAGGCTACTCGCGAAAAGCTGACCGAGGAGCTCCAATCGGATTTCGATAGTGGAATGGAGCGGATACGAGAGATGATCGACGCCTATCGTATTCCAATTCTCACTCTACCCGGGTATGAGGCCGACGACGTTATCGGGACTCTCGTGGCGAAAAGCGTCAAGGCCGGGGTGAACGTAGTGGTTGTATCGGGGGACAAGGATTTTCAGCAGTTGGTCAAGAATGGCGTCTGGTTGCTCAACCCCGGCCGTGGCGGGCCCGCGAATGTCGAAGAGCACTGGGTCGGAATGGAAAACGCCGAGGAAAGGCTTGGAATTGCTCCGGAATTCGTTACCGACTACCTGTCTCTGGTCGGAGATTCCTCGGACAATATTCCTGGCGTGCGAGGTATAGGCGACAAGACCGCCGCGGAACTGGTGAAACAATACGGACATCTCGAGTCTATTCTCGAGCACGCCGGCGAGATCACCAAGAAACGTCCACGTGAGGCATTACTCGAGCACGCCGAGAATGCGCGATTATCCAAGGAATTAGTAACAATTCGCGACGATCTTGCGGTCACGCTCGATCTTGAATCCCTAAAAGTGAAGGAGCCCGACTATGAGCGGCTCCGGGATTTATTTATCGAGCTGGAGTTTCACGCGCTTGCCAAGGACATGGCTGTCCAGGCACCAGCCGAACAACAAAAACCAAAGCTCGATGTCAATTACGTTACGGTCGATACCATCCAGGGACTGCAGCACGCCATAGCCCGCGCGAGAGATTCAAAGCTGATATCGATCGATACCGAGACACTGGTAGATCGAGATAACCCGCAGATGGCAGATGCGTTGCGCTCGTCACTGATCTCGATTGCCATCGCGGTTGGAGAGGGTGAGGCGTATTACTTCCCGCTTCGGCATACCCTTTCTCAGTCGGGCCAGGGCGAGCTGCTGATCGATGCAGCTGGTGATCGATCCGCTACTGATGCGCCGGAAGATCGTGGGCTGATTCGCGGCGGCGACGAAGTATTTCCTGATCAGGCACCGAAAAGGAAAACCGCCGGCGATTCACTCGGAATAGCGGCGAAGATGCTCCGCAACACAAGGCGGACGGGGGTCCGTAATCTCCCGGCACTCGACTCGGCGGAAATGGAGCCATTGCGGAAGCTGCTCGAGGATCCCTCCGTTCGCAAAACAGCTCAGAACGCGAAATATGACAAGCTCATATTGAGAAGCGCGGGCGTAAATCTGGCCGGACTCGATTTTGATACGATGTTGGCGAGTTACGTGCTGGATCCCGGCCGGCGATCGCACGGCCTCGATGTACTGGCGCTGGAGTTTCTCGATCACACCATGATTTCCTATGCCGACCTTTGCGGCAAGGGTCGCTCGGCCATTCCGTTTGACGAATGTCCGGTGGAAGCAGCACGTGACTACTCGTGTGAAGACGCCGACATGACTCTCCGGCTACGGAAAATCTTCGAGCCGCAGCTCGAATCACACGAACTGACGCGTTTGCTGGACGGCGTGGAGATCCCGCTGGTCGATGTCCTGGCAGAGATGGAATGGAATGGAATAGCAATCGATCTGCCGTGGTTCTCTTCCCTGAAACAGCGCTTTCAGGCGGAACGCGAAGCAGTGGAGAAGCGGATTTATGAGGCTGCCGGGACGGAATTCAATATCAACTCGAATCTCCAGCTGCGGGAAATTCTATTCGGCAGGCTCAATCTTCCGGTAATCAAGAAAACCAGCACCGGCGCGTCTACCGACGCCAGTGTTTTGACCGAGCTCGCCGAGCAGGGACACGAGCTGCCGACACTTCTCATGGAATACCGTGAGCTGGCGAAACTCGAGAGTACTTACCTGGATGCGTTACCGCGCCTTGTAAATCCCAAGACCGGCAGGTTGCACACGTCATTCAATCAGACGGTGGCGAGCACGGGGCGGCTCTCTTCGAGCGATCCGAATCTGCAGAACATTCCTATCCGAAGGGAGCTGGGCAAGGACATCCGCCGTGGCTTCATTCCCCGTAAGGGCTGGTTGCTGCTCGCTGCGGACTACTCCCAGATCGAACTTCGGCTCCTCGCCCATTTGTCGCGGGACGTGGCTTTTGTCGAAGCCTTTCAAGCCGGCGGCGATATCCACAGACAGACGGCAGCCGTGATTTTTGATGTACCCGTGGCCGAAGTAACGAGTACGATGCGAGCTCGCGCAAAGACGATCAACTTCGCCACCATCTACGGACAGGGTCCTCACGCCCTTTCACTTCAGCTCGGCATCGAACACGCAGAGGCGAAGGAATTTATTTCTCGCTACTTCGAGAGATTTCAAGGAGTGCGGAACTATCTTGACTCCATGGTCGCGTTTGCACGGGAGCACGGATACGTCCAGACCATTTTTGGACGGCGCCGATACATCCCTGAGCTGCGGGAACGGAACTTCAATATCAGAGCCTTTGGTGAGCGAACGGCGGCAAACTCCCCTATTCAAGGCTCCGCGGCAGATCTCATCAAGATTGCAATGATTAGAATCGACGACGCTCTCAAAACTCGTCAGCTGCAGAGCAAAATGCTCCTTCAGGTTCACGATGAGCTTGTTTTCGAAGCATTACCCGAGGAACTGGATCAGGTACAGGAGCTCGTGAAATACGAGATGGAGCGCGCCGCGGAACTGTCAGTGCCCCTCGTTGTCGATCTGGGAGTTGGGAAGAATTGGCTGGAGACGAAGCTCTAACGGCCCGGGTACTCTCGCGGGTGTCGCTGAAATGCTGCCCAATACGCCCCACT
>Ga0207660_10002080_pt1 | contig 13256 bp, 9 predicted proteins | sample KBSC73BmetaG_FD_184335 | JGI IMG/M metagenome (GOLD analysis project Ga0207660, IMG submission 184335) | Corn rhizosphere microbial communities from Kellogg Biological Station, Michigan, USA - KBS C7-3B metaG (SPAdes) (version 2) | ecosystem: Host-associated > Plants > Roots > Rhizosphere ... | reverse complement strand
CGGATGCTTATTAAATTCAAATGTGAGTTTTTAAAAAGAATGAAAAACGAAAGCCCGCATTTTAATCTTGTAAAGAAAAATCCAACCTCAAAGATTATGCCTCGTTGACAATGAACAAGTAGATCCCAGAATGAAATTGCGGTTATTAGTTTGTTTGCTGTGTGAAGCAAAAGCGTACAAGTATTATTAGGAAATAAGATGATTTAAAATTAAAACGCCAACTAATCCTGTAACAGAAACAATTGTTTCCATGATTGTCCAGGTGAGAAAAGTTTGTTTGATAGTAAGATTAAAATATTCTTTGAACAACCAGAACCCGCCGTCATTTACGTGTGAAAACATAAGGCTACCGGCCCCAATAGAAAGCACCATTAATTCCGGATGAATATCCTGGTTAACGCCGAGAATCGGCAGCATAATTCCAACAGTAGTAAGGCCGGCGACCGTTGCAGAACCAATACACACCCGGATGATGGCAGCAATCAGCCATCCTAAAATCAGCGGTGACAATTGCATGTCTTTTAACAGTTGGCCTATATAAACACTGACGCCGCCATCGCTCATCACCTGCATAAATATTCCCGACCCTGCAATAATTAAAAGTATCACTGAAATACTTTTAAAAGCTTCTTCCAGCTGTTTCATGATCGACGGAATTTTCTTTCCTCTTCTCATTCCTAAAAAATAAATGGCCAGCAGAACGGACAGCAACATCGCAATATTCGGGTCGCCAAGGAATGACATGATTTTTCCTAAAAAACTATCTGGCGAAACGAAGAATAAAATAATTGCTGTAAGGGCTAATAAAATTACCGGCATCAGGGCTGTTACCAAACTGATTCCAATTCCTGGTAACTGTTCTATCGGCAATGGTTTTATCTGTAAAATATCATCCGGTGGTTTTGGATTAAAACTTCTAAGCGTTTTTGCAAAAAGCGGCCCTGCAAGTGAAATCGTTGGAATGGCTATTATGATTCCATAAATTAAAGTTTTGCTCATATCCGCATGCAATTGTTCTGCGATGGCAGTAGGAGAGGGATGCGGCGGTAAAAAGCCATGAGCTACTGAAAGTGCGGCCAACATTGGTATTCCGACATACAACAACGGTAAACGCGTAGTTGCTGCGATGGCAAAGATCAATGGAATAACGACTATGAAACCTGCAGTATAAAACAAAGGAATTCCAATGATTAATCCTGCGAGCGCCATTCCCCATTGAATGTTTTTTGTACCGAAAATTTTTGTAAGCGACGCTGTAATCTGTTGTGCTGCCCCGCTATCTGCTACCAGTTTTCCAAGCATGGCGCCAAACCCAAGAATAATGACCAGTGGTCCCAATGTATTTCCGATTCCTTTGGTGATGGAGGCTGAAATTCGGTGAATATCCATACCAACTGCAATACCCAAACCGATACTTACAAGAAGAAAGGAAATAAATGTGTCAATTTTGAAAGTAATCACTAATATTATCAACACAAGAATAGCTGCGATGCAAAGCACTAAAGGCATAGATGAAAATTAGAATGACACGATTGTATTTTATGGAGTTTAAAGATAACAGAAATTGTAAAGTTGAAAGATGAAATAATTTTTTATAAAAGGACAAATGAAAAATGAACCGGTTTTGCTTTAATTTTATTTATTTCAATTAAGGCCATCAGTAAACAAACAAATAACATGAAAACTCTTCTACTAATTCGTCATGCAAAGAGCGGATGGGATGATCCATCTCTTTCTGATTTCGACAGAATGCTTACTGAACGCGGAAAATCAGATGCTAAGATGATGGCACAAAGAATAAAAGAGCAATCAATTGATATAGATTCTTTTGTTTCCAGTCCGGCTAAACGTGCAAAGAAAACCGCTAAAATTTTTATGAAAGAATTGAAAAAGAATGTAGAAGAGATGTTGTTGATACCGGATTTATATGAGGCGTCTGTTAATAATTTTTACTCAACCATCGAAAATTTAGAAGATACAAGAAATGTTGTTGCTGTTTTCGCTCATAATCCCGGAATTACCGAATTTGTAAATTCATTGGAGTGTTCTCCCGTTTATAATATGCCTACCTGTGCCGTCTTTGCTTTGAAAATAAAAACTGACCATTGGAAGGATTTTCATGGAGCAGAAAAGCAATTTCTATTTTTTGATTATCCAAAAAACCAGGACTAATACTTTATTCGAAAATAATAATCTTCATTATTTCTTTGTTTGCTAAAGAATAAAAGTATTATCCTCTTACATCCAGTGCATCTCGTAAACCATTTCCTAAAAGATTAAATGCCAGAACCAAAATCATAATAGCAACGCCGGGAGCAAGTGCGAGTGCCGGATTGTGTGTAATAATGAAATTATAATTTTCTTTCAACATCAATCCCCAGCTTGGCGTCGGCGGTTGAATACCAACTCCCAGGAAACTTAATCCGGCTTCGATAATAATGGCGCTCGCAAAATTGGCAGCAGCAATTACAATCACTGGCCCGAGTACATTTGGCAGAATGTGACGAATGATAATGCGCATGTCTTTTAGACCCAACGCTCTTGCAGCTTGTATATATTCCATTTCGCGCAAAGCCAAAACCTGTCCGCGCACGACGCGAGCGACGCTCACCCACATGGTTAATCCAACTGCAATAAATATTTGCCAGAATCCTTTGCCGAGTGTAAGTGTGATTCCAAATACCAACAGCAGTGTAGGCATACTCCAGATCACATTGATGAACCACATAATTACATTATCGGTTTTGCCTCCATAATAACCGGCTGTAGCACCGAGAATGATTCCTATGGAAAGAGAAATGATTACGGTGATCAATCCTACCGCAAGGCTTACACGTACACCAACCAGCAAACGGCTGAGAATGTCCCGGCCAAATGTATCCGTGCCCAACCAAAAAGTCTTTTTTTCAATATAGTTTTTTGGGGCTAACTCATTTTTTGCATAAGCCTGTTTTTCTTCCATTCCTTCATCAATGTACTTTCCAACAAAAACGGAATCTGCAGTTTCTTTGTAACTATTGATCGGTACATATAAATATTTGTCTTCAGCTCCAAATAGCAATCGCTGGAAGAATCCGGTTTCAGGAATCTTTTTTTCTTTTTTTACACGAATAAATAATTGCCTATAGCCTGGCTTACTTGCCATGATCTCCACCACTTGCCTGTCTGCATTTGGTGTGGAATCTTCTCCAAGGTAATAAGCAAAAATTCCGACCAGAAGCGAGAGGCAAATGACAATCAAACCAACCATTGCGCCTTTGTTTTTTTTAAGTCTTCGCCAGGCATTTTGAGAAAATGAAAAGGATTGTTGCATTGAAATAAAAATAGAGAAGTTTGGCGAATGTAGGAATCGTTTAAGGATTTTTTATAAAAGAAGTTTTAATAACGATTAATGGGATACAACTTTCAATCCAATGATCGAACAAATTAATGTACTGATGAAAAACAATCGCCAGAAATGAGCCGGTTCTTTAAAAACAAATATTCCTACAATCACCGTTCCAATAGCGCCAATGCCGGTCCACACCGCATAAGCCGTACCGATTGGTAATGTTTGTGTAGCCCGATAAAGCAAATACATGCTGATGGAAAGGCAAACAAAAAATCCGGCAATCCACCATGCCGCAGTTGTACCGGATGATTCTTTTGCTTTGCCGAGGCAAGTGGCAAAGCCGGTTTCAAAAAATCCTGCTAAGATTAATATGATCCAGTTCATATTGATTCAAAAGTTTTCATGAAACAATTTCTATTCAAGAACGTAAATTGTTTTTTCATTCTTTGTAATAAATTTTCCGACGGGTTCTGTATAATTGGCTAATCCGTATTCATTTAAAACATTCTTTACTTCTTCAGCAGAAGCAGGATTTACTGCAATCAATAATCCGCCATTTGTTTGCGGGTCAGGGAGAATAGAAAATGCCTCCATTACATTGACTCCTTTTTCAAAATTAATTTTTTTGCTGTAGCTGTTCCAGTTTCTATAAGTTGCATCCGGCGCAATTCTTTTCGCAAGATATTCTTTTACATTTTCGTGTATACGTAAGCGTGAGTAATAAAGTTGCGCAGATAAATCACTTCCTTCGGCCATTTCTGTCAAATGCCCTGCAAGTCCAAAGCCCGTGACATCTGTCATTGCAGTAACACCTTTTACTTTCCCCAAAGCTTCTCCGACGGAATTTAAAGAAGTAAGCTGATCAATTAAATCTTGTAAATCTTCTTCTTTTAAAACATTCCTTTTTTGCGCTGTTGATAATATTCCAACTCCCAGAGCTTTGGTTAAGAAGATCAGATCGCCTTCATTCGCTGTGTTATTTTTTTTCAAGTTACTTGTAGCTACAAGGCCATTTACCGATAAGCCGAAAAACGGTTCAGCCGAATCAATGCTATGGCCTCCAGCCAATGTGATTCCTGCTTTTGCACAAATTTTTCTGGCTCCTTCCATTACTTCTTTTGCAAGAGACGCTGGCAGTTTTTCTACAGGCCAGCCGAGTAAAGCTACTGCCAGTATTGGCTTTCCGCCCATTGCATAAATATCACTGATGGCATTTGCTGAAGCAATTTGTCCGAAATCAAAAGCGTCATCTACGATAGGCATAAAAAAATCTGTAGTGGAAATTAATGCATTTCCATCACCCAGATCATAAACTGCTGCATCATCATTACTGTTATTTCCGACCAACAATTTTTGGTCAGGAAAAGTAATTTGCGAATGAAGAATTTCTTCCAAAACCTGTGGAGAAATCTTGCAACCGCATCCTGCTCCGCGCGAATATTGCGTTAGTTTTATTTTGCCGTTGTCTTTTAAATTTTCCAATTATTCTTTCTTTTTTCGTATGAGTATAATGCCCGAATTTTTATTCAAATCGCCGCTAAATCGAATTTCATAAATCTTTTTTGCCTCGCGAATAACCAATAACCCGGTGTTTGGAGGAATGCTTCCTAAATTTTCGGCGTACAAGATAATAGAAATAGAGTCGCCCATTTCGGGAGTAAGATAAATTGTTTTATTGATTGCTCTTTCCAACAAACCTACGCGCGCCCATATCACTTTTCCATTCAGTAAAACGCTTACAGTATCACCGTCAACTGTTCCATTGTCGTATAAGGAAAAGACGAGGCTATCCTGCGAAATTTCCACTGTTCGTATTGTTTCAATTTTACGCTTTTCAATGTCAGCAGCAGCTTTCGGCATAAGCTGCTCCGCTTTCATTTGTTGGGCTTTCGCTATTTGTTCTTTAGCTATTTCGGTTTTTATTTGTTCCAGTCGTGCCAATTTATCTTTTTCTTTTTGAACTTTTATTTGCTCTGCTTTTATCGAATCATCGTTGGCTTTCTGCACTTTTACTTGTTCCAGTCTTGCCAATTCATCTTTAGCTTTTTGAGCTTTTACTTGCTCTGCTTTTATCGCATCATCTTTTTCTTTTTGCACTTTTATTTGTTCCAGTCTTGCCAGTTCATCTTTAGCTTTTTGAGCTTTTATTTGTTCTGCTTTTATCGCATCATCTTTCACTTTCTGCACTTTTACTTGTTCCAGTCTTGCCAATTCCTCTTTAGCTTTTTGAGCTTTTATTTGTTCTGCTTTTATCGAATCATCTTTTTCTGTTTGCACTTTTATTTGTTCCAGTCTTGCCAATTCATCTTTAGCTTTTTGAGCTTTTATTTGGTGTGCTTTTATCGAGTCGTCTTTTGCTTTTTGCACTTTTATTTGTTCCAGTCTTGCCAATTCATCTTTAGCTTTTTGAGCTTTTTCCTGTTCTGCTTTTATCGACTCGTCTTTAGCTTTTTGCATTTGCTGTGCCCTCGCAACTTCTTCATTTGGTTTCTCTTCTTTTGTCTTTCCTTCCTGCTGCTTATTCATTTCCGGGGTTACAGCAGTTGTTGAAACAGAATTGCTATTATCAGTAGCAGCAGTATTATTTTTCTCAATATTATTTGAAGCCACATTTGCTGATAAAAAGGAGAGCTTGTCCGATAAGCCCAATTGAATAAGTTTCGCAACGATTATTGTTTCTTCTGGTTTTACTCGCTTTTTCTTTTGGAGGTAAAGCGTTCCGGTAAGAGGTCTGTAAAGCCTGGTAGCATTGGTTTTCCAGCTTCCGCTCAACACCTGCGCGCTGTCATTTTCTGACAAGATCAAATCTGAAAACATCTTCACTCCTTTTGCCGGAGGTTCGGTATAATTGTTATAAATAAACTTTTCATCGACAACATAAAACTGATCATTTTTCATTCTAATCTTTACCTCCTTCACTCCGATATTTTTTACTCCATTGATCATGAAGGTTGTATGTGAATATCCATCTACTTTGCTGTCTGATTGATTGATGGCGAGTTCATAATGAATATTTTCGCGGGTAGTATCGTTGTACATATTCCCGACCCATACGCCTGAAATATTCTGGGAAAAAGAAGAAATCGGAAGTAGCAAAATGATGAGGAGTATAAACTTCATTGGTAGCGATCGCATCGTTATTTTTAGCCTTCGCATCTGCCGGCTGTTATCATTTTTTATTACCAAGGTTAAAAAAGGATTTATAGATATTTCAAAAATAAAATGTTATTGACCAATCAGTGATTCTGCATTTTTAATATCAACGTTTTTACAATCGATTTTATTTAATAAAAGTTCTTTGTTTTCCCTGTTTTGCAGACTTTCTGCATACATCTTATCATAATATTTTAACAAGATAGAGAATGCGTCTGTAAATTTTTCTTCATTAAAAAATCGGATAACGTTTTTTGTGTTCAAACCGCCCAATCTTTTTTGTATTCTTAAAACGCAATTAATTAATTCTTCTTTATCAAAAAATCCGTAATGCCTCACAATATATTTTACTCTTTCATCAAAAGGAATGTCTAAAAAATATAAAGGACTGTTACGCATTTGCTGCCAGAAAATTTTTGGAATTCCGACTCTTCCGATGTGGACACTTTCATCCTCAAGCCAGATTTCAGCATCATTTATTTTCGTGTATGCATTACCGTTATATGCCTGATTTTTTATTTTCCATAATTCGAGAGCCAGCATATTTTCAAACATTTCATGAGATGGTTGACAACTTTCTCCCAATGCTCCAAATGCAGAACCTTTGTGGTTTGCCATACGTTCGAGGTCTATAATCGTTTTTCCTTTTCGCTTTAATTCTTCAAGAACTGCTGTCTTCCCGGATCCTGTAAAGCCACCTAAAACTTTTAAAGGATATGTTTTTTCAAATTGGTCCAGCGACCATCTTCTGAAAGCCTTGTAACCTCCTTTGAGCAGATAAATTTTATAGCCGTAAAGATTCAAAAGCCATGCAACAGCATCACTACGCATTCCGCCACGCCAGCAATGAATCAAGACAGTTTTGCCGGCGGAATCAATTTCTTTTTTCAATCCATTCAATATGTTTAAAACTTCTGATGGAATAATTTTCATCCTTTCGGAAAAATAATCTAATCCAAAGTCCACTGCTGTTTGCCTGCTTTGCTGAACGTAAGCTGCACCTATTACAGCCCGTTGTTCATCAGTAAAAATGGGAACAGAAAAAGCACCTGGAATGTGTGCATGAACATACTCCGATGGACTTCTTACATCCAGTACAGGATTTTTAAGCGAAAGATTTAAAAAATGGTCCACATGAATTCTTTCAATCGGCATAGAGCAAAGATAATGGTAACTGCAAAGTAGCAAGAATCAAGTAGAAGGATCTTCTTTATAGGTGGCTGCAACTGGTTATTGCTACAATTTATCGAAGAGCCATTTCCTGCTTTACAAGGTAATTCCATGAAATGGCGGTGAAGACAATTGTGATGAAAGTGCGCAGCATCAGTGACCGAATAGTTATTAATTCGTAAGATCCACCAAAAATAATGTAAACCAGCAATCCCATGAAGGCAATGATTAAAACACTGGCGGCAATAAATAACGCAATTGTTGTTCTTTTATCTTCTTTAAAAAAGCCATAAGCAGCAAACAGATAAAAAAATGAAGAAAGGAAGCTTATAAACAAAATAAAAAAAACATAATGATCTTCCGGTTTTCTTATTCCAAATAAATTCAGCATAAAGGAAACGGATACAATCATGGTGCTCAACCCAAATAGCAGCATGAAGGCCGCTGAAGATCTTAATACAATTTTTCTCATCCAGTTAACTTTTTTATAAGTAATAAATTATTCAATTTCTTTCATTCTTACCGTGAAATGTCTCAATGCAGGCGCTTCGTATTCTATCTTTAATCCTTTTATTTGATCACGGTTTTTATATACTTCAATAATCACTTCCGCCACATAATCTATATGGCTTTGTGTATAAACCCTGCGAGGAATTGCCAGCCTTACCAGTTCCATTACTGCAGGAATTAATTTACCATTTTCATCATATTTTCCAAACATCAACGAACCGATTTCTACACCTCTTACACCTCCTTCAAGATACAAAGCCGCTAGCAGCGCTTGTCCCGGGTATTGATCTGCAGGAATGTGTGGAAGCATTGCTTTTGCATCGAGATATACCGCGTGGCCACCGGCCGGTTGCATCACGGGAACATTTGCCGCTATCAATTTCTCCGTCAGATATTCAATACTTCGTATGCGGTATTGCAAATAACTTTCTTCCATCACTTCTTTTAATCCGATTGAAATTGCTTCCAGATCCCGTCCTGCAAGGCCACCATAAGTCGTGAAACCTTCTGTAATGATCAATAAATTCCTGCATTCAATCGCAAGCTCTTCATTTCGCAACGCGATGAAACCACCAATGTTTGCAAACGCGTCTTTCTTAGCACTCATTGTGCAACCATCTGCATAAGAAAATAATTCACGTGCAATTTCAGGAATAGAAGTGTTTGCGTATTCTTTTTCACGTTTCTTTATAAAATAACAATTTTCTGCAAAACGACAGGCATCAATAAACAAGGGAATTTTATTTTTTTCGCAAATCGATTTTACCTCTTTTATGTTTTGCATACTTACCGGCTGTCCACCTCCTGAATTATTGGTAATCGTAATCATGCAAAGGGAAATATTTTCTGCTCCTTTTTCTTTAATAAAATTTTCAAAAGCAACGGTGTCCATATTGCCTTTAAAAGGCGCCGGAACAGACGGCCTTTTCCCTTCTTCGCACAGCAGATCAATTCCTTCTGCACCTGAAAATTCAATGTTCGCGCGCGTTGTGTCAAACAATGTATTGCTCACTACAAATTTTCCTTCTCCACCTATCACAGAAAATAATATTTTCTCTGCTGCGCGTCCCTGGTGCGTAGGAATCACAATCGGCATCCCTGTCAAATCCTTTATCGTTTTTTCAAAGCGAAAAAAACTATTGCTGCCGGCATACGATTCATCGCCAATCATAATGCCTGCCCACTGCGCGCTACTCATCGCACTTGTGCCGCTGTCCGTAAGTAGATCAATCAATACGTCATCTGCATGAATCAAAAATGGATTGTAACATGCCTGTTTTAAAATCTTAATTCTTTCTTCTTTTGTTGTAAAATGAATCGGTTCTACCGATTTTATTTTGAATGGCTCAATGATCGTGTGCATTTATTTGTAATTTTTTTTGAAGCTTTTCGATTTTTTTAATCACAGTTTTTTCTTGAACCAACTGCAGATAGAAATAAACGATAAGGTAAACAGCAAATATAAATGCAGCGTTAGCTCGGTTTTCTGATAATATTGACCCAGAGAAGCATAGGCAAAAATAAATCTTTGAGATGAATTAATGAATCGAATATCAATTATACGTGCAACTTTTAAAAAAATTCTTTTCAACCGTAATGGTATTGCAACAGATAAAAAAGGCCTGCCCTAAAAAGGGCTGGCCGTTGCTAACCTATGAAAAACACCGTTACAAAAATAGGAGAAAAAATACTTACGCCAATTTTAAATTATTTAATTTTTTTAAATACAACAAAGTGACGGTGTCTTTGTTTAAAAAAGAACAGTTAAAATCATAAAGGAATATATTCGAAACAATATCATGTGGCAAAAATTTTTCAGCCTCATTTTAATGATTAATTTAATTCTTGCGTAATATTCTTTTTACATCAAGAAAAAGTTTGCCTCCGGCGAAAAAAAACGTTGGGAAAACGGTTTGAATTACAAAACAAGAATCACCATTATTTCTTTGCTTCTCGCTACTTTGTGTTTAAATTGTTTTCTACCTAAACAATAGTTTAGCAAATAAACAAATAACCGGATTTCGCGGTTTATAATTTTATCCTTTGATAGAAGGCTATTTTTATTCGATTTGAAGGCCAATAAATGTTTAAAATTTGCCTTTTTATTTAAATCAAATCTAAAATTTGATTTTTTACAGAAATTTGGAAACTGTAACAGATTTTTTCTAAAACCCTTTGCTGTATTATGTTTGATGCATGGTGAAACCACTTGTAAATTGTAGAATGAATATATATTTAATTTATTTCACCGGCTTTTTAAATTTATTTTCAACAGCATTGCCTTGTAAAAAAATGTAATGGATCAGTATTGAATGCCTATAAGGCGATACAAAGATGATCACTTAAAGGATAATTATGGAAAACAAAGGATTATACTCTCCGCAATTTGAACACGACTCGTGCGGTATCGGTTTTGTCGCAAATATTAAAAGTAATAAAAGCCATCGCATTGTGTCGGATGCGCTCACCATTTTGGAAAATATGGAGCATCGCGGCGCTTGCGGCTGCGAAGCAAATACAGGTGACGGCGCGGGAATTTTGATTCAAACTCCTCATGAATTTTTCTTTGATGAATGTTTGAAATTGGGAATTCATTTACCTTCTTATGGAAAATATGGTGTAGGTGTTTTGTTTTTTCCAAAAGAGATCAGGCTGAGAGAAGAATGTCGTGATATTTTTAATCGCTGCGCTGAAACCCTGGGGATGGAAATAATGGGTTACCGCAGAGTGCCGGTAAATGCCGAAGATATCGGCAGAACTGCTTTATCTGTTGAGCCCGAAATGGAGCAGGTTTTCATTGCCTGCCCCGATCATATCAATAATCCCGATGAGTTTGAAAGAAAACTATTTGTATTAAAAAATTATGCAACGAAAACCATTAATAATACCGTAAAGAAAGATGCGATTGGTTTTTACGTAGCATCGCTTTCTTATAAAACTACGATTTACAAAGGCCAGCTTACCAGCAAGCAGCTTCGCGGATATTTTCCGGATCTAAGCAATAAAAAAATTGTTTCTGCTTTTGGTTTGATTCATTCCCGTTTTGCCACAAACACTTTTCCTTCGTGGAAATTAGCCCAGCCATTCCGGTATATCGCCCACAACGGTGAAATCAACACGTTGCAGGGAAATCTCAATTGGCTTCGCACGAGCGAAAAGAATTTCATTTCTCAATTTTTTACAAAAGAAGAAATGGAAATGGTGTTGCCAATTGTCGAGGGTGGCCAATCTGATTCTGCTTGTCTTGATAATGTGATTGAGTTGTTGCATTTATGCGGCCGTTCATTGCCTCACGTTATGATGATGTTGATTCCGGAAGCCTGGGATGATAACGAACAGATGGATCCGGTAAAAAAGGCATTTTATGAATTTCATGCTTCCTTTATGGAACCATGGGATGGGCCCGCTTCCATTTCATTTACTGATGGAAAAATTATCGGCGCTACATTAGATAGAAATGGTTTGCGCCCATCACGATATTGTATTACAACAGATGACCGGGTTATCATGGCGTCTGAAACCGGTGTTCTTCCTGTTGATCCAAAATTGATCAAGGAAAAAGGAAGACTGCAACCGGGAAAAATGTTTGTTGTGGATCTGGAAGAAGGAAGGATCATCAGTGACGATGAAATAAAAGAAAGCATTTGTTCTCAAAAACCATACGCGGAATGGCTGAATAAATATAAAATCAGGTTGGAAGAATTACCTGCTCCACGCGTGATGTTTACTCACCTGGAACACGATCAGATATTCAAATATCAAAAAGCCTTCGGTTATACAACAGAAGATCTACAGCTTTTAATTTCGCCGATGGCACTAACCGGAAAAGAGCCGATCGGTTCGATGGGAAGTGATGTTCCACTCGCTGTTTTAAGCGATGAACCGCAACATTTAAGCAGTTATTTCAAACAATTATTTGCGCAGGTTACCAATCCGCCAATAGATCCAATCAGGGAAAAATTAGTGATGTCGCTGGCAACATTTGTTGGCAACAATGGAAACCTTTTAGAAGAAGATCCTTTGTCATGTCATACGGTTGCTTTGAAGCATCCCGTACTTTCCAACACGGAATTAGAAAAAATCAGAAGCATCGATACAGGCATTTTTCAGGCCCATACTTTGCAAACTTATTTTCTTGCAGATGGAAAACCAGGGTCTCTACAGAAAGGAATCGAGCGTTTATGCCGCCACGCTGCAGAGGCAGTGCAGGACGGTTTTGAAGTTTTGATCTTGTCCGATAGGGCAATTGATTCAGAACATGCTGCGATTCCGTCTTTACTTGCCTGCTCCGCCGTGCATCATCATCTGATTAAAAAAGGTTTGCGCAACCAGGTAGGTTTGATTATCGAAGCGGGCGATGTTTGGGAAGTGCATCATTTTGCCTGCCTCATTGGATTTGGAGCAACAGCAATCAATCCATACCTCGCACTTTCTACCATTCGCGATTTGAGAATCCAGGGAAAACTGGGAACGGAATTAGACTCAAATGCCTTGAAGAAAAATTACAAAAAGGCGATAAATCTTGGTTTACTGAAAGTGTTTTCAAAGATGGGAATTTCTACATTTCAGTCTTACCAGGGAGCACAAATTTTTGAAATACTCGGCATCAATCAATCAGTAATTGACAAATATTTTACCGGCGCTACTTCAAGAATTGAAGGAATGGGTCTTGATGAAATTGCGAAAGAAACTTTGGTAAAACATGCATTTTCTTTCAGTAAAAAAGATGTTCCTTTTGATCGCCTTACTGTTGGCGGTATTTATAAATGGCGCCGCAAAGGTGAATTTCACTTGTTCAACCCGACAACCATTCATTTGCTGCAACATGCAACCAGAATGAACGATTATAAAATATTTAAAAAATACACTAAAGCGGTAAATGACCAAAGTCAAAAAGCGGCTACTTTAAGAAGTTTATTTCAGTTTAAAAAGAACCGGCCGTCCATTTCTATTGAGGAAGTGGAAGCGGCAGAAAATATTTATAAAAGATTCGCCACCGGTGCGATGTCGTTCGGTTCTATTTCCTGGGAAGCACACACTACACTTGCGATTGCGATGAACCGCCTTGGCGGAAAAAGCAATACCGGCGAAG
>Ga0207660_10002076_pt1 | contig 13269 bp, 7 predicted proteins | sample KBSC73BmetaG_FD_184335 | JGI IMG/M metagenome (GOLD analysis project Ga0207660, IMG submission 184335) | Corn rhizosphere microbial communities from Kellogg Biological Station, Michigan, USA - KBS C7-3B metaG (SPAdes) (version 2) | ecosystem: Host-associated > Plants > Roots > Rhizosphere ... | reverse complement strand
GCAACCTACTCCGGTCCGAACAGCCTGACGCCGGCGCCGCAACTTCAGGAGACCTGGAGCAACAGCCTGTATCTGAACGCGCGGCTGTGGGAGGGCGGCGAGGTCTACTACAACCCCGAACTGCTGCAGGGATTTGGATTGAACGATACCGTCGGGGTCGCGGGATTTCCGAGTGGCGAAGCGCAAAAATCCAATTTCCCCTATCCGCATTACAACACCTCGCGATTGTTCGTGCGCCAGACCTTCGGCTTCGGCGGCGAGCAGGAAGACCTTGCCAGCGGACCGATGCAGCTCGCCGGCAAGGCCGATGTATCCCGCTTGACGCTGCAGGCGGGCAAGTTTTCGGTCATCGACGTCTTTGACGGCAACAGCTACGCCAAGGATAGCCGCAAGGATTTCATGAACTGGTCGATCTGGGCGCCGGGAGCATTTGACTATACCGCGGACAAGCTCGGACTCAGCTATGGCGCCACGGCGGAGCTCAATCAGAAACAATGGGCGTTACGATCAGGTTATTTCCTGATGGATGCCGTATCGAATTCGAACAATTTCGACACCAACGTTTTTCGGCGCGGCGAGTACGTGATTGAGTTGGAAACACGCTATTCGCTGTTCTCCCAGCCGGGAAAGCTGCGGACCATCGCATGGCTCAACAGCGCCTTTTCCGGAAGCTATCGCGAGACGCTGGATAATCCGGCGTTCGGCGTCGATATCGCGCAAACCCGTACCGGCCGCATCAAATACGGCTACGTCATCAACCTCGAACAGGCCTTAAGCGACGAAGTCGGCGTGTTCGGCCGCTGGAGCTGGAACGACGGCAAGACCGAGATCATGGCGTTCACCGATATCGATGCCAGTCTCTCGCTCGGCGCTTCCATCAAGGGCACCAAATGGGACAGACCGGACGACGTAATCGGGATCGGCGGCGCGATCAACGCGCTTTCAAGAGACCACCGCGACTTCATCGCGGCCGGCGGGCTCGGGCCTCTGATTGGCGACGGCCAGCTCAATTATCGGCGCGAGCGTATCCTCGAAACCTATTATGCGTTCGCGCTCAACAAGGCGCTTACGTTCACCGCCGACTATCAATTCGTCGCCAACCCCGCCTATAACGCCGACCGCGGGCCGGTTTCGATCTTCTCCGGACGGCTGCACGGCGAGTTCTGACCCGTTGCAGCTACATCTATTTGAGCAGATAAAATGCTGTACTTCATCATCAAGTGCGTTTTGTCGGGCCTCATCGTTGCGGTGGTATCCGAGGTTGCAAAGCGCAGCCCTGTGTTCGGCGCGCTGATCGTTTCGTTGCCTTTGGTGTCGCTACTCGGAATTGTTTGGCTCTGGCGTGACACCGGGGACACTGAACGGATCGCTAGTCACGCGGAATCGACGTTTTGGTATGTTCTACCGTCACTGCCGATGTTTCTGCTCCTTCCCGCCATGCTCCGGGCTGGCGTTGGTTTCTGGCCAAGTATGGCGACAAGCTGCGTCCTGACGATGACCCTCTACTTCATCACCGCTTGGGCCCTGACCAAGTTTGGCATCAATCTTTGAATTGGCTAGCTGCTTCCTGCCGCCACAGACCGGGGCCTCAACCCACCGCCGAAAAAGTGTCCGCCCGCGCCATCGCCCAGGCCTCGCGAAAGCGCAGGTCGCCGGTGCCGTCGATCAGTTCGCCCGGGCGAAGCGACGGATAGAGCCGCGCAAACGACTGCACTTCGGTCGTTGACGTCCGCTGTGAAAAATGGATCGAGCGGATTTGCTGCGGATGCTCGAGCCCGGCGGCGGCAAGCAGTTCAGCCAGCGCATGCAACGTCGCACGATGATAGTTGTAAACCCGCTCGGTCTTGTGCGGCACCACCAGCGCGCGCGCGCGGGTGGGATCCTGCGTGGTCACGCCGGTCGGACACCGGTCGGTATGGCAGCTCAGGGACTGGATGCAGCCCAGCGAAAACATGAAGCCGCGCGCCGAATTGCACCAGTCGGCGCCGATCGCCATCGCGCGCGCCATATCGAAGGCGGTCGCGATTTTCCCGGCGGCGCCGATACGAATGCGATCGCGCGCCTTGATGCCGATCAGCGCGTTATGGACGAAATTGACCCCCTCGCGCATCGGCATGCCCAGATGATCCATGAATTCCAGCGGCGCTGCGCCGGTGCCGCCTTCGTTGCCGTCGACCACGATAAAATCCGGATAGATCCCGGTCTGAAGCATTGCCTTGCAGATCGCGAGGAACTCCCAGGGGTGACCGATGCAAAGCTTGAATCCGGCGGGCTTGCCGCCAGACAGCCGGCGCATCTCGCCGATAAAGGCCATCATTTCCAGCGGCGACGAAAATGCCCCGTGGGTAGCCGGCGAGATGCAGTCCTCGCCCATGGCCACGCCTCTGATCCTGGAAATTTCCTCCGAGACCTTGGCGGCGGGAAGGACGCCGCCGTGTCCGGGCTTGGCGCCCTGGCTGACCTTGAGCTCCACCATCTTGATCTGATCGTGGGCGGCGACGCGTGCGAATTCTTCCGGATTGAACGAGCCGTCGCGGTTGCGGCAACCGAAATATCCCGACCCGACCTCCCAGATCAGGTCGCCGCCGTTCTCGCGGTGATAGGGACTGACGCCGCCCTCGCCGGTATCGTGCGCGAAGCCGCCCTTTTTGGCGCCCGCGTTCAGCGCGCGCACCGCGTTGGGACTAAGCGCGCCAAAACTCATCGCGGAGATATTGAAGACCGATGCCGAATACGGCTTGGTGCAATCCGGACCGCCGATGGTGACACGAAATTGCTCGCCGCTGCGAACCTTCGGCGCCACCGAATGGTGCATCCACTCATAGCCGTCGCGATAGACGTCCTCCTGGGTGCCGAACGGCCGCTTGTCGAGCACCATCTTGGCGCGCTGATAGATGACGGCGCGGGTGTCGCGGCTGAACGGCATGCCGTCCTTCTCGCTCTCGAAGAAATACTGCCGCATCTCCGGCCTGATCTCTTCGAGCAGGAAGCGCAGATGCGCCGAGATCGGATAGTTTCGCAACACCGCATGATTTTGCTGCAGGAGATCGCGAATGCCGAGCACCGTGAGGGCACCGAAAATGACCATCGGTATCAAGACCACATCGAATATCTTGCCGTCTGCAAGCCCGATGCCGAGAAGCAAAACCGTCACGACGGCGCAGATCGTCAGAATGATGTAGCGTGGCGAGAACGGAATCATCAACGTTTCCATGGAACCCCTCAGGCCGTTTCTGCCGTATTATTTATTCTTGTCAGCCGCAGCGTAATCCAACTATCGGACCGATGCTTTACACGATATCCGGCGTTGAGGTCACGGATATGAAGGCGGGTTGCCCGAAGCTGTCGAATCATCGGGCGGAGCATCAATCCGTCCCGCGACACCAGCTCTTTTTGCAGTGCAACGCAACTCGACCGAGGCTCGAACGGCTCAATGACTGTGCGGGCGCATCTCGTCGGGAATCCCGCCCTGCTGCAGGCCGTTTTGCGCCAGCCATGCATCGGTGCTCGCGATGGCGCGCTCGATATGATCGGCGGTTCGCGAGAAGTCGTAGGGTGATCCGACCAATGGACATAAGGGCGGCACCACGAAGTATTCGATAGCGGGGTCGAGGCCTTCCAGTTCGCTCACTAATTGCCGTGCGATCAGGAGCGTCAGCGCATGCAGCGCGTTGGCGACCGCGCCGATCGGCGGCGCGTGCGTGGCGCAGGCGTAGCCGGTCGGCAGAATGATCAGGCGCCGCGCGCCCTTCGCAACCGCGACCCGGACCGGCGTGTTGGAGGAGATGGCGCCATCGGACAGATAAAAATCCTTGTAGCGGACCGGCGCAAAAGCACCGGGGATCGCGGTCGAGGCGATGATCGCCTGGGCGGCCGGACCTTCCGACAATACGACGCTGTCGCCCGAGACGATATCGGTGGTGACGATATGAAGCGGGAGCTTTGCTTCCTGTAGATTGCGATAGGGCAAATGATCGTCGATCAGCTTCTGAATCCCGTCATGCGGGATCAGGAAATCCCGCCGCCAGATAAATGCCAATAACGTCCGCCATGTGATCGGGAAGACGTCATGCCGATGCAAGCCGCGCCAGATTGTCTCCAGCTGCACCACGCCCTCGAGCGTCGGATCGCCCGCATAGTAAGCCCCGTTCAATGCGCCGACACTGGAGCCGACCACCATATCCGCGGAAATTCCATGCGCGGCGAGCGAGTGCATCATGCCCACCTGGATGGCGCCGAAGCTGCCACCGCCTGCCATGACGAAGGCCGTTTTTACAGGCGCAGCTTGGTCGGATACGGACAAGGCCCCGGTCGCTCCCAGCTATCGTCGCGTTGACAAAAGGCCACGCGACATTCGGGCGGGGTTATAGCAGGCGAAAAACGTGAGGCGCCATCAATAATGGGTGTGGGGATTCGTCGATCGCCCTATCGTCGTCCCCTGGCACGCGGGGGCCACCGAAGCTTGTTGTTCGGCTGGGCAGGAGCCGGCATCGGTACTTTTTATCGCGCGCTCCCGTGGCTACGCCGCCGCGTCTCTGACGGGCTTTCGCCGAAGCGTCGGGCGTACTCCGCCGCGAAGCGCCCGAGATGATAGAAGCCCCAGGCCATCGCGACATCTGTGACGCTCGCGTTGTCGCGGGTGCGCAGCAGCGCCTCGCGGACGCGCACGAAGCGGCGGTCACGCCAGTAGCGCATTGGCGAGACGCCGTGATGGTCGCTGAAGTGCTTCAGCAATGTCCGGCCGGGCACGCCGGTCACGCTGACGAGATCGCCGAGCGTGAGCGGCCGGTCGAGATGCGTCTCGATATAGTCGAGCGCGAGCTGGACACCGCGCGGCCGAGCGGGCTGCTCCAGGCGGTTGAGCCGCTCGCTGAAGCCGTGCGGTTGCGACAGCAACATCGCGGTGACGATCAATTCTTCGTACATGCGCAGGAACGCTTCGCTGCGCTGGCTTTCGTCCGGCTCGTCGAGCTCTTCGAGCGAGAGCTGGAGGTGACGCAACAGCCGGCGGCCCGGCCGCGACGCAAGGTTCATCGCCGGCGCGAAGTCGAGTGGCCCGCCCGGGGCATCGCCCAGCAACATTGCGAGCCGGCCGAGCATGGTCGCGCGCGAAACTGAAAGTACGAAACAGGCGCTGCCTGCCTCGGAAAACGTGCGATGCCCGACCGGTGCAGAGAACACTGCCTGCTCGGGCGAGCACAGCACTGTTCCAACGCTGTTGTGAACCTCCCAGGAGCCGCGCACGGAAAAATGCAGCCAGTAATCGTCGCGCGCGCGGACTTGGGGTACTTGGATGGTCGCTGCCGCGCCGTACTGGATATAGCCAAGATAGCTCCCGGGCATGTAGGCGGCGTTCGCGATGAAGTCGAACTGGCCTGCCGCGCGCGGCGAAAGGTCGAGCCGGAGCTCCTTCGACGCCATGAAGGCGGCGACCTCCTCCACGTTCCGGCTGGCATGGACCCGCCGGTTATGCATCAGCGGTAGTAGCCCGTTCCGCATGGCCCTGCCTCCCAATGACCTGCCCTAGAAGCACATCGTAACCCATGTTGCCATTTTCGGATAGTCGCCGGCAATGAGCGGATAGCGCGGCGGCGCAACAATCGACACGATTGCACAGGCCGCGGAGGCGCGCAGTAGGCGCTTTATCTGCGCGGGAGGCAAATGCGAGGGGGGACAAAGCCTTGTCGTTGACCGTCATTCAATCTCCGACCGCGATCAGCGAAAGCTTTGTGCCAGCGGCCGTTACGACCCTAGCGAATGGCAACTACGTGGTCACTTATACGCCCTTCGTCAACGATATCCTCATACAAGCAGAAATCGTCGCGCTAGAGTTCGATCCGACTGGTCAGGTCGTCGCAAGTGTCACCCTGACCCAGACCCACGGGTTCGACGACACCACCGAAGTGGCTGTCGGCGGCCTCGCCGGCGGCGGCTTTGCACTTGCTTGGGACGCCCAGTCGTTCCCCCCCCTGGATCTGATCGGCACGCAGGTTTTTGCTGCTGATGGGACGGCGACGTCCTCGCAGAGCAGCCATTCCTACTACACCGACAACTTAAGCCAGGTGGTGACGCCGCTCGCCAATGGCGGCTACGCGCTGACTTGGACGTCGAGCGCAACCGGAGCGGGCCAGATCGTCACCACGACGTTCGATGCGCAGGGACTGGAAACGACGCCCATAATCCAAGTCTCCGATGCGCCGGCTGGAGCCGCGCAATTTCTTCCCGCCCACGCGGCGTCAGCAGACGGTTATGCGCTTGCCTTCAGCCAAACTGACATCCAGTCCACTCGCTCGGACGCGCAGGTTTTCTTCGCGAGCTTCGACGCGCAGGGCAACGAGATCGGTACGCCCGTCGATATCAGCCAGAGTGTCACATCCGACCTTGGGTTTAGCTCGGTGCAGATGACGGCACTGAGCAACGGCGACTACGCGCTCGCCTTCGACTCTTCGACCAACGCCCAATTCGATGCCTTCCAGCCAAAAGTTTGGACGGCGATCGTCGACGCCAACGGAACGCAGGTGGCAGCGCCGACGCTGGTGGACCACGACGTCGTGGTCGTCGGCAGCCCCCCGCAGATTGTGGCGCTCGCCAATGGCGAATACGCGCTGGCGTGGGAGGGCAATAACGCGGACATCTATACGGCTGTCTACAACGCGCAGGGCCAGCAGGTTGCCGCGCCCGTGGACGTCAGCCTTGCCCCCGGCGACTCGCCGCAACTGGTCACATTATCCAACGGCGACTATGCGCTGGCCTGGCAATCCGACAGCGGCGGCATCGCGACCGCTGTCTTCAACCCGCAGGGACAGGAAGTTGCCGCCCCCGTGGTCGTCGACAGCGATCCGAACGATTTCTTCAGCGGCTATACACAGCAGCTCACCGCGCTCGCCAACGGCGAATATGTGATCACCTGGGAGACTCCGGGGTCGTTTCTGTTCTTTGACACCCATAGCGCTATCTACCAGTTCTCCGACAGCACCGGCGTGTCCGACGTAAACTACGTCGGCACCAGTGATATCACGCTCGATCTCAGTGCGATCTTCAATGTCGCCGGCAACGTCACCATCAGCGGCAACGACCAACTGGTCTCGATCGACCTCAGCCATCTGTTGAGCGTGGGCGGCAATTTCACGCTGACCGACAACGGCAAGCTGCTGACGATCGACCTACCGAGTCTCACCACCGTATCCGGCTCGGTCACCATCACGAATGAAACGTCTGCTACGACGATCGATGCCGGCAGCCTGGTAACCGTTAGCGGCGACGTCACGATCTCGGATAGTACGAGCGCAACGAACATCGATGTGGGCAGCCTCACGACCGTAAGCGGATCCGTAACGATTGCAGAAAATACAAACGCCGACACCATAGACGCCGGTAGCCTCGCAACCGTATCCGGATCCGTCAGCATCACGGATAATTCGAGCGCGACAAGTGTGGATGCGGGCAACCTGATTTCTTCCGGAAGCGTCGATATCTCGGGCAACGCCAGCGCCATCACCATCGACCTCAGCGCGCTCATTTCCGCCGGCGCCATCGTCATCTCCGACAATGGCGTGATCACGCTTGACCTCAGCGCGCTCTTGACTGCCGGCGGCGACGTGAGCATCACCGACAACACGCATCTCCTCACCGTCGATCTGCCGAGCCTCACCAGCGTGGATGGCTCGGTCACCATCACGAATGAAACCTCTGCCACGACGATCGATGCGGGCGGTCTGACAACAATTAGCGGCGACGTCACGATCTCGGACAATACGAGCGCAACGACCATCGATGTGGGCAGCCTCACGGACGTCAGCGGCTCCGTAACGATTGCAGACAATACAGGCGCCGACACTATAGACGCCGGTAGCCTCACGACCGTGTCCGGGTCCGTCAGCATCGCGGATAATTCGAGCGCGACAGGCGTGGATGCGGGTAGCCTGACTTCTTCCGGAAGCGTCGACATCAGCGGAAACACCGACGCAACGACCATCGATGCAGGCAGCCTAACGACGGTCACCGGTTCCGTGAGCATAACGGACAATTCGAGCGCGACAACCATCGATGCTGGTAGCTTGACCACGGTGAGCGGCGACGTGACGATTACTAGCAGCGCTGACGCCACACTCGACGCCAGCCTTCTCGGTCCCGGCGGCGGCACGGTCGAGCTGATCGGCGACAACCTCTCCACCACGATCACGCTCGGCAGTCTCGATCATCTCGGCGGCACGCTGACCATTTCCAGCGCCGACGGCGTGACGCTGACAAGCCACGCCGGGCTCACCGAACTCGACATCACCGGGACGTCCCACGACGACACTTTGATCGGAAGCCTGACGGCAAAGAACGTCATCGACGCGGGCGCCGGCAACGACCTGATGAGCGGCGGCTCAGCCGACGACAGCTTCGTGTTCGACTTTTCCGTCAGCCAGCACACGGAATCCCATCACGATTTTGTCAGTCTCGCACACGTCAACTCGGTAACGCTCGGCGGCACGACCTACGTCGAGCCGGCGCTCACGGGTTCGATCACCGCCTGGAAGGTCTGGGACAACGCCCTCACCACTTACGCCAATAGCCAGGCGGATAATACCGGTGGTGACCAATTCACCGCTTTTACCAACAGCAATCCCGTCGCCAAGAACGAGGGCTCGATTAAGCTCATCGATGGCTATTTCCACGACTACAATGCGACCGTGACTAACGTCGCCGGCGAGGGCTTCGACACCATCACCAATTTCGCCAACCAGGCCTTCACGGTTACCAATGGCGGCGGCGGCAACGACGTGTTGCTGTTCAACGGGCTGAGCAATGATCCGACGGCAGCCAACTACTGGGTCAACGTCCTCAGCAGCACCACGGCGAACGGCAACACAACCATTCATGTCCACGACGTTGCCGATAGCGGGGCCGACGTGTCATCGATTACACTGCTTGGCGTGACGACGGATGTTACTTCTCTCGTGCAAAAGGGGGCTATTCAATTTGACGCTGGCTTCCATTTGACCTGAATCGGCCGTTTCGCGCTGCCAATGATGTCGGTTGCTCGCCAGACATTATTGGCGCAAAGAACAGTGGCTGCCCGCTGCCTTCTATGGTGGCCGAGCTGACGAAAAGGGACCTGGGCCTTTGCGATGATGGCATCAGCCGCCTGTGAAGATTGGCCACATGTCGTCGCTCCGGTTAAGGCTGTTTCGTATGGTCCTTCACAAAGTCGATGATTTCATCAACATACGTTTGCCACGCGGGCTCGTGCGACAACGGAAAATGATTGCGGCTATCGAGCTCGACGAAGCGAGCTCCCGGAATATGTTGTGCAAGCATCAAGCCAAGCTCGCGCGGGACACTGGAATCTCCTCTGCTGTGAAGCACCAAGGTTGGCGCCTTGACGAGGGGCAGTAGCGCGCTGACATCAATGTCGCCAACAACGCGCTGTATGCGTTCCGCATTTTCCGGCGAGGCCGAGAGCCGTTGCATTTCATCGAACGACCGGGATTGTTCGAACGTGGTTTCGGGCCACTGCCGCGCCGCAAAGACCTGCCGGAAGGCCGGATTGTCCTGTCCCCAGCCGTTGGCAATTAACGTCAGCAATGCCGCTCGGGTCGCGACCTCGGCAGAAGCACCTCGCCTGTTCCACCCCAGGGCATATCCGCCGGAGAGAATAAGATGCGAAACCCGATCGGGGTGTCGCGCCTCATAGGCGATCGACACAGCGGCGCCTTGCGAGGTTCCCAATAGCGCAAATCGTTCAAGCCCGAGCGCATCTGTGACGGTCTCGAGATCACGCACAAATCCTTCGAAAGAAATCAGCTCCGGCTTACGATCGGAGAGGCCGCAGCCTCGAGGATCATAGCGTACGAGACGAAAACGCTCAGCCAATCGCCGAAACAAGGGCGACCAGATCGGGCTGTCCCAATCATGCTGAATATGGGTGAGCCAGGTGCCGATCCTGACGATCGGGAATCCGCTACCACACGTCGCAACCGCAAGATTGACCCCATCAAAGGAACGACAAAATCTCACATCCTGACTCGGCGCAATCGATCTGGTGTTTGTTTCAAGCGGCACTTGGCTCTCTGGAGTCTCGACAGACTCACCGACCACCGGGCTCCGGTCAAGAAGCTCCCCGACAAATCGAAAGCCGCGCCGGGGCACCGTCCGAATGAGCGCCTGACGTTTGCCGTCATCGCCGACGGCTTGCCGAGCCGCGTTGATGCGGCTGTTTAACGTGACGTCGGAAACGGAACGGCCCTTCCAAACAGCTTCGACCATTTCATCTCTGCTGATGACGCGGTCACGGTGAGTGACCATGTAAACCAAAAGATCAAAGACTTGAGGCTGGACGTGCACCGGGTTCGCACCGCGGCGGAGCTCTCGGCGGTCGCAGTCGAGTTCGCAGTTGCCGAAGCGGACGAGCATCGTACTAACGCTCCTGGTCAGGCAGGATTTCCGCGCTACCTTAGCACGGCCTTTTTGAGACATCGAAAAATCAACCGGCTCTAAGCGAAAAATCATCGGTTTGGCAAAGCCAAAGGCCGACGACCGGGCCATCATCACCCAAGCCGATGGGAGATCGCCGATGCGAATTGATGTCGAATTCACCTCGCTTGGTGCAGCGCTTCGAGGGTGGCTTTACCAACCGGACGTCGAACTCGCCCCGGCAGTCATCATGGCGCACGGCTTCTCGGCTACCCGTTCGATGGCGATTGATAAGTACGCGGAAGCCTTCTATGCGGCGGGATTGGCGGTGCTTCTCTACGACCACCGTGGCTTTGGGGCGAGCGATGGCGACCCGCCTCGCCAGGTGAACCCGTGGGTGCAGACCCGCGGCTATCTGGATGCCGTCGCGTTTCTATCAAGGCTTGACGGAATCGACCCGGAGCGCATCGCTCTCTGGGGTGACAGTCTCAGTGCAGGCGTCGCCTGCGTGGCGGCGGCAATCGACGATCGGATCGGGGCGGTCGTGGCGCAGGTGCCAGCGTTCGGCCCGAGCAAACCGGCCGCCGACAGCGATGGCAAACTCTTCGAGGCACTGCGAGCGACGATCTTGTCGTCGGATGCGCTCGGCTGCGGCGGGCCTGTCCAGGGGCCTCTGCCGGTCGTCTCGAGCGATCAGGTTCGTCATCCATCTGCGCAGAAGCCGCTGACAGCATTTCGCTGGTTCGTCGAATATGGCGGCCGGCTCAACAGCAACTGGGTCAACGATGTCACGCTGTCGGTTGAGGGTTGGCAGCCGGGGCTCTGCGGACCCCATCTCGAGCGCCCGGTCTTAATGCTGGTTTCGCCGCAAGACGAAATGGTGCGCGCCAACCCGCGTGTTGCTTGGCAAGTTTTCGATTCTCTTCGTGGGCCGAAGGAATGGTATGCGATCAGCGGCGGCCATTTCGGTCTGCTTTATCATCCGAGTGATCTGTTTTTCGAAGCATGTGCCGTGCAGCTGAGTTTTCTGCGACGGTGGATCGGCCACGACATGTCGGCTGCCGCGGAATTTGGAGACACGAGTGGATCGAAACCAAAACGCGAGCATGGCTTGAGTTCAACCGGCACCGGCGCACGGGGACGGCTTGCCATTTCCGGATGACCGAAGGTGGCAAGCGGATAGCGCGTGCGGGGGAGTCGATGCACAACCGAGAGGAGGGTTGGCCATGACGAAATCCGCGATGCAACCGCGAGTGCAAGCGCCCGGCCTGACGCCGTGATCTGCCCCGCGATGAACTAGTGGGTCTACGATACTGCCAGTGGAGATTTTCAAATGACAGACTTTACCTGGGACATTTCTTTCCAGCTTACTGGAACGTACGAGAACGCCAGCTTGGTGCAGACATTCAATGTGCCGGCGACTGTCACCGGAACGATTGTAACGGATATCGACAGCGGTTTCCTTAATGTGGAGAGCGACTTCATTTCCTGGTCTTTCACCTACTCGGCACCTTCAGTTGGCTTTGCCGGATCGGCGTCTGGAGGTCCAACTATCATATCTTTATTTGGAAATGTGCTCAGTGCGTCCGGAGACACGCTATCGTACGTCTTTGATCCAAATATAGGGTTCGCCAACCACATCTTTTTCAATGACGCCAACGACGTCTTCGAACAGGTCGATTTCGGTATAAGTCTGCGTGGCCATGATTTTGTGCAGGGGGATATCCAGCTCACGGACGGCTTGGTCAAATCCGACTTGTTTGACGCAACGGTGACGCAACCATTCCAGATTGGCACGGAAGTCGTCGCCACGCTCGCGGATGTCAGTGAGGTCGGCACCAGCGAAATCGACATCGACTTAAGTTCGATCTTCAATGTCGCCGGCGACGTCACGATCAGCGACAACGACCAGCTGGTCAGCATCGATCTGAGCAATCTGCTCAGCATCGGCGGCAATTTCACACTGACCGACAACGGTGCGCTGCTGACGATCAGTTTGCCGAATCTTAGTAGCGTCGTTGGGTCCGTGGATGTCACCGCCGATGCCTCTCTTGGCATTGTCAGCTTGGGTAGCCTCACGACCGTCACTGGAAGCATCAACGTCAGTAACGACCCGTCTTTGACCTCCCTTGGGATGGACGGCCTCACGACCGCCGGGAGCGTCAACGTCACCGACGATGCTTCTCTCGGCGTCGTCAGCTTAGGCAGCCTCACGACCGTCACTGGAAGCGTCGATGTCAGTAACGACCCGTCTTTGACTTCCCTTGGGATGGACGTCCTCACGACTACCGGAAGCGTGAACGTCACCGACGATGCTTCCCTGGGCGTCGTCAGCTTAGGCAGCCTCACGACCGTCACCGGAAGTATCGATGTCAGTAACGACCCGTCTTTGACTTCCCTTGGGATGGATGGCCTCACGACCACCGGGAGCGTCAACGTCACCGACGATGCTTCTCTGGGCGTCGTCAGCTTAGGCAGCCTCACGACCGTCACTGGAAGCGTCGATGTCTCGGGCGACACCAGCGCCATCACCATTGACCTGAGCGCGCTCATTTCAGCCGGCGCCATCATCGTCTCTGATAACGGCGTGGTCACGCTCGACCTCGGCGCCCTGGTCACCGCCGGCGGCGATGTGACCATCACCGACAACACCCATCTGCTCACCGTCGATCTGCCGAGCCTCACCAGCGTGGATGGCAGCGTTGACATCTCCGGCGACGCGTCTGCGACCAACGTCGATCTCAGCAGCCTCACGACGGCCAACGGCAGCGTCGACATCTCTGGCGACACGTTTGCGACGAACATCGATCTTAGCAGCCTCACGACGGCTAACGGCAGCGTCGACATCTCTGGCGACACGTTTGCGAC
>Ga0207660_10002072_pt1 | contig 13316 bp, 12 predicted proteins | sample KBSC73BmetaG_FD_184335 | JGI IMG/M metagenome (GOLD analysis project Ga0207660, IMG submission 184335) | Corn rhizosphere microbial communities from Kellogg Biological Station, Michigan, USA - KBS C7-3B metaG (SPAdes) (version 2) | ecosystem: Host-associated > Plants > Roots > Rhizosphere ... | reverse complement strand
CGGCGTCATCTTCGCGGCTGCCTGCGCCTCGACGGGTGGTGCAGCGGGAGCGCGGACCCGCGGCCGCAGGTGCCCGCTCGAAGCGAAGGATTCGGTGTTTCTCGCTGGCGGCCCGGTGTACCGCGACTGCGCGGTCGACCGGAAGGCCGAGTCGATCGCGGATGTCCATCCCGATTTTCGACCCGATCCGACGACGCGGTGCTATTCGGCCGAAATTGAGTTCGTCGTCAACGAGAACGGACTTCCAGAGGAAGAGACGGCGAGAATCCTACACGCCACCGATCGCCGATTCGCCGAAGCGGTGTACCAGACGATCCCGCGCTTGAGGTACCACCCGGCGCTGCGTGACGGCGCGCCGGTGCGGCAAATCGTCGACTTCAAGTCGGCGATGCAGTCGGTGCTCGTCGCGGTACCTGCGGGAAGCGCGCCGCCGACGCGGCCGCCGATGAACGCACCGCCCTGCTGACGGTCCCGTCGCTTACCCCGGCGCCGCGTCGCTACGGCGTTGGACCAGCGTGAGGATCGTGTACACGGCAACCGCCTCTCCGTCCTGGTTCTTCACCTCGACATCCCACGCGACGACGCCGTGGAGCGGCTGATCGTCCTTCTTCTCCTTCGCCGTTTTCTGCTTGACGGTGAGGGTCGCCTGAATCGTATCGCCCGGATAGACCGGTTTCACGAATCGTAAAGTCTCCAAGCCATAATTCGCCAACACCGGTCCCGGCGCCGGATCGACGAACAGCCCCGCGGCGGCCGACAGGACGAAGTAGCCGTGCGCCACGCGTCGCTCGAACATCGAATCGCGCGCGGCGATGTCGTCCATGTGGGCGTAGAAGAAATCGCCGCTCACCCCGGCAAAGTTGACGATGTCTGCCTCGGTCACCGTGCGGCGCGCCGTCCGAAGTGCATCACCGACCGCCAACTCGTCGAAATACTTCCGGAACGGGTGCACGCGATCGTACCTCCGTTCGGCCCCGGGAACGTACTCGCTCGTGACGTGCATCAGCGTCGTCGGCGAACCCTGGAGCGCGGTGCGTTGCATGTAGTGCAGCACGCCGCGCACGCCGCCCATCTCTTCGCCGCCGCCGGCGCGACCGGGGCCGCCGTGCACGAGGTGTGGGAGCGGCGAGCCGTGGCCGGTCGATTCCTTCGCACTTTCACGATTGATCAACAGCAGTCGGCCGTGGTACGCCGCCGTGCCCATCACGACGTCGCGCGCAACGCGATCGTCCGCGGTGAACAGCGAGCCAACGAGACTTCCCTTCCCCTTCTTTGCCAGCTCGATCGCGTCGTCGACGTTGCGGTACGGCATCACCGTGTTCACCGGACCGAACGCCTCGATGTCGTGCGGCTCGGTCGCGGCAAACGGATCTTTCGAGTAGAAGAGCAGCGGCGGGAAGAACGCACCGCGCTCGCGATCGGCGCCGACGACGTTGAAGTCGTCGAGATTGCCGTACACCAGCTGCGCGGCGCGCGCGATGGAATCGACGCTCTTTCGCACTTCGTTGACCTGGCCGCGTCCCGCCAACGGCCCCATGCGAACGCCGTCGACCGAAGGATCGCCGACCGTGACTCCCTGCAAGCGCTTCGTAAGAGCGTCCATCACGGCCATGACGAGCAATTCGGGTACGAGCGTGCGTCGAATGGCCGTGCACTTCTGCCCGGCCTTCGTCGTCATCTCGCGCACGACTTCCTTCACGAACAGATCGAACTCCGGCGTTCCCGGCGCAGCGTCCGGCCCGAGCATGCAGTAGTTGAGCGAGTCCGCCTCCATGTTGAAGCGAACGTTGTTGTCGAGAATCGCGCGCGACGACTTGAGCATCTTTCCGGTAGCCGCCGAGCCGGTGAACGCCACCGCGCTCTGGCAATCCAGATGATCGAGCAGGTCGCCGGTGCTGCCGCACAGCAATTGAATCGCGCCCTCGGGGAACAGCCCGGATTCGATCATCGCGCGGAACACCGCTTCGGTGAGATAGGCGGTGACCGTCGCGGGCTTCACGATCGCCGGCATGCCGGCGAGCAGCGTGGGCGCGAGCTTCTCGAGCATGCCCCACACCGGGAAATTGAACGCGTTGATGTGGACGGCCACGCCTTCGAGCGGAACGCAGATGTGCCGCCCGACGAAGCTGCCGCCCTTGGACAGCATCTCCACGGGGCCGTCGATATAGAAACGCTCATCCGGCATCTCGCGGCGGCCGCGTGAGGCGTAGGCGAACAGCGTGCCGATGCCGCCTTCGATATCGACCCACGAGTCCGATTTCGTCGCGCCCGTCGCGGCCGACACCACGTAGAACTCGTCCTTTCGCGCCATGAGCTGCTGCGCCATGGCCTTGAGCATGCGCGCGCGCTCGTGAAAGGTCATGCGGCGAAGCGCCGGACCGCCGGTGCGCTTCGCATAGTCCACCACGGCCCTGAAGTCGATGCCGCCGGTGGATGTTTCGCCGATTCGATCGCCGGTGACCGCGTGAAACAGCTCGGCCGACTTTCCAGTGCCGGCAACCCACTCCCCTTGCACGTAGCTCTCGAGGCGGCGCGGCTCGGCTCCAGGCGCGCCGAACGGGCGGCGCAGCGATTCCGTGGTCGTCATGATCCCCTCGTCTCGTGCCAGGTCCGATAGCGCGCCTGCTGCGCCGCTCGATCCGGCGGCACGTCGCGCAACGGCTCGCACGGTTTGAGCGTTTTATGAAGTTGGCCCGGGAGCGCCTGATACAGCGCCGTGCCCTTCGTCTTCCACTCGAGCATGTCGTCGCTCACGTCCTTGACGATGCGCGCCGGACTGCCGACGACGACCTTCCTTGCCGGAATCTGCATCTCGGACGGGACGAGCGTCAGCGCACCGACAATGCACTCCGCGCCGACGGTTGCGTTGTCCATGATCACCGAGTTCATCCCGATGAGCGTGTTGCGGCCGATGCGCGCGCCGTGCACGATCGCGCCGTGTCCGATGTGCGCGCCGGCCTCGAGCACCACGGTCACGCCGGGGAACATGTGGATGACGCAGCTCTCCTGCACGTTGCAGCCGTCTTCGATGACGACGCCGCCCCAGTCGCCGCGAATCGCCGCACCCGGCGCGACGTACACGTCGCGCCCGATGATCACGTTGCCCGTCACCGTGGCATTCGGGTGAATGAACGCCGACTCGTGGATCACGGGTCGAAAGCCCTCGAACTCGAAGACGTTCGCCACGTCAGACCCGCTCGAGAATCGTTGCCATGCCCTGTCCGACGCCGACGCACATCGTGCACAAGGCATGGTGGCCATTCGACTTCTCCAATTCCCGGGCGGCGGTCAGCACCAGCCGCGCGCCCGACATGCCGAGCGGGTGTCCGAGCGCGATCGCCCCGCCATTCGGGTTGACGCGCGCATCGTCGTCGGGAATTCCGAGCTCGCGGAGGCAGGCGAGCGACTGTGCGGCGAATGCTTCGTTGAGCTCGATGACATCCATATCTTTCAGCGTGAGCTTCGCGCGCTCGAGCGCAGCCCGCGTCGCCGCGACCGGGCCCATGCCCATGATGCGCGGCGGCACGCCGACGACGGCGCTCGCCACGATGCGGGCGAGCGGCTTCGCGCCCAGCTCTCGTACGCCCGCGTCCGACGCGATGAGCAACGCGGCGGCGCCGTCGTTCAGCCCCGACGAGTTGCCGGCTGTGACGGTCCCGCCCTCGGTCCGAAACGCGGTGCGCAGCGTCGTCAGCGTCTCGGGGCTCGTGTCGGGACGCACGAACTCGTCCTGATCGAATCGTTTTGGGCTGCCTTTCTTCTGCGGGATGTCGACGGGCGTGATTTCATCGGCCAGTCGCCCGTTCGCGCGCGCGGCGGCGGCCTTCTGCTGGGAGCGCACCGCAAATGCGTCCTGGTCGGCACGCGTCACGTGATATTCCGCGGCCACGTTCTCCGCCGTCTGGCCCATCGAGTCGGTGCCGTGGGCGGCGTGCATGCGTGGATTCACGAATCGCCAGCCCAGGCTCGTGTCGAACAGCACCATGTCGCGGGCGAACGCCTTGCTGCCTTTCGACAGCACGTACGGCGCGCGCGTCATGCTCTCGACACCGCCGGCGATGTAGAAGTCACCTTCGCCGAGCTGCACGGCGCGCGCGGCATTGACAACGGCGCTCATTCCGGACGCGCAGAGCCGGTTCACCGTTTCGCCGGGCACGCTCACCGGCAACCCGGCAAGGAGCGCCGCCATGCGCGCGACGTTCCGATTGTCCTCGCCGGCCTGGTTCGCGCAGCCGAAGATCACGTCGGTCACTCGCGCCGGATCGAGTTTCGGGTTGCGGCGCAGCAGCTCGGCGATCACGTGCGCCGCGAGATCGTCGGCGCGGACGTCGCTCAGGCCGCCGCCGATGTTTCCGATCGCCGTCCGGATACCGTCGACGATGTAGGCGTTGATCATGGAATCAGAGAATGCTATTCGAGAAAGCCGTGCCCGTCGCGAACCTTGCGGCGCAGCAACGGGCTCGGACGATACCGATCCTCGCCGTACTCGGCCTGCAACCGCTCGAGCCAGCCGAGGACGCGAGCGAGCCCGAGCTCGTTGGCCCAGGCGAGCAGGCCCTTGGGATAATTTACCCCGCGCGTCATGGCGAGATCGATGTCCGCCGGCGACGCCACGCGCATCAACGCCGCGTCGGCGGCTTCGTTGATGAGCATCGCGAGAATTCGTTCGAACACGAGGAGGCCGACGCTCGGATCCTTCGTCGGCGCCGGATTGGTTGCGCCCTCGCGATAGTCGTAGTAGCCCCGCCCCGTCTTGCGGCCGAAGAATCCCGATTCGACAAGTCGCCGCTGGGTGAGCGACGGCCGATATCGCGGCTCGAAGAAGAAGCCCTCGAACACCGATCGGGTGACGGCGTAATTCACGTCGTTGCCGATGAAGTCCATCAGCTCGAACGGGCCCATGCGAAAGCCGCCGAGGTCCTTCATCGCCCAGTCGATCGTTGGCGCGTCGGCCACGCCCTCCTCGAGCAACCGCAACGCTTCGCCATAGAACGGTCGCGCGACGCGATTGACGATGAAGCCCGGCGTATCCGTCGCGATGACCGGCGTCTTGCCCCAGGCTGTGGCGATCTCGTACACCCGCGGAGCGAGCGTGGGATCGCCGCCGAGCCAGGGAACGACTTCGACGAGCGGCATGACGGGCGCGGGATTGAAAAAGTGCATGCCGATGACTCGCTCCGGCGACGTGCACGCGCCCGCGATCGACGCGATCGACAGGGATGACGTGTTCGTCGCCACCACGGCGTCCTTCGACAGCACCGATTCGAGCTGGCGGAAGAGAGTCTGCTTGGCCGCGAGATCCTCGACGATCGCTTCGATGACGACACCGCACTTGGCGTACATCGCGAGATCGTCCCCAAGCGGCGCTTCGACGAATTGTATTCGGCCGAGCAGCGCGTTGGCATCGTCCTGCGTGCGTCGGCCCTTCTCAACGTCGCGCAGCACCGCCCTTGAAATGCGGTCGTGCGCTTTCTTCGTGGCTCCGGCAAGCGCATCGGCGAGCACCACCGGGTGACCTGCGGCCGCCGCGACCTGCGCGATGCCCGAGCCCATCGCCCCGGCGCCGACGACGCCGATCACGGTTTTCTGATCGATCGGCGTCATCACTGTCCCGTGAATGCGGGCTTTCGCTTCTCGAGAAACGCGCGCACTCCCTCGGCATAGTCGTGCGTGTGCCCAGCCTCGCGCTGCAACTCCTCCTCGACTGCGAGCTGTGCGTCCAGATCCACTCCGAGCGAGCGATTGAATGCCCGCTTGATCAGCCCCAGCGCTCGCGTCGGCTGCTGCGCGAGCTGGCGCGCCGTGCCGACCGCGGTCTCGAGCAACAGCTCGGGTTCGGTCACCATGTACACGAGACCCCATTCGCGCGCCTTTTCGGCGGACATCTTCTCCGCGAGCATCGTCATGATCGTCGCGCGCTGCAGCCCGACGATGCGCGGCAGAATGAACGTACCGCCGGTATCCGGAATTACTCCAATGCGTGCGAACGACTGGATGAAGGTGGCCTCCGACGATGCGAACACGATGTCGCAGACAAAGGCCAGATTTGCGCCGGCGCCTGCCGCGACCCCGTTCACCGCGCATACGACGGGCTTTTCCAGCGTGCGGATCGCGCGCACGATCGGATTGTACGTGTCGTGCACGATGTCGCCCAGGTCCGGTGCGGGGCCCGATGACGGCACCGCCTCGGCGAGATCCTGGCCGGCACAGAATCCGCGTCCAGCGCCCGTGAGCACAACGGCACGCAACGTGTCGTCGGCAGCCACGCGTGCGATCGCGTCGCACAACGCACGCGCCATTGGGCGTGTGAAGCTGTTCAGCACGTCCGGACGGTTCAACGTGATCGTCGCCACACCGGCGGCGCTCTCCAACAGGATCTCGCTCATGCACTCCCCTGAACGTTCAGCACGATCGCTGAAGATACTTCGCGAGACCCGTCCCTGAAGAGGCCGACGGCTGGTCAGGCGACACGCGGGCGAACAGATTACAGCCTGTGACCACCGTTCCCGTTCCTCGCGGATCGAAGGGCCGCTCGAGCAAGGCGCGCAAAGCCGACGCGCCCGATTCGCGCTTCGACTGGCGGCGCATCGCGTATCACGCGCTCGTGTCGCGCGCCCTCGACGACGTCGAAGAGGCGACGAATCGGAACAAGGCAACGGAGCCACGCGAGAACCTGATCCTCTACCAGTTCTCCGCGCGCGGGCACGACGTTGCGCAGGCGATCCTCGGCTCGCTGATCGATCACCCGCACGACGCAGCCAGCGCCTACTATCGCTCGCGACCATTGCTCATTGCACTCGGGCTGCCGCTCGACGACGCGCTGGCGAGTCCGCTCGGGCGCAGTGGCGGGTTCAGCGACGGACGCGACATCGGTGTCGTCTGCAATTTGCCGAACCGCAACGGGCCGATCGTATTGCCAATGTCCGGCGACGTCGGCTCGCAGTACACGCCATGCGCAGGCTGGGCACAAGCCATCCAGTATCACGCGCGCACGCTGCACGACGAATCGTGGAAGGGCTCGATCGGCGTCGTGCTCGGCGGCGAAGCATCGGTGGCGACGAATGGCTTCTGGTCGGCGCTCACGATGGCGACGACGTTGTCGTTGCCGATGCTGTTCTACGTCGAGGACAATGGATTGGGCATTTCCGTACGCGGCGAGCTGCAGACGCCCGGCGGAGACATCGCGCGCAATCTCGCGTCGTTCGAGAATCTCTTCGTGCGCGACGGGAATGGGTGCGACCCGGCGGAATCCGCGCGCTTGCTCGCCGAGTGCGTTGACCATGTGCGCGGCGGCAATGGCCCCGCGCTCGTGCGGTTGACCGTCCCCCGCCTCTGCAGCCATTCCGGTCCCGACAATCAGCGCGGCTACCGCACCGATGCGGAAATCGCGGCCGACGTGGAGCGCGATCCGCTGCCGCGACTGCGTGACCACCTGGTTCCTTCGCTGATCTCTGCACAGGAGTGGTCCGAGCTCGAGGCCACCGTCGCGCGCGACGTGCAGGCAGCGCTCGATGCAGCACGAGCGCGGCCGAATCCGGATCCGTCGACCGTGCATCGCTGGGTGTACGCGGACGACACGACGGGCAGCCCCGAAGCACAAGGTGGATTGTCGCGCGCGGAGCGAGCGGCGCTCGATGGATCGACCGAGGCGCAAGCCGATGGCGAGGTGGTGCGGTTCCCCGAAGCGGTGCGCCGCACGCTGCGACGCGAGCTCGAGTTGAATCCGAAGGTGCTGGTGTTCGGCGAGGACGTGGGCCGCAAAGGCGGCGTGCATCTGGTCACAGAGGGTTTGCAGAAGCAATTCGGCGCGGCGCGGGTGTTCGACACGAGCCTCTCGGAAGAAGGCATCGTCGGGCGCGCGGTTGGCATGGCGATTTCCGGGCTCATGCCCGTCGCGGAAATCCAGTTCCGCAAGTACGCCGATCCGGCGACGGAGCAGCTCAACAACTGCGGAACACTGCGCTGGCGCACCGCCAACCGGTTCGCGGCGCCGATCGTGGTGCGCATGCCCGGCGGCTTCGGCAAGGACGTTGGCGACCCGTGGCACAGCCTGAGCGACGAGGTTCGATTCGCGCACGCGTACGGCTGGCAGGTGGCGATACCGTCGAATGCCTCGGACGCTGTGGGTCTGCTGCGCAGCGCGATGCGCAGCCCGAACCCGACGATCTTCTTCGAGCACCGATCGCTGTTGATGACCAGCGACGGCAGCGCGCGCTATCCGGGCGACGACTACGTGATTCCGTTCGGCTCAGCCTCGGTGCTGCGCGCGGGCAGGGATCTGACGCTGGTGTCGTGGGGCGCGCTCGTGCACCGCTGCTTGCAGGCGGCCGAACGATTCGGCGACCGCGTCGACCTGATCGACCTGCGCACCATCGCGCCGTGGGATCGCGAGACGGTGCTCGCCTCGGTTGCTCGCACGGGCCGATGCGTGATCGTGCATGAGGATAGTCTCACCGCGGGTTTCGGGGCCGAAATCGCCGCAACGCTGGCGCAGGAGGCCTTCTGGCAGCTCGATGCCCCGATTGCGCGGCTCGCGGTGGACGACGTGCCGATGCCGTATCACACCGTGTTGCTCGACGCGGTGTTGCCGAGCGTGGATCGGATCGCCGCGCAGATTGAGGAAACGCTGAGTGCCTGAGCGCTTCAACGCCTGAACGCGGGAGCGCTTGAGCGTTCCACCGTTCCACCGTTCCACCGTTCCACCGTTCCACCGTTCCACCGTTCCACCGTTCCACCGTTCCACCGTTCCACCGTTCCACCGTTCCACCGTTCTCAGATTGCCTTGAATTCCTCGAACGGCTGGCGGCAGCTCCGGCAGTACCAGATCGCCTTGCACGCGGTCGACCCGAACGCGCTCCGCTGCTCGGTGTCCTTCGACTTGCAGAACGGACAGCGGAGCGATGCACCGGCGCGCCGGAGCGGGACCAGCTCGACGCCGGCCGCCGCTCCGGGTGGCGCGATACCGTAGGCCTCGAGCTTGGCGCGCGCCTCCGGGCCAATCCAGTCCGTAGTCCATGCCGGCGTATACGTCGTGCGGATCTCGATCGGTCCCAGCCCGTGGCGGGTGAGCGCGTCGCGGATGTCGGCCTCGATCTCGTGCATCGCCGGGCACCCGGAGTAGGTCGGCGTCACGGTGACGACGAGCGTGTCGTTCTCCAGCGACGCGTCGCGCACGATGCCCAGCTCGACGACGCTGAGCGCCGGCACCTCGGGATCCTTCACTTCATCGAGAATCTCGAAGATCTCGTCGCGCGTCGGGTGCGCGCGCTTCACCACGTCGCCCCCGGATGCGAGCGCGCCAGAATCTGCATCACGGCGAGCATGTGGCCGAGGTGTTCGGTGTGGCGCCCTTCCCGGCCGCCGCGCTGCATGTAGCCATCGGCAGGAATCGCGAGCGTTGCGCGATGCAGGACTTCGTCGATCCGCGCACGCCACGCCGCCGCGAGCGTCGAGGGATCGACGCCGAAACCCGCGGCGGCCGCGGCGCGATCGATGTCGTCGGCGAGGAACAGCTCGCCGGTATACCGCCAGAGATCGTCGACGGCGCGCTGCACGCGCTCGTGGCTCTCTTCCGTGCCATCGCCGAGCGTGACGACCCATTCGGCGCTGTGTCGCACGTGATAGCGCGATTCCTTGGCTGCCTTTGCCGCGATGCCCGCCAGCTCGGCGTTCGTGCTCTGCTGGAGCGCTTCCATCTGCAGCAATGAGAACACGCTGAAGAACAGCTGGCGGACGATCGTCACGCCGAAATCACCCTTTGGCAGCTCGACGAGCAGTGCGTTGCGAAAATCGCCGGCGTCGCGGAGAAAGGCGAGCGCATCGGCGTCGCGGCCGGCGCCTTCGGCCGTCCCGGCCACCCCGAACAGCAAGGTCGCTTCGCCGATCAGATCGAGCGCGATGTTGGCGAGGGCAATGTCCTCCTCGAGGATGGGCCCGTGTCCACACCACTCGGAGAGACGGTGGCCGAGCACCAGCCGGTCGTCGGCCAGCCGAAGCAGGTACGGAACCAGCGGCCCGTCCGACATCAGCGTACCCACATTAGAAAACGCGAACGCCGCGCGGCGCCTTGTAGAACTGCGGATGACGGTACGGCTTGTCGTTGCCCGGATCAAAGAATGGGCCGGCATCGTCGGGCGCCGATGCGGTGATCGCGTCGCTCGGCACCACCCAGATGCTGACCGTCTCGCCCCGGCGCGCGTAGACGTCGCGCGCGTTCTGGAGCGCCTGTTCGGCGGTCGCGGCGTGGACACTTCCGGCATGCTCGTGCGCGCCGCCCTTTGGAGGCTGCAGGAACACCTCCCAGAGCGGCAACTGCGTGTCGCCCGTCATGCCGCGTCCGCGGGACGCTGCTGCCTGGCCGCATGCGCTGCCGCCGCCACGCGCACCCACTCACCGTCGGCATGCGCCTGACGCCGCGCGGCGAGCCGCTCGCGATTGCACGGCCCATCGCCCTTCACCACGCGCCAGAACTCGTCCCAGTCGATCGGCCCGAAACGCCAGTTGCCGGACGCTTCATCGTACTCGAGCGCCGGATCGGGCAACGTGAGATCGATCGCCTTGGCCTGTCCAACGGTGAGATTCACGAAACGCTGCCGCAGCTCGTCGTTGCTCTTCTTCTTCACGCCCCAGCGCAGCAGCTCGTCACTGTTCGGCGAATCAGTGTCGTGCGGGCCGAACATCATCAGCGACGGCCACCACCAGCGGTTCACGGCATCCTGCGCCATCGCGCGCTGCTCGGGCGTGCCGGCGGCGAGCGTCGCCATGATCTCGTAGCCCTGGCGCTTATGAAAATTCTCTTCCTTGCAGATGCGCACCATGGCGCGCGCATACGGCCCGTAGCTCGCGTGCGCGAGCATGGTCTGGTTGACGATCGCCGCGCCGTCGACGAACCAGCCGATGCAGCCGATGTCGGCCCAGGTGAGCGTCGGATAGTTGAAGATGCTCGAGTACTTCGCCGTGCCGGCGAGCAGCTGATCGATCAGCTCCTGGCGATCGACGCCGAGAGTTTCGGTGCCGCAGTAGATGTAGAGGCCGTGACCCGCTTCGTCCTGCACCTTGGCGAGGAGCGCCATCTTGCGACGAAGGTTCGGCGCGCGCGTGATCCAGTTGCCTTCCGGCAGCATGCCGACGACTTCCGAGTGGGCGTGCTGCGACATCATCCGGATGAGCTGCCTGCGATAGCGCGCCGGCATCCAGTCCTTCGGCTCGATCGTTTCGCCGCGCGCGATGCGCGCCTCGAATTCGGCGTTCTGGGCCGGATCCTCGGAGGCTGCGGTCGGTTGGACGGAATGTTCGGCCATTTCGTTGGCTCCAGGTCGCGGCCACCGGACACGGCGGCGTGATGAGCGAAATGTACTCCGGTCGGCAGGCGCCGGGGATAGATCGCCCCACGAGTGTCTTGCGTTGGACACTCTGCCCAACGCGTATTACACCTCGATGGCACCGCGCGTGCCGCGCACACTTCCCTTTTCCAGACAGGTCGCAATGCGCCCTCGGCTGTTCGCCGCGCTCGTTGCCGGAGTCCTTTCGCTCGCGACCACCGCGGGCGCACAGATCGTCGTGCCCGCCGATCCCAATGCGGACGGGTTAATTCCCGGCGGATATCTGCGCATCGCCGGCGGGATGCTCTCGCCGATCAATCCGTCGGGAACGCTGCGCGACTGGAACGGCGGACCGATGGCGAATCTCATGTGGGAGAGTTGGCAGCCGTCGACGCGTGGTGTTGGACGCGTGGGGTTTGGAATCGGCCTCAGTTACACCAGGCTGCCGCTTAACGAGTCGGCATTCGCGTCCAGCTTCATCCCGATGACGGGCACAGTGACCAGCGCGACGGGCAAGGATGCATCGATCTTCCAGGTCGAGACGAGCATTCGGATGCGCATTCCATCCCCGTTCATCATGCCGAGCATCGAGCTTGGATTTGGGTTTCTGAGCTTCCATCCGGGCCAGATCGAGTATACGACGTCGGACGGTTCCACCGGTTCAGCACGATCGCAAACGCGTAGTGGGGCCGAGTTCTCGATCGGCGGTGGATTGGACAAACAGATTGCCGGACGCGCCGCGATCTTCGGGGAGGCGATCTACGAATACGGCCTGACCGGACTCTGGCAGGGCATCGCCGAACCGGGCGGCACCTGCGCGTCGGGCAAGTGCGACGTGCTGAAAAACATGTCGCTCGGCATCGTGCGCGGCGGGTTGCGCGTGCGAGTCAATTGAGCGGCGGAACACCGCGCATGCCTACACACGCTCCGCTCGCCGCGGACGGGACCGTCTCCGCCGTCACGAACAATGGCATCGGCGACGTGTGCTTCGGTCATCCCAAGAGCAACTCGCTGCCGGCCACGGTGCTTCGCGCATTGGCCGATGCGATCACGACACTCGGTCGCAGCGACGATGTACGTGTGATTCTGCTGCGCAGCTATGGCAGCGGTGCGTTCTGCGCCGGTGCCTCGTTCGACGAGCTGAAAGCAATTCGCGACGCCGAGTCCGGCCGTGAGTTCTTCATGGGCTTCGCCCGCGTGATTCTCGCGATGACGCGCTGCCCGAAGCCGATCGTGACGCGCGTGCAGGGCAAGGTGGTCGGCGGTGGCGTGGGAATCGTCGCCGCGTCCGATTATGTATTCGCCATCGATCGCGCCGCGCTACGACTGAGCGAGCTGGCGGTTGGGATCGGCCCGTTCGTCGTTGGACCGGCGGTCGAGCGACGCGTCGGCGCAGGTCCGTTCAGCGCGATGGCGATCGACGCGGACTGGCGCGACGCGAGCTGGGGCGAGCGCCACGGTCTTTATGCGCGGGTGGTGCCCGACGTCGGCGCGCTCGACAACGCCGTCGACGCCTTCGCGGCCGAGCTGGCGTCGCGCAATCCCGAAGCAGCTGCGGCAATCAAAGCGACTGCGTGGCGGGGCACCGAAGACTGGCCCGAGCTGCTCGCCGAGCGCGCGGCGGTGAGCGGGCGGTTGGTGTTGTCGGAGTTTACGAGAGCTGCCCTGGCTGCACGCTCGTAGTCGGCGGTCCGTCGTCGGGCGAAATCCTCGGGCGGGGTGAGTCCGGTGCGCCGAATACGGTTGGACTGAATTTGGGAACGCGAATGCGCGCGCATTTGGGCGAATGCAGCGGGCATTCGTTTGTACTGGCGCACAGAGTCCGTCGCGCCATACCGTAGAAGCATTTGGGTTTTCGTCCGTTCGATCGGTCGCGTTCGTGTCATCCGTGTTTCACACCTGTTGGGGCCGAGTCGGCATCGTTGCCTGGGAGAGCGTCGCGAAGCCGCGGAGAACGGCGGAGAACGGCGGAGAACGGCGGAGAACGGGGCAATC
>Ga0207660_10002067_pt1 | contig 13332 bp, 11 predicted proteins | sample KBSC73BmetaG_FD_184335 | JGI IMG/M metagenome (GOLD analysis project Ga0207660, IMG submission 184335) | Corn rhizosphere microbial communities from Kellogg Biological Station, Michigan, USA - KBS C7-3B metaG (SPAdes) (version 2) | ecosystem: Host-associated > Plants > Roots > Rhizosphere ... | reverse complement strand
GCCGCTTTGGGCGCGGTCGCCGACAATCCCCAGCCGTCGAAGATGGAATATACGTCGGCGCGCCTCAGGCTCAGCCAGACCAGCATCGACCGCCGTTCCGCGGTCAACCGGATCCTGCGCTTCCTGGAGCAGCGCGGCCAGCCCGGCGACGCCGAGGCGGTGGCCAGGGTCCGCGCCGCCAACACCGAGCTCAACGCCCATTCCGTCGCCCACCTCGCCAAATGGCCGACCGAGGCCGTCGCCCACGACTGGATCGGCTACCGCGAAGCCAGCCGCTCCATGCGCGAGCACATGCTGAAGACGGCGGAGGATGAAGCGGGGATTCTCAGAGCTGTGCTGAAGTAGAGCGTTCCTCCCTGTTGCGCAGCAATGGGGAGGGGAACCATCCGAAGGATGGTGGAGGGGCCTAACGCCGCCTCCCCCGCTTCGCTTCCATATCCGCCATCCGCCACCCGCCGAACAGCGCCCGGCTCGCATCATGCGGCGCCTTCGCCGGGTCCGCGTGCGACCAGCCGGTCACCTGCGCCAGATCGGGCAGTCCTAGCTCCCGCCGAACCGCCTCCCCCGCCGGCCCCAGGGCCGGCTCGCCCCGCTCCCACCGCTCCACCTCGGCGACCTCGAACCGCTCGCGGTCGCGCTGCAGCCGCGCCTCGTACATCGCCGAAAGCCGGACAGAATAGGCCTCCTCGCTCTCGCCCGGCCGCTTGCGGATATGCGGCGGCTCGGCGATCAGCCGCGCCTCCTTCTGGTGCAGGTACATCAGCTGGAGCGCCTGGTTGACGCTCATCGGCGGCACCGCCGGCGGATCGTTGTTCCGCCAGTCGTCATGCTCGTGGCTCGCGGCGGTGAAGCTTTGGAGCAGCGCCGTCTCGATCTCCAGATAGCCGTGCTCCAGCGCCATCCGCATCTCGCGAGCGAAGCCCGGGTCCTTGCGCTTGCGCCGGTGGAAAGCCGCCTCGTCCGCCCCCACCGCGGCCGCCGACAGCGCGATGTTGCACGTCACCGAAAGCGCCGAAAGAAACGCCTGCTCCGCCTCGCGCGTCAGCTTGCCCGGCTGCGCGCGGCGCACCTGCAAGGCGCCGCTCTTGAGCCGGACAACGACCGCCTCCCCGCCGGCGGTGCGAAACGCGCTATTCCTCCCTGCGCCGAAGGCGTGGGGAGGGGAACCAGCGGAGCTGGTGGAGGGGCCAGCCCGCTTCTTCCGCGCCAGCGCCGCCTGCCCCGCCACCACCTCCGCCGCCCACCGAAGCGCGAACGCAGGGTGCGTCCGCCGCCGATGCTGCATCGTGCCGTACTTGAGCCCCAGCTCCCGGCAAGCCAGCCGCACGTTGGCCGTGCGGCGGAGGGCTTTGAGGAAGGCGCGGTTTTGTAGCGCTTGGGCTCGCGTCAACGGCTTTGCCATCTTGGCTCCTTATTCGACCGAGCCCAAGAGCCGCCGAGCATAACGTAAGCAGCGCGCAGCACGCGTCGTTATGTCGAAGAGCGGCGTAGCGCCCGGACGGCGGGCGGAGCGGACTTAAAGGCTCCGCCGATCCGTCAGGATCGGTGGAATGTCCGCGGAGGGCGATCGACCTAAAGTCGAGCGAGCCCGTCCGACGTGGTCACGCGATTCACTCGCGTGACCCACTCCTTCGTGGAGCAAACGAAATCCTATTTTGCAAGCGGTTGGTCTGCGGATGCTGCGCCTTTCAAGCAGACTCCGCGTCCCGATTGCCTAGATCGCTAAGGCGAATTCCTTCGTATCTCCAGTAATCCATACCGCTCACCTTCGGCCAATCGTAACCCATCTCGTGGATGACGGTGAGTGCGGCGGCGGAAGGGCTGAGTTCCTGACCCCTGAATAAAACCTTCCGAGGCTTGATAACCGTGCAAGTGATGTTGGGGTCTTTTACGAAGACAAGTGTCGCGCCCATTGGAACGCTCATGCTTGTAAATGTTCGGACCTCGCGTCGTTCCTGCAAGGTCTCGATCTCGCGACGCTCGCCGGCATCGATCGCTTGTTCAGCGTCACTGACGGTGACCGGAGTTTCTGCAACGAGTTCGATTATCGCCTTCGCAAGGTCAGGATCGATCGTGAAGAACTCGCGGCTCTTGCGGGCACGCTTCTCGCCGAAAACAAAGTGCAAGGTTCGTTCAAGCTTCGCGCAGTCTGGAACGCGCGCAGCGTAGTAGCACTCAAATGGAACCGGGATGGAGGTGTTATCGAGCTGCTTCACTCGGTCGCCAACGTCGTTTTGCCGGGTCAGACCGATCTTCACATAACCGGGCATCGCGGCGTTCGTAAGAATGTAGACGAAGCCCGCGGACATACCTCACTCGGGAGCTTGCGGTCGTTGCAGTATGCTCGGACAGGAGCATACAAGGAGTTCGGTGGTTCGACCTCGATAAGCAGTCTTTCCAGCCATTTCGCTGCCACGCTCCTCAGACGTTAGCGTGAATTGGTCGGGGTATAAGCCACGCACAGTTTCGTGGTCTGCGTTCGTGAGCAAGAACGCCGCTCCCCTGCCGGCCGCCCTAGACAGACACGCCGCAAGGCGAACCTGATCATCCCATCCAAAAATCTTCTCGTTGTATTCTATAAACCCGTTTTCATTATGTTTGACCGTGTAAGGAGGGTCTACGAACAGGAAATCACCCTCGCCGCATCTGTCGATAACGGCTTCAAAATCACCGATTAAAATCTCTGCGGTTTTAAGTTTTTGAGACCAACGTCTGAACTCATCTCGACTTCTGAGTTCGAACACCTTTGTCCCAATCGGAACGTTGAATCTACCTGCAAGATTTACCCTAAACAGTCCGTTGAAGCACGCTCTGTTGAGGTAAATGAAAGCTGCGGCATCCACGAGCGAACTGGAGCCAAGTTCGGCGCGGATTGTATAGAAATACGTCTTTGAGTGCCTGTCGAAATGGGTTTGAGTCAGGTCAAAAAGCGCGTCGGGTGCTTGTTTCATCCATCGATACGCGTTGATGAGATAGGAGTTTAGATCCGACAGCACCGCGGTGCTGGCCTGTTGTGAAAAGAACACGGCCCCGCCACCAAGGAACGGCTCCACGTAGCGGGTCGACACAGGAACCGAAATCGACCGCGTTGAAACAAGCCACCGCTTGCCTCCGGCCCACCTAAGAAATGGACGCATCGGGGCCTGTTTCATAGTAAGCTTTAGGTAGGTAGCTTTCGAGATGATCAACGACGATCGATAAAGTCTCGATGTCCGACTGTTTGTAGGCGCGCCCGCTTGGATGAGCCGCTATGCGACGAATGCGGTTGATCGCATCAAACCAGCCAGAATAGAAATGCTTGCCGCCTTGCTCGTCCGGCAACCTAATGCTTAGGGCATCTTTAACATCGTCTCGTATTTCTTTCACCTTGGCGAGGTTGATGAACTGAATCCAATCGAGGTATTCTTCGACCGGCAACTTTTCGTCAGCTTCGTCGTCGATCCGCCTAGATTGACAGCTCTTTTGGACTTCCTTTGAGACGACCTGTTCAAACCAGTTTTCTCCCACTCGTTCGCGCAAGCGGTCCTTGATAAAATCTGGCACGACGGATTGGACCCATTTGACTTGTCGATCCGCTTGTTCGGCGAGTTCTTGTGAGGTCATCCGCTTGTATTCCTCAAAACCTTCTGGTTTGAGGTCAGGAAGATCGTCCGAAATCAACGAAAATAGATTGTAGAAGTACTCGTGGTATCCGGTGCTTCCGAGAACGACTGTAAACCGCTTTTTGAATTCGTCATCGGAGGCTACTTTGATGTACTCCAAGATGGGATCCATCAGAGGCTGAACCTTCTCATAGAGCTCTTCGATTTCCAACGAAGCAGGCTCCAAGTGATCCCGAAATGCCACATATTTGATTAGCTCGTCTAAGAGCCTGATCTGGCTACCAACACCCAAGTTAGTGCATAGCGATCCAAAGCGGCCTGCCTCCCAGCGTTCCGGGTTCGCCTCTCGAACACGTTCCAAGTGAGTATCAAGCAGAGACACGAGGCGCAGCATGCTCGCCTGTGAGGTGTTAGCCCAGCAAGGGCCCGCAACGAATATCTCATCCTTACCACTGACCGTGCCGAGCAGGTTGGAAAGTGTTATCCGTTCCTGAAGGCTTCGAAGGTTTAAGGGTTGACTGGTCCCTGCCGTTATTCCCGGAGAAACTACCTTGCCCTCAAGTGCGCCGCCTCCGCTCGTATTCAGCAGATCGATTGTGCGAGAAGCGATGGCAGCCAACCGCTCGTTCATGTCCTGGGAGTCCCATTTCACCTCCCCATCTAAAGCGGACAGCAGGGTTGCAGGGACCGTCGCCTGTTTCGCGTTGATCTCTACGAAAATATTCGCTTCCTGCACGGCAGTCACCTTGTCGAATGCCACAAAAAATAGCGGCGCCTTGTACTCGGATTCTGTGAATGCAGTCCCGTAAAGCCTGTGCTGGCCATCGATTACCCAGCAGCTTTTGTACCGATCGGGGAGCAACAGATTGCCGAACTGAACTCCTGACAGATCGTCGCGCGCAATTTGCTCGAAACCAGGAGGTCGATGAAAGTTGAGGAGTATCGTGTTCGGGAAGAAGCCGCGTCCGGCCAGGAACGCTCCAATTTGCTTGAGCCGAGTTGGCTTCACGATCCTCTGATAAGAGGGAGCGCCAGAAGGGTCTCTCAAATCTCGATGATTGACAAACGCGATCCTAAGTACGTCCTTAGCCAAGGCCGAGAATAGGTAAGCCGTAGTTCCGCCGAGCTTCGTTTTGATCGCTGGAACCTTGCGCCCCGATAATGCAGGAACCTTCTGTCCGGAGAGATACTCGGCATGAAATTGGTAACGAGCGGCCGGACCAATTTTCTTTGAGAACTCTTCAAAGTACAACAACTCCAGTTCTCTGATGACTTTAATGTTGTGCTCTTCAGCTCGCTTCAGATCTTCGGAAGACCAACGGACGTTATGGGTGACGAAGAACCAGATTATTTTCGGCTTGAAATTCGACCCGTAGTGGGACCTAAGCGCATCGGAAATAGGCTTCTGAAGACCAGCGAACTCATTTAGGTCTTTCAAAAGAGAGCGTTTGGTAGGCGTTTGGCATGCTTTGCACTCCGCGACGATGATGGTCTCTGCATCTTTGGCAAATACATCAATCTGCTTTTCTGTGCCTCCGGCCGCTCCTCCGACAGTAATCTTAAAATTTCGGCCGGAGTTTAGTTCATCGTATCCGAATCGATAAAGAACGTTCCAAAACCGATTTTCCAGCACTTCGTCGAACCGCTTGGGGCGCCTCATCCGAAAAGTGGTCTTATTTTCTCGCTGAAGAACCCAACCTTCTGCCTCGCGAGTTTCGCGGAGCGGCTTTTCAAAAGCCTCCTCGTCGTAGCCTTTGCTTCGACGGCCGTACTCGGCACGCCTTGCACTGACGTCCACGCACAATTCGCCTAGCATTCGCTCCCCCAACGCGCGCATCCGCATCGATACGCGGACCCAACCCGAGCAATCGAAGCGTAGCAAGCCCGTCACGAGAGTAAATCCCGTCAGGTGGGACCTTCGCAATTCGTGAAGCTTCGTGTAAGGGCGCCGCCTTCCAGCACAATGGAGCGCCGTCGCTCATCCCCGGGATGAGTGGAGCGCTTCATGGAGCCTTGCGGCAGGCGCGCCTGTGGCTCGCCGTTCGAATCACTAATCTTGAACCCGTTCATGAGCGCGCTCCGGCGCTCATGAACCAGTCCGGCCCCCAGCGGCCCGGCCGCCACTCGCCTACTTCCGCGGATCGTCCTTCGGGTTGACGTAGGTGATCGCGAACGGGCCCATGCCGCTGACCTGGATGGTGGACGCCTCGGCGGCGAACACCCAGTGGTGCATCTTGGCCTTCATCGTCACCGTGCCGCCGGCGGTCAGGATCTTCGCCCTGGCATGATCGAGCTTGTCGCTCATGCCGTAGCCGAGCTTGCCCGAAAGTACCTTCACCGTCTCGTCGGTCGGGTGCCAGTGCGCCGGGACCGCGTAATTGGCTGGCATCTTGAGCTCGATCGCGAACATGCCCTTCTTGCCCGGATCGCCCGAGACCACCGCCATTTGCGCGCCGCTCGGGACGCCCGGCGGCGCCGGTCCCCACTTGAGCGCGGCGGGTGCGGTCTTCGCCTGCGCCGCGGAGCCCGAGAGCAGCAGCGGAAGCGCCAGCAACATCAGAGATTTCATGGGTACCTTCTCCCCTGTACCCACCTTCCCGGCGCGGCTTTTACCAGAAGTTGCGACCACAGCCCACTTCGTCTATGCGCCCCACCTCGTCATCCCGGCCTTGAGCCGGGACCCGCCTTTATCTTTCAACTGGAAGGCAGGCAGGCCCCCGATCAAGTCGGGGGTGACGTGACTGAGCCGCGGGAGAGCGCCTTGGCGTTCGCTTGGACCGCTAAACTTCAACCCGGGCGAAAGTACCACTTTCGCCCGAATTCGAGAGTGACATGGCAAAGAAAATCACCGGCTACATCAAGCTGCAGGTGCCCGCGGGCACTGCGAACCCGGCGCCGCCGATCGGGCCGGCGCTCGGCCAGCGGGGCGTCAACATCATGGAGTTCTGCAAGGCGTTCAACGCCGCGACGCAGGAGCTCGAGCGCGGCGCGCCGATCCCGACCGTGATCACGGTCTATGCGGACCGCAGCTTCTCGTTCACCACCAAGACTCCGCCGGCTTCCTTCCTGCTGAAGAAAGCGGCGCGGATCCAGAAAGGCTCGTCGGAGACCGGCAAGGTGGTGGCCGGCACCATCCGCCGCTCGCAGCTGCGCGACATCGCCGAGCAGAAGATGAAGGATTTGAACGCCAACGACATCGAGGCTGCGTCGAAGATCATCGAAGGCTCGGCCCGGGCGATGGGCCTCACCGTGGTGGAGGGCTAAGAGATGGCGAAGCTTTCCAAGCGGCAGAAGAATCTCGCCGAAGTCGACCGCGACCGCTTCTACGGCGTCGATGAGGCGATTTCGCTGGTCAAGGGCAACGCGACCGCCAAGTTCGACGAGACGGTCGAGGTGGCGCTGAACCTCGGCGTCGACCCCCGCCACGCCGACCAGATGGTCCGCGGCGTCGTCTCGCTCCCCAAAGGCACCGGCAAGACCGTCCGCGTCGCGGTGTTCGCCAAGGGCGGGAAGGCCGACGAGGCCAAGGCGGCCGGCGCGGACGTGGTCGGCGCGGAGGACCTGATGGAGAAGGTCCAGGGCGGCCAGATCGACTTCGACCGCGTGATCGCGACCCCCGACATGATGGGCGTCGTCGGGCGGCTCGGAAAGGTGCTCGGGCCCAAGGGTCTCATGCCCAATCCGAAGCTCGGGACGGTGACGATGGACGTCGCCAAGGCCGTCGCCGACGCCAAGGGCGGCCAGGTCGAGTTCCGCGTCGAGAAGGCGGGAATCGTCCACGCCGGCATCGGCAAGGCGAGCTTTTCCGAGGCCGACCTCGCCGCGAACTTCCGCGCGTTCATGGACGCGATCGTCAGGAACAAGCCGTCGGGCGCCAAGGGCAAGTTCATCAAGAAGGTCTCGGTGACCTCCACGATGGGCCCCGGCATCAAGGTCGACCTGGAGCAGATCGCCGGCGCCTGATTGAAGATGATCTAGGTCATTGCGCTGAATCAATGACGGCCGGAGGGCGCAGAAAATGGCGCTTTCCGGCCGTTTTTCAGCCCGAGTCAACGTTTTGCCGCAGCGCAGCAACACGTCGCCTGTGTCGCTCAGGCAACAGTTTTCCACAGGCACGAGGCCGATCTTCGATTTAATGAAACCATCCGCCGAGCGCGCAGGTTCGGGTCGCACTTCAACAGCGAAGGGGTTTACCCAGATGCGCAAATATCTGCTCGCGGGCGCGGCTGCGCTCGTCATCGCGGTCCCGGCCGCGGCGACCACCGACAATTCCGGCTATGTCGGGATCGAAGGCGGGATCCTGATCCCGAGGTCTCAGTCGGTCAGCGGCAACGTCGTGTTCACGACGACCGCGCCCGGCGGACCGGTGAACTTCGCCACCACCGGCATCGGAAGCGTCAAGTACAAGAAGGGCCTGGATCTCGACTTCGTCGGCGGCTACGACTTCGGCATGTTCCGGCTCGAAGGCGAGCTTGGATACAAGCACGCCTCGCCCAAGACGTTCGGCCCGAGCAATGCGTTCGTCACCGCGATTAACACCGGCGCGGGCACGGCCTTCACCACCACCACCAACTTCGGCCTCAACAACTCGACGAGCGTCTATTCGGCCATGCTCAACGGCCTGCTCGACCTTGGCGGCAATGGCAGCATCGGCGGTTATGCGGGCGGCGGCGTCGGTTATGCCAACGTCCATCAGTTCGGCAACAGCCACGGCGGCTTCGCGTGGCAATTGATCGCCGGCGTCTATGCGCCGGTCACCAGCAATCTCGATATCGGCCTGAAGTACCGCTACTTCCGTGGGCCGAAGAGCAACGGTTCGAACCGGTTCGCGTTCACTGTCCCGGCAGGCGCGGTATGCGGCCCGGCGGGTGCGACGTTCACCTGCTCGGGCGGCACGGCGACCTTCTTCGACAATGGCCGGTTCAGCTCCAACAGCCTGCTTGCGAGCCTGGTCTACAACTTCGGGGTGTCGGCTCCGCCGCCGCCTCCGCCGCCTCCCCCGCCGCCTCCGCCGCCCGCGGCCCCGGCGACCCAGACCTGCCCCGACGGCTCGGTGATCCTGGCGACGAGCACCTGCCCGGCGCCGCCGCCACCGCCGCCGCCACCGCCCGCTCCGACCGAGCGCGGCGAACGCGGAAGGTAAGCGGACGGCGATTCCGCAACGCCGCTGAAGGCGAAGCGGGCGAGCTCTTTCTCAAGGGGAGCGAGAAGGCCCGGGCAGGCACTGCTTGCCCGGGCCTCGTCGTATTGAGCGGCGTGTTGCGGCGCGGCAACAGTTGGGCCGCTTCGCATTTTGCTTCTCTGGCGAAAGCGCGTGGCCACGAGTAAGGCTGAATCAGCCAGAACAGGGCACGAAAGGGGTTCGTACATGCGCAAATACCTGCTCGCCGCTGCAGCTGCGGCGGCTATCTCGTCGCCGGCGGTTGCCCGCGACGGCACATTCTATGTGGGCGCCGATCTCGGCGTGATGAAGCCGCAAGATACGCGGATGGAAACCACGGTGCCTTTCGGTGGAGTGATCGGCACACGGACGTTCGGCGAAGGCTTCGACGTCGATTACAACAACGGTTACGACGTCGACGTGAACGCCGGATACGACTTCGGAATGTTCCGGGTCGAAGGTGAAGTCGGGTACAAGCATGCCGGGGTGCAGGGCACGCGTCTCGACGAGGTCCTCCTCGCCAACCTGACGACAGCCACGGGCGCGAATCCGCCGCTGACCAACCAGTTCTTCCGTCTCGAGGACAACCACAACCTGAACGTCCTTTCGGGGATGGTGAACGGCCTCCTCGATTTCGGCGACGATCAGTGGGGTGGCTTCGCCGGCGCCGGCGTCGGCGTTGCGAACGTCAAATTGTTCCACGACAGCTCGAGCAAGGTCGCCTTCCAGGCCCTCGCCGGCCTTCGCTACGCGATCAGCCCGAACATCGACCTCAGCCTGAAGTACCGCTTCTTCGTAACGGGCAAGCTGAACTTCGCCGGCGACTTCGGCACCACGCCGAACTTCGGCTTCTCGACCACCGGGCACCTGCATACGCAGAGCCTGCTGCTCGGGCTGATCTACAATTTCGCGGCTCCGCCTCCGCCGCCGCCGCCTCCGCCCCCGCCGCCGCCTCCGCCGCCACCTCCGGCGACGCAGACGTGCCCGGACGGGTCGGTGATCCCGGCGACCGCGGCTTGCCCGCCGCCTCCGCCGCCTCCGCCGCCGCCGCCGGTCGAGCGCGGGCAGTAACGAACGCGTCTTTCGTCCCCACAGGGACGGCCAGCCCGGGCGAAGTTCGCTTCGCCCGGGCTTCTTTTTGTCGATGAGCCACGCTCTTTCCTCGAAGCGCGGACGCCCTTAGGCCGGGCCGACGGCTAGTCTGCCTCGGCAAGTTCTGGTGGAGGTTTCATGAAATCGGTTGCGGCTCTTCTCGCGTCGGCGGCGCTCGCCTTCGCGGCTCCGGTGCACGCTGCCCCCGCGCAGCGCGTCGATACGGTCGATCCGACGCTTCCGACGCAGCTGCCGCGAACTGCCATTCCGCACCATTATGCGATCAGCGTCACGCCGCATGCCGACCGTCTGACGTTCGACGGCGAGGTTGGCATCGATCTAGACGTCACCAAGCCGACGCAGGCCATCGTGCTTAACGCCGCCGAGCTCGACCTCGCCTCCGCCACGCTGCAGCCCGCCAGAGGTGGGCCCGCCGTTTCGGCGCAAATCAGCCTCGACCCGGAGGCGGAAACGGCGACCCTGACCTTCCCCCGAACGATCGCGCCTGGAGCCTATCACCTCGCGATTGCCTATTCGGGCGTGATCCACACCCAGGCGAACGGCCTCTTCGCGCTCGATTACAAAGACCCGGCCGGCGTTCGAAAGCGGGCGATCTTCACCCAATTCGAACCAGCGGACGCTCGGCGTTTCTTCCCCGGCTGGGACGAGCCTGACTACAAGGCGTCGTTCGATCTGACCGCGCGCGTGCTGGCGGACAGTATGGCGGTCGGGAATATGCCGGCGGCATCCTCGAAACCGCTCCCCGGCGGCCTCAAGGAGGTGCGCTTCCAAACGACGCCGACCATGTCCTCCTACCTGCTGTTCTTCGGCGACGGCGATTTCGGCCGGATCACCAGCAGGGCAGGCGCAACCGAGACCGGCATCGTGATGGGGCGCGGCAACGAGTCGAAGGCCCGGACCGCGCTCGAAGCGGAAACCGAGATCCTGCCTTATTACAATCAGTATTTCGGAACGCCCTTCCCGCTTCCCAAGCTCGACAATGTCGCCGGGCCCGGACAGTCGCAATTCTTCAGCGCGATGGAGAATTGGGGCGCGATCTTCACCTTCGAACGCGTGCTTCTCGACGACCCCGCGGTGACGACGGAACGTGAGCGGCAGGCGATATTCGGCACCGAAGCGCATGAGATGGCCCATCAATGGTTCGGCGATCTCGTCACCATGGGCTGGTGGAGCGACCTGTGGCTGAATGAGGGCTTCGCGAGCTGGATGGCGACCAAGGCGACCAAGCATTTTCATCCCGATTGGGGAGCGGAGTTCGGAGCGGTCGGGGCGCGCGAGGGCGCGATGGGTCAGGATTCGCTCCATACGACTCACCCAATTGTCCAGGACGTGCGAACCGTGGAACAGGCCAACCAGGCGTTCGACGCGATCACCTACTCGAAGGGCGAGTCGGTGCTCTCGATGCTGGAAACCTACGCGAGCCCCGTGGTCTGGCAGCGCGGGATCCAGGCCTATATCCGCGCCCACGAATATCAGAACACGAGAACGGACGACCTGTGGCACGCCGAGGAGGCCGCGGGAGCGAAGGGCCTGACCCAAATCGCGCATGATTTCACGCTTCAACCCGGAGTGCCGCTGATCCGCGTCGGAGCGGTCACCTGCGATTCGGGCCGCAGCCGCGTGAGCTTGATCCAGGACGAGTTCTCGGCCGACCGGAAGCCCGGCTCCTTCACCCCGCTCAGCTGGCACGTGCCGCTGAGGGTCGCGGTGGTCGGCGGCCAGCCCGTGACCGCGGTAACCGCAGGCCGCGAAACCCAGGTGACCGTGCCCGGATGCGGCCCGCTCCTCGTGAATGCCGGACAGACCGGCTATTACCGCAGCCTGTATCCGGCGGCCGCCGCGGAGCAGCTGCGCGCCGACTTCGAGCGGATCGATCCGGTCGACGAATACGGCCTCGTCCGCGACCAGCTGGCACTGTCCGAGGCGGGTTATCAGCCGATGGGCATCGGACTCGACTTCACGGCGGCGATTCCCACCAATGCCCGTCCCGAGCTTCAGTCGCAGGGGCTCGGCACCTGGACCGGCCTCTACCGCGAGTTCGAAGGGGACCCGGCGACGCAGCAGCAGATCGCGCGGCTCATCGAGCAGCGCTACACGCCGGTGCTCGCCGAGATTGGCTTGACGCCGCGCGCCGGTGAGCAACCGACGATCGCCACGCTTCGCCCGCAGCTGATCCAGGGCCTTGGCTATGTTGGCGACCCGTGGGTGAATGCCGAGGCGCTGCGGCTGTTCGCGGCACTGCAGACGAACCCGAACGCCGTGCCGGGCGGTCTCAAGCAGACGTGGCTCGGGATCGTCGCCGCGAACGCGGACGCGGCGACGTGGGACCAGCTCCATGCGATGGCGCGCAATGCGTCCAGCGCGACCGAGCGCCAGAACCTCTATTCGCTGCTCGGAGCGACGAAGGACGAGGCGCTGGCGAGGAGGGCCCTGGACCTTGCGCTGACCGATGAGCCGGGCAAGACCGTCAGCGCGGGAATCATCGGCGCGGTCGCCGGCCGTCACCCCGACCTCGCGCTCGATTTCGTTCTGGCGCACTGGGCCGAGGTCCAGAAGTTCGTCGACCTTTCCGCCCAGTCGCGATTCATTGGACGGCTGGCGTCGGGGAGCCACAATGAAGCGACCATCGCCAGGCTCGAATCCTATGCGCAGGCGAACATCGCCGCCAGCGACCGCAAGCCGATCGACCAGGCGATCACCATCATCCGGGTGCGACTGGCGAACGAGCCGCGGATCACGTCGGAGGCCCGCGCGTGGCTGCGCAGCCATTCGGGCAGCGTAGCGACCGCGCCGAACCCCGAACGCGGTTGATTGTGCGCCGAAATCCGCTATACGCCCGCGTTCGCGGGAGCCCTGCGCGCCCGCACTCGTCCGAGACAGCTGCCGTCCCGAGCCCTTGCGGCAAAGGACTTAATCTGCGGCCTAGACGGGGACAGGAATCATTCGGAGCGGTCTTGCGCTCCGTCGTGCGTTGCCATGCAGCGCCGCCGATCCCAACCCCACGGACTTAAGCGCTTGGGCGATTGCCCAAGCTTTTGTTGAACTCGTTCGGAGCGATCCGGACGGATTTTTGGAGTTGGCATGGATCGATCGCAAAAAGCCGATCTGGTCGACGAGCTGAAGAACGTCTTGTCCGAGACGAGCGTCGTTGTGGTCACCCGCAACCACGGTCTCACGGTCGCGCAGTCCACGGACCTGCGTCTGAAGATGCGCGACGCCGGCGCCCAGTTCAAAGTTGCGAAGAACAGCCTTGCCCTGATTGCGCTCGAGGACACGCGCTACAAGCCGATCGGCGACCTGCTCAAAGGCCCGACCGCGCTTGCGACGTCCGGAGACCCCGTCGCGGCGGCCAAGGTGGCCGTCGATTTCGCCAAGAGTCACGACAAGTTCGAGATCGTGGGCGGAGCGATGGGCGATACGGTCCTCGACGTGAACGGGATCAAGGCGCTAGCCGCG
>Ga0207660_10002063_pt1 | contig 13350 bp, 10 predicted proteins | sample KBSC73BmetaG_FD_184335 | JGI IMG/M metagenome (GOLD analysis project Ga0207660, IMG submission 184335) | Corn rhizosphere microbial communities from Kellogg Biological Station, Michigan, USA - KBS C7-3B metaG (SPAdes) (version 2) | ecosystem: Host-associated > Plants > Roots > Rhizosphere ... | reverse complement strand
TTCGGCTTCGACACTGCGCTGTATGCCGGGTACCGGGTGCTCTCCCCCGCGGGCGACACACTGCGTTTTGTGGGAGTGCCACGAATCCCGAATCGCGACTACATCGCAACCATCTCCACGCCTCAGTGGTCGAAGCTCGACTTCAACCTGCTGTACGTAGGCGGACAGGACGAGAATTTCTTCGAGTGGGCGCAGGCGAACATCGACTACGTGTCGCTGGCGGCGCACGTGCGGCCGACGGCGCAGATTCGCCTCGAAGGCGATCTCCAGTATCAGGACTACTGGCGGCGAACCGACCACAGTCTGGCCGGCCGCAACGTGATTCCACGACTGGAGGTCGAATACCAGCTCTCGCGCGCGATCTTCCTGCGCGTCGTGGGCGAATACGCTCTGGCCGAGCACGACGACCTGCGGGACGAGACGCGGACGTTCGATCCGCTGATCATCGATGGCCAGCTCGCCAGCGCGACGCGCAGCCACTCGCTCCACGGCGATTTCCTGTTCTCGTATCGGCCCAATCCGGGCACGGTGCTGTTCCTCGGCTACGGCAGCATGGCCGAGGGCGTGCCGGATCCGACGGCGCGGTTCACGTGGCAACCGCTGCGGCGCATGTCGGATTATGTGTTCGTGAAGTACAGCTACCTCTTTCGAATGTAGAGTGGCACATGACATCCTTTCCGCGCGCGTCTCTACGGCCACCGGCGAAATAGATTGATGTCGTCGACCACTCAGCGAGGTCGTATGCTCGACGACATGGGAATCTTTCGCACGACAATCGCCATCGCGGCACTCTCCGCCCCAGACGAGCGCCGGATGCTGCACGACGTCATGGTCGATACGGGCAGCGAATACAACTGGGTGCCCGAGCGCACGCTGCACGACCTGGGAATCACGCCGGCACGGACCGACCGATTCGAGACTGCCGACGGTCGCGTGCTCGAGCGAGACGTCGGATTCGCGATGCTATACGCCGGCGAGCGCTCCACGCCCACCATCGTCGTGTTTGCCGGGCCGGGCGATCTGGTCCTGCTCGGCGCGATCGGCCTCGAAGGGCTCAATCTGCGCGTCGATCTCGGGCGAAAGGAGCTGGTGCCTGCCGGCCCTGTGCCAGCGGCTTACGTGTCCAAGTCCGTGGTCCGCAGGTGACGTCATCGACGGACTACGCACTACGGACTACGGACTACGGACCAATCACCCCGCTAACGCCTCCGCCTCGTGCTCGTCCGGCTTCGGCGGCGCGTCCCACTCGTTGCCGCACTTGAGACACTTTCGGAAATCGCCGCGCGCCTTGGTGAACTTCATCTCGGCGCCGACATACCCGCACTCCGGACAGGTCTCCGCCACCGGCTTGTTCCAGGCAACGAAATCGCAGTTGTCGTTCGAGCAGGCGTAGAACGCCGTACCGCGCTTGCGTGAGCGGCGCTCGACCAGCTCGCCACCGTCTTTGGGACACATGATGCCCGTCGGCAGCGAGCGCGTGCCGCGACACTTCGGGAACGTGCTGCAGCCGAGGAACTGACCGCTGCGACCCTGACGGATGACCATCGGCGCGCCGCAGAGATGACATTTGTAATCCGTCATCACCGGCTTCGCCTTCTCGCCCTTGAGCGGCCGCGTGTACTTGCACTTCTTCGGATGGTTCTCGCAGGCGAGGAACGGCCCGAAGAAACCGCCGCGCGGCTCGAGCTTTCCACCGCACTCCGGACAGCGCGCGTCCTTGACGCTCGACAGATCGTGCGCCGCGGCGATCAGCGCGCTCGCGTCGACCTTGTTCAGTCGCGCCGCGAACGGTGAGTAGAAATCCTCGAGCACCTTTCGCCAGCCAAGTACGCCGTCCTCGATCTTGTCGAGATCCTCTTCCATCTCCGACGTGAAGCCGACGTTGAAAATGTCGGGAAACTGCTTGACCATCACCTTCTCGACGGTCTCGCCCAGCTCCGTCGGGAAGAAGCGTCGCTGATTCAGCTCGACGTACCGCCGGTCGGCGAGCACCGAGATGATCGTCGCGTACGTCGACGGGCGGCCGATGCCGAGCCGCTCCAGCTCCTTGACGAGGCTCGCCTCGGAGAAGCGCGGTGGAGGCTCAGTGAAGTGCTGCGCCGGCGTGATGCTCTTGCACGGCACGGCTTCGCCGACCTCGATCGACGGCAGCGCCTGCTCGTCCTCGAGCGCTTTGGAATCGCCCTCTTCGCGCGTTTCGCGATAGAGCACGAGGAAGCCCTGGAACTTCACGATCGAACCCGTGGCGCGGAACAGGTAGCTGCGCCGGCCGATGCTGCCGACGACACCCTTCCCTTGCGCTGGGCTGGCTGGCGGCTGGATATCGAAATCGACCGTAGTCGTGTCGAAGATCGCCGGCGTCATCTGCGAGGCCATGAAGCGCTGCCAGACGAGCTGGTAGAGCTTGAACTGATCGGCGCTGAGATACCGCTTCACTTCGTCCGGGCGCCGCGTCGGATCCGTGGGACGAATGCCTTCGTGCGCATCCTGGGTGTTCTTGCCCTTCGAGTCGCCGTAGAGCTGCGGCGTCTTGCAGACGAAGTCCTCGCCGAACAGCGTACGCAGATATTCGCGGGCGTCCTGCGCCGCGGTTTCCGCGACGCGCGTCGAGTCCGTACGCATGTACGTGATGAGACCGACCGAGCCTTCGTCGCCGAGATCGACGCCTTCGTAGAGACTCTGCGCCGTACGCATCGTTCGCTTGGAGCCGAACGACAGCTTCTTCGCCGCCTCCTGCTGGAGCGTGGACGTGGTGAATGGCGCCGCGGGGTTCTTGCGGCGCTCGCGGCGCTTCACTTCGGTGACGTCGAAATCCTTGTACGTGCCGGCGCGTCCCGTACGATCGGGGCCGCGGCGGCGAATGTCGTCGAGAATGCGCTCGGCTTCGGCCTGATTGCCGATCTCCGTCTTCTTGCCGTCGATCTGGTGCAGCTTGGCGGTGAACGGCTGGTTGTCGCGCTCGAGCTGCGCCTCGATGCTCCAGTACTCGACCGGCTTGAACGCGCGGATCTCCCGCTCGCGCTCGACGATCAGGCGCAACGCGACTGTTTGCACGCGTCCGGCCGACGTGCCCTTCTTTACAGTTTTCCAAAGGACCGGGCTCGCCTTGTAGCCGACGAGCCGGTCGAGCATGCGCCGCGCCTGCTGCGCCTCGACCTTCTTCGTGTCGATCTTGCCGGCGTTCTGGATCGCGCGCCGCACGGCGTCCTTCGTGATCTCGTGAAAGAGCACGCGCTTGATCGACATGCTCGGCGCGCCGCGCCGCGGCTTGATCTGCGTCGCGACGTGCTGCGCAATCGCCTCGCCCTCGCGATCAGGGTCGGTGGCGATCAGGACTTCCCTGCTTTCCTTGGCGGCGTTCTTGATCTCGGCGATTGTCTTTTCCTTGCCCGGAATCGGCACGAGATCCGCCTTGAAGCCGTCCTCCACGTCGATGCCGAGCTTCTTCTCCGGCAAATCCATGATGTGACCGACCGTGGCGCGCACACGATAGCCGCGTCCGAGGTACTTGCCGATCGTCTTCGCCTTGGCGGGCGACTCGACGATGACGAGCGTCGGACCGTCGGACGCGCCGTCGCTCGACGAGCCCTCGTACTCGACGACCGCAGCGGCGCGCTTGCCCCGCCGCGCCGTCGCTTTCGTCGTGGCCTTCTTCTTTGCCGATGCCCGCGTCTTCGCGGCGCTCTTTCGGGTTGCCATGTTCAGTGCACCGTCTGGTGTTGATCGCCGTCGTCCCGGTCGATGAAACCGGCGCCTTCCATGAGAGAGCGCAGGTCGTCCAGGGCGATGCGGCCGTCAATCTGTAGGAGTGCGCGTTCTATGATGTGCTCCAGCTCCGCGGCATTCAGCGCGCCGGAGCCGGTCAATGCCAGCAAATGTCCCCATGCGTCAGGGGCAAAACGGCCCCGCTCGTGGGGTCCTAATACGCGAATAGTCATAATGCCAACCTTTGGACGCTCGGACCGCCCTAAAAGCAAGAAGGGGAGGATCGGCGATGCGTCCAGCATCGATCCTCGCCCTATATAACCAAACGATTGCAGCTCTGACCCGAGCCGCGAAGCCAAGGGTTGGCTCGCGACCGCGTAACGTATTCTTAGCGGAGCGCGGAGGCAAGCCTCACGACGTCATCTATAACCCGTTGTAGTCCATAGAGTTCCGTGTCTACAACGTGATCGGCCGACTCGTACGACGCCTTCCGCTCCTTCATTAGACGCTCCAACTCGGCCTCAGGATTCGGCCGGCTGAGCAGTGGGCGCATCATGCGCATGGGGCCCAATCGTTTGAGCGCGGTCGCCGGACGCACCTTGAGGTACACCAGCTTGCTCGGCGGTCGCACAAGCTCGATGGCACCCTCCGACGTCACCCACCCGCCCCCGGGCGACACGATCATGTTGCCGACCAGCTTGAGCTCCTCAGTGAGCTCACGCTCCTTTTTCCGGAAATACGGCTCGCCCTTCTCGCCGAAAATCTGGCTGATCGAGCGACCCTCGCGCCGCTCGATCTCGAGATCCATGTCCAGGAACGTTCGGCCAAGCTTGTCGGCCACCGCTTGGCCGACAGTGGTCTTTCCACAGCCGGGCAAGCCGATCAGGATCAAGTGCGGCCGCGACGGATCAGCCGCCGAGCCGGGCCGCGACGTGCGAAAGGTAGGCGTCATAATTCCGCCTCGTTTCCCCGAGTGAATCGCCGCCGAACTTCTCCACGAACGCGTCGGCGAGTACGAGCGCGAGCATTCCTTCAGCGATGACTCCCATGGCCGGCACCGCGGTCACATCACTTCGTTCGGCGACCGCCGTCGCCGGCTGGCGTGTCGCCACGTCCACCGTATTCAGAGGACGCATCAACGTGCTGATCGGCTTCATCGCGACGCGCACGACGAGCGGCTCGCCCGTGGTCATGCCGCCCTCGAGACCACCCGCGCGATTGGAGCGACGCCGCACGTTGCCAGCGAGCACGCGACCGGGCGCGAGCTCGATCTCGTCGTGGACGTCGGCACCGGTGAGGCGCGCCGCCTGAAAGCCCATGCCGATCTCGACGCCCTTCACGGCGGGAATCGACATGATCGCCGCCGCGATGCGGCCATCCAGCTTCCTGTCCCATGACACGTGTGAACCGAGGCCCGCGGGCAGCCCGTCCGCGACGACTTCGGCGATGCCGCCAAGGGTATTGCCGGCGCGCTTGATCTCGTCAATGTGCGCGATCATCCGCGCCTCGGCCGCGGCGTCGAGGGTGCGAAGTGGCGACGAGTCGGCGGCGGCGTTCAGGTCGTCGGGCATCGGATTCGGCCGAGCCGCATCGATGCCGCCGAGATGCACGACGTGGCTGCCGATCCGCACGCCGAACTCCATGAGGAAACGCTTACAGATTCCGGCCGCAGCGACGCGCGCCGTGGTCTCGCGCGCCGAGGCGCGTTCCAGGATGTCGCGCGCGTCGTCGCGGTCGTACTTGAGGATTCCGGTGAGATCGGCGTGTCCGGGCCGCACGCGAGTCACCGCGCGCGCACGCAGCGGCGAGTTGTGAGAGGATAGAGGAGAGTGTTCGTCTATCCTCTCTCCACTATCCTCTGTCCTCTCGGCCGCCATGATGTGCTGCCAATTCTTCCAATCTCTGTTCCGGATCAGCATCGCGATCGGAGAGCCGAGCGTTTCGCCGGCGCGAACACCCGAGAGGAACTCGATGGCGTCCTTTTCGATCTGCATGCGTCGCCCGCGGCCGTAGCCCTGCTGGCGGCGCGAGAGCTCGGCGTCGACATCGGCGGCGAGGAGCGGCAAGCCGGCAGGGATGCCTTCGAGAATGCTGACGAGTGCCGGCCCGTGCGATTCGCCGGCGGTGGTGAAGCGGATCATGGGATGGGTGCAATGCACGCGAGCCCGGCCAACGGGCCGGGCTCGCGAAGATCGAAACGGGAAACGATCAGGGCGATGGAAGAATATCGCCTGCGTGAAGGTCGATGACTACCAGCCCCTGTGGCGAGAGGCCGAACAGCTTGAGCACGATGCCCAGCCCCGCGTCGCTCGGACCGGGCAGCACGGCACGCAACGGCCCGTACAGGTTGGTCTTGAGCGGCAGGTGGCCTCGGCTGATGTAATGGAAGATGTCGACGATATCGATGGCCTGGTTGTTCGACGCCACGAACGCGGTGCGTTCGACGTCGCCGGTGGAACCATTGGCTTGCGGGTGGAAGGCGATGCCGCCGCCGCCCGCGCCATTCGAGAACACGCCCTGCAAACGGAGGTGGAACGGATTCTCCACCGTGGCGAAGAATGCCTGGTTGCCGTGGGCGCCAACGGTGGCTCCGGTCAGATCGAGCGCCAAGCCGTTCACCTGATCCGACGCGTTCGTGGTCAGGTCGACCTGCGAGATCGGCGGCGAGAAGAATGAGGGGTTGGCCTCGGACATGAAGATGATGCCGGAGCCGGCGGTGTGGCCTTCGCCGAACGCAATCCAGTTGCGATCGCCGCTGACGGCGACATACGTGGTATCAGTGAGGCCGGCGCCGTTGATGTCGACGCCTGTCACGTAGCTCACGTCGCTGCCGTTCAGCGCGTTGAGCTGCGCGATCGCAATGTCCAGTCCCTGGCCGGGCAGCGTCGTGACGCACTGCGACGGATTCGCCGTGCCCGGCGTGTGATCGCAGATCCTCAGCGCGTCGGACGAGTTGGAGGCCGCACCGCTGATCGCGAAGACCGAATCGGCGTTGATTACGACGTGCATCGTCGTGGACGTCGTCAGACTCCGGTAGATGATGATCGGGTGCGGATCGGGCACCGCCTGGGTCGGATCGAGATACCGGATCGTGCCCTTGGGCGCGTCGGTCGTCGGACGCGTCGAGTAGAAGATCGTGCCGTTCGACAACTGTCCGACGTACTGCGGACGGTCGGAGTAGATCACCGGGCCGGACACCGTCTCGAACAGCTTGCCGGTGCCTTCATCGCGCACTTCGTTGACCGTGTACAGGTACGTGCCACGGGTGAGGATGCGCTGAGCGTTGATTTCCTGCAGCGTCGACAGATCGACCCGGCTCAGGTTCGTACCACCCGAGTTCGCGACGATGAGGGTGTTCGGGTTGAGCGTCGACACGAACATGCCCCACGGCAGCGACCCGACGGCGACGCCGTTCGGATCGAAGGTCTTTGTCGCCTCGTGGAAGACCTCGAGGCGATTGAAGTTCATGTTGGAGAGAATGACGTTCTCGCGGGCGGGATCCCACACGAGATCGCCCATGACGCCGGACCGCGACGCGGGAACCGGATAGGTGTGCCCGTACACGATCAATGTGGAATCGGCGTGCGCGAGCGAGAGCGACGCCACCGGCGTGAGCTGTGACGCTTGCACGGCGTACCCCGTACGTCCCGACTGATCGACCGCGAAGCCGACGATCGAAATGCGCTGGCCCTGCAACGTCGTGGAGAGCTTCTGCAGGCTGAGCGAGCGGACCACGTTGCCGCTGTACGGTGCGGCGAGCAGCACGCTGTCGCGCACGAGGACGTTGCCCAGGCTGTCCATCGCCACGTAGCCGACGGAGACGATCCCGTCACCGTGTGCGTTGATGGTAACCGAGTCATCGAGCTCGCTGCGAGCCGCAACTGTCTGGGTGACGAGCGGTTCGACGGTGTTGGTGCCGCGCACGAAGACCGTGGTTAGACCGGACGTGCCGGGCAGGCCGTCCACGTTCAACGCCGACCCCGTGATGCTGATGCGAGTGCCGATCTTGGCGTTCGCTGGAATCGGAATGACCGTCGTGAGCACCGTATCTCGTGGCGCCCCGGCGAAGGTTTGCGTGACTGTGGTGTCGAGCGGCGTCGGCCAGCTCGGATCGCCCTGGACGTGCACCGAGATCGTCCGAATGCCGTTCGGGTGCGTAGCGCGCGTCGTCACCGTCATACCGATGCCGATCGGCGTGCTGTCACCGGAGAGGGGCGCAGTGATGGCAACGTGCGGCCCGGAAACGATGAGCACCGTCTTCTCGACGCTGTCGGTGCCGCCGAGGCTGTCGACCGCGACCGCCTTGATGACGAGACTGTCCAGCGTCGTGTCCTTCAGATCGACGGGCTGCAGATAGCGACGGACGATGGCGTCGTGAATGTCCGGACCGAAGCTGGCCGACGGCGCGACGTAGCGCGTGGTTTGCTTCAGGGTTCCGAGCGATGCGCTGCCGAAAAACTCGAGACCGGTGATGTCCAGCGACGCGAGCGGATGATCATCGTGCAGCCGCACGACGACGAGGATGGAATCGCCGACGTTGACCAGCTGGTTCACGGCCGGCGTATCGATGGCAATGCCCGGCTTGTCGGTGCCGACGGGGATGATCGTGCCGCCGCCACCACCGCCGCCGCCACCGCCGATCGGGCCGGTGGTTCGCGTGTCGCAGCTCGCGACGGCCGCGATCCCCGCGCACACGACGGCGATACGAAGAATGGTTGATCGCATAATGAGTATCAGCTCCGGCCGCGGTTAGGGACGACTCGGCGTCGGCAAATCCTCACCGTCGTCGATGATGTGCGGCGTCAGCAGGATGAGCAGGTCGCGTTTCTCCTCTGTGCGGTTCGTCACACCGAACAACCGTCCGATGATCGGCAGCTCAGAGAGTATCGGCAGGCCGGACCGGGTTGAGTTCAAAGTTTGCTGGGTGAGACCGCCCATGACGGCCGTTTCGCCGTCCCGGACGAGCACCACGTTGTCGACGCTCTGCTTCGGGAACACGGCGCCGACGTCGTTGGACTCGAACTGCACGCTCGAGTTCTCGACGTGGACCTTCATCATCACCTGGTGATTCGCCGTGATCTGCGGCGTGACGATCAGGATGATACCGGTCTGCTGGAAGCTGACCGTCGCGCGCGGGAAGCTGGACGTCTGGGCGCTCCCGGCAGCACCGGCGTCGATGATGCGGATCGGCACCTGCGTGCCGGCCGTGAGATTCGCGGTGTAGTTGTTCATCACCGTCTCACTCGGCTCCGCCTGCACGTCGAGGAGCGTATTCTGCTGGAGCGCCTCGAGGAACGTGGTGAAGTCGAAGTTGCCCATGGCCGTCGAGTACACGAGCTGCAGCGCGGCGCCTGGCACGCGTTGCGTCGCGTTGGCGATTGCCGATACGGTGTTGCCGCCGAGGGCGATCTGGCCGGCGTCGGATCGCACTTTCCCCGTCGAATCGAGACGCGGCACGATGTCGTTGAAGAACTGCGTCTGCGAGCCGAGGTCGTAGCGGAGACCGAGTCCTTCGATCGACGTGCGGTCGACGAGGATGATCTTCGCCTTGATGTTCACCTGCGGCTGACGCAGATCGATGGTCTTGACGTAGTCCTCGAGGCCGGGGAGCGCGCTCGGGACGTCGGTGATGCTGATGCTGTTGGTGACCGTATCGGCCGTCACCGTCCCGCGGTGCGGGCAGGTGACATCCTGTACGGTGGCGAGCTCCGGCTGCTCGGTGCCAGACGCCGTGCCCGGCGGCTGCGTGCCGGCCGGCAGGCTCGGAATGGCCGTCTGCGAGGTGCAGGTGCGCGTGAGGCGGGCGAGCACCATGTCACGCACCGACAACGCGCGCGCATAGTTCAGGCGCACGGTCCGCGTGATGAGCGGCGTCGTGGCGCGGCGGGCGGCGATGGACTGGAACGTGTCGACGACGATCACGCCGTCGGGATTGACGCTCACATCGTAGCCGTTGGCGTTCATCACTTCCTTGAGCGCCACGTCCCACGGCAGGTTCACGATGTTCGCCGTCACGTTGCCGGTGACGTTCTTCGACGGCAGGATCGTGCGGCCGGTGAAGTTCGCGAACATGCCGAGCACGTCGGCGATCGGCGCGTTCTCCCAGCTCACCGTGATCCGCGGCTCCTGCGACTGCTGGAACTCCGGCGCCTCGGGCAGCGCTCGGCCGCCGTGCGCGGTATTCACCGGAATGACGGTCGTCGCCACTTTCCGCGAAGCGCGCGGTTCGGGAGCGTCGCGGCGTTCAACCGGAGCGACCTCCACGTGCGCGGGCTGCGGATTCGACGGGGCGGCGTCGGTCTCGACCGCGCCGCCAACCTGCCATGGATCGAACGAGACGTTGGCGCCGTCGACGCTGATGCGAACGAGGCCGCTTTCCTGGGTGACGGTGTACGGATGCCTGGTGTCGAGCGTGAGCACGACGCGCACGACGGTCCGCGTGAACTGCGAGTAGCGGATGCGCGTGATGCTGCCGCGCGCGACGCCGTCGTAGACTTCGCCGAGCGGCAGACCGAGCGTGGCGCCGCTCATGTCGACGACGATCTTGTCGGGCTTCGTGAGGGTGAAGTGCTTGAGCGTGATCGAGCCGTCCACGTGGATCAAGACGTCCGCGTGGCCGGCTTTCGGGACGACGCGCAGCGAAGTCACGGTGGCGTCGTTGGGAAGCGGGCGCGCGGCGAGTGGCGCCGCATGTCCTCCGATCGCGCCGAACGCAGCGAGCATCGCGGATGCAAGCGTCCGGTGTCGCATCATTTGTCCCTCACTTTGGTGGAATCGCCAAGCACGAGCGAGTCGTCGCGCGTGGTGCCGAATTCATCGATGGTGAAGACGATCGTCTTGAAGCGGATCGCCGAGACACGCATGCGGCCGAGCACCGAACCGACCGTGACGCGGTACTGCTTGTTGTTGCTGCCGTTCGAGATGTCACGCAGCGTGGCGACGCTGTGGTTGCCGCCGCTGTTGTCGACGAGGATGCCCGTGAGGCGCAGGTCGCTCAGCGCCGGGCGCAGCTCGCTGGTGGTGAGGAGCGAGACGAACGGGTCGCGACGGCCGTCGAGCGGATACTCGAACAGCTCGCGCTGAATCGCGTCCGGCGGCAGCGTGTCGGCGGCCGGGTGCGCGGTCCTGGCATCCGCGACGACGGTTTTCGCCGCCGGCGCGGGGGTCTTTGTCGCCGTCGCGGCCGGGACCTTCGACTTCGCGGCCGGCGCGCCCTGGAGCTTGACCGTCACCGGCGTGTCCTCGACGCGCTGTTCGGCGGCGATGTGCGCGTCCGTCGCTGCAGCAGCCTTGTGCGCCGCGGCCTTCGCGGCAGCACCCGGGACTTGCGCGGCCGCGGAGCTCGCGACGAACGCGGTGAAGGCGATGGAGAGAACGATGCGGCTCATGGTGCTCCCGGCTTTGCGGACGGCGTCGCCAATTCGAGCGACGATGAGTGGGCGACGTACGTCTGGATCTGGAACTTGACGTCGAGGAACTGCTCGCCCTTCTTCGGCTTCGTTTCGCGGATGACGTTCGTCGGCATGAGCGAGACGTTGATGGGCGCGATGATGCGCGGCAGCGAGCCGACGTTCGCGAGGAACGCGGCGACTTTCTCGTAGGGCCCGGTGACGCCCATCTTGTAGCGATAGGTATCGAACTGGTCGCCGTTCACGACACCATCGGGCTGGACGTCGGACAGATCGAGGCCGGCGCGCCGCGCGGCACTCGCCACTGACTCGAGCAGCGCCGGCACCTCGTTCTGCGTCGGCACGAGCCGCCGCAGGATCGTGAGCTGCCGCGCGTAGTTCTCGGCTTCCTGCTTCATCTTGGTCGCGCTGCCCTTCGCCACCTCGACTTTCGCGGCGCGGTTGAGCGAGTCGAGCGTGTCGAGGCGCACCTCGAGCTTGTGGAGCTCGACGTTCTTCGGCGTCCAGACGAGCTGCTGGTATGCGGCCGCGAGCGCCAGCGCGATCAGTCCGATCGCGAAGAGCTTCTGGCTGCGCTGATCCTGCGGAAGAAGGGGCATGGCTATTTCACCACCGAAAGGCTCAGCGGGACGCGGCGAATGAACGCCGTGTCCGGCCGGGTATAGCTGACCGTGAGCTGGAACTGCGTCACTTCCTTGCCCTGGTCGAGCGCGAGCTCGGAGTGATCCAGTTGCACGTTGCCCAGGTACGGCGAGGCTTCGAGGTCCTTCATGAACCGCGTGAGCGCCTGGATGTCGACGGTGCGGCCCATGAGACGCATCGAGATCGAATCCCGCGGGATATCCGTCTGAAGGCGCGGCGGTGCTTTGTGCTTGTCGCCCGGCTTCGCCTTGGCGGCCACCGGCGCAGCGACGACGTTGTTGCTTCCCTGCGGCGTGCCGGTGAAGCTGAGGAGCGTCAACCAGGTGTACTGCGGCAGCGCGCGGCTGACCTCATCCATGATGTGCGGCCAGACGAAGCGGTCTTCGTCGAGGCTGCGGATGATGTTGACCTGGCGAAGCAGCGTGTCGCGAACGGCCTGGGCGCGGTAGCGGTCCTTGAGGAAATTCGCATAGCGCGTCGAGTCGCGAACGGCCACGTCGCGATGGGCCGTGAGCTGCGAGTCCTGGCGCATCTGCAGCAGATACAGCGCGCCGACCGCAAGTACCGACACGATCACCGCCGCCGTAGCGCCGATGAGGTACTTGTCCTTCATGCGGCCGGAGAGGCTGGCGATCAGGGCGCCAAAATCCACCGACTGGCGGCGGGTGGCGGTCTTTTTTCCTGCACCGGGCAGGAGATTGATCTCGATCATGCGACCTGCCGCAGCGCAAGCCCGATGGGCAGCATCAGGAGGGGAGCGATCTCGTCGGTGACGAGCGACTCGAGCGCGCCGTCACGCACCTTCAGATTGGCGAGTGGGTTCGCCTGCCGGACCGCGACACGCAGACGATTCGCCAGCATTTCATTGAGTCCCGGAATTCGCGAGCCGCCGCCGCACGTGTAGATCGCGCGCACGTTGCCGGAGCGCGTGTTCTGCGCGAGGAACGCGGCCGCGCGCTCGATGCCGACGGCGATCTCCTCGCCGCGACCCTCCAGCACCGCATCGAGATGCGGCGACCGGTCGTACCCCTGCACCAGTTGCTGCGCCTCGTCCGTGGACAAGCCGCGCTCGCGCTGCAGATCCTCGCGAATGCGGCGCGTGCCGACGCTGAGATCGCGCGTCAGCAGCGGCACGCCCTCTTCGAGAATGTTGATGTTCGTGACGTCGTGGCCGATGTTCACGAGGCCGACGACACCGGTCATCGCGTCGGGATAGTTGACCTCGAAGGCGTTGTGCAGCGCGAACGCCTCGACGTCCACCGCCGTCGGCGCGAGGCCGGCGTCGGTCAACACGCGCACCTTCGACTCGACCAGCTCGCGCTTGGCGGCGACGAGCAGCACACTCATCTCGGCGCCGTCGGCGTCCGGATCAAGGATCTGGAAATCCAGCTCCACCGATTCCATGTCGAACGGCACGTGCTGCTCCGCTTCCCAGCGCATCAACTCGCGCGCCTGCTGCTCCTTGACACGCTCGATTGAGATCTTCTTTATGATGACGTCGCGGCCGCCGACGGCGGTGACGACGTTTTTCGACTTGACGCCGGCTTCCGACAGCGCGAGCTGGATCGCATCGGCGACGATGCCGGGATCCATC
>Ga0207660_10002062_pt1 | contig 13351 bp, 11 predicted proteins | sample KBSC73BmetaG_FD_184335 | JGI IMG/M metagenome (GOLD analysis project Ga0207660, IMG submission 184335) | Corn rhizosphere microbial communities from Kellogg Biological Station, Michigan, USA - KBS C7-3B metaG (SPAdes) (version 2) | ecosystem: Host-associated > Plants > Roots > Rhizosphere ... | reverse complement strand
CAACAGTGCAAAAGCACCGCCTGCAACAAAGCTGGCGATCGCTCGTAGCAAAAGTGTCAGTGAGTATGCGAGTTCCGGCGGCGACTGTCGCGACAGATCGATACCGGCGATCGCGATGACAATGCTGAGGCCTAGCGCAACCGCCAACAGAGTCATCGTACCGTGTGCCAAGCGGCTGACCCCGGAGACGGTCTTGTACTGCAACAAGTCGAAGAGCCCGCCGACCAAAGGGAAACCAGGCACCAGGAACAGCACCGACGCCATAAACCCGGCCGGAAAGTTCGCGATTTCGAGGCCGACATTTCGCATCAGCGCCGCTAACAGCACATAAATTCCCGATGCGGTCAGTGCGGTCAGGGCAGCGGCACCGTACTGATTGTAGCGATTGCGCGACAGCCACATACGAAACCGCTGGCCGATCGCTCCGGCAAATCCCGCGGCGACCAGTTCGAATGCTGCGGCACCGCTAATAAACGCAAACCCACTGCTGGCCGCGCCGACTGCCACCGTGATCAGCCACGCTGAATATTTGGGTGGCTCCGATTCTATTTTCGCAAGCTTTTCGGAAATATCGCTCGGCGCAGACCCTGATTCCATGGTCCTCGCAAGCCGTTCCAGCTCGCCGATACGCGAAACATTGACTGCCGGTGGCCCGATCTCGCGCATGACCGTAATCCATTCGCCTGATTGGCGAGCAGTCACAATGATGCTGTCGAGTGACTGGCTTACGGACACGGACTCGAGGGCCAGCTTCCGGGAGATGACCTCAATCCATTCATGGGTGCGGGCCGCGGTATTCCCAGCACGCAACATGGCGACGCCGAACCGCAGCAATGCCTCCACAGCATCGTCTGCCGGCGAGAAATGCACACTAGTCCTGGTACCGCGATGCGAGGTCACGCTGGATTGTGACGTACCAAGCGACGTCCGGCCAGTTCATTGACAAAGGTCAACAGCCCGGCCGGGACCTGGGGCTCAGTTGCTGCCCCGGTACACCTGAATATCGAGATCGCGAATTTTCTTACGCAAGGTGTTGCGGTTCACTCCGAGGAGGTCGGCAGCACGGATCTGATTGCCGCGCGTAGCGGCGAGAGCGGCCGTCAGGAGCGGAAATTCAATTTCCCGCAGAATCCGATGGTAGAGCCCTGCCGGCGGCAGACTGTCCTCGAACTCAGCAAAATACGCAGCAAGGTGCCGCTCGACCGCGCCGCTGAGGCTATCACCCGCGCGGGGCTCGCTCCCTCCGACCGGCGCCGTCGGCTGCGACAATTCCTGCTCGATGACCGCGGCCGTGATGGTTTCCTGCGGGTAGAGCGCCGCGAGCCGCCGCGCGAGGTTCTCCAGTTCGCGCACATTGCCCGGCCACCGATGATGCTTGAGTTGCTCGAGAGCGGCATGGTCGATCTGTTTCGGCGGCAGGCCCTCACGCTGCGCCTGCGCAAAAAAGTGCCGAATCAAATCTGCAATGTCCTCGGCGCGTTCGCGCAAAGGCGGCAGGCGCAACGGCACGACGTTCAGGCGGAAGAACAGGTCCTCCCGGAACAGGCCCTGCTGGATCAGGATCCGCAGATCCTTGTTGGTCGCGGCAATGATACGCACGTCGCTCTTGATCGGCGTGCGCCCGCCGACCGTCGTGTATTCGCCTTGCTGAAGGACGCGAAGCAGCCGGGTTTGCGCCTCCATCGGCATGTCGCCAATTTCATCGAGGAACAGCGTGCCGCCCTCCGCCTGCTCAAACCGGCCCGCGCTGCGGCTGTTGGCGCCCGTGAAGGCGCCCTTCTCGTGACCGAACAGTTCCGACTCGATGAGATCGCGCGGGATTGCCGCCATATTGATGGCGACAAATGTCCCGGCGCGGCGCTTGCCGTAGTCGTGCAACGCCCGCGCGACCAGTTCTTTTCCTGTACCTGATTCACCCGAGATCATGACGGTTAGGTCGGTTTGCATCAGGCGCGCCAGCACACGGTAGATTTCCTGCATGGCCGGCGAACGGCCTACCAAGGGAATTCCCTCGAGGTCTTCGTTTTTCGGAGGGGCGGTCCGCGGTTCTTTCGGCTCGGCCAAAGCACGTCCGACGATCGAGATCAGTTCCTTGAGATCGAAAGGTTTCGGCAGATATTCATAGGCGCCGCGCTCCGACGCGCGGATCGCCGTCATGAACGTGTTCTGGGCGCTCATCACCACGATCGGAAGATCGGGACGGGCCTTTCTGATCCGGGGAATGAGGTCGAATGCATTTTCATCCGGCATGACGACGTCGGTAATCACCAGGTCGCCGTCCCCTTGCGTGATCCAGCGCCACAGCGTGGCGGCATTCCCGGTCGAGCGAACCTCATAACCGGCCCGTGAGAGGGCCTGGTTGAGCACAGTTCGGATCGCTGCGTCGTCGTCGGCTACTAAGATGCTTCCCGTTGGCATGGTTGGTCTCACGGGTGGGCCGGCAAAGCGTTCTCGGCGACGTCGCCATCGCCACTGTAGATCGGCATCAGGACGCGGAAGATTGTTCGTCGCGGCTGCGATTCACATTCGATAATGCCGCCGTGGTCGCCGACAATTTTCGCAACCAGCGCAAGGCCAAGTCCGCTCCCGCTCGGTTTCGTGGTGACAAACGGATCAAACAAATGCGGCATCAGGTCTTCGGGCACGCCGGAACCGTTGTCCTTCACGCAAAATTCAAGCGGCAGCGACACGCGCGCCTTGCTGCCGGGGACGGCAAGCCGTACGCCCGGGCGAAACGCCGTGGTCAACTGAATTTCACCTTCGACCGTCTCGGAGCCGATCGCTTCGGCGGCATTCTTGATGAGATTTAGGAAGACCTGCACCAGCTGGTCGCGATTGGCGAGAACCGGCGGCAACGACGGATCGTATTCCTCAATGAACTTGATCTGCCTGCCAAAACCAGATTGCGCGAGTCTTTTAACGTGGTCGAGAACGATGTGAATGTTCACCGGCTCCCGGTCAATGGGCCGTTCATCCGCAAAGACTTCCATGCGATCGACGAGCTTCACGATCCGGTCCGTCTCATCGCAGATCAGCTTGGTGAGCGGCCGGTCCTCGTCACCAGCTGACTGCTCGAGAAGCTGCGCCGCGCCGCGAATGCCCGACAAAGGATTCTTGATTTCGTGCGCTAGCATGGCCGCCAGCGCAATCACCGAGCGGGCGGCGCCGCGATGCGTGAGTTGGCGATCCATCTTGTCTGCAATGGTCCGCTCCTGGAGCATGACGACAACGTGCTCGGTATATTCAGGCAGCGGCGCTACATAAAGGTCGACCAGGCGCTCGCCGGGATTGCGTGGCGTTGCCAGATCGACCTTGTATTCGTTGACTGCCGCTCCGCGCTGTCTCACCTGCTCGATCAAGGTCAGGAGCGGCGAGCCGAATGGCACGAGCTCGCGCAGCAGGTGCCGGCGCAGCATGGCTGTCGAGGCCTCGAAGAATTGCTCGGCCGCGACGTTTGCATCGGCAATCTTCCCGTCGGCGGATACCATGATCACCGGATGCGGCAATGCGTGCAGCATCGCGTCAGCCGGCGTGTTGACCATCGCAGCAACTGCCTGCGCGCGCGTCATGCCGCCGCTCGCCAGGCAAAATCATCGAAGGCTTCCGCGAGATAGCGGCGCGCATGGGCCGGCTCATCAGCCGTGAGCACGCGTGCGCGATGGTTCTTGAGAACCTCTGGCGGAGCCGCCGCTGTCGCCGCCGCATGATCAAGCGCCCAACTAAGGTGCTTGCGCGCATGCCGGCGTCCGATCGCCAGGCCGTGATGGTCCAGCATCTCGTCGTAGAGGCCATCGATCAGCCGATGTTGATCCACCAATGACGGCGCTTGCTCGCGCGCCCCCGTAGTCAGGTAGCGCGCGATCTGGCCCGGCAGCCACGGGCGGCCCTGTGCGCCGCGCCCGATCATGATGGCGTCGGCGCCGGAGACCGCGAGAGCTTCGACTGCATCGTCGCAAGATTCGATATCTCCGTTGACGACCACGGGAACCGACACCGCCTGCTTGACAGCACGAACCGCGACCCAGTCCGCGCCGCCTTTGTAGAACTGGCAACGGGTGCGCCCGTGGACGGTGATGAGCTTAACCCCCGCAGCCTCGGCGCGGCGCGCGAGATCGGGCGCATTCATGGTCGAGGCGTCCCAGCCAAGCCGCATTTTCAATGTCACCGGAACCTGAACCGCGGAGACCGTCGCCTCAATCAAACCGAGCGCATGATCAAGATCGCGCATGAGCGCCGAGCCGGACGCCCCATTGGTGACCTGCTTGGAGGGGCAACCCATGTTGATATCGACGATGTCGGCGCCCTGCGCCTCGGCGATCCGGGCGCCCTCAGCCATCCAATTCGCCTCGCATCCCGCAAGCTGGACGACGTGGATATCGACGCCCCGTCCGTCGCTGCGTACCGCCGCCTCCCGTTCGCCGCGAACAAGGCCGGCGCATGCGGTCATTTCGGACACGACCAGGCCGGCACCCAGTTCCTCGGCCAGCCGACGAAACGGCGCGTCGGTAATTCCGGACATGGGCGCCAAAATTACCCGGTTCGGCGCCTGTGTAGGGCCGATGTCCAGCTTCTCGGTCCGGAACTTGTTATATATCAATTGTTTATCTTGCATGCCTACCATTTAGGCGTCTCTTTTCGATGCACACACTTTAGCCAATCACTATGGCAAAGCAAGTGCTGCACTGCAAAAAACTGTTCATGCACGGTCACCGAAAATCGCTGCGTTTGCGGAATGGAAATAACGCGGTAAAGGCAACGGTCTTTGGAGACGCAAATGCCGCAAGTCGCAGCTGTTGTGGTGGCCGCCGGTCAGGGCCTGCGTGCAGGCGGCGACATGCCCAAACAGTTCCGCGAAATCGGAGGAGCGTCCCTGCTCCGCCGCTCGTTATTGGGCTTTGCCAGCGTCCCGGCGGTCAGCGCGCTGCAACCTGTTGTCCGCAAAGACGACATCGATGTCGTGCGCGAGCATATCCGTGACATCCGAATTCTGCCTCCGGTCTTCGGCGGCGCGACGCGACAGGCGTCGGTGCGCGCAGGCCTCGAGGCCCTTTCTTCGCGCTCGCCCGATATCGTCCTCGTCCACGACGCCGCCCGGCCATTCGCCAGCGCTGACCTGATCGCCCGAGCGATTGCAGCGGCAGAAAAGACCGGCGCGGCCATCCCGGTGCTGCCGGTGACCGACACGGTCAAGCGCGTTGGGCCCGACGGCACCATCGAAAAAACCATAGACCGGGGACCCCTCCGCCTGGTGCAGACGCCGCAAGCCTTCGCTTTCGACGCGCTGCTCGACGCTCACCGCCGTGCAGCCGAGAAAGGCCGCGAGGACTTTACCGACGACGCCGCGCTGGCCGAATGGGCCGGCATGACCGTCAGTGTGTTCGCCGGCGAGCCCGGCAACATCAAGCTCACCACGCCAGAAGATTTCGCACGCGCCGAGGCGACGCAATCCGCCATGCTCGGTGACGTACGGACCGGCTCCGGCCTCGACGTTCACGCTTTCGGTCCAGGCGATCATGTGATGCTCGGGGGCGTCCGCATCGCGCACACGCGGGCCCTTACCGGCCATTCGGATGCCGACGTCGCCTTGCACGCGCTTACAGATGCAATTCTCGGTGCACTCGCCGACGGCGATATCGGAGCCCATTTTCCGCCCAGCGACCCGCAATGGCGCGGCGCCTCATCCGACCGCTTCCTTGCCTTTGCCGTCGAACGTGTACGGGCCAGGAAAGGCCGCATAGCGCACCTCGATCTCACAATTGTATGCGAGGCCCCCCGCATCGGCACGCACCGGGACGCGATGCGGGCAAACATCGCCAGACTTGCCGGGATCGGTGCCGAGCGCGTCGGCGTGAAAGCGACCACGAGCGAAAAGCTTGGCTTCACCGGCCGAGGCGAAGGCATCGCGGCCTACGCGACGGCAACGATCCGTCTGCCCTGGGAATAGTATGCCCGGTCAATCCGCAATCGACGCTGCCAAGGCGCTGCTTGATATCTGCTCACGGAAAAAGTTGACGCTCGCAACAGCGGAATCCTGCACCGGCGGCCTGGTCGCGGCGACAATCAGCGAAATTGCGGGCTCGTCGGCGGTACTTGACCGCGGCTTTGTTACCTATTCGAACGAGGCCAAGCAGCAGATGCTGGGGGTCACACCGGCCACCATCGACGTCTATGGTGCGGTCAGCACGGAATGCGCGGAAGAAATGGCTAAAGGCGCCCTGGCCCACGCATCGGTCGATCTGGCCGTTTCGATTACAGGCATTGCGGGGCCAACCGGCGCTGTGCCCGGCAAGCCAATCGGTCTGGTCTATTTCTGCGCGGCCTCCCGCAACGGCCGCGTTATTGCGCATGATCGGAAATATGGTGACATTGGCCGGGCCAAAGTGCGCGAGGAGTCCGTGCTTGAGGCACTGAGGATGTTGCAAGAGCTTGCGGAAAAGGAAGAGCCGCAACCCCCGGCGGGAAAAAGTTAGTCCAGGCTCGGCCTTTTTCTTTGCGCGGATTGGCGTAAGATCGCGCTATCGGCCGCCGGTAAGGGGCGAGCTTCGGGCATTCATGAGAAATCTCCTCCGGTCGGCGCGCCGAAATTAACGAGGGGAAACGTCATGAAACGTCGTCAATTCCTGCAAGCCGCAGGCATGGGGCTTGCGGCGTCAGCCGTTGCTGCACCTGCAATCGCCCAATCATCGCCGGAAGTGAAATGGCGCCTGACGGCAAGTTGGCCGAAGTCGCTCGATACCCTCTACGGAGGGTGCGAATATTTCTCCAAGCGCGTCGCTGAAATCACCGACAACAAATTCCAGATACAGGTCTTTGCCGCCGGCGAAATCGTCCCTGGTCTCCAGGTGCTCGACGCGGTGCAAAACGGCACCGTCGAGATGGGCAACACTGCGATGTATTATTACTTCGGCAAGAACGCAGCTTTTACGTTTGGGACAGCGCTGCCGTTCGGAGTAAATGCCCGTCAAATGATTTCCTGGGTCCGGCACAGCGGCGGCGAGGAGCTGCTCAATGCTTTGCTCAAGGACTTCAACTGCATCGGCTTTGCCGCAGCAAACACCGGCGCCCAGATGGGCGGCTGGTTCCGCAAGGAGATCAATACAGTTGATGACCTCAAGGGGCTCAAATTTCGCGTCGGTGGATTTGCTGGCACGATTTTGAGCAAGGTGGGCACTGTGCCGCAGCAGCTCGCGGCCGGCGATATCTATCCAGCGCTTGAGAAGGGCGCGCTCGATGCCGCCGAGTGGGTTGGTCCGTATGATGACGAGAAGCTCGGCTTCGTCAAAGTGGCCAAGTACTATTACTATCCAGGCTGGTGGGAGGGTTGCGGCCAGGCCCACAACATCATGAACATCGCCAAATGGAACGAGCTCCCCAAGACATATCAATCGGCGATTATCACCGCGTCCAACGACGCATGGGTTTGGACCCTCTCGAAGTACGACGCTGTTAATCCTCCTGCGCTAAGGCGGCTGGTATCAAGCGGCGCGCAGTTGCGTGCGTTCCCGCAGCCCGTCCTGGAAGCCTGCTACAAAGCTGCGCTTGAAGTCTATGATGGCCACGCAAATTCAAATCCGCACTTCAAGAAACTGTACGACAGCCTCGTAGCCTATCGTGCGGATTCCTATGCATGGATGCAGGTCGCCGAGCTTGGTTTCGACAGCTTCATGATGCGGATGCGTACGCGCACCTGACCGGCGTCGCTTCTTATGGTCCGGCGGGCATCGTCCGCCGGATCATTTTTCATGTCACGCCGCGTCCATAAACGGCATCGGCGCGCTGCTCGAAAGCTGCGGCGAAGCGCCGGAACGCGGCGTCGAACATGGCCCCCATTAGCATCGCGAGCACCCGGCTTTTGAATTCATACGTAATGAAAAACTCAACATCGCAGGCGCTTTCGCCTGCTGGATGAAAGGTCCAGCGGTTGTGCATTCGCTTGAACGGCCCGCTGAGATATTCGACAAAAATCCTGAGATTGGGCCGGTCAAGTGTGACGCGGCTGGTGAATGTCTCGTGAATGATCTTGTAGGCAGCCGTCATGTCGGCAACCAGAACAATGGTGCCGTCGTCCTTCTCGTTGCGGCTCTTGACCGTCAAGGCGCTGCACAGTGGCACGAATTCCGGATATTTTTTGACGTCCGCGACCAGGTCGAACATGTCTGCTGCGGCGTGGCGAACACGGCGCTTCGTTGAAAACTCAGGCATGAGCCATCAGGGCGCGGCGCTGCGCGCGGCCTTCAGGCGCGCGAAATCTTCCCCAGCATGATGCGATGACCGCGTCAGCGGCGAAGAGGCCACCATCAGGAACCCTTTCGTATAGGCGATTGTTTCAAGCGATTTGAACTCATCCGGCGGCACAAAGCGCTTGACCTCGTGATGCTTCCGGGTTGGCTGAAGGTATTGCCCGACGGTCAAGAAATCCACCTGGGCGGACCGCATGTCGTCCATCACCTGCAACACCTCGTTCCGCTCTTCGCCGAGACCCACCATAACTCCAGACTTCGTGAACATGGCCGGATCGAGCTCCTTCACCCGTTGCAGCAGGCGCAGCGAATGAAAGTAGCGCGCGCCGGGGCGCACGGTGAGATAGAGCGACGGGACCGTCTCAAGATTATGGTTGAAGACGTCTGGCTTTGCCTCGACGACGATCTCCAGTGCGCCGTCCTTGCGCAGAAAGTCCGGCGTCAGCACTTCGATGGTGGTTTGCGGGCAGCGTTTGCGAATGGCCCGGATCGTCTCGGCAAAATGCCGTGCGCCGCCATCGGGCAGGTCGTCGCGATCGACCGAGGTTACCACGATGTGGGCGAGACCAAGTTTCGCGGTCGCATCGGCGACATGGCTCGGTTCGTTTGGATCGAGGGCGCCCGGCAGGCCGGTCTTCACATTGCAGAAAGCGCAGGCACGGGTGCAGGTGTCACCCATGATCATGAAAGTTGCGTGCTTCTTCTCCCAGCACTCGCCGATATTCGGGCAACCGGCTTCCTCGCACACCGTATGCAGACCGTTGTCACGCATGATCTTCTGGGTGGCGAAATAACCCTCCGAGACCGGAGCCTTCACACGAATCCAGTCGGGCTTTTTCTGGACCGGCGAATCCGGCCTATGCGCCTTCTCCGGGTGACGCGGGCGCGGATTGTTTACCAGGTCGAGAACGACTGCCATGGCTCCTACTTACGGCCGCGCTGTGACCGCCGCAAGGCCGCTTGGGTTGCCTAAATTCGTCTGTTTTCCCGATTCTGGGTGCGGCTCGGCGCCTGACTCGGATACAACTATTCGCGTTCGACGAGCCCGCCTCCGCCCCGCCTTCAGGATTGCAATGGCCAGCCGATCAACGCGACGCTCGAAGACGCGGACGCACGCTCTCACCCTCGCCACTTACACCGCTGCGGTTTTCCTGAGCGCACTGCTGCTGTTCGGCGTGCAGCCGATGTTCACGCGCATGGTGCTGCCGCGCCTGGGCGGCTCGCCATCGGTGTGGTCCGTTGCAATGGTCTTTTTTCAGTCGATGCTGCTCGCCGGCTATGCCTACGCTCACGTACTGACAACCTTGCGGCGGCGCTATACGCCGGTCGTAATTCATCTTGCGCTTCTGCTCTTGGCCACGCTGACGCTCCCGCTGGGAATCGCACAAGGCTGGGGGGCGCCACCCGTGACAGACATCGCCGCTCTTTGGCTTCTCGGTCTCTTTGCGGTTTCGATCGGCCTACCGTTCTTCGCATTGTCCGCCAGCAATCCGCTGTTCCAGGCCTGGTTCGTGCGCACCGGCCATCCCGATGGCCATGATCCGTATTTTCTTTATGCGGCATCGAACGTCGGGAGCTTCCTTGCGCTGCTCGCGTATCCCGCGCTGTTCGAGCCGGTATTCACGTTACAGATGCAAAATCGAATGTGGAGCTTCGGCTTTGTGCTGCTCATCCTGCTGGTCGCCGGGTGTGCAGTTTTGATGGTGAAGGCTCCGCGCCGCCGTATCATCGAGCCCAAGCGCAGCAAGGTCGCCCCCAAGCCGACATGGCCGGCGATCGGACGCTGGGTTTTCATTTCGGCCGTTCCATCCGGATTGCTCATCGCGGTGACGGCTCATGTTTCGACTGATGTCGCCGCCGCGCCACTCATGTGGGTTATTCCGCTTTCGCTCTATCTCCTGACCTGGGTGCTGGTCTTTCAGCGCCGGCCTCTGATCCCGCATCGGATTGTGCTGTTAATGCAACCTTTCGCGATCGCTGCGATCGTGGTGCTGCTTTTCTATACGACGTGGATCCCGATATTTTTCAACCTCGGTGGCCATCTGCTGGCGTTCTTTATCATCGCTCTTGCATGTCATGGTGAACTCGCCCGGACTCGGCCGCCAGCACGCGATCTGACAGCGTTTTATGTTTCGTTGTCTTTCGGCGGCATGGTTGGCGGCCTATTTGCCGGTTTGATCGCGCCTTACGCGTTCTCATGGGTCGCGGAATATCCGATCCTTGCCGTGCTGGCAGTGTTCTGCCGCTCCCTCTCTCAGGACATATGGAAGCCGTTCAATAGCTGGCTCTGGCCGCTTGCGCCGTCGCAGTGGCCGCAGTTCGACAGCTGGTTCTGGCCTGTGGCGACCGTTACTGCGATCTTTCTGCTGGGCCCCGGCTTTGGCGGCGCGACCCTCGACGATGGTGATACTCTCCTCACAGCTGCCGTGCTTGCGCTCGCCGGAATTTCGATTGTTCTTTTCCGCGATCCGCCCAAGTCCGCTCTTGTTGTCGCAATCGCGCTCATCGCGATCCGGATCTATCCAACCGGCGAATATCACATCGTGACCCTGCGCAGCTTTTTCGGAGTGCACAAGATCTACGACACTGATGATGGGCGCTTTCGCATACTTAAGCACGGCTCCACGATTCATGGTGCGCAGATAATCGCTGACGAAGCTGGCGAGCCGGTCAGCGGTCCGCCGAAGCCGATCACCTACTATCATGATAGATCGGCGGTGAACCAGGTGATCTCGTCAGTTCGTGCCCGGAAAGAAGGCGCTCTGCGCGTCGCGGTGATTGGCCTTGCTCTGGTACGCTGGCCTGCCGCATCGCGCCTGGCGAGAGATGGCGGTTTTTTGAAATCGACCCGACGGTGGTCGAGATTGCGCGCAACCCCACGCATTTTACGTTCTTGTCGTCCTGCGCGCCAAACCTCCCGATTGTGCTTGGCGATGCCCGCCTTACATTTGCGCACGAACCTGACCGCGTTTACGACCTCATCATTGTCGATGCGTATTCGTCTGACGCCGTTCCGGTGCATCTTGCGACCGCCGAAGCAATGGCTCTTTATAAATCAAAGCTCGCTCCGCACGGCGTCGTGCTGATGCACATCTCGAACAGGCACCTTGAGCTTAAAAGTGTTGTCGAAGGAATTGCCGATGCCAACGGGCTCAAGACCTGGATCTGGAGCAGCGCCATCGAAGAAACGGACGATGGCAATTTTGTTTTTTCGTCGGACGTTGCGATCGCAGCGAAGGACGCGGAAGACATCGGCGAACTGAAATGGAGCAAGCTCTGGGTGCTTACCCCACCCGACCCGGCCGTGCGCGTCTGGACCGATGACTATTCCAACATTGCCGGCGCGCTGTGGCGCAGATACACCAATTAAATGCGCTACATGTTGAGCACGCGGCCATAGGCGTCGAGCACCGCTTCCTTCATCATTTCCGACAAAGTCGGATGCGGGAAGACGGTGTGCATCAGCTCTTCTTCCGTCGTCTCAAGGTTCATCGCAACGACGTAACCCTGAATGAGCTCGGTCACTTCAGCGCCGACCATGTGAGCGCCGAGCAGCTGACCCGTTTTCTTGTCGAAAATGACTTTCACCAGGCCCTGATCCTCGCCGAGCGCGATGGCCTTGCCGTTGCCCATGAAAGGAAAGCGGCCCACCCGAATTTCAAGTTTCTTTTCTTTCGCTGCCTGCTCGGTGAGCCCCACCGACGCAATTTGCGGCGAACAGTAAGTGCAACCGGGGATCATCAGCTTGTTCATCGGGTGCGGGTTAAGGCCTTTGATCGCCTCAATACAAACCACCCCTTCATGCTCGGCTTTGTGTGCGAGCATCGGCGGGCCGGCGACGTCCCCGATGGCGTAAATACCGGGGACACTCGTCCTGTTGAGCTTGTCGACGACGACGGTTCCCCGATCGGTTTTCACGCCGACTTTCTCAAGGCCAAGATTTTCAATGTTGCCGACAACGCCGACGGCGGAGATGACGCGCTCGGTGGTCAACGTCTGTGATTTGCCGCCCTCTTCAATTGTCGCGGTGACGCCGTCGCCTTTCCTATCAAGCTTGGTGACTTTTGCGTTGGTATGAATCTTTATGCCCTGCTTCTCAAAGCTTTTGCGGGCGAATGCCTGAATCTCCTGGTCTTCGACCGGAAGTATTTGCGGCAGTACCTCCACGACCGTTACATCGGAACCGAGGGTTCTGAAAAAAGAGGCGAATTCGATTCCAATCGCGCCCGAGCCGATGACCAGCAAAGATTTCGGCACGCGATCCGGCACCATCGCCTCGAAATAAGTCCAAACCAGCTTCTTGTCCGGCTCGATGCCCGGCAACACGCGCGGGCGTGCGCCGGTCGCAATAATGATGTGCTTTGCCTGATAGGTGCCGGCGCCAAGCGCTCCCTTCGGAGCTTCACTCTTCGAGGCCTTCACAGTCACTTTGCCGGGCGCGTCGATCGAGGCTTCGCCCCAGATGACCGAGACCTTGTTTTTCTTCATGAGAAAGCCGACGCCGTCGTTAAGCCGCTTCGACACGGCGCGTGAACGCGCGACGACGGCTTTCGGATCGTAGCCGACATTGTCGGCCTTCAGCCCGTAGTCCTTGGCATGCTGGAAATAGTGAAAGATCTCCGCCGAACGCAGCAAGGCCTTGGTCGGGATACAGCCCCAGTTCAGGCAGATACCGCCGAGGTAGTCGCGTTCGACGATTGCGGTCTTGAAGCCAAGTTGCGACGACCGGATAGCCGTAACATAACCGCCCGGCCCGGAGCCGATGATGAGAACGTCAAAATTCGTGTCAGCCATTCGCTTGCTCGTCTCCCGGACCCGATTGAATGTAACCCGGATTGGGCATGTAATGCTTGCCTATATCATTGGGGGAAACGACATGACCAGAACCGTTGGCGCACTCGTCACCCTAGCGATCTGTTTGTCGGCGCAAGTCGCCTCCGGCGCCGAGATCAAGGTCTACAGCACGATCGGGGTCAAGAGCGCGCTGGAGGAATTGGGATCAAAATTTGAGAAGGAATCCGGCAACAAACTCAACATCACCTGGGGCCTGATTTCAGCATTTACGAAAAGGGCCCAGGAGGGTGACGTGCCGGACGTTCTGGTCGTGTCGC
>Ga0207660_10002059_pt1 | contig 13360 bp, 13 predicted proteins | sample KBSC73BmetaG_FD_184335 | JGI IMG/M metagenome (GOLD analysis project Ga0207660, IMG submission 184335) | Corn rhizosphere microbial communities from Kellogg Biological Station, Michigan, USA - KBS C7-3B metaG (SPAdes) (version 2) | ecosystem: Host-associated > Plants > Roots > Rhizosphere ... | reverse complement strand
ACAAGGTGACGGATCGGCATCTTCGGGAGCCCCCTCCAACTGAGGGGGCAAGCATGGAACGGTGTCTTACCCGAATCAAGCAGTAACCTCGCCGTTGATCGAGCGGCGGCGCACGTTCGCAGTCAGAGCGTCCGCTCGCGGAACCACTTGGTGAGGACATATTTGGTGCCCCGCCGCACCTTCATTCCCTGGTGGAGCGTCGCTGGATTGGGCTGCCCGTCCGGCATCAGGTTGTTCCAGGCGAGCAGCTTTCCAGTTTCCGGTTGGATGGTCTTGCCGATGAGCTTGAACCGGGTCGCGCCGCCATCCTCAGGCTGATTGAGGTAGATCATGGCCGTCCAGGTCCGCTGCCCCGTCCGCGCCGTGTGACGATAGAAGTCGTACCCGCCCGGCTCGAACGTGTCGGTGTGCGGCTTGAACTCCTGTCCGGGCGCGTAGCGCTGCCCCTGGAGCGGTTCGCCTGAACCCGGCGCAAGCCCGAGTAGCGCCGCGATCCTGTGATCGACGCTTGCGACGAGGGTGTCGCTTCCATCGAGGTCGCAGGTCTCGCTGGTTCGGAAGTTGGCGAAGCCGAGATCGTCGGCGATCTCCGACGGCCTCCGTCCGGCGTCGATCCGTTCGATCAGCGCGGCGCAGGTCGGAGGATTGAGAAACTCGCGGACGATGAAGAGCTCGAGCGCGCGCGCCGGCACGCGCTGCACGCCGGGCGTTCCGGAAAGCCGCTGCGCCGGGCTAGCGGCGCTTGCCTGCGCTGCTTCCGCCATTCGCCTGGTCGTGCTGCGCGATCACCGCTGCGACGACATTGTTCATCAGCGTCATTCGAACCGGCAGCGGGGTCGAGGTCTTCTTGATCATCACCGCGACCGCATAGCTCTTTCCGTCGGGCGCAGTCAGGATCCCGACATCGTTATAGCCGGCCTGGACCCCGCCGAGCTCCTGGCCCGTGCCCGTCTTATGACTGAGCGTCCAACCGGGCTGGAGCCCGCCTTTCAGGCGGTTCGGCCCGGTATGCGTGTGACCCATGATGTCGAGCAGGTGTGCGGTCGAGTCCGGCGACAGCAGTTCGCCCCGCTTCAACCGAGCGAGCGCGCTGACGATCGCGAACGGCGCGGCGCCGTCATAAGGATTGGCGATGTAGCGATTGAAGGCCGCGCTCCGGACCTTGATCGGAAGCGCGTCGCGGACCTGGAAGAACTTGCCGTTGAGCGCATAGTCCTGTGACCAGGTGAGGCCGGCGATGCGGCTCTGCATGTCGCGCTCGCCATTGGCGAAGCGGATCGCGCCCAGATGCTTGCGCGCGATAAACGCTCGGACCGCTTTCGGCCCTCCGACCGAGCGCATCAGCTTGTCGTTCGCGGTATTGTCGCTCTGCGTGATCTCGCGGACCATCAGGTCGCCGAGCGTCGTCGTAAAGCTTCCGTCTTTGAGGATCTCCGCGGCGATCGGCTCGTGGAACAGCGTGAGGTCGTCCTTGGTCAGCGTGACCTTGTCGTCGAGGCTGACCCGACCCCGGTCGACCGCGTCGAGCGCCGTGATCGCCACCCACAATTTGCTCACGCTCTGCTGGGGATAGAGCTGGTGGTCCTTCCAGCCGGTCTCCCACCCGTCGTCGATCGACCTCACCGCGATGCCGACTAGCCCGTCGAAGCCTCGGCCGAGGTCCTCAATGCGGTCGTGAATATATTTCGGCGCTGGCACGGCCCTGGGAGCGACCGCGCGCTGGTGCGGCGGCTTTGCCGCGCGCTGCGGGGTCGCGGCCGAAGCGCTGACCTGCGTCGCAGCGACGATCACCAGCCCCAGTCCCAAGCTCCTCCCCAGTGACGTCATGACTTCGCTTTCTCCCCAATTTCTTCGTTGTGGCAATTGCTTAGCAGCGACGGACTGAATGAAACCTGTGTGCGGCCTCAGGCCGGCGGGTTGGGCCCAGGCATCAGCGCCGCGGACTCGATCTCGTCGAGTGCACGGTGGGCGAGGATGTAACGGCGGGCCTTGGTCACCCAGTCGCTTCCCCGCGCGGCCCCGGGCAGGCGCATGGTTTCCGCAAGCGCCTGGTCGACATCGCCGGACACGAGCCGCTGCCGCGCGCGCTGGTACTCGGCCTGCGGGTTCGTGGCAGGGCGCTCGGCGGAATGGACTTCGACGAGGTTGCCCAGCTCGCGTTTGAAATTGGTCCACCAGCTGTCCTGCGGTCCGCCGCGCCGAAGGTCAGGCCCGATCGCATCATATTCCGTGATGAGGTCGTCGAGGCGCACCGGCTGGTGCGACGCGGTGATGACAGTCGCAACGGCGGCGCGGTGCTGCGGACCGAACCGGTCGACAAGCAGATTCTCGAGATAGCCAAGCGCCACGCCACGATCGATCGCGCGCCGCGCGGCGAAAGCGATCACCAGCGCGTCCGCGCGTCCGGCCGAGCCCTCGGCGCGCTGCGTCGCGCTTTCGACCGCCGCGACCCGGTTCTCGAGGTCGGCGATCTTCTGTTCGTCGGCCTGACTCGTCATCGCCGGCTGCGCTGCGGGCGCTTGCGGCTGCGGGTTCACCACGACCGGCTTCGGGGTCAGCACCACCGGCTGTTGCGCGGGGACGACCCCGAGGATGCGCGCGGCGGGCTGGTAATGGCCGAGCGCCCACACCGCTGCCGCCGCTCCGACGATGATCAGCACGAGCGCGATCAGCAACCGCGCGCCCCAGCCCATTCCCGTGCGAGTGCCGTTCATTCCGGGTCCGGCTTGTTGCACAGCCGTGCCGCAAGGGCCAGCAGCGCGTCGTCGCTCGGTGCCGCTGCGAACTCGACCGCCGCCCATCCGTCGCCAGCGGCTTCGGCCGCGGCGGCGCTGATTGCGGCGATGACAATCGAGCCGCGATCGCGCACCAGTTCCGCGAACCGCCGGCTCGCGCGCGGCGAATGGATCAGCGCCACTGCGCCCGCCGCTTCATCGAGCTCGGGGGACGCGACGGGCTTCGCGCGATAGACCGGGACAGGCGTGATGTGCTGGGCGGCCTCGACGGGCGTCCTTCGGTCTTCACCGCAAAGATGGAGCAGCTTGAGGTCGGGTTCGATCGACCCGAGCAGGTCCTCGACATCGGCCTCCCCGACGGCGGCCACGGAAAGGCCCGCCTGGCGCGTGGCCTGGGCGGTCGCCTCGCCCACCGCGTAGACAGGAAGACCGCGGAATTCGTCGAGTTTCCCGCCGGTACAGCGGACCGCATTGGCGCTGGTCAGCAGAAGGCCGTCGAATGCGCCGGAATCGGGCGGGTCCCACGGCAGCGGCTCGATCGCGAAAAGCGGGACGGCAAAGGCGTCGAGCCCGCGCTTTCGCGCCCGCTCGACCGTGGCGCTCGCGCCCGGCTCCGGACGCAGGACCAGGACCCGCCTCATTCGGGGGCGAACAGCCTCCGGATCGAATCGGGCGCACGCTCGAGCAGCGAGCGGGCGAGCCCGGCTGGCGTCTTGACGTCACCGCAGTCGAAGACGGCGCGGTCCTCGACCATGTCGCTGCCGTCCTCGCTGAACAGCTGGCCGCGCATCCTGAGATCGCCGTCCTCGAGCACGCAGAAGGCGGCGACCGGCGAGGCGCAGGCCGCGCCCAGGGTTCGCGTGAACGCGCGCTCGGCCATCACGCAGTCATAGGTTATCTGGTTGTTGACGGTGGTCAGCACGCTCTGGGTGCGCGTGTCGTTGCTCCGGCACTCCATGCCGATCACCGCCTGGCCCGGCGCCGGAAGGATGATTTCGGCGGGGATTGCGGTGCCGTCGGCGATGTCGAGCCGTTTCAGGCCCGCTGCCGACATCAAGGTCGCGTCGATCTTGCCCGAGTGAACGGCCGCGAGCCGCGTTTCGACATTGCCGCGCAGGTTGACGATCTTGAGGTCGGGACGGCGCCGCAGCAGCTGCGCCTTGCGCCGCGGCGACGAGGTGCCGACGACCGCTCCCTGCTTCAGTTCGTCGATCGAGTTCGCGCCGACGATCCGGTCGCGCACGTCGCCGCGCGGCCTGACGGCTGCAATATGGATTTCTTTCGGACGGATGCTCTCCACGTCCTTCATCGAATGAACGCAGAAATCGACTTCGCCCTCGAGCAGCGCCCGATCGAGCTCCTTCGTCCACAGCCCCTTGCCGCCGATCTCGGCGAGCGGCCGGTCCTGGATCTTGTCGCCCGTGGTCTTGACCTCGACGATCTGGACCCAGCCGTCGGGCCAGCGCTGCGCGGTCTCGATCGCCGCGGCGACCTTGCGCGCCTGCGCTAGCGCCAGCGGCGATCCGCGAGTCCCAAGGCGAAGTCCCTGCATCCCCCACCCCTAGTGCAAAGGCGGCGGATCAGGCAAAGGGCCGGGCGCGAAATGACTATAATCCTCGGACTCGAATCCTCGTGCGACGACACCAGCGCGGCGCTGGTGACCGACGACCGGCGCCTTCTCGCGCAGGCGGTGGTCGGCCAGACGCAGGCGCACCAGCCGTATGGCGGCGTGGTGCCGGAGATCGCTGCCCGGGCCCACGTAGAGATCCTGCCGGGCCTTATCGGTAAGGTACTCGGCGAAGCGGGCATGGCGATCGACGAGGTCGACGCCGTCGCGGCCACTGCAGGGCCCGGCCTGATCGGCGGAGTGATGGTCGCGCTGCTCGCCGGCAAGGGGCTGGCGCTGGCTGCCGGCAAGCCGCTGATTGCCGTCAACCACCTCGAAGGCCATGCGCTCAGCCCGCGCCTGGTCGATCCGGACCTCGGCTTTCCGTACCTGCTGCTGCTGGTTTCTGGCGGTCACTGCCAGCTGCTCGAGGTGAGCGGGGTCGGCGATTACCGGCGGCTCGCGACGACCATCGACGATGCCGCCGGCGAGGCGTTCGACAAGGCCGCGAAGCTGCTTGGGCTGGGATATCCGGGCGGTCCGGCGATCGAGGCGCTGGCGAAGGACGGCGATCCGGCCGCTGTTCCGCTGCCGCGTCCGCTGGTCGGCTCGGGCGAACCGCATTTCTCCTTCGCCGGCCTGAAGAGCGCGGTCCAGCGCGCCGTCGCCTCGGGCGAATACCGGCCGGAGGATATAGCCGCCAGCTTCCAGCAGGCGGTGGTCGATTGCCTCGTCGACCGGACCCGGCTCGCGCTCGGCAGGAGCGATGCGCCTTCGCTGGTGGTCGCCGGCGGAGTCGCCGCGAACCAGGCCATTCGCACCGCGCTGGCAGGGTTGGCGAACGAGCAGGGACGGCGCTTCGCCGTTCCTCCAGCCTGGCTCTGCACCGACAATGCGGCGATGATCGCCTGGGCCGGCGCCGAGCGCTTTGCAGCGGGCCTCGTCGACAGCCTCGACGCCCCGGCCCGCGCGCGCTGGCCGCTCGACCCAGATGCCGAAACGGTCCGCGGCGCGGGGGTGAAGGCGTGAAGCTCGGAATCCTCGGCGGTGGCGCCTGGGGCACCGCCCTCGCGCAGACCGCCGCCAAGGGGGGTCAGGCCTTGCTGTGGGCGATCGAGGACGATGTGATCACCGCGGTCAACCGGATCCACCAGAACCCGATTTACCTGCCCGGGGTCGAGCTCGATCCCGAAATCCGCGCCACGGGCAATTTCTCGGACCTCGCCGATTGCGATGCTTGGCTGGTCGCGACGCCGGCGCAGCATATGCGCGCGGTACTCGAGCGCATGCCCTGCCCCGAGATGCCGCTCGTCCTCTGCGCCAAGGGCATCGAGGAGAGCTCCGGCGCGCTCCTCCACGAAGTGGCGAAAGACGTCTGCCCCAGCTCGCCGGTCGCGGTTCTTTCCGGTCCGACCTTCGCCGACGAGGTGGCGAAGGGCTTTCCGACCGCAGTGACCCTTGCCGCGGAGGATCTGAAGCTGGCCGAGAGGTTGCGCAAGCGCATCGCGCGGCCGGAATTCCGGATTTATGTCTCGGACGACGTAACCGGGGCCGAGATTGGCGGCGCGGTCAAGAACGTGCTCGCGATCGCCTGCGGCGTGGTCGAGGGCAAGGGCCTCGGCCAGAATGCGCGCGCCGCGCTGATCGCCCGCGGTTTCGCCGAAATGAGCCGCTTTGGCCTCGCGTGCGGCGCGAAAAAGGAAACGCTGGCGGGACTTTCGGGCCTGGGCGACCTCGTCCTTACCTGCTCCTCGACCAGCTCGCGCAATTATTCGCTGGGGGTCGGTATCGGCCAGGGGCGCCCCGCGCACGAGCTACTCTCCAACCGCAGGACGGTCGCAGAGGGCGCGTTCACCGCGCCCGTGCTTGCCCGCATCTCCCGCGAGCGCGGAGTGGACATGCCGATCGTCAACGCGGTCGATGCGCTCATCGCCGGCCGAGCCGATGTCGACAAGGTGCTCGACGAACTGTTGTCGCGCCCGCCCCGAGCCGAAGGCGCCTAGAAATCGATCGCGATTCCCTTCTTCTCCCAGTCGCCGTAGCGGGTCGGGTCGAGTCGCTGCTCCTCGCCGGCGGGCGGTTCGGTCTTTTCGATGGGATCGGGCTCGGGCACCGGCGGCGAAGGGCTGAGATGCGCCGGCGGATCGAGGTGCTTCGGCCGTTTCATGGCTCCAACATGGCGACCGGGACTCTCCGTGCCAAGCGCTGAAGGAGTAGGGCCGCGCCGAGCAGCGCTGCAGATGCTCGATTCGGTGCTTCGGCGCGGCCAGACGCTCGAGGCTGCCGCCAAGCGAGCCGGCAATCTCCCTCCGCCGGATCGCGGCCTCGCCGCCGCGATCGCCGGCGAAGTACTTCGGCGCATCCCTGACCTCGACGCGCTGATCGACAGCGCGACCCGCCAGCGCCTGCCCGACGACAGCAAGGCGCGGATGGTGCTGCGAATCGCGCTCGCGCAGAAGATCGGGCTGGGAACCCCAGACCATGCGCTGGTCGCGACCGCGCTACCGCTGGTCGACGGAGGCCCGCGTCGGCTGGTCCACGGAGTTCTTGGAACGCTTCTTCGCGGGGGCGTGGAAACCAGCGAAGCGCCGCACCTGCCGCCCGACGTCGAGGAACGCTGGCGTGATGCCTGGGGTGAGGGTGTGGTCGAGGCCGCGCGGCGCCAGATTCCCCAGCGGCCTCCGCTCGACCTCAGCTTCGCCGAGGATAAGGAGGCCCAGGCCTACGCGCGCGAAAATGGCGGCATCTCGCTCGCGCCGAACCATGTCCGGCTGGAAAGCTCGTCGGTCGCCGACCTGCCGGGCTTCGAGCAAGGCCGATGGTGGGTTCAGGACCTGGCGGCCTCGCTTCCCGCGCGCCTGATTCCGCCGGATGCGGCGGACGTGCTCGATCTTTGCGCCGCGCCCGGCGGAAAGGCGATGCAGCTCGCGGCTGCCGGTCACCGGGTGACCGCCATCGATTCGTCCGCAAGTCGTCTCGGACGACTGCGCGAGAATCTCGAGCGAACGCAGCTTTCGGCAGCGCTCGTCGAGGCCGACGCGCTGAAGTGGCGGCCGAACCGCTCCTTCGACTCGATCCTGCTCGACGCCCCATGCTCCGCGACCGGCACCTTCCGCCGCCATCCCGAGGTCCTCTACCGCGCCCGTCCAGGGATCGTAGTCGATAATGCCGCCCTCCAGGCGCGGCTTCTTGCAACTGCGTCGCAATGGCTGAAGCCCGGCGGGTCCCTCGTCTATTCCGTCTGTTCGCTCGAACCGCAGGAGGGCGAGACTGTGATAGAGCGCTTCCTCGCCGACCACTTTCAGTTTTCAATCGATCCACCCCGAGGGCTTCCGGATTTCGTCCCGGTCGCGGATCTCGGCTGGATCCGAATCCTTCCCGGCCTGCTGGAACCCGAAGGCGGCCTCGACGGCTTCTTCATGGCGCGGCTTGTCCGCCGCCCTTAATCCCGTCTAATCGGACCCATGGCTGGTCCGATCATCGCGCCGTCGATCCTTTCCGCTGACTTTGCGAAGCTCGGCGACGAGGTGCACGCGGTCGACGCGGCCGGGGCCGACTGGATCCATATCGACGTGATGGACGGCCATTTCGTGCCAAACCTGACCATCGGCCCGGCTGTGGTGAAGGCGCTTCGTCCCCACACGCAAAAGCCGTTCGACGTCCACCTGATGATCGCCCCCGTGGACCCGTTCCTCGATGCCTTCGCCGATGCCGGCGCCGACATCATCACCGTCCACCCCGAAGCCGGGCCGAATCTCCACCGCACCGTCCAGCGGGTGAAGGCGCTCGGCAAGAAGGCGGGAGTCTCGCTCAATCCCGCGACTCCGGTCGACGCACTCGACTATGTGTTCGATGTTCTCGACCTCGTGCTGGTGATGAGCGTCAACCCCGGCTTCGGCGGGCAGAAGTTCATTTCGAGCCAGCTCAAGAAGATCGAGGCGATCGCCAGCCGCGTGGCGAAGCAGTCGCTGGACGTCGCGATCGAGGTCGACGGCGGCATCGATCCCGACACGGCGCGCCAGGCGGTCGATGCCGGAGCGACGGCGCTGGTGGCCGGAACCGCGGTCTTCCGCGGCGGGCCAGGAGCCTATGCCGACAATATCAAGGCGCTTCGAGGCACCAGGTGAGCGACGGCTCTTCGGCCGAGCGCGCGATCGTCACCCGGCTCGCGCGCGGCTCGCTCTTTTCGCGGCTCAGGCACGGCAAGCATCCGCTCAAGCTGGTCGCCGTGCCGCGGGACCATGTCCAGGGCGATCGGCAGCGGGGCGAGGCGCTCGTTGCCGGGCGATTCGGCGCCGGAAGCGACTCGATCCCGTTGCGGGACATCGACTTCGCGGCGGTCGGAGCGATCGGCCCGCTGGCGGAGCAGCTCCAGGGCTTCTCCTGGCTGCGCGACCTTGCCGCCGCGGCTTCGCGGGAGAAAGGCGCGCGCTTCGCCGAAGCGCTGGTCGGGCGCTGGCTGCTGGCGCACGGAACAAGGGTCGATCCTGCCTGGGCGCCCCAGCTTTGGGGTGAGCGAATCCTCTTCTGGACGGCCTATGCTCCCTACATCCTGTCGAGCAGCGACGGCGGCTACCGCTCGGCGCTGCTCAACACACTCGCGCGCGGCGCCCGTCATCTCGACGGAAGCGCCGAAAAGGCCGCGGCGGGGCTCGACCGGGTCACCGCCTGGTGCGGAGTCGTCGCCGCGGGCCTGCTCGTCCAGGGCGGTGTCCCGCGGCTCGCGCGGGGCGAGGCGGGCCTGGCGCGCGCGCTCGCCTCCGCCCAGTTCGACGACGGCGGGCTAATCAGCCGCTCGCCGTTCGAACAGGCGCTACTGGTCGACCGGCTCGGCCTCCTTCGCGCTTGCTACCAGGCGGCGAAGCAGACGATCCCCGACGGCATCGAGGCGGCGGCGCAGGCGGCGCTGGCGGCGCTTCATGGCATCACCATGGGGGATTCGGCGCTGTCGAGCTGGCAAGGCTGCAATCCCGGGGAGGCGGCTCGACTCACCGCTCTGATCGAGGGCTGCGGCCTTCGCGCGCGTCCGCTCCGACAGCCGCGCGGCTGGGGCTATCACCGGATGTCCGCGCTCGGAACGGTCCTGGTGATCGACGCAGCCCCGCCGCCGCCGCAAAAAGTGGCCGACAAGGGTTGCGCATCGACCCTCGCATTCGAGCTCTCCGACGGAAGCCAGCGCCTGATCGTGAATTGCGGCGGCCCGGGTCCATTGCCGACGGATCTTCCTGAAGAGCTCGTCCAGGGACTCCGCACCACCGCTGCCCATTCGACGCTCGTTCTTGCCGACACCAACTCGACCAATATCCTTGTCGATGGCTCGCTCGGCAAAGGCGTCGAGGACGTGGCGATCGACCGCCACGAAGACAATGATTTGAGCCGGCTCGAAGCGAGCCACGACGGCTATGTCCGCGCCTTTGGGATCGTCCACAAGCGCAGCCTGATGCTCGGCAATGACGGCAAAGAACTGCGTGGCGCCGACCAGCTGCAGCCGAAAGGCCGCAAGAAGATCCGCGAATCCGCGCCATATGCCGCGCGCTTCCATCTCGCTCCGGGGGTCGAACCGACGGTCACTGCCGATGGCATGGGCGCGATCCTGCGCTCGAAGGGCGCGCCGCCGTGGAACTTCCGCTGTCGCGGCGGCAACCTCACCCTCGAGGAAAGCCTGTGGATTGACGGTCGGGGCCAGCCCCATCGCACGTTGCAGCTTGTCATCGTCGGCGAAGTTTCGGCATTGGGCGGCGAAATCGGCTGGCAGTTCCGCCGCGCCAGCTAATCGTAAAGGAGCAGGAATGACCGATCTCGTCCCCGTCCGCCGGGCGCTAATCTCGCTTTCGGACAAGAGCGGCCTCGACGAGCTTGCCGCCGGACTGGCCAGGCATGGCGTGGAGATCGTCTCGACCGGCGGCACCGCTGCCAAGCTGCGGGAAACCGGCGCCAAGGTCCGCGATATTTCCGACCTCACGGGATTTCCGGAGATGATGGACGGGCGGGTCAAGACGCTCCACCCGAAGGTTCATGGCGGGCTTCTCGGAGTCCGCGACAACCCCGACCATGCCGCGGCGATGGAAGAACACGGGATCGCGCCGATCGACCTGGTCGTGGTCAATCTCTACCCGTTCCTCAAGACGGTCATGAGCGGCGCCGACCGCGACACGATCATCGAGAATATCGACATCGGCGGCCCGTCGATGGTCCGCTCGGCGGCCAAGAACCACGCCCATGTCGCGATCGTCACCGATCCCGCCGATTATTCGCCGCTGCTCGACCAGCTCGACGCCCATGGCGGGACCACGCTCGAATTCCGCAAGAAATTGGCGGCCAAGGCGTATGCGCTGACCGCCGCGTATGACTCCGTCATTTCGCAATGGTTCGCCTTCGCCGACCAGGGGCAGCGCTGGCCCGAGACATGGGTGATCGCGAACGAGCTCAAAATGGGCCTGCGCTACGGGGAGAACCCGCACCAGCAGGCGGCGCTTTACCTTCCGGTCGGTCCGAGCACGCCGGGGATTGCCCACGCTCAGCAGCTCCAGGGCAAGGAGCTCAGCTATAACAATCTCAACGACGCCAATGCGGCGCTCGAGCTCGTCTGCGAGTTTCGGGAGAGCGACCCGACGGTCGTCATCGTCAAGCATGCCAATCCCTGCGGGGTCGCCACGCGCGACAGCTTGGTCGACGCCTGGCGCGAGGCGCTCGCCTGCGACAGCGTTTCGGCCTTCGGCGGAATCGTCGCCACCAACCGCCCGCTCGACGCCGCGACCGCCGAGGCGATCACCGAGATCTTCACGGAGGTCGTTGTCGCGCCGGGCGCGGACGAGGAGGCGCTGGCCATCTTCGCGAAGAAGAAGAATCTGCGCCTGCTCGTGACCGGCGGCCTGCCCGATCCCCGCCGCCCGGGACAGACGATGGCGGTGATCACCGGCGGCCTGCTCGTCCAGGACCGCGACAACGGCATGATCACCCGCGACGAGCTCAAGTGCGTGACCAAGCGCCAGCCGACCGAGCAGGAAATCCGCGACTGCATGTTCGCCTGGACCGTCGCCAAGCACGTCAAGTCGAACGCGATCGTCTATGCGAAGGACGGGGTCACGGCGGGCATCGGCGCGGGACAGATGAACCGCCGCGACAGCGCCCGGATCGCCGCCATCCGCGCGAAGGAAGCGGCCGAGGCCAACGGCTGGCCCGAGCCGCGCACCGTCGGCTCAGCGGTGGCGTCCGACGCGTTCTTTCCGTTCGCCGACGGGCTGCTTGCCGCGGCGGAAGCCGGTGCGACAGCGGTGATTCAGCCGGGCGGGTCGATCCGCGACGAGGACGTGATCGCCGCCGCCGACGAAGCGGGGCTCGCGATGCTCTTCACCGGAATGCGCCACTTCCGACACTAGACGATATCGTCGACCAGCCGGTCGCGCTCCAGCGCCGCGTCGGCGTCCTGGAGTTCCGTCAGGTCCGCCTTGCGCATCCGGAACAGCTCGCGGTCCTTGGGTCCGAAACCCTTGGTCCACAGGACCGCGCCGAACGCGATCAGTACCGCCGGCACCGCGAGCAAGTGCCACGCCTGCGGCAAGATTGCGCGGACGGTCACGCCCGCCACGACTCCGGCAGCGGTCGCCCAGACGAGATTCCACCGCCAGCCGTTGACGCTCGCACCGAGCTCGCGCTCCAGCAACCGCGCCTTGGTGAACCAGGCGAAGGCGAGTGCGACGCACAGGCCGATCGCCGGTCCCGTCGCCTGGAAGGTCTGCGGCAGTCCTTCCGCCTTCATCACCAGGATCAGCGCCGCCGCGCCGCCCGCCTCCAGCGCGAGCATGATCAGGCTGAGGATCATGTTGCGCTTGCGGGCGATGTAGATCAGCGCGGCTTCGCACACGAAGGCGGAGGCGGCGATGACTTCGGCGGCGAGGAGAAATCCGAGCATCGCAGTGCCGCCGGTGAAGCCGGATCCGACCAGGCCCATCACCGATCGTCCCGGAATGCCGAGCGCCAGCGCGATCCCGAGCTGCGCGGCGATGATCCAGTAGGTGACCTGCCGCACCTGGCTCGCGACGGCTGCGCGATCGCCGACCGCGAAGCGGCGGACCATCGCCGGACCGAGCACCGGTTCGAAGCTGGTCTTGAGCTTGGCGGGAAGCGTCGCGACCTGCTGCGCCGCATAATAGATTCCGACATACGCGGCGGGCAGAAAGGCGCCGAGCACGGCAAGGTCGATTCGCCGCGAAGCCCATTCGACGGCGTCGGCCGCGGCGACGGGCACGTTGCGCCAGGCCGTCATCCACGAGGTTGGAAGGTCCGGCTTCCATCCTCGCGGCAGGCCATACATCTTGAGCAGCGGGATCAGCGCGGCGATGAGCGCCGCGACCATCGAGAAGACGTAGGCGATGATCAGCCCATCCTCGAGCGAGATATAGGACCAGCCCAACGCGACGATGGTGATGGTCCACGGCTGGACCAGCGAGCGTGAACGGACGGTCGACGCAACGTCATTGTGATAGGCGAGCGCCGCCAGCGCGATGTCGGTCCAGCTGATCGCCAGCACAGTCACGGCGAGCAATCGGTCGAGACCGTGCACCTCGGTCGTCGGATACATCGCCTTGGGGAACAGGACGAGGATCGCCATTCCGACCGCCGACGCGATCGCCGCGACCAACATGGCGTCGGCAACGATCGACGCCTGGTCCTTCTTTCCATTGGCGAGCAGCTGGGCGAGGCCGCGCCTCAGCCCGAGCGCTCCGACCTGCGCCGCGAACTCGACCGTCAGCACGGCATAAGCGAAGCGGCCAAGCGCAGCTGGCCCATAGATTCGGCCGCCGATGAACAGGAATGGCGCCATCCCCGCCAGCCGAAGCACGAAGCCGAAGACGTTGAGCCGGCCGCCACGCGCCAGTGTCGCCATTTCCGTGTCCGGTGAACCGCCTTTTGCGGCGGTCCGATCAGGCTTGCTCAGTGAGCTTCGCCCCAATGCGCCCCCCATCCGACCTCGACGTCCAGCGGAACATCGAGCTTGATCGCCGGCTGCGCGGCTTCG
>Ga0207660_10002058_pt1 | contig 13362 bp, 12 predicted proteins | sample KBSC73BmetaG_FD_184335 | JGI IMG/M metagenome (GOLD analysis project Ga0207660, IMG submission 184335) | Corn rhizosphere microbial communities from Kellogg Biological Station, Michigan, USA - KBS C7-3B metaG (SPAdes) (version 2) | ecosystem: Host-associated > Plants > Roots > Rhizosphere ... | reverse complement strand
ATTCGTCGACGACAAGAGCTACCCGTACCTGAAGATCGAGTCGCACCGTTTTCCGCGGATGGCGTACTACCGCGGCGCCGTCGATCAGAAGCACCGCTACTTCGGGCCCTTTCCCACCGCCTGGGCGGTCAAGGACTCGATCCAGCTGCTGCAGAAGGTGTTTCACCTGCGCACCTGCGAGGACACCGTGTTCGCCAACCGCACCCGGCCGTGCCTGCTTTACCAGATCAAGCGCTGCTCGGGACCTTGCGTCGGCTACATCTCGCCCGACGACTACGGCCAGGACGTCGCCAACGCGGAGCGCTTCCTGCAGGGAGAGCAGCAGGAGCTGATCGATGCGCTGCAGGCGCAGATGACGGCGCGTGCCGAGGCGCTCGAGTTCGAGAAGGCCGCGGAGCTGCGCGACCGGATCGGCTCGCTCGCCCGCGTCCTGCACCAGCAGGCGGTCGAGGACAACACCGGCGGGCGCGTCGTCGACACCGACATCCTGGCGGTCAAGGTCGAGGGCGGCCGCGCGTGCGTCAATCTCGCGATGGTGCGCGGCGGGCGCCACCTCGGCGACCGGCCGTACTTTCCGAAGCAGGTCGAAAGCGCGCTCGAGACGGTCGGCGAGGGCAACGGCGCGGAGGAGGGCGACGCCGCGCCCGCGGAGCGGGCGAAGTCGCCCGAGGCGCGGGTGCTCGAGGCGTTCATCGCCCAGCACTACCTGGAAGGCGGAATGCCGCCGCTGCTCGTCGTCAGCCATGCGGTCGACAAGAGCCTGGTCGAAACGCTCGCCGCCCGCAGCGGCGTGCGCGCGACCGTCCAGCACCAGCCGCGCGAGCCGCGCCGCGCCTGGCTCGACATGTGCATCCAGGGCGCCGCGCTTCGCCTCGCGCAGCTGCTCGCCGAAGAGGGCTCGCAGCAGGCGCGCACGCGCGCGCTCGTCGATGCGCTCGACCTGCAGATCGAGGACCTGCACGCGCTGCGCATCGAGTGCTTCGACGTCAGCCACACCGCCGGCGAGGCGACGCAGGCCTCGTGCGTCGTCTTCGAAGCGCACAAGATGCAGAGCTCGCAATACCGCCGCTACAACATCGTCGGCGTGACGCCCGGCGACGACTACGCCGCCATGCGACAGGTGCTCGTGCGCCGCTACGCCAAGCTCGTCGAGGCGGCTGCGCAGGGGCAGGCGAGGCTGCCCGATCTGGTGCTCGTCGACGGCGGCCGCGGCCAGGTCAACGTCGCGCGCGAGGTGTTCGAGGAGCTCGGCATCGAGCTCTGGCGGATCGTCGGCGTCGAGAAGGGCGAGGCGCGCAAGGTCGGCCTCGAGGAGCTCGTCTTCGCCGACGGCAGGCCGAAGGTCGCGCTCGGGCGCGAGTCGGCGGCGCTGATGCTCGTGGCGCAGATCCGCGACGAGGCGCACCGGTTCGCGATCACCGGCATGCGATCGCGGCGCGCGAGCGTGCGCACCGGCGCCAGCTCGCTCGAGGAGATCCCGGGCGTCGGGCCGAAGAAGCGCGCCCGGCTGCTGCAGCGCTTCGGCGGCGCGCGCGGCGTCGGCGCGGCGAGCGTCGAGGACCTGCAGACGGTCGAGGGCATCTCGCGCGAGCTCGCGGAAGACATCTACCGGGCGCTGCATTGAGCGCGCCCGCGTCGCCGGGCCGCGACGGCTCGCTTCGGCACAATCCGCCGATGTTCTTCAACCTGCCGACGCTCTTCACGTGGGCGCGCATCGTCGCGATCCCGCTCGTCGTCGGCGTCTACTACACGAGCCTCGCGCCCGAGACGCAGAACATCGTCGGCACCGCGCTCTTCATCGTCTTCGCGCTGACCGACTGGGCGGACGGCTTCCTTGCGCGCAAGCTCCGCATGACGTCGTCGTTCGGCGCCTTCCTCGATCCGGTCGCCGACAAGTTCCTCGTCACCGCGGCGCTGCTGGTGCTCGTCAAGCTCGGCCGGCTCGACGCCTTCATCGCGCTCGTCATCATCGGCCGCGAGATCGCGATCTCGGCGCTGCGCGAGTGGATGGCGCAGATCGGCGCATCGCGCAGCGTCGCCGTGCACATGCTCGGCAAGGTGAAGACGGTCGTGCAGATGATCGCCATCCCGTTCCTGCTCTACCACGGGATGCTGTTTCGCTTCATCGACACGCAGCTCTGGGGGACGGTCCTGATCGTCGTCTCGGCGGTGCTGACGATCTGGTCGATGGTCTACTACCTGCAAAAGGCACTGCCGGAAATCCGCGCCCGTGTCCGCTGAGCGCACGGCGTTCGTGCGGGCGATGCCGTGGCTGTTCGTCCTGATCTGGTCGACGGGCTTCGTCGTCGCGAGGCTGGCGATGCCGCACGCGCCGCCGTTCGGCTTCCTGTCGATGCGCTTCGCGCTCTCGGCGCTTTGCTTCTTCGTCTGGATCTCGCTTTCCGGCGCCGCATGGCCGCAAGGGCGAGCCGAGTGGTTCCACCTCGCCGTGATGGGCGTGCTGATGCAGGCGGGCTACCTCGGCGGCGTCTGGGCGGCGGTGAAGTCGGGGCTCGGTGCCGGCACGTCCGCGCTGCTGGTGGGCCTGCAGCCGGTCCTGACGGCGATCTGGCTGACGCGCAACGCGAAATCGCGCAGCTCGTCGGCCGTGTCGGCGCGACGCTGGCTCGGGCTCGTGTTCGGCTTTCTCGGCATCTCGCTCGTCGTCTGGCCGAAGCTCGGCGGCGAAGTGACACCCGCCAATCTGGCGATGGCCATCGTCGCGCTGCTCAGCATCACGGTGGGGACGCTCTACCAGAAGCGCTTCGTCAAGCCGTGCGACGTGCGCTCGGCGAGCGCCGTGCAGATGCTCGCCGCGTTCGCCGTCTGCCTGCCTCTCGCGCTGCTCGAGACCGAGCCGTTCGACTGGCACCTGAATCTGGTCGCGGCGATGGCGTGGTCGGTCGGCGTCCTCACGCTCGGCGGCAGCTCGCTGCTCTATCTGCTGATCCAGCGCGGCGAGACGACCTCCGTGACGAGCCTGCTCTACCTGGTGCCGCCTTGCACCGCGCTGATGGCGTGGGCAATGTTTCGCGAGTCCCTGACGCCGATGATGATGGTGGGCGTCGCGGTCACGGTGCTGGGGGTCGCGCTGGTCGTGCGTCCGGCCGACAATGATCCGAAGGAAGGTTCCACATGAAGCAGGGTGACAGCACCAGAACGCATCGAATCGCGGTGATCCCGGGCGACGGCATCGGCACGGAGGTCATTCCCGAAGGCCTGCGCGTGCTCGAGGCGGCGGCGAGCCGGTTCGGCATCGGCCTGGCCTTCGATCACTTCGACTTCGCCTCGTGGGCGTACCACGAGCGGCACGGCAGCATGATGCCGGACGACTGGAAGGAACGCGTCGGCGGCCACGACGCGATCTTCTTCGGCGCGGTCGGCTGGCCGGCGAAGATCCCGGACCACGTGTCGCTCTGGGGCTCGCTGATCAAGTTCCGGCGCGAGTTCGACCTCTACGTCAATCTTCGCCCGGCGCGCCTGATGCCCGGGGTGCGCTCGCCGCTCGCCGGCCTTTCGCCCGGCGACATCGACATGATGATCGTGCGCGAGAACACCGAGGGCGAATACTCGAGCATCGGCGGACGCATGTACCCGGGCACCGAGCGCGAGGTCGTCGTGCAGGAGACCGTCATGTCGCGCATCGGCGTCGACCGCGTGCTCAAGTACGCGTTCGAGCTCGCGCGGTCGCGCCCGAAGAAGCACCTGACCTCCGCGACGAAGTCCAACGGCATCGCGATCACGATGCCGTACTGGGACGAGCGCTTCGACGCCATGGCCGAGCGTTACCCCGACGTGCGCGTCGATCGCTTCCACATCGACATCCTCGCCGCGCACTTCGTGCAGCGCCCGCAGGTCTTCGACACCGTCGTCGCCAGCAACCTGTTCGGCGACATCCTGAGCGACCTCGGACCGGCGTGCACCGGAACGATCGGCATTGCCCCCTCGGCCAACATCAATCCGACCCGCGAGCATCCTTCGCTGTTCGAGCCGGTGCACGGCTCCGCGCCCGACATCGCGGGGCAGGGCATCGCGAATCCGATCGGCCAGATCTGGTCGGGTGCGCTCATGCTCGACTTCCTCGGCCATCGCGACGCGCACGACGCGATCCTCGCCGCGATCGAGGCGGTGCTCGATCCGTCCGGCGGCGGACCGAAGACACGCGATCTCGGCGGCACGGCGACGACGTCGGACGTCGGCCGCGCAGTCGCCGGCGCGCTCGCTGCATCGCGCTAGTCCACCGACCCGGTGCGCTGTCAAGCAGCGAATGCACGAGCGCGAGCGTTTCCGAGCGTCGATCGGCAAATTTCGCGCGCCAACCCTGCTTGACACTGCAGTTTCGCAACGTTGTAATCGTTTTGCCCCGACGAGCACCTGCTGCCGTCGCGCGAGCACCCACCGAACACCCGTGAGACAGCTTCCTGAGGGGGAACGTTTGTGAACAAGTCCGAACTGATCGAGCACATCGCCACGCAGGCAGACATCTCCAAAGCGGCAGCCACCCGCGCGCTCGAGGCGATGATCGGCGGCGTCAAGACGAGCTTGAAGAAGAACACGGCGGTGTCGCTGGTCGGCTTCGGAACGTTCACCGTCGGCAAGCGCGCGGCGCGCAGCGGCCGCAATCCGCGCACCGGCGCGGCGATCAAGATCAAGGCGGCGAAGGTGCCGAAGTTCCGCGCCGGCAAGGCGCTCAAGGACGCGCTCAACTGATTCCTGCCGTGGGTGCTTAGCTCAGCTGGTAGAGCGGCGCCCTTACAAGGCGTAGGTCGGGGGTTCGAGCCCCTCAGCACCCACCACCCCGCGCCCGGTCGGGGCATCGTGCCCGGCTAGAATTGCCGCCTCCTCGACGACGAAAGGCGAACCGCGGTTCGCCTTTCTTGCATCTACACGCCGATGTTCGACTTCTTTCGCCGCCACATGCGGGCGCTGCAGTTCGTGCTCGTGCTGCTCGTGTTCCCTTCGTTCGTCTTCTTCGGCATCCAGGGCTACAGCCGCGTCGCCGGAGACGACCGGCAGACGGTCGCGCACGTCGCCGGCCACCCGGTCTCGTCGGCCGAGCTCGACGCGGCGCTGCGTGAGCGCGTCGAGCGCGCGCGCCGACAGATGCCGAGCCTCGATCCCAAGCTGTTCGAGACGCCGGAGATGAAGCGCCTCGCGCTCGACGGCGTCATCCGCGACCGCGTGATGCTCGCGGCCGCCGACAAGATGCACCTCGTGACGACCGACGACCGGCTCGAGCGCGCCTTCAAGAGCGATCCGGAGTTCGCGTCTTTGCGCAACCCGGACGGCAGCATCAATCGCGACTCGCTCACCGCGATCGGCATGTCGTCGGAGGGCTTCGCCGAGCGGCTGCGCCAGGATCTCTCACGCCGGCAGGTCATGGAGCCCATCGCCAGCTCGGCGATCGCTCCGGCCGCTGCCGCATCGGCAGCGCTCGACGCCATGTACCAGCAGCGCGAGATCCAGGTCGAGCGCTTCGACGCGAAGGACCAGCTCGCCAAGGCGACGCCGACCGATGCCGAGATCGAGGCCTACTACAAGGACCCGGCGCATGCAGCGCAGTTCCGGGCCCCCGAGCAGGCGCAGGTCGAGTACGTCGTGCTCGATCTGGACGCGGTGAAGAAGAACATCTCGGTCTCCGACGAGGATCTGCGCAAGTACTACGCGGAAAACGAGAAGCGCTTCGCGGTGCCGGAAGAGCGACGCGCGAGCCACATCCTGGTCAAGGCCGACAAGGACGCACCGAAGGCCGAACGCGACAAGGCGCGCGCGAAGGCCGAAACGCTGCTCGCCGAGGTGCGCAAGAACCCGCAGTCGTTCGCCGAGATCGCCCGCAAGAACTCGGACGATGAAGGCTCGGCCGCCAAGGGAGGCGACCTCGACTTCTTCGGCCGCGGCCAGATGGTCAAGCCGTTCGAGGACGCCGCATTTGCCCTCAAGCCCGGCGAGACGAGCGGCATCGTCGAAAGCGACTTCGGCTTTCACATCATCCACGTGACGGGCGCGCGCGGCGGCGAGAAGAAGAGCTTCGAGTCGGTGCGTGCACAGGTCGAGGACGAAGTGCGCAGCCAGATCGTGCAGAAGCGCTTCGCCGATGCGGCGGTCGAGTTCGGCGACATCGTCTACGAGCAGCCGGACAGCCTCAAGCCCGCCGCCGACAAGTGGAAGCTGCAGATCCAGACCGCCCAGCACGTGACGCACACGCCGCAGCCCGGAGCGACCGGCCCGCTCGCCAATCCGCGCTTCCTCGATGCGCTGTTCTCGAACGAATCGACGCACGACAAGAAGAACACGAAGGCGATCGACATCGGCGCGAACCAGCTCGCGGCCGGCCGGGTGGTCCAGTATTCGCCCGCGCACGTGCTGCCGCTGGCAGAGGTGAAGGACAAGGTCCGCCAGCAGCTCGCAGCGACGAAGGCTTCGGAGCTCGCGGCGAAGCTCGGCGCCGAGCGGCTGGCCAAGCTGCAGGCCAATCCCGACCAGCCGTTTCCCGGCAACCCGGTGATGGTCTCGCGCGCGCAACTGCGCGACGTGCCGCGCCCGCTGGTGGACGCTGCGCTGAAGGCACCGGTCGCGAAGCTGCCGGCGTTCGTCGGCGTGCCGCTCGGCGATCAGGGCTACGCGATCGTCAAGATCCTGAAGACGGCCGGCCGCGACCCGGTCGTCGCCGACGCCTCGAAGGCGATGAGCCAGTACGCGCAGGTCTGGGCAGAAGCCGAAGCGCAGGCGTATTACGCGGCGCTGAAGTCGCGGCTCAAGGTGAGCGTCAACGACGCGGCGCTGGCCGCCGACGCTGCCGCGAGCGAGCCGCGCTAGGCTTCGACTCGAGCTTGACGGAGCGCGGCGCGCCTCGCCCTGCAGGCGAGGGCACGAGGGTGCCCTCGCTATAATCGATCGCTCGGTGGTGGCTGTAGCTCAGTTGGTAGAGTCCAGGATTGTGATTCCTGTTGTCGTGGGTTCGAGCCCCATCAGCCACCCCACTTCCGCCGTGTTGCTCGCGCCTCTCCCGAGGCGCTGACAGTTCAGCCGCCGGCGAGCAATCCGGCGCTGACAGCAGCGATCGTCAGCACGATCGCCAGCGCGAGCAGACGACCCCAGCTCGCCGACTCGTCGGCGCGGTCCGTCGCGATGCGCAGTGCTGCGAAGGTGGAGTCCGGGAACTGCATGGCCAAAACGATAGTGCAGCGATCCGGCGCTTGCATCCCCCAGGCCGACGAAGTCATCGCCATGCGTCAATCCTGCACGCTTCGCACGCGCGTTCTTTGCGGTCTGCGCAACGGCCAGGCCGCTCGCGCCTAGCTGTTCGTCATCACCAGCTTGCCGCGAACGGTGCGTGTCCCCATGCGCTCGTAGGCGGCGGGCAGCTCGCGCATCGGCAGGCGCTGGTCGATCACCGGCTTCACCTTGCCCTCGGCGTACCAGCGCGCGAGCTCGGCGAGCGCGGCCGCGTTCGCCTTCGGCTCGCGGCGCGCGAACTCGCCCCAGAAGACGCCGACGATCGATGCCCCCTTGAGCAACGCGAGGTTGAGCGGCAGCGCAGGGATCGCGCCCTGCGCGAAGCCGATCACGAGATAGCGGCCGCGCCAGGCGATCGAACGAAACACCGGCTCGGCGAGATCGCCCCCGACCGGGTCGTAGACGACGTCCGGGCCCTTGCCGTCGGTGAGCTTCTTGAGCTCCTCGCGGATGTTGGAGCTCGAGTAGTTGATCGCCGCGTCGGCCCCGAGCGATCGGCAGAGATCGCCCTTCTCGTCGCTCGACGAGGCCGCGATCACCCGCGCGCCGAGCACCTTGCCGATCTGGATGGCAGCGGTGCCGACGCCGCCGGCCGCGCCGAGGATGAGCAGCGTCTCGCCCGGCTTGAGCTGGCCGCGATCGACGAGCGCGTGATGCGTCGTCGCATAGGTGAGGACGAACGCGGCCGCGTCGTCGAAGGCGAATCCCGGCGGCAGCGGCATGACGAGCGCGGCATCGGTGACGGCGTGGGTGGCGAATCCGCCGGTGCCGCCAAACGCAGCGACGGCGTCGCCGACCCGCAGGTTCCTCACGCCTTCGCCGACCGCCTCGACGACACCGGCATATTCCGACCCCGGGACGAACGGCAGCGGCGGCTTCATCTGGTACTTGTTCTGGACGATCAGCAGGTCCGGGAAGTTGAGGCTCGCCGCCTTGATCGCGACGCGCACCTGGCCCGGCTTCGGCTCGGGCGTGGGCAGCTCCTTCCATTGCAGCGCCTCGACGCCGATCGGGTTCTCGCAGAGCCAGGCGTGCATGTGGGCACCTTTCGCTGATCGTGTTCGCATCGGGAGATGCGGCAGAAGATCATACGCAGCGACGTCGGACGCGGCGGATGCAGCGACGCGACTGCCTACAATCTTCGACCGATGCGCATCCTGATCGCGAACGACGACGGCTATCTCGCACCCGGGCTCGCCGCGCTCGTGCAGGCCTGCGATGGGCTCGGCGATCTCGACGTGGTCGCGCCCGAGCAGAACGCGAGCGGAACGTCGAACTCGCTGACGCTCAATCGCGGCCTCTCGGTGTACACGGCCGCGAACGGCTACCGCTACATCAACGGCACGCCCTCCGACTGCGTGCATCTCGCGCTCTCGGGACTGCTCGAGCATCGTCCCGACCTGGTCGTCTCCGGCATCAACCAGGGCGCCAACATGGGTGACGACACGCTCTATTCGGGAACCGTCGCCGCGGCGATGGAAGGCTTTCTGTTCGGCATTCCGGCGATCGCGTTCTCGCAGGTGCAAAAGGGCTGGGTCGAGCTCGAGGCGGCGGCGCGCGTGGCGCGCAGCATCATCCAGCACGTCCTGCGCGAGCCGCCGGAGGCGCCGCACTTCCTGCTCAACGTCAACATTCCGAATCGTGCCGACGCCGACGCGCGCCCGCGCCGCATCACGCGTCTCGGCCGGCGTCACGCGAGCGAGCCGGTGATCCGCCAGGTGAGCCCGCGCGGCGAGACGCTCTTCTGGATCGGCCCCGCCGGCGACGCGCGCGAGGCCGGTCCGGGGACCGACTTCAATGCCACCGCGAGCGGCGAAGTCTCGATCACGCCGCTGCACATCGATCTCACCGATCACGCGACCTTGCCCGCCTGGCGGCGCTGGATCGGCGCATGAGCGTCGAGCGGCCGGCGCGCCGCTTCCCGCTCGCGCTCGGACGCATCGCGTCGACACGCGGCGACACGCGAGCGTCGGGCAGCAACGCTGCCGCGCGAGCATTGCCCGCCGAGCCGATCCGCCCGCAAAGCCCGCTCGCCGCAGCACACGCCGATTCGGGTCGGCGCACGCGCGCGGTCGGTCTCGGGCTCGACTCCGCAGACGTGCGCGCGCGCATGGTCGAGCGGCTGCGCCACGAGGGCGTGCTGCATCCGCGCGTGCTCGCCGCCTTCGCGGCAGTGCCGCGCCACGTCTTCGTCGACACGGCGCTCGCGACGCAGGCCTACGAAGACACGAGCCTGCCGATCGGTCATGGGCAGACGATCTCGAAGCCCTCGGTCGTCGCGCGCATGCTCGAGCTGCTGTTCGGTGGAGCGAACGCGCAGGCGGCGGGCGATCTCGGCGCGGTGCTCGAGATCGGCACCGGCTGCGGCTACCAGGCGGCGCTGCTCTGTCGAGCGGGCCGACGTGTCGTCTCCGTCGAGCGGCTGAAGCCCCTGCACGACAAGGCGCGCGAGCTGCTCGCTCCGTTGCGCTCGACGCGCCTGCGCCTCGTCTACGGCGACGGCATGCTAGGTCACGCGCCGGGCGCTCCGTACGACAGCATCATCGCGGCCGCCGGCGGCGACGCGATTCCCGATGCCTGGCTCGATCAGCTCGCGGTCGGCGGCCGGCTCGTCTCGCCGGTGCAGGATCCGGGCGGGCGAGGGCAGGTGCTCGTCGTCGTCGATCGACGCGAGAACGGCTATGCCCGCAGCGTGCACGAGGCCGTGAAGTTCGTCCCCTTAAAATCCGGGCTCGCTCGTTGACGATGAGAACCTCTCCGGTCCAATGCCCTTGATCGAAGCCGCGGCACTGCGCCGTTGCGCCCTCCTGCTCGCCGCGGCCAGCCTCATCGCGGGCTGTTCCCTGACACCCAATCGTGCGCCCGTCGAGGAGCGCACGCCGACGCCGCGCGCGACCGTCGCCGCGGCAACCCCGGCCGCGAGCGCCGCTTCGGCGCCGGAAGCAGCCGCGTCCGCCGTCGACATCAACAGCGGCAAGCCCGGCTATTACACGATCAAGCCCGGCGACACGCTGATCCGGATCGCGCTCGAGAACGGGCAGAACTGGAAGGAGCTGATGCGCTGGAACAACCTGACCAACCCGAACCTGATCGAGGTCGGGCAGGTCATCCGCGTCGCTCCGCCCGGGGTTGACCCGACGGTCGCCACGGCGCGACCGGTGACGACGCCGCGCGTCGAGACGCGGCCGCTCGAGCCGCGTCCGAGCGCGTCCGCGCCGCCCGGCCCGGCGGCGCCGGTCGCGCTGGCGTCGGCTGCCAGCCAGCCCGCCGCCGCGCCGCCGCGCGAACCCGCGCCGCCGCCAGCGCCGCGCGAAGGCGACGACGACATCAACTGGACGTGGCCGGCAGCCGGCCCGGTCGCGACGCCATTCGACGAAGCGCGCAACAAGGGCCTCGTCTTTCGCGGCAAGGCGGGCGATCCGGTCTACGCCGCGGCGGACGGCCGCGTCGTCTACGCCGGCTCGGGCCTGCGCGGCTACGGCAACCTGATCATCCTCAAGCACAACGCGACGTACCTGACCGCGTACGCGCACAACCAGACCCTCCTGGTGAAGGACGACCAGAACGTCAAGCGCGGCCAGAAGATCGCGGAGATGGGCTCGAGCGACGCCGACAGCGTGCAGCTGCACTTCGAGATCCGCAAGCAAGGCAAGCCGATCGATCCGGCCCGCCTGCTGCCACCGCGCTAGCCGGCGGACGCGTCGAGATGTCGCCGGTCCTCGCGTTCGACATCGAGACGATTCCCGACGTCGCAGGGCTGCGGCTCCTGCGCGGCGCCGACGCGACGCTCAGCGACGCCGAGGTCTACGCCGCCGAGATCGCCGACCGTGCCGCGCGCAACAAGGGCGACTTCATGCCGCTCTACCTGCAGCGCGTGCTCGTGATCTCGTGCGTGTTCCGCAGCAGCCAGGGCCTCGTCGTCCGCTCGTTCGTCGACCTCGAGCGCGATGGACGCAGCGAAGAGGCGGCCGTCATCCAGTCGTTCTTCGACCGCGTCGACACGCACCGCCCGCAGCTCGTCAGCTGGAACGGCGGCGGCTTCGATCTGCCGGTGCTGCAGCAGCGTGGCCTGCGCCACGGCGTCGTCGCCGGCCGCTACTGGGACATGGGCCAGGACGAGGACAGCGATCGCGACCACCGCTACAACAACTACATCAGCCGCTACCACCTGCGCCACATCGATCTGATGGACCTGCTCGCGATGTACCAGTCGCGCGCCAACGCGCCGCTCGACGCGATGGCCAAGCTGTGCGGCTTCCCCGGCAAGCTCGGCATGGACGGCAGCCAGGTCTATGGCGCCTATCTCGAAGGCCGGCGCGACGAGATCCGCCGCTACTGCGAGACGGACGCGATGAACACGTATCTGCTCTGGTGCCGCTTCGAGAAGATGCGCGGCCGCATGAACGAGGCGGGCTACCGGCGCGAGCTGGCGCTGGCGCGCGAGGCAATCGCGACGATCGGCGAGCCGCACTGGGCCGAGTACCTCGCGGCGTGGCCGGACGAGGCGCCGGAGGCCGTGCACGCGCTGCCAGGCGACCGCGCCCCCGAGGAGCTCGCACCCGTGCCGGTCGAGCCGGCCACCATCGCGGTCGTCGAGACGACGACGACCGAGACGACGATCTACATCGACTCCTCGAGCATCCGCGCGTAGTCGTCGCGCGTCGCCAGGCGCGGATTGGTCTTGTGCGTGTGGTCGGCCATCGCCCCGTCGATGATGCGCGCGAACATCGATCGGTCGACACCCAGAGCGGCAAGGCCCGAAGGCAGGCCGAGACGCTCGTTCAGGCCGCGGATCGCGTCGGCCACCGCGTCGGCGGGACTCGACGGTGATTCGGGCAGGCGCATGGCGTGCGCCATGCGCTCCATCCGACGCTCGTTGACGATCTGCGGCGCGCTCGCGTTGAACTTCACCACCGCCGGCAGGAAGATCGCGTTCAGGGTGCCATGATGGAGCTTCGGGTTGGCTCCGCCGAGACTGTGGCTCAGGCTGTGCACGCAGCCGAGCCCTTTCTGGAACGCCATCGCGCCCTGCATGCTCGCGCTCATCATGTGGAAGCGCGCATCGCGATCGCTGCCGTCGCGGGTCGCGCGCTCGATGTGCGCCCAGGCACGCTCGAGGCCGTCGAGCGCGATGCCGTCTGCGGGCGGATTCACCGCCGGGGCCATGAACGTTTCCATGCAGTGCGCGATCGCGTCCATTCCCGTGGCGGCGGTGAGGGCGGGCGGCAATCCGAGCGTGAGCTCGGGGTCGCAGATCGCCGTCTTCGGCACGAGATGCCAGCTGTGAAAGCCGAGCTTGCGGCCGTCGTCGACGATGACGATCGCGCCGCGCGCGACTTCGCTGCCGGTGCCCGCGGTCGTCGGTATCGCGATCAACGGCACGACCTTCTCGCTGATTCGCGCGCTGCCGCCCTCGATGGTTGCATAGTGCGCGAGCGGCCCCTCGTGCGTCGCGGCGATCGCGACGCCCTTGGCGAGGTCGATGCTCGAGCCGCCGCCGATTGCGACCAGGCCGTCGCAGCCGGCCGCGCGATACGCCTCGACGGCGGCACGGACCGCGCGCTCGGTCGGATTGGAAGGGGTGCCGTCGAACACCGCGTGCGGCTTGCCGCCGAGCGTCGCGATCGCGCGATCAAGGAGCCCGGCGGCGCGCACGCCTGCGTCGGTGACGAGCAGCGGCCTGGCGATGCCGGCGCGCTCGAGCTCCTGCGGCAGCAGGGCGAGCGCGCCGAAGTCCAGCTGCACTTGGGTGATGTACTGGATGAGGGCCATGCAGCAGTCTGGCACACTGCCGCGCTCTCCGCAGCCGCTGCAGGCCGTCCCCGAGCACTCGCCATGCAACGTTCCGACTTTCGCTTCCTCGAGCGCCTGCGCGTGCGCTGGGCCGAGATCGACGCCCAGCAGATCGTCTTCAACGGCCATTACCTGATGTACTTCGACACCGGGATCGCCGGTTATTGGCGCGCGCTGGCGATGCCGTACCACGAGACCATGGAAGCGCTCGGCGGCGACATGTTCGTCCGCAAGGCGACGCTCGAGTATCTCGGCTCGGCCGTCTACGACGACGTGCTCGAGATCGGCATCCGCTGCGCGCGCGTCGGCAACTCGTCGATGGCGTTTCAGGCC
>Ga0207660_10002055_pt1 | contig 13364 bp, 11 predicted proteins | sample KBSC73BmetaG_FD_184335 | JGI IMG/M metagenome (GOLD analysis project Ga0207660, IMG submission 184335) | Corn rhizosphere microbial communities from Kellogg Biological Station, Michigan, USA - KBS C7-3B metaG (SPAdes) (version 2) | ecosystem: Host-associated > Plants > Roots > Rhizosphere ... | reverse complement strand
CGGGCGAATTCCCCCAGAGGGAACGGCCCTGCGCGAGCAGTGCGACGGCGCGGGGATGGTTCTCGAAGTTCGACACATACGCCACCGCATCAGCAGGAACGGTGCGGCTCGCGCGCGCGGCGACCATCGCGCTGTAGCGGGTGCCCAGGTCGCGCGTGAAGGAAACGAGCGTCCCGGCCCGGTGGTCCAGGTCGCCGAAGGCGTCGATGGCGGACACGTCGTAGCCCGCCCGAACGGCGGACTCCGCCATGGCGCGGGTGGAGACGCCGGCAATGAGCACTCGCGTGCGCGCCACGCTAAGAAATGCCGAGTCGCTGCCTGGCAGCCGCGGGAGAGATCAGACGGAGGTGGTCGAGCACGGTGCCGGTTGCTTCGCGCAATCCCATGCCGGTCACGAGCGCTTCGTGTCGCCCACCGGCGAGTCCGTCGGCGATGAGGGCGGCGCCCTGCGCAGCCTCCTTGGCCGTGCGCGCGAAGCCCTCGAGCCGCCGCACGGTGCCATGCGGACTGAGGCGCAGGCGCAGTGCACGCTCGACGCCGGCCAGGTGTGTCGTGCGTCCGGAGAGCAGGATCTCGTGGGGATGCGGGACTGACACGGCGAGCGACGCGACCGCCTTGACCGCGCTCTCCAGGAAGGCGTCGCGCGCCAGCCGCTCGCGATCGGTACGCGGTGTGTCCAGCGAGTCGAGTGCCTGTGCGTCGTCGCCCAGGATGCTCGCCACGCCGCCGGTGAACAGCAGCGCCTTGCCGATGGCACCGGCAAGAAAGGCAACCTCGCCGTCGAGTGCGCCTGCCGCGCGAAGTCCCAGCGGTCCTGCGGTGCCGCCGAGCCCGTCGACGATGCGTCCTTCGCTCACCGCGATCGCCGCGCTGAACGCGCCTCCCAGCTCGAGCAGAATGAACGAGACGTCGGAATACGCGCAGTCGCGCCGGGCCGCCTGTTCGTGAATCGCGAGTGCGGCGGCGCAGACTTTATCCGCCGTCCCCATGTCCACGCGATTGATCTTGCGGTACGCGGGTACCGAGGGCAGGTGCACCACGCCGGGCGTAAAGAGGACGGGCAACCGTGCATCGGCGAGTGCGCGCGCCAGCGCGCGGAGTCCGCCTATGCCGCCATTCTCACCGGCCGGAGCCAGGTACGCCAATCGGAGCAGTTCGTCGGTGGCGTCCTCCACGCGCGTGAGCGGCAGGCCGTACCCGGATGGACCGGCAATGAGCACGGCGTGCAGCTCGCGCAGCGACTCCGCAAAGGCAACGGGCTCCGCGAGTGCATCTGTCGTGGGGATGGAGCGATCGAGAAACAGCTCGCCGCCATCAAGCCCGACGAGGTCGAGGGATACGGTGCCGGGATCGATGCCGATGCATCTCATATGGCACGGAACGGCAATAGGGAACGGGATTTCCGCGTTCCATTCCTACTGCCGATTTCCCAATCCTCCGGCAAGCTCCAGTATCGTCTCCGCATCGAGGACCTGATTGTTGCTCTCGAAGAGACGCGCGATGCAGGCCTTGTGGATCTTCATCTTGAAGCCCCCAACGCCAATGGCGCCGAATGTCGTGATGCCATCCTGCTGCTTGCCGTCATCGGTGACATCGATGCCTTCGATGCCGAGCGGGGGGACGGCGTTGAGATCGCACGCCACGAGCAGCCCCTGACGATTCGCCCAGGCGGCGCGCGGAACGAGCATGACGCCGGCAGGGCCGGTGTTGAGGAGAATCTGGGCGCCATCGAGGACGCTGGCAGCCTCGTCGCTGCCGTGCATGCAGACAGCGGTGACCTTCCCGCCAAATCGCTGGGTGATCGCGGCCCGCACGCGCTCCCCTTCCTCGGGTTTGCGCGACGTGATCGTCACATTGGCGCCGGCGCGGGCCAGGAGACCGGCGGCGCGCGTCCCTACGGGCCCGGTACCCGCCGTGACCACGGTGCGCTTGCCCTTCACGTCGCCCACGGCACGCATGATCTTTACCACAGCCGCCACCGCCGTGGTGTTCGAGCCGTTGGAGTCGAGCATGAGCGACACGTGAAAGGGACCGAACAGTGTCTTCTTCGCGGCCTCGAGCAGTTTCTCTCCCGCCGCCATGTCGCTGCCGCCGATGAAGACGGCGGTGTTCTTCAGGTCCTTCGGACCGCGCGTGAAGATGCAGCCATGGATGAGGTCGCGGACGTCATTCTCGGCAACGCCACCGCGACTCATCACCACGTCCGCACCGCTGTCGTGCGCGACGACCTCGTCGAACACGCTGGGGAGACGTGAGGAATCGAGTTGCAACAGCAGCTTCTGCATGGCGGGATGGAGTTGAGGTCAGACGGTGCGCAGATGAGGCACAGGTACGCGGCGGCGGGTGCGGCATTCCGCCACTGCGTACCTGTGCAAGCATCGAGCGCGAGCTGCGTTCCGGCAACTGCCATGCACGCGCAATTGCCGGAGCGGTGATCGGACTCAGCCTTCCGCGCCGCTCGCGAAGGGGTGACGCGCGCTCTTCGCGTTCGTGATCACGTCGTCTACCTTGGGCAGCCCCTTCAGGGCCCGTTCGATGGACTGCTTGGTGGCTTCGTAGTTGTACTTGAAGATCTTCTTGTCGTCAGCGGCATCCCAGTGAATGAAGACACCAACGAGAATGCAGTAGTCGTCGGCCTTGTCCTTGGGGATGACGCCCGAAGACACCGAATCCACCACGGCACGAGCGACGGCGGCCTGCGCCGGACCGAACATCTGCACGGCCTGCTTGGCGCCCTTGATGGTGACCTTGTTGTACATCACCGTATCCGGCTTGGCCGGCAGATTCGGGGCGACGATGGCAAGAAGGCTGGTGAAGCCATCCTTGTTGTTCGAGATGGCATTGGTGAAGGCCTGTCCGACGTGTCCCGACTTCGAGCCAATGATGAGATCGATGTGCGCCACCTCGTTCCCATCACCGACCAGGGATTCGCCGACGTAGAATTCGGCTGCCATGGTATGCTCCTCCTTACCCTTGTGGTTTGACAACGCACACGCCAACGCTGTGGACCGGCCGCTGCACGAAAATGCCGCACGCCGCGGCGGCAACCTGGCGCACGTGCGCCCGACATTGCCCTCGCGATCTGCCCATCCCAGTGGGGAACGTCAGTATGAAGTTGTCCCCACGATGTGTCAAGCACGACACCATGTCATGGACGGTCCCATACGGGCGGGGTTCCACTGGCCCCGCCCATGCGTGACATTTCCGCCATGCGCATCCCTGTAGAAACGTTCCGCCTTGCCAACGGCCTGCTGGTCACGCTCTCTGAAGATCACACCGCGCCCATCGTCGCGGTGAATCTGTGGTATCACGTGGGATCGGCCAACGAACGGGCTGGCCGCACCGGCTTTGCCCACCTCTTCGAGCACATGCTCTTCCAGGGATCGGCCCACGTGGCGGCGAACGAGCACTTCGAGCTCATCCAGCGGGCGGGCGGCACACTGAACGGCTCTACCTGGCTGGAGCGAACGAATTACTTCGAGACGGTACCGTCGAACCAGCTCGCGCTCGCGCTCTGGCTGGAGGCGGACCGGATGGGCGCGCTTGTCCCCGCAATGACCCAGCAGAAGCTGGACACGCAGCGCGACGTGGTGAAGAACGAGCGCCGCTGGAGCGTGGACAACCAACCCTATGGTACCTGGTGGGAAAAACTGCCCGCACTCGCCTTTCCGCCGGAGCACCCGTTCCACCATTCGCTCATTGGCTCCATGGAGGATCTCTCCGCCGCCAGCCTGGAGGACGTCGCGACCTTCTTTGCGACGTACTACACGCCTGACAACGCGGTGCTCTCGATTGCCGGGGATTTCGAGCCGACCGAGGCGCGCGCACTGGTCGAGCAGTACTTCGGACCGATCCCGCGTGGAAAGGGAAAACCGCCCCTGGCCGACATGCGCGTGCCGGAGACCTTGGGCGGGGCGCGACGTGAGCTGGTGCGGGATGAGGTTGCGGTGCCGCGACTCTTCCTGGCCTTCCGCGCTCCGGTGTTCGGATCGGACGACTACTACGCGGGGAGCGTGCTTGGCGCGATACTCGGCATGGGCAAGGGGAGCCGCCTGCAGCGCTCGCTCGTGCGCGAGCGCCAGATCGTGTCGGACGCCACCGCATTCACGTTCGACCTCGCCAAGGGCGCGGATCTGCTCGTCGTGGACGCCACGGCGCGCCCTGGCGTGTCGGCCGAGGTGCTCGAGCGGGAGGTGGCGCGCGAGATTGATGACCTGGAGGCGAACGGCGTGAGCGACACCGAGGTGGAACGGGCCGTAGCGCTCATCGAGACCGGTTTCATCTCATCCATGCAGTCGGCCGGAGAGCGGGCTGACAAGCTGTCGATGTTCGCCACACTGCTGGGAGACCCTGCACTGGTGAACGATCAGAGCGCGCGCTACGAGCGGGTGACGACCGAGCGCGTGATCGCGTTTGCGCGCTCGCGGCTGGGCGAGGACAATCGGGCGACGCTCATGTATGACCGGGCGTTGACACCGGCGAAACGGGAATCGGGCGCCGAGCCGGCAGTCGGGGTACACGCCGAGGTGGCGCAGTGAGCGGCACCAGCGGGGCGCCGCCCGCCGATTCCGCATTCTCCACGACCGTCTCCTCGTTTCCCGCGCGCCCTGCTCCGGGCTCGCCGCGTCCGTACCATTTCCCTGTTTTCGAACGGATCACGCTGGACAACGGGCTCGGCGTCATTGTCGCGCCGGTGCGCAAGCTGCCGCTGGTGACGGTCTCGCTCGTTGCGCCGGGCGGCGCCGGAGTGGAGCGGACCGGGCGCGAAGGCGTGGCGAACCTGACGGCGCTCGGACTGCTGGAGGGCACCACCCGCCGCGACGGCAACGAGATGGCCGAGCGGCTCGAGGGAATGGGAGCAGCGCTCGGCGCGGCGGCGGACTGGGACAGCACGGTGATGACGCTCACCGTACTGTCGGCGCGGCTGCGTGACGCCATGGCGCTCTATGGGGAAGTGCTCCGGGAGCCCGCGTTTCCCGAGCGGGAGGTGGAACGGCTCAAGGCCGAGCGGCTGGCGGAGATTCTCCAGCTTCGCACCGAGCCGCGCGGACTCGCGGACGAGATGTTCGCGCGGTTCGTGTATGACGCGTCGGAGCGCTACGCGCATCCGGAAGACGGCAGCACGGAGTCGGTGCAGGCGCTCACGCGCGCCGATCTCGTGGGGCACTATGCCGAGCGGTTCCGGCCCGGCGGAGCCACGCTGGTGATGGTGGGAGATCTCAGCGTGGACGAGGGCGTGGGTCTCGCGCGCGAGTTGACCGCCGCGTGGAGCGGAACAGCGGCCACGTTGCCGGTTCCCGGCAGCACACCCGCGAACGCGACACGCACGGTGCACCTGGTGCAAAAGCCGGCCGCACCGCAGTCGGAGCTCCGCATCGGGCACGTCGGGCTGCCACGCTCGCACCCGGACTATTTCCCTGTCTCCGTCATGAACGCCGTGCTCGGCGGGCTGTTCTCGTCGCGCATCAACCTGAACCTGCGCGAGGCGCACGCCTACACGTATGGAGCGTTCAGCGGGTTCGGCTGGCGCATTGGCGCGGGGCCATTCGTGGCGTCCACGGCAGTGCGCAGCGACGTCACGGCGGCGGCCGCGCACGAAGTGCTGAACGAGATCGACCGCATGCGTGCCGACGGCATTACCGAGGACGAGCGCTCGCTCGCCGTGAGCTATCTGGATGGCGTCTTCCCCATCAAGTACGAGACGACCGACGCGATTGCGCGGGCGCTCGCGGCGATGGTCGTGTATGGACTGCCGCCCAAATACTTCGACCGCTATCGCGAGTGGATGCGCGCCGTGACGCGCGACGATGTCCTGCGCGTGGCCCGCGAGCATCTGCATCCTGATGCGCTGCAGCTCGTGGCGGTGGGCGATCCCGCCGTGATTCGGGCACCGTTGGAGGAGCTGAACGTGGGCCCGGTACTGGAATACGACGCGGAGGGGCAGCGTGTCACCGGGTGATACGCACGACGCGACGGCCGCGGGGAAGATCAGCAGCACGCGCGAGTACACGGGGCGCATCATCAATCTGGATGTGGACACGGTGCGGTTCCCGGATGGGTCGACGGGCACGCTCGAGATGGTGCGCCATCCCGGCGCGAGCGCGGTGCTGCCCTTCCTGACCGACCCAACGGGTGCGGATCCCGAGGTGCTGCTCATCCGGCAGTATCGCTACGCGGCGAACGGATTCGTCTACGAGATTCCCGCCGGCCGGCTGGATCCGGGCGAGGCCCCCGAGGCATGTGCGCATCGCGAACTGCGGGAGGAGACGGGGTGCACCGCGAGCCGCATGCAGCATCTCTACACGTTCTTCACGACCCCGGGCTTCACGGACGAGAAGATCCACGCGTTCATGGCAACGGACCTGGCGCGTGGTGACGCGCGTCTCGAGGCGGACGAGTTCGTGGAGGTGAAGCCGGTGATGCTGTCGCGGGCGCTGGAGATGGTGCGCGACGGGGAGATCGTGGATGCGAAGACGGCGCTCACGCTGTTGTACGCGGCGGGATTCCGGCTGGGGCAGTGATCGCGACGGCTATTTTCCGGGCTGCTTCTTCAGTGGCGGCTTGCTCCAGATGAGAATCGCGCCGCAGTGAGCCCGTGGGTCACGATATCGCACGGGTACGTCACTCGCCCGGGGATACACCTCGATGCCGAAGACCTCGTCAGGCATGGATGCGAAGTTGGGGCCGAGCGGACCTCCATCGCTGAGCTGGAACGCTTCTGATCCGCTCGACCATTCAATGCCGTCGAGATAGACCACGGGCCGGCATCGCATGCCCAGTTCGGGATCAAAACCGACGGTTCTGCTCATGGTGACAAGAGTCCCCGGCCCCCTGCTCAGCCCCACGTGCACACTGGGAATGCCGTGCAGCACGTCGCTGATCCAGTAGGGATGGCGCTTCGCAATGTCAGCCATGGTAATGAAGGTTCCCACTCCACTGTGTGAGCGCTGCAGAAATCCCAGGAGCTGCGACGGCAGGTCGTTTTTGCGACCGTAGATCGTCACTGCCCCCAGCACGGGCACCCTCTCACTCAGAACGATACTTGTGGTTGCCGTGCGATGGCTCGCCAGCGTTATCACCTGGCGGCTGGGCGCGAAGCCCAGCGCGCGCGCCTCCAGCATTCGCGTCCCCGCCGGCAGATCGGCGAGGCCGAATCGGCCATCATCGCCGGTGACCGTGGAGGCGGTGGTTCCCCAGACGGCGATGTCGGCACCTGCTGCGGGCCGCCGATCGGCGGTCAGTACAGTGCCCGAGAGACGGGCGGTGCCGCGACGCAAGGGCTCCGCATCGCCGGGCGCAGCCGTATCAGCCACGGCAATCGCGGCGCTGTCCGATGCCATGGCGACGTCACGTTGCACCACGCCCATGGGCGGGAAGTTCAGCTCCAGGTAACCGCTCGCACGTCCCGGCGATTCGGCGCGCACAAGCACGGGCGCGTCATAGGGGATCCCGCACAGCGCGAACCAGCCGGCGGCATTGGTCTTAGCCGGTGTTTCGCGCCGCTGCGTGCGGAGCACGCCGGGGCCTATCACGATCTCGTTCCAGAACGCGACGAGCGTCGCACCTGACACCGGCGCGTCGGTGTCCGCATCGCGTATCGAACCCACGAGAAGCGCCGAGGAATCCCGCGGCGACGAATGACAGATGGCGGCGCGGACGGTCCGCGCCGAAGGGATCGCGAGCGCGGTACGCTGGGGGTGGTCGGCCAGCACCGTGAGCGGTAGCTGGGGTGGCGACAGGCCGAGCGAGTCCATCGCCGGGTGCTGGAAGCCGATGAGATACTCGCCCTGTTCGACGCCAGGAATACGGAAGTCTCCCGCGGAGTCGCTGCGCGCGGCATACGTGAGGGTAGGGTGCGCGCGCGAGACGAGCTGCACGACGGCTCCGGTGAGCGGCGATCGCGAGAGGCTGTCGTACACTGTGCCCGCCACTGACGAGGTGTCAGGACCGAGGGGCTGTTGCGCACAAAGCGGTCCGCCTGTTGACATCAGCAACAGGCACGCAGCGGCAGATGCCGCGAGGTATATCCTGCAGCGCCCTACTTCCCGTTCTTGCTCGTGCGTGGCCTGGTCCAGATGAGAATCGCGCCGCAGTTGTTGCCGTTGCGATACTCCGGCGGCAGCTCGGAGGCGCTGGTGTAGATCTCGATGCCGAAAATGTCCTGCGGGATCGCGGTCCCGTCAACATCCTGGTCCTGGTCGAAGGAGCTGCCGCCCATGGCGGGAGAACTCGTCGTGGTTCCACCCGACTGCTTGAGCCCGTCCAGGTAGAGCGCCGGATCGCACAGCGGATTGAAGTTGTTCTCGGTGCGGGAGAGAAATCCGCGCATGGCGACGGTGTAACCAATGGCGCCCGTTGGAATCACGCGGACTCCCGGCACCGTGCGCAGCAGATCGGTGATCCGCCAGGGACGCTTCCTCCGGATCTCGTCCTGCGTGATGAAGTAGCCGGTGCCGCCATGCGAGCGCTTCATGAATCCCGCGATCTGTGTCGACAGGTCGCGCTTCTTTCCATACACGGTCACTTCTTCAAGCACCGGGACTTTCTGCGCGAGCACCACGCTGATGGTGCGCATCTGCCCGCTGACCAGATTGACGGCGGTGCGGGTCGGTGCGTATCCAACGGCGCGCGCTTCGAGCGTATACGTACCGGCGGGCAGGCCGGCAAGCGCAAAGGCACCGCTATCGCTGGTGACCGTGGACGCCGCCGTCCCCCACACCACAATCTGGACACCGCCGGCAACGCGATGATCTGGTGTCAGAACGACACCGGAGAGTTGCGCGCTTCCCCTGCGGAGCGGCTCGCTGCCGTGTGGTGCGGATGTGTCCACCAGCGCAACGGCCGCGCTATCCGACGCGACGGCGAAGTCCAGGTGCGTCAGGCCCGATGCGGGGACGGTAAGCTCCACGTAGCCGCTGTGCCGCGCTGGCGACTCGGCCTGCGCGGTCATGGTGACATCATAGGGCAACCCGCAGATCGCGAACCAGCCATTGGGATCTGTCGTTCCGGTGATATCCCGCCGCTTCGAAGCCAGCTCCTTCGGTCCGACCACGATGGTGTTCCATGACACGACAATGGACGCGCCCGGCACGGGCATGTCGCTGTCCGCGTCGTGCACCAGGCCAAGGAGAAATCCGGTGGAGTCCCCGGGTGCTGACTTGCAGATGCGCGCGCGGAGGGTACGCGGGGAAGGTGTCGTCAGCACGGCATGCGCGCCGGAGTCGCCTACTGCCAGGGCCCACTGGGGCGACGAGAGGCCAAGGGAGTCCAGCGCGGGGTGGAGGAAACCAATCAGGTAGCGCCCACGTTCTACCAATGGGATCCGGAACATACCCGCTGCATCCGTTCGCGCCGCGAACGTGTGCGCGTTGTTGGTGAGGGATACCATCTGCACGATGGCATTGGCGAGCGGGGCCTGCGTCACGCTGTCGTATACCAGGCCGGTGACGCTCGCTCGGGTAGTATCACTCGGGGCAGGAGTGCTCTGCTGTGCAATGAGCGCCGGCGTGACCGGTGCGCACAAAGACAGGACGCAGGCGACGACAGCGACTGTCGTCATTCTGGACACGGTACGCTCCAGGGCGGTGGGAGGTGTTGCGGGGGAATCACCCGGAGCGACCCCGGGCGCCTGTGTTATAACGCTGCAGTTGGGCGCGGGCAACCATCTGGCGTCCTCGACACTCCAATCGTAAGAGCTTGTCGCACTTCAGTCTGGCATCTTCACGCCGTCGTCCTCGCGCGGGGACAGGAACGTGAGGACAGCTCGGAACAGTCCCAATACCCCTCAGCCGGTCGCGTGAACACAAGTGTTTGATTTGCATAGAATTACCGAATTATTGCCTGTGCCGGAATCACGGGCACGCGCCATGCGATTTATCGTGATGGGAGCCGCTCACCGGCAACCATGTCCTGCAAGATTTCCTGGACAGAAACCCTTCGCGGGGGAGCACGAAAATGGCTGACGCCGCGCTGAAACAGATAGTGCCGTCGCCGGGAGTAGCTGTTCGAGAGCAGCTACATGCCTTGGATGATTCGGATCTGGTCGCAGCCTTTCTGGACGGCGAAGAGCGCGCGTTCCAGGAACTGGTCGAGCGTTACCAGGGCCGGCTGCTGAACTTCATCTACCGCACCATTGGGGACCGGGAGCGCGGTGAGGATCTCGTGCAGGAAGTCTTCATTCGAGTGTACCGGCACCTCCACCGGTTTGACCGGTCCAGAAAGTTCTCGACCTGGGTCTATACGATCGCCTCGAATCTGGCCAAGAATGAGCTGCGCAACCGGGCGCGGAATCCGCTCGTGCTCTTCCAGACCATCAAGAAGAACTGGCAGGACGAGGACCGGCCGCTGCAGTTCGAGGACAGTGCGTCCCGACCTGACGACCTCTACCGCCGCCGCCACCTGCGCGAGCTGGTGGAGAATTCCGTGGCGCAGTTGCCTGAGCATCACCGGCAGGTCTTCATCCTGCGCGAGCTGGAAGGCAAGTCCTACGAGGAAATCGCCGAGATCACGGCGTGCAATCTGGGAACGGTGAAGTCACGGTTGAATCGGGCAAGGAACGCGTTCGCGGCGATCATCGAGCCGGGGCTGCGATAACTGACGGGGGGAGAGAGCGGGGGGTGGGGTGGGGAGCGCCGGAGGGAGACCGGCCGGGGTGGAGAGACAGCGAGCGGAGCGAGAGCTTCGCTCGCTGTGTTTTGGGGACCAGTTCCAGCGAGAGGATGGGGGTACTCCGGATGGGCTGTATTCCTGCTAAGTTTCCTCACAGCAACGGAACCCCGCATGAATCGTCGGGTATCCTAGCCCGAATCGTTTGCCCCGGACTTCATGCTGCATATCGACTGCCGAGCTTTCCGAAACCAGCACACCGCATTTCTCGACCAGACGCTGTCCGACGCGGCGTTGCTGGCGATGCAGACCCACCTCGCCGAATGCGAGGAGTGTGCGCGATTCGATACAGCGCTCAGGCGGGGCTTGCTGGTTCTGCGTAATCTGCCACCGATTCAGCCGTCGCCGGAATTTCGCGATCGCCTGAACGCGAGATTGCGCGCTGGTGCCGCGAGCCGCTCCATGGTCACGTATCGCGGGCCGAGTCTCGCGTCATTTCTCACCGTGACGGCGAGCGTCATGGCGATGGGCTTTCTGGCGGTGTCCATGCTGAGCAGCGTGCGGCATCCGTTGGTCATGACACTGCCTCCCGTGGTGGCCACGCGACCAGCCATGATCGTCCCGACGCCGGTGGTGAGCTCGGGCTTCATCGCATCCGCGTCCGTGGGCTTTCCGCTCTGGTCGGCCGAGATGGCTGGTGAACAGTTGCCGGCGCAATACGTCGGCAGCTCGTCCGGGATAGAGCCCGTCGGCCTGACGCGCTGAGCGCGTGGCGCCGGGGGAGTGCTCCCACGCACTCACGGGCGCGATCCACCGGGCAGGTCACCACGGGCGAGGTATATTTGCATCATGCCCGCCGTCACTCCCACCGCATTCCGGAAATCCGTCCAGTCGCTGGCCTTCGCCCGCGCATACTGTCTCCATGGCGAGGACGACTACTCGAAGGATCGGGCGACTCGCGGGCTGATCGAAGCGGCGGTGAATCCCGCGACGCGCGAGTTCAACGTCGATGTGCGCGCGGGCGCGAAGCTCGACGCCGAGGCGCTGGATTCACTGCTCGCGACGCCTCCGATGATGTCCGAGCGACGCGTGGTGGTCATCCGGGATGCGGGAGTCCTGCGGAAGACCACGCAGGCCGCGCTCATGCGATATCTCGAGCACGCGGTTTCTCATCCCGGCGCACCTGATATCATTCTCGCACTCGTGTATCCGGCCGGCGAGAAGGGGAGCCCGGATCGGAAGATTCTGGACCGCTCAATCGGGGTGCAGTTCGACGCGCTCGCCGACCGGGATGTGGCGCGCTGGATCGCGCGATACGCCAGGGAGCTGGGCATGGATATCACGCCGGAGGCGATCGCGCTGCTCCAGCGCGCCGCGGGCGCCGATCTGCACGCGCTCTCGGCGGAACTGGACAAGCTCGCGAACTACGGCAACGGAGCGGAGATCGGGGAAGATGCGGTAACGGCCGTGGTGGGTGTACACCGCGGCCGCACGCTGGGGGATCTGCTGGACAGCATCGCGCGTCGTGACGCCCGCGAGGCGCTGGCCATACTTCCCTCGGTGCTCGAGCTGCCCAAATCATCGGCGGTCACCATCGTGATGGCGCTTACGGTCCAGACGCTCGCGCTGTCGTGGGGCGTGGCGCGGCGAGCGCACGGAGTTGCCGCAGGGCGACTGGCCGGCGAGTACTTCGAGTTTCTCAAGGGCGCGCGCGGTACGTATACGGGGCGCCCCTGGGGTGAAGCGGCGAAGGCCTGGGCCACGGTTGTCGATCTGTGGGAGGCGCCGGCGCTGGACGCCTCGCTCGAGACGCTGCTCGCGGCCGACATCGCGTTGAAGGAATCCCGCGTGCAGCATGACGCCGACATCCTCGAGACGCTGATCCTGTCCATCTGCGCGACTGATTCCCGCCTGGTAGCACGCGCGCGCGGCGCGGCCGCCTGATTCTCTCCGTATCACTTCTCCATTCCCATCATGTCACGATACGCCGCACGACTTCTTGCTTCGTTCTTCCTTCTGGGGTGTTTCCTTCCCGCGGTACTTGCGGCGCAGCAGGGACCCAGCACGCAGCCGGACACCATATTCGAGCATGCGCAGCACCTGGTGGCGGACGGGCGGGGTGACGCCGGCCGGGCGATCGTGCAGGCCCAGCTTGATTCGGCGCCCGCCGGATCGCTGCGCTACGTGGAAGCGCTGTACTACCGGGCCGCGCTCGCTTCCACCGCGGCGGACGCCGAGCCCGACCTGCGCAAGGTCATTATCGAGTATCCGCTCTCGCCGTGGACGGCCGATGCGCTCATGCGGCTCTCGCAGCTCGAACTGGCACGTGGTGACAACGCGCAGGCGCAGGAGCACCTGCAGCGCGTGGTCACAGAGCACCCCGACAGTCCATCGCGCGGGCGCGCCGACTTCTGGCTGGGGCGACTGTACTTCGCCACCGGTAACGCGCCGACCGCGTGCGCGCGACTCGCGGACGGGCTGCGCAGCACGCCGACCGCGCAGGTCGAACTGCGCAATCAGATGGACTATTTGAATCAGCGGTGTGCAGGAGTGGATACGGGCCAGGTGGCCGCGACGCCGGCGGTGCCCGCCGCGCCAGGCGCGAAGGCGACGCCGGGGACGGCCTCGAGGCCTGGAACGCTCCGGGCCGGCGCGTCGCCGCTGGTCGTGCCGACGCCCGCACCCCCGGCCGTGCGTGCCAGGGTGCAGCCTTCCGCGAGCGCCGCGTACACGATACAGGCAGGCGCGTACACCACGCG
>Ga0207660_10002032_pt1 | contig 13462 bp, 13 predicted proteins | sample KBSC73BmetaG_FD_184335 | JGI IMG/M metagenome (GOLD analysis project Ga0207660, IMG submission 184335) | Corn rhizosphere microbial communities from Kellogg Biological Station, Michigan, USA - KBS C7-3B metaG (SPAdes) (version 2) | ecosystem: Host-associated > Plants > Roots > Rhizosphere ... | reverse complement strand
CTGCTGCATCACATCGCGCAGCGCGGCGATGCGTTCGGGAACGGTGGCGAAGTTCATGACGGTGTCCGGCACAGATGCAAGCCGCCATTGTGGCGCGACCGCTATTGCGTCGCCACCGCATCGGCGGGCACGGGTAAACCCAGTTGTTTGCACAAGGCGGCGAAGCGCGGATCGTTCTTGTAACGCAGCAGCAGCGGATCGCTGAGCAAGATCGTGCCGAGGGTCAATGCGTCCGTCTGTTGTGCGCGCTGCAACCAGTCGAACATGTCATTGGGTTGTTTGCGCAACGCGTACAGGTCGGCGACGTAATACGGTTGGGTCTTGTCGTCGCTGGCGATATAGTCCTGCAAGGCTGCGTCGGCTTCCTTGGCGTTGCCGCTGACCTGTTTGGCCAATGCCACGGCAAATGCTTTCGATGCAGGTTCTGTCTCCATGCCGGCATCACGCAACGCCGCGGCAGCATCACTGCGCAGAACGTCGATGGTGGCCAGCGACAGGTACGCGCCTGGGTAATCCGACTGCAAGGCAATCGTCTTGTGGATGGCCTGTTCGGCCTGATCCAGCTGACCCAGTGCGATCAATGATATCGACAGGTTGTTGTACCAGTCCGGCCGCAACGGATCGGTGGCGATGGCCTTGCGAAAAAGATCGACCGCCTGCTGTTGCTGGCCGAGGATGCTGTGTTGCGCGGCGAGGAACTGGATGGCGTTGCCGGAGTTGGGCGCCAAGAACAAAGCCCGACGACATTCGGCCAGCGCGCCCTGCTGGTCCCCATCCAGGTTCGACAGCACGTAACTGCGCACGAGGTGCGTCACGGCGGCATCCGGCGCCAGCATAGAGGCTCGATCGGCGGCCTTGCGCGCTTCGGCATACGCTTGTTGCCGCGCCGCACCGTGCGGGTATTCAGCGCCCCAGTTGATCTCGACAATAGAGAGTGCGCCCCACGCGTAAGCGTAGTTGGGATCAAACTTCAACGCCTGCCGCAGCATGGCGGCGCCTTGGCGAAATCCGGCTTCGGTGTTGCGCCGGGCGATCGCGCGCCCCTGCAGCATCAATTGGTAAGCCTGCACGTTGCCACTGGGCGGCCTGTCGTCCGAGACGATGGTCCTACCCAGCAGTCTCACCTTGAGCGCTGCGGCCACCGCGTGGCCGATCTTCGATTGGATCGCGAAGACGTCCTTCAATGGCTCGTCATAACTTTGCGACCAGACGCTGGCGCCGTCCTTGGCCCGAATCAGGTTGACCACGATGCGAATGCGGCCGTCGCGCTGGCGGACCGACCCCTGGATCAGGTTGGCGACGCCCAGCGTGGCGCCGATTTGCGCGGGGGAACCCTTCGAATCGCGAAACTTGAAGCTCGAATACTTGCCGATGACTTTCAAGCCCGAGACCTGAGTGAGGTCGGAAATCAATTCCTCGGACAGGCCATCGGAAAAATACTGCTGTTTTGGATCGTCGCTGGCGTTGGCCAGCGGCAATACCGCGACGGATTGCTCGGGCAGTTTTGCGAGTTGCGCCTGGACCGCCTTGCTGTCGTCGGCGTTGGCCATGCTGGTTGCATCGCGATGCAACACGAACTGGTTGGTGACCAGCAGCACTACTGCAATGGTGAGGATGCCGATGATCCAGAAATCCAGCGTGCGTCCATTGCTGCGAGCCAGCGCAGGATCGCGTTCGACGTCTTCCTCGCGTCTGAAGCCTTGCGGCGTCCACGCATACAACCACGCGAAGGCGATCCAGAACGGGAAGCCGATGCAGGCGGCGATCAGGAACCAGCGGGTCGTCCAGTCGGGCAGGCGGAGCGCCGGGCTGAATTGCGACAGCCCCTGGCCGAATGCCCACACGCCGGCGGCATACACCACCGCCGCACGCCACACGTTGCGGCGTTTCATTTCCGCAAGGAGCGAGCGGTTTGCGTTCACGGCTGGCTGGTTGCTGCAGAAGGCGTGACGGCACTTGCTGCGATGTCGGGCTGGCCGGGTGCGGGCAGGCCGAGTCGTTTGCACAGCGCGGCGAATCGCGGATCGCTCCAGTAGGGCTTGAAAAATGGATCGGCGATGACCTTGAGGTTTTCGAACTGCGACAGGGTGTTGATGAGGTCTTCCGACAAGCCGTCGGAGAAATACACCTGGTCCTGGTCGGGACTGGCGTTGGCGAGCGGCAGCACCGCCACGGACATGGCCGCGATTTCGGCGAACGCATCGGCATGCGCGCGGCTAGTGGCGTCGCCGCGCAACACGAACTGGTTAGTCGCGAGCAGCACTACCGCGACCGCGAGAACGCCGATGATCCAGAAATCCAGCCTGCGCGCGGTTGCGCGGCGGGCCGCGGCGTCGCGTTCGGCGACTTCGCTGTCACGCTTCAAGCCTTCGGGCGTCAACTCGTAGAACCACGCGAAGGCGATCCACAATGGAAATGCGACGACGGCCGCCACCAGGAACCAGCGCACCACCCAATCGGGCGCGCCGACGTACGGGGCCAGCTGGGCGATTCCCTGCGACAGCGCCCACGCCGCTGCGATGTAAATGATGGCGGCACGCGGTACGTTTCGCCGCTTGAACTCGGCGACCAGTGAACGTGGATGCGGCATCGCGCAACGATTCCCCGCCGGGGACGGCCCGGCCTCCATCGGCAAGTGTCGGGCGCGGCGCACGGCGATGCAAGCCCGCGCGGGACGCGGCGAATCCACGTTTGCTTCATCACGCCCTTCTGTCGGGGTCGAGTCGAGCGCGTCGCGGCGCGAATGTTTTGCGCACGGCGGGCGACTCGCGGAAGCGCGCAGGGGCCGCTAGAATGTCGCTTTCCACGAACGGTCCAATCATGACCTCCCTGATTTTCGTCACCGGCGGCGTGGTGTCCTCGCTTGGCAAGGGCATCGCGTCGGCGTCGCTGGCGTCCATCCTTGAGGCCCGCGGCCTCAACGTGACGTTGATGAAGCTCGACCCTTACATCAACGTCGATCCCGGCACCATGAGCCCGTTCCAGCACGGCGAGGTGTACGTCACCGACGACGGCGCCGAAACCGACCTGGACCTCGGCCACTATGAGCGCTTCGTGCGCACCCGGCTGTCGGGCAAGAACTCCATAACCACCGGCAAGATCTACGAGTCGGTGATCCGCAAGGAGCGCCGCGGTGACTACCTTGGCGCCACCGTGCAGGTGATCCCGCACATCACCAACCAGATCAAGCATGTGATTGACGAGGCCACCCGCGGCTTCGACGTGGCGTTGGTCGAAATCGGCGGCACCGTGGGCGACATCGAATCGCAGCCGTTCCTGGAAGCCGCGCGCCAGTTGCGCATCGAGCGTGGCGCCGACAAGGTGCTGTTCATGCACCTCACCCTGGTGCCGTTCATCAGGGCCGCAGGGGAAATCAAGACCAAGCCCACCCAGCATTCCGTGAAGGAACTGCGTGCGCTCGGCATCCAGCCCGACATCCTGGTGTGCCGTTGCGAAGAGCCGTTGCCGGAATCCGAGCGTCGCAAGATCGCGCTGTTCACCAACGTGCCGGAGAGTGCGGTGATCAGCGCCGCCGACGCGAACACCATCTACAAGCTGCCGCTGTGGCTGCATGCGGAAGGCCTCGACGACATCGTGGTCGAACGCCTGCACCTCGACGCCAAGCCGGCCGACCTGTCGCAATGGCAGCGCACCGTCGATGCGGTCGAAAACCCCGGAGACGAGGTGCGCATCTGCATCGTCGGCAAATACGTCGAGCACAAGGATGCCTACAAGTCGCTGGGCGAGGCTTTGCGGCATGGCGGCATCCACAATTCGACCCGCGTGCAGCTTGAATGGATCGATTCGGAGAACATCGAGACGCGCGGCGCCGACGCGGTGCTGCACGGCGCCGACGCGATCCTGGTGCCCGGCGGTTTCGGCAAGCGCGGGTTCGAAGGCAAGATCCAGACGGTGAAGTACGCGCGTGAGCGCGGCATCCCGTATTTCGGCATCTGCTACGGCATGCACGCGGCGGTGGTGGAATTTTCGCGCGACGTGGCGGGCATTGCCGGCGCGGGTTCCACCGAAAACGACCGCGATTGCGCCGATCCGGTGATCGCGCTGATCACCGAATGGACGCAAGGCGCGGGTAACGTGCAGCGACGCGACGAAGCCTCCGACCTCGGCGGCACCATGCGCCTCGGCGCACAGGAATGCCGTCTGAAGCCCGGCACGCTGGCGCGCGAGCTGTATGGCGCCGACACCATCCGCGAGCGCCATCGCCACCGTTTCGAATTCAACAATCGTTATCGCGAACGGCTGGAGAAGGCCGGCCTGGTGGTCGCCGGCGTCTCGGTGGACGATCTGGTCGAGATCATCGAACTGCCGGCGCAGAAGCATCCCTGGTTCCTGGCTTGCCAGTTCCACCCGGAATTCACCTCCACCCCGCGCGATGGCCACCCGCTGTTCAACGGCTTCGTGCGCGCCGCGCGTGAATACAAGGCCATGCGCGATGCGCCGCGGCTTGCGAAGGAGGCGGCGGGGTGAGGCGTTCGGTGGGTATGACGATCGTTCCCCTTGTAGGAGCCGGCCGGCGCGTAGCGCCAGCCTTCTCTTTTCCGGCGACCATTCGCGCGCGAGCGCGCCCCCACACCTGTCGGGAAGGCCTGCGATGAACCTTTGCGGCTTCGAAGTCGGCCTCGACAAACCTTTCTTCCTGATCGCCGGCCCGTGCGTGGTCGAATCCGAGCAACTGCAGGTCGACACGGCCGGCACGTTGAAGGACATCACGAGCAGACTCGGGATCCACTTCATCTTCAAATCGAGCTTCGACAAGGCCAACCGCACGTCGTCGAAAAGTTTCCGCGGACTCGGATTGGAAGAAGGCCTGCGCATCCTCGGCGAGGTGAAGAAACAGGTCGGCGTGCCGGTGCTGACCGACGTGCATGAGTACACGCCGTTCGATGAAGTTGCCAAGGTCGTCGACGTGCTGCAGACGCCGGCGTTCCTGTGCAGACAGACCGATTTCATCCAGAAGGTCGCCGCGGTCGGCAAGCCGGTCAACATCAAGAAGGGCCAGTTCCTGTCGCCGTGGGACATGAAGAACGTGGTCGAGAAGGCACGCGCGGTCGGCAACGACGACATCATGGTGTGCGAGCGTGGCGCGAGCTTCGGCTACAACAATCTCGTCTCCGACATGCGCTCGCTGGCGGTGATGCGCGACACCGGCTGTCCGGTGGTGTTCGACGCCACCCATTCGGTGCAACTGCCGGGCGGGCAGGGCACGAAGTCCGGCGGCCAGCGCGAGTTCGTGCCGGTGCTGGCGCGCGCCGCGGTCGCGGTGGGCGTGAGTGGCGTGTTCATGGAAACGCATCCCGACCCCGAAAAGGCGTTGTCCGATGGCCCGAATGCGTGGCCGCTGGGCAAGATGGAGACGTTGCTGGCGACCTTGAAAGAACTCGACGCGGTTACCAAACGCTCATCGCTCCTGTAGGAGCCTGCCTGCAGGCGACCGATGTGCGAAATGATGGATCGCGCGCAGGCGCGCTCCCACAAACAGCATGGAATCCGGAACATGGCGACCACGATCAAGACTATCCACGCTCGCGAAGTGCTGGACAGCCGCGGCAACCCAACTCTCGAAGCCGAAGTGACATTGAGCGACGGCGCGTTCGGTCGCGCGATCGTGCCGAGCGGCGCGTCCACCGGCACCCGTGAGGCCGTGGAACTGCGCGACGGCGACAAGTCGCGGTATCTCGGCAAAGGCGTGACCAAGGCGGTCGGCAACGTCAATGGTGAAATCGCGAAGACGCTTGCCGGTTTCGATGCCGCAGACCAGAAGGGCCTCGATGACAAGCTGATCGCGCTGGACGGCACGCCCAACAAGTCACGCCTCGGCGCAAACGCCACACTCGGCGTTTCGTTGGCTGCCGCGCGTGCGGTGGCCACTTCGCACAAGCAACCGTTGTGGAAATACCTGGCGCAAGATCGGGCACCGGTCTTGCCGGTTCCCATGATGAACGTGATCAACGGCGGCGTGCACGCCGACAACCCGCTGGACATGCAGGAATTCATGGTGATGCCGGCGGGCTTCGACAGGTTCTCCGATGCGCTGCGCGCTGGCGTCGAGGTTTTCCATGCGCTGAAAACGCAATTGAAAAAACGCGGCATGAACACCGCGGTCGGCGACGAGGGCGGTTTCGCGCCCGCGCTGCGCACTCACGAGGAAGCGATCGCGGTAATCCTCGAAGCCGTGAACGCGGCGGGTTACCAACCCGGCAAGCAAATCTGGATCGCGCTCGATCCCGCGTCGTCGGAGTTTTTCGAAAACGGCGTGTACGACCTGAAGGGTGAAAACCGCAAGCTCGATGCCGCCGGCATGGTCGAGTTGTACGCCGACTGGTGCGCCAAGTACCCGATCATCAGCATCGAGGACGGCCTCGCCGAAGGCGACCAGGCCGGCTGGGAGCTCATCACCGAAAAACTCGGCCAGAAAATCCAGCTTGTGGGCGACGATTTGTTCGTCACCAATCCTTCGATCTTTCGCGAAGGCATTGCCAACCACATCGCCAACGCGATCCTGATCAAGGTGAACCAGATCGGCACGCTTTCGGAAACCCTCGAAGCCGTCGCAATGGCGAATGAGGCAAACTATGCTGCCGTGATGTCGCACCGTTCCGGCGAAACCGAGGACACCACGATTGCCGATCTTGCGGTCGCGACCACCGCAACCCAGATCAAGACCGGTTCGTTGTGTCGTTCCGACCGGATCGCCAAGTACAACCAGTTGCTGCGGATCGAGGAACAACTCGGCGCCGCCGCGAAGTATGCTGGCCGCGACGCGTTTCCGAACCTCAAGGCTCTGCCGGGTTGAGATCATGTCCCTGACTTTCCGGAGAGCCGGCTGGCGAGGCACGTCTTTCGGAACGGCTGTTGCGGGAAGTCAGGGCATGGATGCTCGCCCTGGCGTTGCTGGACCGACAGCGGAGTCGCCTGCCTCATCACGGGTCGATGCCTCGATCATGGATGATCGCGATGCTTAAATGGCTGGCCCTCGTCCTCATCGCCCTGCTGATCGGCCTGCAGATCAAGCTGTGGATCGGTGACGGCGGCATGCGCGACCTGCGCGCGATCCGCGAGCGCGTGGCGGAACAGCAGTCCGAGAACGGCAAGCTCAAGCAGCGCAACGATGCGTTGCACGCCGACGTCGAGGATCTGAAGCACGGCCGCGACGCGGTCGAATCGCGGGCCCGTTCGCAACTCGGGTTGATCAAGCCCGGCGAGGTCTTCTATCAGGTGGTCACCGGGCCGGCCCCGGCTGCAAGCGTTGCACCGGTCCCCGCAACCAGCGCCACCTCCGCGGCGGATTCGGGGCACTGATGCACGGTCGCGCCGACCTGATCGGCTAAACTTGTGGGCTGCGCAAAAATCCTTTTCCGGTTTCGGGGTTCGAACGGCGATGCGGGTGTTGGTGAGCAATGACGACGGCGTCGAGGCGCCGGGCATCCGCGTGCTTGCCGAGCACCTGTGCGAGTTGGGTGAGGTGACGGTGGTGGCGCCCGACCGGGATCGTTCCGGTGCCAGCAATTCGTTGACGCTCGATCAGCCCGTGCGCGTCGCGCGGCTCGACGATGGCCGCTACCGCGTGGCCGGCACGCCTACCGATTGCGTGCACCTCGCGTTGTCCGGGCTGCTGGACGAAGAGCCGGACATCGTGGTGTCGGGCATCAACAATTCCGCCAATCTCGGCGACGACGTGATCTATTCCGGCACCGTTTCGGCCGCGATGGAGGGCCGGTTTCTCGGGCTGCCGGCCATTGCGGTGTCGCTGGCCGGGCCCGGCGAGCACCACGACGGCCAGGGCCACCATTTCGATTCCGCCGCGCGCGCGGTGTCGTTGCTGATGCGGCGCCTGCTGGTCGACCCGTTGCCCGCCGACACCATCCTCAACGTCAACGTGCCCGACCGCGCGTGGGATGGAATCGAGGGCTTCGAGGTCACGCGCCTCGGCAGGCGCCATCGCGCGTCGCCCTGCATCGCGCAGCGCGATCCGCGTGGACGCACGGTGTGGTGGATCGGCATGGCGGGCGACGCCGACGATGCGGGACCCGGCACCGATTTCGATGCGGTGCGACGCGGTTTCATTTCGGTGACACCCATCCACGTGGACCTGACGCGTTTCCAGGCGCTGGAGAACGTGTCGAACTGGATCGGCGGCCTGACCGCGCAGTTGCAGGGGGAGCAGGCGGCATGACGCATCTCTTCGGTACCGCGCCGGTGTCCGCGCGCGGGCGCGGAATGACTTCGCAGCGGGCGCGCGATCGGCTGGTCGCCACGTTGCGCGACGAAGGCATCAAGGACCCGCGCGTGCTGGACGTGATCCGCACGATGCCGCGCCACCTGTTCCTCGACGAGGCGCTGTCGGCACGCGCCTACGAAAACAACGCGCTTCCGATCGGCCTGGGCCAGACGATCTCGCAGCCGTGGGTGGTCGCACGCATGACCGAGTTGCTGATCGAGAACAGCGTGCCGAAACGGGTGCTCGAAATCGGCACCGGCTCAGGCTACCAGGCCGCGGTGCTGGCTTCGCTGGTGGAAACCGTCTACACCGTCGAGCGGATCGAGGAGCTGCTGCGCAAGGCGCGCCGCCTGTTCCGCAACATGAAGATCGAGAACATCCGCTCGCGCCACGACGACGGCAACATCGGCTGGCCGGCCGAAGCGCCGTTCGACGCAATCGTGTTGACCGCCGCGGGCGAATCGTTGCCGCGTGCGCTGCACGATCAACTCGCCGACGGCGGCGTGATGGTTGCGCCGCTCGGGCCACCCGGCGCGCAACGCCTGGTCCGCGTGCGCCGCGATGGCGATGAATGGCACACCGAGAAACTCGAGTCGGTGAGTTTCGTGCCGCTGCTCGGCGGGCTCGGATAACCCACTGATGCGCCTTTTTCGCCCGCTGTACGAAAAGGCCCTCGCTTGGGCCGGCAAGCCGCGCGCGGACGTGTGGCTGTGCGTGCTGAGTTTCTTCGAAGCCTTCATCTTTCCGATTGCGCCGGAAATCATGCTGGCGCCGATGACGCTGGCGCGGCCGAAGCGCTGGTGGTATTTCGCCTCGATCAGCCTTGCCGGTTCGTTGGTGGGGTCGGTGATCGGCTACGAACTTGGCCACTACGCGTTCCATTACCTGCAGCCGTTCCTCGCCGACATCGGCTGGTCGCAGCATCTGGATGCGATGGTCGAGAAGTTCGGGGCGGCTGCGAAGCGGCATCCGTGGGAAGCGTTCTGGATGCTGGTCGCGGCCGGCTTCCTGCCGATTCCGATGAAGGTGGCGAGCTGGGCCTGCGGCATCGTCGGCATGCCGATGCTGCCGTTCCTGGCCGGCATCCTGGTCGGCCGCGGCAAGCGCGTGTTCCTGGTCGCCGGCGTGATCCGCCTCGGCGGCGAGCGCGCCGAGAAGGCGCTGCACAAGCACATCGAAACCGCGGGCTGGGTGATCGTCGCGATCGTCGTCGTGCTCGCGTTGTATTTTTATTTACGGTGAGCGTTGGGCATTCCTGCGCTCGGCGCCAACCTGCGGATCGGTAGGTCGGGCTGATTCCGGATTTGTTCCGGAAGAAGCGCCAACAGGCGCCGAATAGGTGCGGAATGACCTGCCACGTCGTTGGGCTTTGCTGCGCACAGCGCCAACCTACAACAGCAGTCGACCCGCTGGGAATGAACGCACCCGAAAGAAAGGACGATCGCACGAATCAGTTATCCTTGCGCGCATGATGCAAACGACGCATTGCCTGAAGCCGTTCCTCGCCTTCGCCGTGTTCCCGCTGTTGCTGGCCGGTTGCGCATCCACGCCTGCGCCGGTGGTCAATCATTCATTCGGCGGGAGCAGTCCTCAGCCGGCCGCGCAGCCCCCGTCGGCAGCCACGCAGCCCGCGACCGGTGGCCAGGGTGTCCAGACTTTTGGCCTCGGTGGCCACGCCCAAGGCACGGTCGGAACCGCGGGCTACACGGTGGCGCCGGGTGACACCCTGTACAGCATCGCATTCGCGCACGGGGTGGACGCGCGCCAGCTCGCGGCATTGAACGGTATTCCGGCGCCTTACACGATCCATCCGGGGCAGGTATTGAAGCTGAAGGCGACGCCGTCCGCGCCCCCGACTGGCGCCGTCGCGGCGGGCGCGTCGATCGCCACGACCAGTACGGTGACGAATGCACCGTCACCGACATACGGGCAGCCGGCGCCGACGCAGCCTTCGGAGCCGGTGTTCGGACCGGTGACCACGCAGACCATGACCGCGAGTGGCGTGGCGCCCGCCGAATCGGCATCGACCGCCCCGCCGATGGCCGCCACGGTTGCGCCCAGCTCCACCGCACCGCCGCCGCCCGCGCAAGCTGCGCCACCTGTCGCGACGACGCCCACGCCACCGCCGGGCGCGACCCGCAGTGTGGATGGCATGACCTGGCGGTGGCCGGCAAGCGGCGAAATCCTTGGCGGTTTCCAGACCGGCAGCGGCGGCGATGGCGCAGGCATCGACATCGCCGGCAACGTGGGCGATCCGGTGCGTGCGGCCGCGTCCGGCACCGTGGTGTACAGCGGCAACGGACTGATCGGCTACGGCGAGCTGATCATCATCAAGCACAACGACACGTATCTTTCCGCCTACGGCCACAACAGCAAACGACTGGTGCAGGAAGGCGACCGCGTGGATGCCGGTCAGGAAATCGCGCTGATGGGTGCGAGCGGCGCGCCGCGCGTGGAGCTGCACTTCGAGATCCGCAAGGACGGCAAGCCCATCGATCCGATGGGCTATCTACCGTCGCGGTAATTTCGCGGACGAGTTGCGTCGTCGCTGATTCGAAGCGGCTGTTGTGGAAAGTCGGGCCACGGATGGCCGTTCCGATGATCCGGAGAACAGGATCATCTCGGGGCCGATATGGCGTGTCGAGCAGCGATCACGGACGATCGCACAAAATAAACGCCGCGACGACGTTGCGGCCTTCGCTGGCCAGGATGTCCCAGGTGCGCGCGGCGGCGGCGTTGTCCATTACTTCGACGCCGACGTGCCGCTGCAAAAAGGCCGCCAGCACTTCCTGCGAAGGAAACTGCTGGCGCGCACCGGTACCGAGCAACACGATTTCGGGTTGCAGCGCGAGGATCGGTTCGACGTGTGCGGGTGTCATCGCCGCGACGTCGCGGATGCCCCAATCGTCGACGACCTTGTCGCGCGTCAGGATGATGCTGGCGGTGAACGGGCGATCCACGATGGTGACGGATCGCGCGTCTGCACGGCGCACGAACAGATAATCACGCGGGCGTTCGAGGTTCAGTTCCATCGGAGGTACCTTCAATTCTGCGTCCGGCGCGGCGTGTCCGAAACCGATTCCGGGTTTCCTTGCTCCTCAAGACGCGGTCATCCCTGACCGCTCCCCGCGTCGCGCTGCACGCGGCCCCGGGGTGACGAGCAACAAGCCGCCCACGTCCGAAAGCTTGTCATTCCCGGGCGCCCGAAGGGCCGAACCTGGAATGGGTGCGGGCCTCGGCCGCGTGCATGGGCCGGAAATTGCGCGGCGCAAGGCTCACTTTGGCAGCGCGATTTGCGGCTTGTCATCGTTGCGCCGATACAGCACCGCAATGTGGCCGATGGTCTGCACGGTTTCGGCGCAGCTCGACTCGATCAACTTCGCGAGGTCGGCCGTGCGCGCGGTACGGTCGTCGCCGGTCAGCCTGACCTTGATCAGTTCGTGATCGGTGAGCGCCTGTTCCAATTCCTTCAGCACGCCCGCGGTGATGCCCTTGCCGCCGAGCAACAGGACGGGCTTCAGCGGATGGGCGAGGCCGCGCAGGTAACGGATTTGTGACGAGGACAACGGCATGTGTTCAGCGCGGGAACGGGTTGGACAAGCCAGTCAGGGTATCATGGGCACGACGCCTGTTTCGCGTGTAAAGGGCGGCAAGCGTTGCCGTCGCTGGAATTGAAGCCGTGGCCCGATCCAAAAGCAGCGCGCGCTGGTTGAAGGAACATTTCGGCGACGAATTCGTCAAGCGTGCGCAGGCCGAAGGCTTTCGTTCGCGCGCCGCGTTCAAGCTGGACGAACTGCTGGACCGCGACCGCCTGCTGAAACCCGGCATGACGGTGGTGGACCTGGGTGCCGCGCCCGGCGGCTGGTCGCAACTGGTGCGCCAGCGGCTGGGACAAAAAAATGGAGAGTGGTCGGGCAAGGTTTTTGCGCTGGACATCCTGCCCATGCAGGGCATCGGCGGGGTGGAATTCATCGAGGGCGATTTCCGCGAGGAATCCGTATTCAACGCCTTGATGGACAAGCTGGAGGGCGCACCCGTGGACCTTGTTCTGTCGGACATGGCGCCCAATATCAGCGGTATCGAAGTGGCGGATCAGGCGCGCGCGATGCACTTGGCCGAATTGGCCGCAGATTTCGCGGCCAAGTGCTTGAAACCCGGAGGATCATTGCTGGTGAAACTGTTCCAGGGCCGAGGCTTCGACGACTACCTGCGCGACTTGCGCGCGGGCTTCGCGCGGGTGACACTGCGCAAACCCAAGGCGTCGCGCGCGCGTTCGCGCGAGGTTTACGCCTTGGCGACCGGTTGGAAAAAGGCGGCATGAGTTACCTGAACACGCAATTCAGTACAGTCGTTCGCAAGAAGCCCGCACAAGCTCGTGCCGGTGCGGGCGCAGGAATCGCAGCATGAAACCCCCGATGAACGACTTGACCAAGAACATCCTGCTGTGGCTGGTGGTCGCGGTGATCGTGGTGCTGGCTTACCAGAGCCTCAGCCCGCGCCTGGCCGGCAGCGAACAGCAGATGTCGTATTCCGAGTTCGTGCAGCAGGTGAAGAACGACAACGTGTCGTCGATCACCATCAGCGCGAACATGCCGCCCGTGATCACGGGCAAGCTGAAGGACGGCAGTTCCTTGCGTACCGTGTTGCCCGCCGTCGGTGACAACGCGTTGCTGCCGCTCCTTGAATCGCACCGCGTCAAGACCACCCAGCAACCGGGCGACAACGGCTTTTCGCTGATGCGGCTGATCATCGACTGGCTGCCGTTTATCCTGGTGTTCGGCCTGCTTTTCTACATCTTCCGCCAGATGCAGTCGGGTGCGGGCGGGCGCGGGGCGATGAGCTTCGGGCGTTCGCGCGCCAAGCTCCAGGGCGAGGACCAGATCAAGGTCACCTTCAATGACGTCGCCGGCTGCGAGGAAGCCAAGGAGGAGGTCTCCGAGCTGGTCGACTTCCTGCGCGATCCTTCCAAGTTCACCAAGCTGGGGGGCAAGATTCCGCGCGGCGTATTGATGGTCGGCTCGCCCGGCACCGGCAAGACCCTGCTGGCCAAGGCCATCGCCGGCGAAGCCAAGGTGCCGTTCTTCTCGATTTCCGGGTCCGACTTCGTCGAGATGTTCGTCGGCGTCGGCGCCGCGCGCGTGCGCGACATGTTCGAGCAGGCCAAGAAGCACGCGCCGTGCATCATCTTCATCGACGAAATCGATGCGGTCGGCCGCCATCGCG
>Ga0207660_10002031_pt1 | contig 13465 bp, 13 predicted proteins | sample KBSC73BmetaG_FD_184335 | JGI IMG/M metagenome (GOLD analysis project Ga0207660, IMG submission 184335) | Corn rhizosphere microbial communities from Kellogg Biological Station, Michigan, USA - KBS C7-3B metaG (SPAdes) (version 2) | ecosystem: Host-associated > Plants > Roots > Rhizosphere ... | reverse complement strand
AGCACTGGCGAGTCTCGCGCGCGGCGATCGCATTGTCCGGGTCAACGGCGACACCGTGAGATCGTGGACCGATCTCCAGACGACTCTGATAACGGCCGACTCCACCGCGACGCTGGAAGTCGCGGGTCGCGCCGAGCCGATCACGGTACGGCTCCCCGCCGATACGGCCGCGCGTGTGCGCCTCGCGACGTGGGGAGTGCTGCCGCTCGAACCGGCCCGGATTGGCATGGTGCTGCCAGGCGAGCCCGGCGCGCGCGGCGGGCTGAAGACCGGCGACGTCGTGATCCGCGCGGCGGGGGACACGGTTCGGTCGTGGAACGATCTGGTGTTCAAGCTCTGGGATAATCCCGGCAAGGAAGTTCCGCTGACGGTCGTCCGCAGCGGACGGACGGTGAATCTCACCGTGACACCGCGCGCGCAGACCGATGACGACACGCTATCGGCCCGCCCGCGGCCGTACGGTTTCATTGCGGCCGAGGGCGATTTTCCAGAGACCCGCGCGCGACTGCCTTTGCTCACGTCGATCAAATTCGGCGCGCTGCAGACCGTGGGCCAGATCGGGCTCGTGGTGGGAAGCGTGAAGCGGCTCGTATTGGGGCAGGCATCGGTGAAAGAAGTGGGCGGTCCGATCATGATCGCCCAGGTCTCCGGTCAGGCCGTGCGGCTGGGGATCGACCGGTTTCTCATGTTCATCGCGTTTTTCTCCGTCAGCCTCGCGGTGTTGAATCTGCTGCCGATTCCGGTGCTCGACGGGGGCCACGCGGTCTTCCTGATCGCCGAAGGGATCCGGCGCAAGCCGTTGTCGCCGCAGCTGCGGCTCCGGCTCACCCAGCTGGGCATGCTGATCGTGCTCGCGATTATGATTCTCGCGATCTCGAACGATGTCATCCGCAATATCCGTTAGCGAAGCCCTGCAGGCCTATCTGGCCGGGCGGCTGACGGCGAGCCAATTGGCTGCGGTCGTCGCCCCGGCGTACTATCGGGAAACGCGGAACGGGAAACGGGAACCGCTCCGGCCGATCATGGAAGTCCTGGAGCGGGCGCACCCAGGTGTGGTCGAGCTGACGGCTTCGGACGCGCGCCCGGGATTCGCGGTTCGGCTCGCGGAACGGCCGTTTCCCAAGCGGTACGAACCCGAATTACGCCAGGCTGTGCAAGCAGTTCTCGCGGAGGGGTCCGCTGCGAGTCGTCCCGCTTCCTTAGTCTCCCCACGGCCCGGTTTTTTCGCTCGCCTTGTCAGCGCACTCCGACGTGTCTTTGGGGTTAAACCCTAGTCCGTCGAGGTCGAACCCAGCTTAGATTCAGAGTCCTGATGGCGACCGAACCCCTTTACAGCACAAAACAGTCTCCGCTTCCGAAAGCACCGACCGGGATTGCGGGGCTCGACGAGATCACCGACGGTGGACTTCCGCAGGGTCGTCCCACCCTCGTGGCCGGCAGCGCCGGCTGCGGCAAGACGTTGCTCGCGATGGAGTTTCTGGTGCGCGGCGCGACGCAGTTCGGCGAGCCGGGCGTTTTTCTCGCCTTCGAAGAGACCGCCGACGAGCTCACCCAGAACGTTCGCTCCCTCGGGTTCGACCTCGATGAGCTCGTTGCCCAGAAGAAGCTCCTGCTCGATCACGTCCGTGTGGAACGGACCGAGATCGAAGAGACGGGGGAATATGACCTCGACGGGTTGTTCATCCGGCTGGGTCACGCGATCGATTCCATCGGCGCGAAGCGAGTCGTGCTCGACACGATCGAGGTGCTGTTCGGCGGTCTGTCGAACGCGAACATTCTGCGCGCCGAGCTCCGGCGCTTGTTCCGCTGGCTCAAGGACAAGGGTGTCACGGCGATCATCACCGGTGAGCGGGGTGACGGCGCGATCACGCGTCACGGGCTGGAAGAGTATGTCTCGGATTGCGTGATCGTCCTCGATCACCGCGTGAGCGAGCAGCTGTCCACGCGCAGGATCCGCGTGGTCAAGTATCGCGGTACCACACACGGCACGAACGAGTACCCGTTTCTGATCGACGAAGACGGCATTTCTGTGCTGCCGATCACGTCGCTCGTCTTACGGCACGAGGCGTCGACGGAGCGCATCTCGACCGGCATCACCGGTCTCGACGAGATGTTGGGTGGCGAGGGCGTGTATCGCGGCACCAGCATCATGATCTCGGGCACGGCCGGCACCGGCAAGACGAGCGTGGCGGCGTATTTCGTGGACGCGGCGTGCCGCCGGGGCGAGCGCGCGCTGTATATGAGTTTCGAGGAGTCGCCAAGCCAGTTGATGCGCAACATGCGCTCGATCGGACTCGATCTCGCGCCCTGGGTCAAGAAAGGTCTGCTCCACTTCCATTCCTCCCGGCCGAGCGCCTACGGTCTCGAGATGCACCTGGCGACCATCCACAAGCTGGCCAAGACGGTCCGGCCGCACGTCTTGGTGGTGGATCCGATCACGACGTTCCTCGCCGCCGGCTCATCCCTGGAGGCGCAGGGGATGCTGACGCGGTTGATCGACTTTCTGAAGGTAGAGGAAATCACAGCCGTGTTTACCAGTCTCACCCACGGCGGAGCCGCAATCGAGGCGACGGATTCTTCCGCCTCGTCGCTGATCGACACCTGGTTGCTGGTGCGCGACCTCGAGGCGCGCGGCGAGCGCAACCGCGGCGTCTACGTCCTGAAGTCCCGCGGCATGGCGCACTCCAACAAGATTCGCGAGTTCCTCCTGACCCCGCATGGCATCGAGCTGCTCGAGGTGGAGATGGGTCCCGAGGGTCCGCTCGTGGGCTCGATGCGATCGAACAACCGGCGGGCGTCCCGGCGCCGCTCCAAGGGGCGGGGTGCTCGCCAATGACCGCAACACGCACGCCCAAAACGCTTGCCGAGCTCACGACGGGGAGCCCGCCTGATCCCGAGCAATGGGACTTGCGTCTCTACGTGGCGGGGAAGACGCCAAAGTCGGTCGCCGCGATCGCGAACTTGCAGCGGCTGTGTGACGAACACCTCGCCGGCAAGTACACGATCGAAATCGTCGACCTCATCGCCCACCCCCATCTGGCCAAGGGAGACGAGATCGTGGCGATTCCGACGCTGATCCGAAAGCTCCCCGAGCCCATTCGCCGCGTCATCGGTGACCTGTCCAACATCGAACGCGCGCTGGTCGGGCTGCAGATTCGGGCACGCGAATGAGCGGGAAAACGGTGCGCCCCGGGGCCCGCGCTGCCGTCGACGAGCGGCTCCGGCGCGAGAACGAAGAGCTGCGCGAGCGCTTGGAACAGGCTGAGGCAACGCTCCGGGCGCTGGCGGCTGGTGACGCGGACGCGGTGCTGGTGGCTGAGTCCGAGCAGGAGCGGGTCTACACCCTCGCAACGCCGGACTTGCCGTATCGCCTGGCCGTCGAACAGCTGCCGCACCCGGCGGCCACGCTGACCCACGAAGGCACGATCATCTACGCCAACCAGCGCTTCGCCGATCAGCTGGGCGCGGTGCAGTCGGAGCTGACCGGCAAGCCGTTGGTGCAACTCGTGAGTCCCGCGAGCCGAGCGGTGTTCGAGAGACTGGTGGCCGACTGCGGAAGCGGTGCCGAGGACGACGCCCAGGCCGATATCACGCTGCAAGGCGATGCCGGCCGTCCGATCGCCGTGCGGCTCGGCGCCAGCATGCTGCGGGAGGGAGCGCTCGGGTCCTGCCTGGTGGTGCGCGACCTGACGCTGGAGCGGCATTACCACGAGTTGCGCCGGACGCAGGAAGCGCTGCGAGCCAGCGAAGAGGAGCTGCGCGAAGCCGACCGCAAGAAGGACGAATTCCTCGCGATGCTGGCGCACGAGCTCCGCAATCCGCTCTTGCCCATGCGCAACGCGGTCGAGCTCCTGGGGGCCAAGGGTCCATTGGCACCCGAACAGGAATGGGCGCGGGGCGTCGTGGATCGGCAGATCCGCTTGATGGCACGGCTGCTGGATGATTTGCTCGATGTGGCGCGCATCGCGCGGCACACGCTGGAGCTGCGCACCGAGCGCGTCGCGCTGGCTACCGTCCTGGAGGCGGCGCTCGAGACGAGCCGTCCCCTCATCGACGCGGAGCAGCACGAGCTGACGATCGCGATGCCCGAAACGCCGATCTATCTCCAAGCCGATCCGCTGCGGCTGACACAGGTGTTCGGCAACCTCCTGAACAACGCGGCGAAGTACACCGAGCGTGGCGGCCGGATCGACATCCTTGTCGAGCAGGACGGCGCCGACGCAGTCGTCTCGATCAAGGACACGGGGATTGGGATCAGCGCCGAGATGCTGCCGCAGATCTTCGAGATGTTTACCCAGGCCAGGCAGGCGATCGACCGCTCCCAGGGCGGGTTGGGAATTGGATTGTCGCTGGTGAAAGGACTCACAGGCCTGCACGGCGGGAGCATCGAGGCCAGGAGCGCGGGACCGGGACGCGGCAGCGAGTTCATCGTCCGCCTCCCAGTCGCGCCGTAGACGGTTACCGCATCAGCCGCACGACCAGTCCAACCAGCACGATCAGCCCGACCACCACGCCGGCGACCAGCAGCCACGGTCTGGCGGTCGGCGGCTCCTTGAGCGCCTCCCGCTGCGTCGTCCCCATCGGGGCGGTGCCGAGCGTGACCGTGGGTCGCTTCTTCTGCTCGACCTCATCGAGATCGGCGCGCAGCTCGGCGGCGCCGGCGTAGCGGTCGTCGGGATGCTTGGCGAGACACTTCAGTACGACGCGCTCGAACCGCTTGGAGAGCTCGGGGCGCTTCTTCCGTAACGACGGCGGCGGATCCTCCACGTGCATGCGGGCGAGCTCGAACCAGTCGGTGGAGCTGAACGGGACCTCGCCCGTCGCTGCCTTGTACAGCGTGACGCCGAGCGCGTAGAGGTCGACGCGCGGATCGAGCGGGCGCCCCTGCGCCTGTTCGGGCGACAGATAGTGCGGCGTGCCGATCGTCATGTTGACGCCGGTCGAAGCGGTGTAGCCCGAGACGGCGCGGGCGATTCCGAAATCGGTGAGGACCGCGCCGCCATCGGAGCGGAGCAGGACGTTGTCCGGCTTCAGATCGCGGTGAATCACCCCTTGCTGGTGGGCGAACTCGAGGGCGGCGGTGATGTCGCGCGCGAGGCGCAGGATCAGGTCTTCCGACAGCGGGCCCTCACGCGCGAGGCGGGCGCTCAAGCTGTCGGCACACAGGTCCATGGCGAAGTAGACGTACTCGCCCGTCTTGGCCACGGAGCGGATCCGGATGATGTTCGGGTGCTCCAGCCTGGCGGCGGTTTCGCTCTCATTGCGGAACCGGGACTCGAACTGCGGGTCGCCGGCGTAGCGGGGCTTCAAGACCTTGATCGCCACGGGGGTAGCGTCGGGCTGGCGCCCGGCGAACACGAAGGCATATCCCCCTTGGCCGAGCAGCCGCTCCAGGGTATACGGGCCCAGCGTGTGGCCTACTAAGTCCGTCGCGACGTTGGTCAGGCCAGTGCCTTTACAATTGGAGGGAAGCTCGTTAACCTACGGCGCTTCCAACGATTAGGGAACAGGGACGATGTACGACAAGACGACGCCGGTCAGGAAACACGGGCTGCACGAAAAGGATACCGGATCAAGCCGGGTCCAGGTCGCGCTGCTCACCGAGCGCATTAACAGCCTCACCGAGCACTTCCGGGTCCACGCAAAGGACTTCCACGGGCAACGCGGCCTGCTGCGCATGGTCAGCCGCCGCCGCCGCCTGCTGGAGTACTTGAAGCGCACCGATCTCGCGAAGTACCGGCAGCTCATCGACGAGCTCGGTCTCCGACACTAAGTCGCACAAGGCGTCGTGCTGGGCCGCTCCGGGAAGAGCACCCGGGGCTTGGCGCTCAGCACATGCACATTTCCAGTGCTCTAGACAGGTACCGCAGTGAAGCAAGTAGAGACGACGTTCGCCGGCCGCACCCTGAAAATCGAATCGGGGCGGCTCGCCAAGCAGGCCGCAGGTTCATGTCTCGTGCAGTTCGGAGAAACGGTCGTCCTGGCCGCCGTGACTGTGTCCGAGAATGTTTCGAACCTTCCGTACTTTCCCCTCACCGTCGAATACCGCGAAAAGGCCTACGCCGCCGGCAAGATTCCCGGCGGCTTTTTGAAGCGCGAAGGGCGCCCCTCCGACGACGAAATCACGTCGGCGCGGGTCATCGACCGCGGCGTGCGCCCGCTGTTTCCGGAAGGGTTCAAGAACGAAGTGCAGGTCTTCGTCTATGTCCTGTCGGCAGACCAGGAAAACGATGCCGACGTGCTCGGCGTCGTGGCGGCGTCCACGGCGCTGTCGCTGTCGCGGGTGCCCTGGAACGGTCCGATCGCCGCGGTGCGCGTGGGCCGGGTCGAAGGGGCGTGGATCCTCAATCCGACGTTCCAGCAGCTCGAGTTTTCGGACGTCGATCTGACGGTTTCCGGTTCTCGGGATTCGATTGTGATGGTCGAAGGGGGCGCGCTGGAGCTGACCGAGGCCGAGATCATCAAGGGCCTCGAAGTCGCGCACAAGGGCATCAAGGAGCTGCTCGGCGTCGCCGACCAGGTGGTCGAGGCGGTCCAGCAGCCCAAGATGGAATGGACCAAGGCCGAGCCGGCCCCGGAGCTGGTGACCCGCGTGAAGGAGCTGGCGGAAGAGAAGATCGCCGACGCACTGACGCTTGCCGTGAAGGGCGAGCGCACGCAGGCGCTCAGCGCGATCAAGTCCACGACCATCGAAGCGCTGGCCGAGGATTTCCCGGAGAAGCTGCGCGAGATCGCGGAAGTGATCGAAGGGATCGAATACACTACGATGCGCGAGCGCGTGTTGTCGGCGGGGGAGCGAGTCGACGGGCGCGATCTCGACACCGTGCGGCCGATCACGTGCGAAGTGGGCTGGTTGCCGCGCGCGCACGGCTCGGCGCTGTTCACCCGCGGGCAGACGCAGGCGCTCGCGACGGTGACGCTGGGCACGACCGACGACGAGCAGCGCATCGACTCGATCGACGTGGCGCAGGAGACGACGAAGTCGTTCATGCTGCACTACAACTTCCCGCCGTTCTCGACGGGCGAAGTGAAGCCGGTGCGCGGGGTCTCGCGTCGCGAAATCGGGCACGGCGCTCTCGCCGAACGCGCGCTGCAGGCGGTGCTGCCGCCGTACGAGCAGTTCCCGTACACGCTTCGCATCGTGTCCGAGATCCTCGAGTCCAACGGCTCTTCGTCGATGGCGACGGTCTGCAGCGGGTCGCTGGCCTTGATGGACGCGGGCGTGCCGGTGAAGTCGGCGTGCGCCGGGATCGCGATGGGCCTGATTACCGACGGCAAACGGACCGCGATTCTCACCGATATTCTCGGCACCGAGGATCACCTCGGCGACATGGATTTCAAGGTCGCCGGGACCAAGGACGGCGTGACGTCGATCCAGATGGACATCAAGGTCGAGAAGCTCGACTGGAAGGTCATCAGCGAAGCGCTCGAAAAAGCCAAGACGGCTCGCCTGCACATCCTGGACGTCATGCATCAGTCGATGCCGGAGCCGCGCTCGCAGCTGTCCAAGTACGCCCCCCGCATCCTCACGATTCAGATCCGGCCCGACAAGATCGGCGACCTCATCGGTCCCAAGGGCAAGACGATCCGCGGCATCCAGGAGCAGACGGGTGCCCAGATCAACGTGGAGGACACAGGGATGGTCACGATCTCGGGCGTCGGCGAGGCGGCGGAGCGGGCTCGCGACATGGTCTCGGGGCTGATGCAGGAGCCGGAAGTCGGCAGGGTCTACGAGGGCGTCGTGAAGAGCACGACGGCGTTTGGGGCGTTCGTCGAGATCATCCCGGGCGTCGAGGGGCTGCTGCACATCTCCGAGCTGCAGCACGGCCGCACCGAGAAGACCGAGGACGTGGTGAAGAAGGGCGACCATCTCAAGGTGAAGCTGCTGGAGGTAGACGAGCGCGGTCGCATGCGGCTGTCGCGGAAAGCGCTGATCGAGAAGAACTAGCGTGGTCACCACGCTAGACACGGTCCGGCTGGACCGGGAAATCCACCGCACCGCCGCGCCGAACGGCATCACCGTGCTTTCCGAACGGGTGCCGAGCGTCCGATCGGCGGCGGTCGGTGTGTGGGTGCGGACGGCCAGCGCGCACGAGCTCCGGCCCAAGATGGGCGTGTCGCACCTGCTCGAGCACATGGTGTTCAAGGGCACCGAGAAGCGCACGGCGCAGGAGATCGCGCTGTCGCTCGAGTCGCGCGGCGGCTCGCTCGACGCCTACACCTCGCGCGATTCCACCGCCTACCACGCGCGCGTCCTAGACACCGACTTGGCCCGCGCGCTCGATGTCATCACCGACATGGTGCGCCGGCCCGTGCTGCGCGACAGCGACCTCTCGCTCGAGCGCCAGGTGGTGCTCGAGGAGATCGCCACCGTCGAAGACACGCCCGACGACGAAGTGTTCGATCTCACCTACGAAACGCTCTGGCCCACCCATTCCTACGGCTTTCAGATTCTCGGAACGAAAGAAACCGTCAGCGCGCTGTCGGCCGACGATCTGAAGCACCTGCACGGGCGCGCCTACTTTCCGGGGAACTGCATCATCGCGGCCGCGGGAAACCTCACGCACGAAGCGCTGCTGGAGGAAGTGGAGCGCCAGGGGTGGTTTGCCGGCGACGGCGTGCCGTCGCATCCCAATCCGCCCCCGGTGCCGCCGGTTCCGCCCGCGGTGCGCGGCGTCCGGCGCGCGTTCGAGAAGGACACCGCGCAGACGCACATTGTCTTCGGCACCGACACGATTCCCTACGCCGACCGGCGCAAGTACGGGATGCTGGTGATCTCGAACATCTTCGGCGGCGGCATGTCGAGCCGGCTGTTTCAACGCATCCGCGAAGAGTTGGGGCTCGCCTACGCGATCTACAGCTTCACATCGTTTTACCGCGGCGTGGGCATGGCCGGCGTGTACGTGGGCAGCCAGCCGGCGCGCGCCGCGAAGGCGGAAGACGCGATTCGGGGCGAGTTCGCGCGGCTGGCGCGCGAAGGATTGCGCGGCGAAGCACTCGACGACGCGAAACAGCAGACGCTGGGCCAGCTGATGCTGTCGCTGGAGAGCCCCACGTCCCGGATGTATCGTTTGGCGAGCACCGCGGTCTATAGCGAGCCTTATCGCAGTCTGGATGAGGTACTCAAGACCGTCGAAGCGCTAACGGCGGACGAGGTCTCGGCGCTGGCGAGCGAGTTCTTCGCACCAGAACGCCAGACGGTAGTTTCTCTCGGACCAAACGGAGGCGAAGCGTGATCGTCGGCGTGCCGAAGGAAATCAAGACCAACGAGAACCGGGTTGCGCTGGTGCCGGCGGGCGCGGAGTCGCTCGCGGGCGACGGTCACACGGTGTTGGTGGAGCAGGGAGCCGGGCTCGGCTCGGGCTTCAACGACGACGCGTATCGCGCAGTGGGCGCGGAGATCGCGCCGTCGGCGGACGCGGTCTGGGCCAAGGCCGAGATGATCATGAAGGTCAAGGAGCCGATCGAACCCGAGTGGCCGAAGATCCGCAAGGGCCAGGTGGTGTTCACATACTTCCACTTCGCCGCGTCGGAGCCGCTCACGAAGGCGGTGATCAAGTCAGGGTGTGTCGCCATCGCATATGAGACGGTGCAGCTGTCGACGGGCGAGCTGCCGTTGCTGACGCCGATGAGTGAAGTGGCGGGGCGAATGGCGGTGCAGGAGGGAGCGAAGTATCTCGAGAAGGTGTTCGGCGGCAGCGGCATTTTGCTCGGCGGCGTGCCGGGTGTGCTGCCGGCCGAGGTGGTGATCATCGGTGGCGGTGTGGTCGGCACCAACGCGGCGAAGATGGCGGCTGGCCTGGGCGCGCACGTCACGCTGCTCGATGTGTCGCTCGATCGCCTGCGCTACCTCTCCGATGTGCTGGCTGCCAACGTCGATGGTGTGTTCTCCAATCGTCACAATATTCTGGAGCAGATCAAGAAGGCCGATCTCGTGATCGGCGCGGTGCTGCTGCCGGGCGCGAAGGCGCCGAGCCTGGTCAAGCGGGGCGATTTGAAGCTGATGAAGCCCGGTTCGGTGATTGTGGATGTGGCGGTGGACCAGGGCGGCTGCATCGAGACCACGAAGCCGACGACCCATGAGAATCCCACCTACGTGGTCGATGGCATCATCCACTACGCCGTCGCGAACATGCCGGGTGGCGTGCCGAGGACGTCGACGCTGGCGCTGACGAATGCGACATTCTCCTACGCCAAGAGGCTGGCGCGGCTCGGGTGGAAGGATGCCTGCCGGAAGGATCCCAGCCTCGCGCTGGGGTTGAATGTCGTCGAAGGGAAAGTAGTCTATCCGGGTGTTGCCGAGGCGTTCAATCTTCCGCTGGCGGACACCAAGACCGTTTTGTAGGGTAGGACAGGCCATGCTCGCGTTCAGCAGCGATCGTTGGCGGCAGCTTCATCAGGCGCGCGGAACGGGTCGGGACGTCCCGGGGCTGCTCGCGCACGCGCCGGTCGAGCGCCGGCCGAGTCACCGCCCCGACACGATCTGGTTCGAGCTGTGGTCGTCGCTGTGCCCAAACGGCGTGACGTATTCCGCGAGCTACGCCGCGGTCCCGCACCTTGTTCGCATCGCCAAGCTCCCGGCGTTCCGTTTTCGATCTGATCCGTTGGTGTTGATCGCCTGCATCGAGCTCGCGAGGCTCGAGCATCGCGGTCCGCTCATTCCGGAAGATCTCGAAGTCGCTTACAAGGCAGCGGTCGCGGAGGCGCGTGAGTTAGCCGAAGCAGCCGTGAGCCACGCTTGGGACGATGAGTCCTGGGCTGCGTTCAAAGGAAGTGCCGCCGCGCTGCGCGGCGATGCGGTACAAGCGCGGGCGATTTTCGAGGGCCGTTGAAGTGCTTCGCAGGACGCTCATCTTGTCAGCGGGAGCGGTGCTGCCATTTCCGATTCAAGCTCAGCACCTCCCTCCGGTTCCATCCTATGCTGCCGTCGCCCTGCCGACACCGGCAATGGCATTTCACGTCGATACCACCGCGATTCCGAAGACGTACTGGCTTGAAGGGGCAGTCGTAGGCGGCACGGCGCTCGGACTCTTTACCGTGGCGTTCGCGAACGGCATGTCCGAAGGGTCAGGCCCAAACCTCGGCGGCGAGCTCCTCGCCTTCCTGATAGGAGCGTCAGTCGGATTCCCAGCCGGTGCGCTGATCGGCGGACAGTTTCACAAGCACGGCTGACTAGAAGGAAAGCCTCACCCCGAACGCGAGCCCGCCTTCCGGCGTCGAACCCACGGTGAGCCGCTCCAGGGGCACGGCGACCCATATGCTGGTTCTCGCCCCCGCACCGGCGATCGCGCCCAGTACGGCGCCCGTTATGCCGAGTACGGTCATGCGGGTATCGACTTCCGGCGAGATCTCATACGCGAGGCACAGGATCGTGCAGTCCCCGTTGTCATCCACCCAATCCGGGCTGGCGAGTGCCCCAATTGCCGCGCCCGCCAGCGATCCGAGCAGAACGCCCTCGGCGATCATCCGTCGCTCGTGCCTTACGGCGAGCGCCGAGATCGAGTCGGTAGGAACCACGACGGCGAGTCCGGGCGCCTCGCCGTCGAGCGCCACGACCATGGCGGCCGGCTCGAGTCTCACCATCCTGCCGGTGAGTCGAAGCCCGAGACTTGCGGCGTCGAAGCGGACGCGAGATCCAGGTTCGATGCGGGGAGACTGCGCACACTCGGCGGAGCGGGTGAGGGAGAGAAGGCCCAGGCACCAGACGGCGGCGAGTCGGCGCATGCCCGCGGTCAAAGCACAAGTCGTGCCGAATGACCGCACTCGCCGTTGCGTAGAATCGTGTCTCGTGCAAGAGACAGGTGTGTACTGATGACTCGGGTAGTAGGTTGCCTTGATGCTCGCGCTCCTCGGCATTCTGTTGCGCGCAGCCGTGTCAGTCGACAGCTGCCCCGCCGTCGCGCTGCTGCCGGCCTATGCGCACAACGATTACCGCAATCAGCATCCCTTGCTCGATGCCCTGGATCTGGGTTATCGCGGGGTCGAGGCGGATGTCTTTCGCGTCGGGACGGAGCTGCTGGTTGGACATGAGCGCTCGGAGGTCCGGGCGGCGAATACACTCACCCGATTGTACCTCGAGCCGCTGCGAGCGCGGCAGCACTCCTGTGGATACGTACTGGCTGATCGCACGCCGTTCTTTCTGAATGTCGAGCTCAAGGAACCGGATTCCACGGCGTTTTCCTACCTCGTCGCCGAGCTGCGCGGGTTTCAGGATCTGCTGCAACCGTCGCGGCCGGGCGACGCCCCCGCAGTGCGGATTACGCTCGTCGGCTGGTGGCCGAGTGTCGACGAGACATCGTGGCCGCCATTCCTCGAGAGGCAGTTCGTCATACGTGACCGTGGCATCACGCTGCCGGCCAGTTCCCGGACGATGGGGTTTGTGAGCATCGATTACGGGAAGATGCTCACGTGGCGCGGCCGGGGACCGGTCCCCGCGTCCGATCGAGAGATCCTCGCCGGCGCGCGCCAGCTCGCCGAGAGCTTGGGCGTACCGCTGCGCGTGCATCACGTTCCGGTCGATCGCGAGGTCTACCGATGGCTCCTGGACCAAGGCGTGACGCTGCTCGGCACCAGCGACCTGCGCCGGACCCGGTCGCTGCTCTCGGCTCCCGAGGACACCGCATCAGCACGACCCAGGGCCGCCCCGTGGGCCTTGTGGGGCGTGATGGCCGCATGGGGCGCTTCGCATACGGCGGGTGGCGACGCGGCCGCAGTGGCGGTCACGTACCAGCAACGGCACCGTACCTATTCGCTCCGATTCGCGCTCGCCGAGGGTCCACCCTGTAGTGCGAGCGACTGCTGGCCCGACGCCATGGATCTGGCCTTCCTCCTCGGCTACGGCACACGCGTGGGAGGAATCTTTCAAGCATCCGCCGGGGCCGGTCTGGGCGTGGCCAACCTCCGCGACGACGGGGGAGTGGCGCTGGCGGGCGAGTTGCAATTATCGCTGCGACCTACACGTTTCCTCGGAGCGGCGGTCTACGGTTGGGGCAACACGGTCGGACCACAGTTCGGCGCTGCGTTCGGTGTCCAAATCGGTCGCTTTCGATAGCGAAGGCCACGGGAGGGTCTGTGCAGAGATTCCTGATCGAGGTTCCGCACGACAACACGGCGTACGCCTGCGCGCGCGCGGCCGAGCTGCTGCTCCGCACCGGCTCTCACTTCATGACTCATGCAGACTTCGGGTGTTCCGACGGCGTGCACAAGGCATGGTTCGTCGTGGAGCGCGACAGCAAGGAGGACGCGCGCAGCGTGTTGCCGTCGGAGCTCCGGCCGATCGCGAGCGTGATCGGTCTCAACTACTTCACGATGCCGATGGTCGATGAGCTGATGCGGCGCCACGACGCGGAACGCTCGCGGAAGTGAGCGTCCCACGGATCGGCGGTGCGGTGATCGCGCTGCTGTTGACGATGGGCGCGACGACGCCCGCGTATGGTCAACAACTTCGGGCTGCCGTCATCGGAGC
>Ga0207660_10002030_pt1 | contig 13473 bp, 14 predicted proteins | sample KBSC73BmetaG_FD_184335 | JGI IMG/M metagenome (GOLD analysis project Ga0207660, IMG submission 184335) | Corn rhizosphere microbial communities from Kellogg Biological Station, Michigan, USA - KBS C7-3B metaG (SPAdes) (version 2) | ecosystem: Host-associated > Plants > Roots > Rhizosphere ... | reverse complement strand
GACTGCCGCGCGGCCCATGCTTCCATCCTCGAGCGTCACGTCCACCTCGACCGTCGGATTGCCCCGGCTGTCGAGGATCTGGCGGGCGTGAACGTCGACGATCGCAGTCATGGCTTTCCTTCTTGCGCAGGCGTAACAATATGGGTGCGTGCGAGCGGCTATAGGCCGAGCGCCGGACCGTGCAACTTTCGGCCCGTTAGACCGGAACGAGGCGCGCGGCTCGCAGTTGGAGTCGGCAAAGGAGGACCCGCAATGGCTGACCAGACTACTGCTGACTTGCCCGAAGGAACCGACAGCGTGATCGCAGGCGCGAGCGGCGCGATCGGATCGGACCCGAACGCCGAGGATCAGGGCGGTGAGACGATCTCCGCCGACACCGCGCTCGTCCGGGAAAAAGAGATTGCCGCACCCAAACGCAATGCCGAGCGGCGGGTGACCGGCAGCGGCAGCGCCGAGGGCGGCCTCGCCGATCGCATCCGCAGCGGCCGCGACCGGATCTCGAGCCAGGCCGGCGACAAGGCCCGCGGCCTCGTCAGCCAGGGCCTCGAGCGCACCTCGGAAGCGCTCGCCAACGTCGCGAAGATGATCGGCGACACGGCGCCCGGGATCGATGATCGGCTCGGCGAGAATTACGGCGATTATGCGCGGCGCGCCGCGGGAACGATCGAGAATGTCGCCAATACCATCGCCGAGAAGGATCCCGACGAGCTGATCGAGGACACGCGCAGCTTCGTCCGCGACAGCCCGGGCATCGCGCTTGCCGGCGCGGCCGTGGTCGGCTTCGTCGTCGCGCGGCTGCTCAAGACCGGCCTCGCGCGCGACGAGGACGACGAGGACTAGGGTTTAGATCCCCATGCTCAAGCCGGTCGAGCCGACACCACCGCCCGAGCGTCCCATCGGCGAGCTCGTCCATGAACTCGTCGAGGAGGGCAAGGCTTATGCCTATGCCGAGCTCGACCTCGCCAAAGCGATCGCGACGGCCAAGGCCAGGGCGCTCGCCGTGCCCGCGGCTTTGTTCGGAGCGGCCATCATCGTCGCGCTTGCCGCCGTCACCGCGCTTGCGGTCGGGGTGGTCATCGCGCTGGCGAAGTTCCTCGGGCCGCTGCTCGCGGGTGTCGTCGGCCTCGTGATCTTCGCGGCGATCGCCGGGGGGCTCGCCTGGTGGGGCGTCGAGCGGGCGAAGCGCGCGCTATGAACGACACGCCGGAAATCGCCGCGGCGCGTGCGGAAGCCGAACGCAAGCGCTCGCGCCTCATGGGCACCGCGCATGAGCTGCAGGCGCGGCTCAGCCCGGGCACGCTCGCCAAGGGCGCATGGCAGGGCGCGAAGGAGAAAGGCGCGGACCTTGCCGAAGACGCCGTCGATGCCGTCCGCGCGCGGCCATATGCCGCCACGGGCGTTGTCGCCGCGATCACCATGTTCCTCGCGCGCGAGCCATTGATGGATCTCGCCGGGCGTCTCGTCGACGGCGCGAAGGGAAAATCGAAGCGGCGCAAACCGCCGCAGAAACAGAAGAAGACGGAGGCAGCCGAATGACCGACCAGCGCACCACGACCGCCGATGAGGCGCAAGATGGCGGAGCGCGGCAGCGCGCGATCGAAGCTTATGAAGGTGCCCGCGACCGCGCCGCGGACACGCTCGGCCAGGCCCCGCTGCTGGCGCTTGCCGGCGGGCTCGCCGCGGGCGCGCTGATCGCCGCGCTGCTGCCGCGCACCGAAGCGGAGACCCGGCTCGTCCGCCCGACCGCGCGGCGCGTCAGGAAGACTGCGAACGCCGCGTTCGACGCGGCGCGCGAGACGGGCTCTGAGCGCCTCGACGGCATTGGCCTCAACCGCGAAAAAGGCGAGCAGACGATCCGCAAGCTGCTGGACGAGCTGACCGAGACCGCGAAGGCTTCGGCCAACGCGGCGCTCGATGCGGCGCGCAAGGCGAACGACAGCTGACGCCGCACCGCAAATCGATTAGCAAAGCGGCATGAGCAAGCTTCACCTGGTCTTTGGCGGACGCGTGAAGGACCCGCGGACGCTCAACTTCGACATGAACACGATCGACATCGTCGGCATCTACGACAGCTATGCAGCGGCGGAGGACGCGTGGCGCGCGGCGGCCCAGCGCAGCGTCGACGATGCCGAGATGAAATATGTCGTGGTCCACCTTCACCGGCTCTTGGAGCCGGACATGGAGGGCACGATCCCCGGAATTAGCCGCCCGAAGGCCCCGGCCGGCTAGGCTTTCCTGTACCGCCACAGCAGCAGCGGGCGCTGCAGCAGCAGCCCGGCCGCGAAGCCGCCGACGTGCGCGGGCGTCGCCAACAGATAGCCTTGTGCGCCGGCAAGCCAGCCCATCATCAGCTGAAGCACCACCCACGCGACCATCAGCCAGATCGCGTTGATCCAGCGGTTGAGCGCAAGCGAGCTGGTGATGCGTTTCGCGCGCCCGAAGCTCAGCGCGAAGGCGCCGATGACCGCGCTGATCGCGCCGCTCGCGCCGACCATCGGCACCGCACCGGTCGGATCGATCGCCCATTGCGCCGCCGCGGCGGCATAAGCGCCGACCAGGTAGAGGATGATCAATCCGGTCTTGCCGAGCACGCGCTCGACCTGCGTTCCGCACCACAGGAACACCAGAAGGTTGAAGCCGAGGTGGACCAGCCCCGAATGGACGAGCGTAGCCGTCAACGGCGTGAGGGCCGCCGGAACCGCGGGGAACGGAAGCACGAGGCCGCTCAGCCGCGCCGGGATGAAGCCCATGACGACGGCGGCTTCTTCGGATTTGCCGATCGCTGCCGCGATCACCCACGCAAGCGCGGTGATCAGCGTGATGACGTTCGTCGCGCTGCGGGTCAGGCGATCCACGCGGCCGCTCAGATGAACTCGATTTTCTTGATCTCGTAATAGCGGTCGCCCGACGGCGTCGACACTTCGACCTCGTCGCCCTTCTGGCGCCCGATCAGCGCCCGGCCGAGCGGCGAATTGTAGCTGATCTTGCCCTGGCTCGCGTCGGCCTCGACCTGGCCGACGAGCTGGTACTTCACTTTTTTCTCGTCCTCGTCGAGCAAAGTGACGGTGGCGCCGAACACGACCTTGTCGCCGGACAGTGACTTGGGATCGATGACCATCGCTCGGCTCAAGCGGTCCTCGAGGTCGGCGATGCTCGCCTCGATATGCCCCTGGCGCTCCTTCGCCGCATGATATTCGGCATTCTCGCTGAGGTCGCCGTGGGCGCGCGCCGCCTCGATCGCCTCGACGATCTCGGGCCGCTCCATCTTCAGACGCTTGAGGTCCTCGTTGAGCTTGCGGTGCCCTTCCTCGAGCATCGGGACCTTTTCGGCAGTCGCCATCGCAAAAACCCTTTTTCAAAACCCTGCCCCGGCGTGCCGCGAAGCCCGCATCAGGAGGCAGATTGTCGGTGAGCCGGTTCTAGGAGGCGGAATAATAGGATTGGAGCGAGGCGACTTCAAGCGCGTGGCCGCGAACCGCTTCGATCGCCCTCGCCGAGGCGAGGCTCGCCGCGGCGGTCGTGAAATAAGGTACGCGCTTCTGGAGCGTCGTAGTGCGGATCGAGTGGCTGTCCTTCAGCGACTGCCAGCCCTCCGTGGTGTTGAACACCAGGTCGACGTCCCCGTCCAAAAGCTTGTCGACAATGTGCGGCCGCCCCTGCGCGACCTTGTTCACCGTCTCGACCGGCAACCCTTTCGACCGCAGATGCGCCGCCGTCCCACCGGTCGCGATGATCGAGAATCCAAGCTCGACCAGCTTCTCGACCGCCGGCACGATATTGTCCTTGTCGGCATCCTTGACCGACACGAACGCCGTCCCGCCCTGCGGCAGGATCATCCCCGCGCCGATCAGGCCTTTGGCGAACGCGATGTCGAAATCGCGATCGATTCCCATGACTTCGCCGGTGCTCTTCATTTCCGGTCCTAGGACAGGATCGGTGCCGGGAAAGCGGGCGAACGGAAAAACCGATTCCTTGACGGCGATGTAATCGGCGATCCGCCGCACCTGCCCGATCGCGCTCAGCGGTTCGCCGGCCATGACTCGCGCGGCGAACTTGGCGACCGGAGTGCCCGTCGCCTTGGCAACGAACGGCACCGTCCGGCTCGCCCTCGGATTGACCTCGATCAGATAGACTTCCCCGTCCTTGACCGCGAACTGGACGTTCATCAGCCCCTTCACCTTCAGCGCCAGGGCGAGCGCGCGCGTCTGCCGGTCGATTTCCGCGACGATGGCCGGCTCGAGGCTGTGCGGCGGGATCGCGCAGGCGCTGTCGCCCGAATGCACGCCCGCCTCTTCGATATGCTGGAGGATGCCGCACACCGCGACGTCCCTCCCGTCGCAGATCGCGTCGACGTCGACCTCGATCGCGTCCCTCAGATAGCGGTCGATCAGCACGGGGCTGCGGCCGGACACCTGCACCGCGGTCGCGATATAATGTTCGAGCTGCTGCGGCCCGTCGACCACCTCCATGCCGCGCCCGCCGAGCACGTAGGACGGCCGCAGCAGCACCGGATAGCCGATGCGCTCGGCGACCCGCAGCGCCTCCTCGCGGCTGCGTGCGATTCCGTTCGCCGGCTGTTTCAGATCGAGCTGCTGCACCAGGTCCGCGAACCGCTCCCGGTCCTCGGCAAGATCGATGCTGTCCGGCGACGTCCCGAGGATCGGCACGCCCGCCGCCTGCAGCTCCGCCGCGAGCTTGAGCGGTGTCTGCCCGCCGAGCTGCACGATCACCCCCAGCAGCTCGCCTTTCTCGGCCTCACGTCGGACGATCTCGAGCACATCCTCGGTCGTCAGCGGCTCGAAATAGAGCCGGTCCGAGGTGTCCGGGTCGGTCGAGACCGTCTCCGGGTTGCAATTGACCATGATGACTTCGAGCCCGGCGCCGGTTTGCCCGTTCCGGTCGCGGCCGAGCGCGAAGGCGGCGTGGCAACAGCAATAGTCGAACTCGATCCCCTGGCCGATCCGGTTGGGGCCGCCGCCTAAGATCATCACCTTCCTGGCGCTGCTGACCTCGGCCTCGTCGACTGGCTCGCCGAACAATGGCGCCTCGTAGGTCGAATAGAGGTACGGCGTCGCGGCATCGAATTCCGCGGCGCAGCTGTCGATGCGCTTGAACACCGGCCGGACACCGAGGTGCAGGCGATGCTCGCGCACTTCCGCTTCCGTGATCCCGCCCGTCATCCGCCGGACCGCGCTGTGCACCGTGCCGCTGCCGCCCGCCGCGACCGCCTCGCCCATCTCCCGGTCGATATGCGCCGAGCGAAGCGCGAGCTGCGCCAGCCGCGCGTCGGAAAAGCCCATCGCCTTCAGGCGCCGCATGCCCCGGGCGTCGCTCGGAAGCCCGTTCACGCGGACGTCCTCCTCGGCACGGACGATCTCCTCGAGCCGTCGCAAGAACCACGGGTCGAAGCCCGAAATCTCGTTGATCCGCTCGACCGTGAGGCCCTGCCGAAGCGCTTCGGCGGAGACCAGCAGCCGGTCGGGCGTGGGCTTGGCGAGCGCGCTTTCCATGGCGGCGGCGTCCGCGCTTTCGAGCTCGCGCACGCGGTCGAGCCCGGTGAGCCCCGTCTCCAGTCCGCGAAGCGCCTTCTGCAGGCTTTCGGGGAAGCTTCGCCCGATCGCCATCACCTCGCCGACCGACTTCATCGAGGTCGAAAGGATCGCGTCCGCGCCGCGGAACTTCTCGAACGCGAAGCGCGGGATCTTGGTGACGACATAATCGATGGTCGGCTCGAAGCTCGCCGGCGTCGCGCCGCCGGTGATGTCGTTGGCGATCTCGTCGAGCGTGTATCCGACCGCCAGACGCGCCGCGACCTTGGCGATCGGGAAGCCGGTCGCCTTCGACGCCAGCGCCGAGCTCCGGGAGACGCGCGGATTCATCTCGATCACCACCATCCGCCCGGTCGTCGGATCGACCGCGAACTGGACATTCGAACCGCCCGTCTCGACGCCGATCTCCCGGAGCACGGCGATGCTCGCCGAGCGCATCCTTTGATATTCCTTGTCGGTCAGCGTCAGCGCCGGCGCGACAGTGATGCTGTCGCCCGTGTGCACGCCCATCGGGTCGACATTCTCGATCGAACAGATGATGATCGCATTGTCGGCGCGGTCGCGCACGACCTCCATCTCATATTCCTTCCACCCGAGCACCGATTCCTCAATCAGCACCTCGGTGGTCGGCGAGGCTTCGAGCCCGCCGGTAACGATCTGGACGAACTCGTCGCGGTTGTAGGCAATCCCGCCGCCCGTCCCGCCGAGCGTGAAGCTCGGGCGGATGATCGCCGGCAGCCCCACATGCTCGAGCGCGGCCAGCGCATCGTCGAGCGAATGCGCGATCGCGGAGCGCGGGCTTTCGAGCCCGATCCTGTCCATCGCCTCGCGGAACTTCAGCCGGTCCTCGGCCTTCTCGATCGCCTGCGCGTTCGCCCCGATCAGCTCGATCCCCAGCCGGTCGAGAGTCCCGTCCTTGTCCAGCGCGAGCGCGGTGTTGAGCGCCGTCTGCCCGCCCATCGTCGGAAGCACCGCGTCGGGCCGCTCCTTCTCGAGGATCTTGGCGACGATTTCCGGCGTGATCGGCTCGATATAGGTCGCGTCGGCGAGCTCCGGATCGGTCATGATGGTCGCGGGATTCGAATTGACGACGATCACGCGATAGCCCTCGGCCTTCAGCGCCTTGACCGCCTGGCTGCCCGAATAATCGAACTCCGCCGCCTGGCCGATCACGATCGGCCCCGCGCCGATGATCAGGATGGAGGAGATGTCGGTCCGCTTCGGCATCAGCCCTCCGGGAACTTCATGTTCACGAACACGGTCTTCAGCCCGTTCCGTCGCGCCCATTTGGCGACGCAGGTGCGCTGCTCCGCCGTCGCGTCCTGGCGGATCAGGAACAGCAGCCGCTTCTCGCTCTCGTCCTGCATCAGCTCGCCGAGCGCCAGGCCGCAGCCGGTGGCAATCGCGTTGAGCTGCGCGTCCGTATGCATCCGCGCCGGCGTCGCGCAGGCGGGGAGGGCAAGCGCCGCGCAGCCTAAACAACTCGCTTGAAGGAGCGCTTTCAATGTTTCGCTCCAACATACGCAAAATATGCGGCCAGAACTGCGGCAACTGCTGCAATTAATGACGCGACCGCGTTGGCGGCTGGCCACAAATTCCGCCGCAATCGTTCTCCGAGACGATTACGTTCGGACCGTTCCAAGAGCCGTTCCCCGTAACGCACCCCATCGTCATTTAGGACAAAGTGCAGAAAGTGCTCATTGCAGCTGTTGCGTTCCTCGATAACTCTGCCGAGGCCCATTTTTTGCCAATATATAAGGTGATTGCGCAGTCCGTACTTAACGCCTTGGCTCTGCAAAAAGTACGTGTCGATGATATGTTCCTGATGAGTTACTGCCCTGCTGTATAAGAGCGAGAAAAGCCGATCACGCTCACCTTGCAGGTCTCGGGGCAGCGGCAAGTCGGTCATTTCATCGCCGCCACGAACTTCTCGAACAGATAGAAGCTGTCCTGCGGGCCCGGGCTCGCCTCGGGGTGGTATTGTACGCTGAACGCCGGACGGTCGGTCAGCTCGATCCCGCAATTGCTCCCGTCGAACAGGCTGACATGCGTCTCGCGCACATTCTCCGGAAGCCCCCCGCGCTCGACCGCGAACCCGTGGTTCATGCTCGTGATCTCGACGCGCCCGTCCTCCAGCCGCTTGACCGGATGGTTGGCGCCGCGGTGGCCCTGGAACATCTTGCTGGTCCTGCCCCCCACCGCGATCGCCAGCATCTGGTGGCCGAGGCAGATGCCGAACAGAGGCTTCCCTGTGTCCAGCATCTGCCGGATCACCGGCACCGCATATTCGCCCGTCGCCGCCGGATCGCCGGGCCCATTCGACAGAAAGAAGCCGTCGGGCTCGTGGGCCATGATCTCGTCGAACGTGGCGGTCGCGGGCACTACCGTCACGCGCGCGCCGGCCTCTGTGAGGTTGCGAAAGATGTTGCGCTTCGACCCGTAATCCACCGCGACGACGTGCGGCCCTTCGGCGTCGCCGCCCATCTCATAGCCCTGCCCCCACGCCCACTTGCCGCCGGTCCAGCGCTCGACCTGCAGGCGGCTGACTTCCTTCGCCAGGTCCATGCCTTCGAGCCCCGGCCATTCGGCCGCCATCCGCTGGAGCTTCTCGAGATCGAACTGTCCGTCCGCGCGATGCGCGATAGCGATGTTCGGGGGCCCCTCGTCGCGCACCAGCCGGGTCAGGGCGCGGGTGTCGAGGCCGGCAATGCCGATCCTCCCCCACTTCCGCATCCAGTCGGCAAAGCCCTGGTTCGCGCGATAATTGCTCGGTTCGGTCACCACCTCGCGCACGAGGCAGCCCAGGGCATGCGCTTCACCCGCCTCGACGTCCTCGTCGTTGGCGCCGACATTGCCGATGTGCGGGAAGGTGAAGGCGATGACCTGCTTCGCGTAGGACGGGTCGGTCATCACTTCCTGGTAGCCGGTCATCGCGGTGTTGAAGCACAGCTCGCCGACCGCCTCGCCCTCGACTCCGAAGCCCTGCCCCCACACCGTCCGTCCATCCGCGAACACCACGACTCCCGTCGCGCCCTCAGGTTGAGGAGCGCGCGTGAAGGGAGCGTCGGCCATGGGCGGGAGGAGCCTTCCGTCAGGGTTTGCCAGCGATGTCGCTAAGCCATTCCCGCTATGCACTTTGTGGGCACGGGTCAACGCTGGTCAGCGCGAAAATCCACAGCTATCCGGACGCGCATGATCAGGGACGACATCAAGGCCGCGACGATCGCCGCGATGAAGGGCGGCGACAAGGAGACGACGGGGACGCTGCGCATGGTCTCCGCAGCCATCAAGAACCGCGATATCGAGGCGCGGACCGGCGGCGCGCCCAAGGATGACGACGCGCTCGTCACCGAAGTCTTGCAGAAGATGATCAAGCAGCGCCGGGAGAGCGCCGAGCTCTACCGCAAGGGCGGCCGCGAGGACCGCGCCGCAGCCGAGGAGGGCGAGATCGCCGTGATCGAGCGCTTCCTCCCGAAGCAGCTGAGCGACGCCGACGCGGAGGCGAAGATCCGCGAGATCATCGCCGAAACCGGCGCCGCCTCGATGAAGGACATGGGCCGCGTCATGGCGCTGGTGAAAGAGCGCCTCGGCCCGGCGATCGAGCCCGCGCGCGCGTCGGCGCTGGTGAAGGCCGCGCTCAGTTAGCCAATGAAAAGGGCCCCGCCGCGTTCACGGCGGAGCCCCGGTACCTCGATCGAAATCTATCTGGCGGCGGCCGCCGGCGTTCCGGCTGGACCCATGAGGCCCATCGTGCCGGCCATGACCAAATGATACATGCGGATCGCCATCGCGGTCGCGACCGCGCCGGCCATCGCGACTTGCAGGTTGAGCGCAACGGCGTTGAGCTGCCCGCCGATTGTCGGGATGTGTGTCAGCGCCGTTCCGATGATCGGCAAAGCGATCACCAGCGCCACGTTTACGACCATCCGTTCGTCGCTGAGCGCGAGGCCCGCTACGAGCCCGAGCACGAGCAGGACCAGTGCAACGTCCATGCCGCCAAGGGCGACAAAGCCGGCCACTATCGCGAGCAGGATTGCAAGAGCGCGGGCAAGCCCGCCGATCTTCATCATCATGAGTAACCCCTCCCTTCGTGGTCCCGCCCGAGCGGTCATGCGCCGCTCTGTATCGGAACCGAAACAACCTACCCTCAAACGGCCCCCTTGGCTGTGTTAATTATTCGCGCCTGTGGATAAGTCCCGCTCCGCCCTTGCGGGGCAATGATTCGCGCATAGGGTCGATTTCGTGACGCTCTCCCCGCAATGGCTGGACGAACTGCGGGCGCGGACGGTCCTCTCCGCGGTGATTGCGCCGTCGGTGAAGCTGCTCCGCGCGGGGCGCGAGTGGAAGGCCTGCTGCCCGTTCCACAACGAGAAGACGCCGAGCTTCACCGTCAACGACGACAAGCATTTCTACCATTGCTTCGGCTGCGGCGCCCACGGCGACGCAATCCGCTTCCTGACCGACCATCGCGGAATGCCGTTCATGGATGCGGTGAAGGAGCTCGCCGCCAAGGCGGGCATGGACGTCCCCGCGCCCGATCCCAAGGCGAAAGAACGCGCCGAGCGCACCGCGACACTCACCGACGTCATGGCCGACGTCCAGGCATGGTTCGCCGATCAGCTCCAGGGGCTCGAAGGCGCCGCCGCGCGCGAATATCTGAAAGGCCGCGGCATCGACGCCGCCACGGTGACGCGCTTCGGCCTCGGCTTCGCGCCCGACAGCCGCAGCGCGCTGAAGCGCGCGCTCGACAAGCTCGGCGAGGATAAACTCGTCGAGACCGGCATGCTCATCAGCCCCGAAGACGGCGGCGCGACCTACGACCGCTTCCGCGGCCGGCTGATGTTCCCGATCCGCGACCCGCGCGGGCGGGTGATCGGCTTCGGCGGGCGGATCCTCGGGCCGGGCGAGCCCAAATATCTCAACTCCCCCGACACGCCGCTCTTCGACAAGGGCCGCACCCTTTACAACATCGACCGTGCAGCGCCGGCGAGCCGTACCGCCAGGCGGCTGATCGTGGTCGAGGGCTATATGGATGTGATCGCGCTCGACCGGGCCGGCATTTCGGAGGTCGTCGCGCCGAACGGCACCGCCGTCACCGAGGCGCAGCTCGAGCGGATGTGGCGCCTCGACCCTTCGCCGATCCTGTGCTTCGACGGCGACGGCGCGGGCCGAAAGGCCGCGATCCGCGCCGCGTCGCGCGCACTTCCCCACCTCCGCCCTGATCGGACCCTCCGCTTCGTCGAGCTTCCCGCCGGCCAGGACCCCGACGATGTGATCCGCTCCGGCGGCAGGGAGGCATTCGAAGCGCTGATCGCCGAGCCCGAACCGCTCGACGCGCGCCTTTGGCGCCACGAGCTCGAAGCCCAGCCGCTGACCACGCCCGAGGCGCGCGCGGGCCTTCGCCAGCGCCTGCTCGACCATGCCGCGACCATCGGCGATCCGGCGCTTGCCCGCCTCTACCGCGAGGAATGGCTCCGCCGCTTCGACGAAAGCCTCCCGCGCCGAACCTTTGAACGGCGCCCATTCCGGAAGGGCCGCTTCGTCCCGCCCGCGCCGCCGGTCGGTCCCGACGCCCGCGCCATCGCCTCCTCGGGCATCGATCCAAGGACCGCCCGATCGCTCGTGGTGGGATTCATCAACTTTCCCGAAATGCTGCCCGAGCATGCGGAGCAGCTCGCGGCGCTGCCGATCAAGGATCCGAAGGTGCTGCGGGCCCGCGACGACCTCGTCGAACGGACCTATGCCGGCCAGGCGCTTGATAGACAGGCGCTCGTTCCCATATTCGACGCCTTGGGCGTAACGAAAGGAATTCCCTCTCGAAGCGCTGTAAGCTTTTCTTTCACTCGCCCGGACACCGACCCTGCCCGCGCTCATGCTGATCTTGCAGCGGCGGTCGAGACATTGAAGGCGAGTGAGGAGATCGAGCGAGCGCTCGTCGATGCGACGGAACGGTTCAAAGCCGACACGTCCGACGAGGCTTTCGAGGAACAACAGCGCCTTTTAGAGGCACACAAGAGGTTACAGCAGAGGCTGGCGCAGCTTGCCGGCACCGACTAAGCAGCGGAAACGGGTTTAAGCGACGGAACTAATGGCGAAAAACGAAGCACAGGAAGTCGACACGGCCGAGGCGGGCGATGCCCCGCTGATTGACCTCAACGACGCGTCGATCAGGAAGCTGATCGCCCGCGCCAAGAAGCGCGGCTTCATCACCATCGACGAACTGAACGAGGCCCTGCCCCAGGACCAGATGTCCTCCGAGCAGATCGAAGACATCATGTCCGCGATCAACGACATGGGCATCAACGTCGTCGAGGCGGCCGAGGACAGCGAGGACGAGGAAGACAAGAACGAGCCCGAGCCCGCGATCGACGAGGAGGTCGATCCCCTGGACGACGGCGGCCCCCGTCCCGCGGCCGCGACCAAGAAGGAGCCGACCGACCGCACCGACGATCCCGTCCGCATGTACCTGCGCGAGATGGGCGCGGTCGAATTGCTCAGCCGCGAGGGCGAAATCGCCATTGCCAAGCGCATCGAGGCCGGCCGCGACACGATGATCTGGGGGCTGTGCGAGAGCCCGATCACCTTCAACGCGATCATCGACTGGTCGAACGCCTTGAACGAAGGCCGCATGCAGCTGCGCGAGATCATGGACCTCGAGGCGATGCTCTCGAAAGGCCCGACCGCCGAGCAGCTGACCGAGGCCGAGGAAGGCGGCGAAGCGGCCGGCGACGGCGAGATCAGCGAGAAGACCGCCGGGCCCTCGATCAAGGAAGAGGAAGAGGTCGCCGACGAGCCCGAGGTCCGCGCCGAGGGCGAGGACGAGGACGAGGACATGGTCGAGCGGCGCACCCAGCCGCAGGCCGAGGAGGAGGATGAGGACAACACCCTCTCCCTCGCCCAGATGGAGGAGACTCTAAAGCCGTCCGCCCTCGAGAAATTCGCCGAGATCACCTCGATCTACAAGAAGTTCAGCAAGGTCCAGGCGCACCGCATGGACGCGCTCCAGGCCGGCCAGGATTTCCCCGCGTCCGACGAGAAGAAATACCACAAGCTGCGCGAGCAGCTGACCGCCGAGGTCGAGAGCGTCCAGTTCCACGGCTCCAAGATCGAGGCTTTGGTCGACGCGCTCTACACCTACAACCGCCGCCTCACCGGGCTCGGCGGCCAGATGCTGCGCCTCGCCGAGCGCCACCGCGTTCCGCGCAAGGCCTTCCTCGAAAGCTACATGGGCCACGAGCTCGACGAGAATTGGCTGAAGGACGTTTCGAAGCTCGACAAGAAATGGGCCGCCTTCGCCGCCGCCGAGGGCGACACGGTCGAGCGCATCCGCACCGAGATCAGCGCCATCGCCACGGCGACCGGCACCTCGCTCGGCGAGTTCCGCCGCATCGTCAACATGGTGCAGAAGGGCGAGCGCGAGGCCCGCATCGCCAAGAAGGAAATGGTCGAGGCAAACCTGCGCCTCGTCATCTCCATCGCGAAGAAATACACCAACCGCGGCCTCCAGTTCCTCGACCTCATCCAGGAAGGGAACATCGGCCTGATGAAGGCGGTCGATAAGTTCGAATACCGCCGCGGCTACAAATTCTCGACCTACGCCACCTGGTGGATCCGCCAGGCGATCACCCGCTCGATCGCCGACCAGGCGCGCACCATCCGCATTCCCGTGCACATGATCGAGACGATCAACAAGCTGGTCCGCACCGGCCGCCAGTTCCTCCACGAGACCGGCCGCGAAGCCACGCCCGAGGAGCTCGCCGAGCGCCTCTCCATGCCGCTCGAAAAGGTCCGCAAGGTCCTCAAGATCGCCAAGGAGCCGATCAGCCTCGAAACCCCGATCGGCGACGAGGAAGACAGCCACCTCGGCGACTTCATCGAGGACAAGAACGCCGTCATCCCCGTCGACGCCGCGATCCAGTCCAAC
>Ga0207660_10002022_pt1 | contig 13483 bp, 8 predicted proteins | sample KBSC73BmetaG_FD_184335 | JGI IMG/M metagenome (GOLD analysis project Ga0207660, IMG submission 184335) | Corn rhizosphere microbial communities from Kellogg Biological Station, Michigan, USA - KBS C7-3B metaG (SPAdes) (version 2) | ecosystem: Host-associated > Plants > Roots > Rhizosphere ... | reverse complement strand
AATGCCATAACGCACAATACGGCGCGATCGGAGCGGCTGATTCTCATCCGACTGGCCTCCGAACCGTTCCGGCCATACTCTCCCTATTCGCCCACTTTCCAACCTCGGCAGTTTTCTCCTCTCTCCTCTCTCCGCTCTCCTCTCTCGACCCATGCCCTCCCGTCGCGACTTCGTGATCACCGCCCCTGTGGCGCTCGCCAGCGCACTCGCTGCCTGTCGCGGCCAAACGGAGCAGAGCGCCGCATCGACCTCGGCCACTCCCGGCGCGCCGCCGGCGTTCAACACCTCGACGGCGGCCGGGCCGGCCGTGTCGGGCAACACATTCGACGAAGCCGGAAAGCTGATGCAGGTCAGCAACACGGCGGGCGATCGCGACATCATGGCGTCGAACTGGCGCACGTCGATGGCGCCGCTGCTCGAGCGCCGCACCGGACCGCGGAAGATCGCACTCGAGCCGACGCTCGCGCCGGCCACGACGTGGAACCCGGTGCTCCCCGGTACCACCGCCGGCCCGACGCGCGACCGGTTCGTTCCGTCGAAGGTCAATCCCGGCCCGCTGCCGAAGAGCGACGTCGACATCGCGTTCGCGCCGGTGACGCAGCTCGCACGCTGGATCGAGACGCGGAAGCTCACGTCGGAGCGGCTGACGAACATCTATCTGGCGCGATTGAAGCGCTACGATCCGCAACTTCGCTGCGTGATCACGCTCACCCCGGACCTCGCGCTGCGCCAGGCGAAGCAGGCCGACGCCGAGATCGCAGCGGGCAAGTATCGAGGCCCGCTGCACGGCATTCCGTACGGTGTGAAGGACCTGCTCGACACCGCGGGCATCCGCACGACCTACGGTGCCGAACCGTTCCAGAAGCGCGTGCCGACGGCGGACAGCGCGGTCGTTGCGCGGCTCACGCAGGCCGGGGCCGTGCTCGTCGCGAAGCTCAGCATGGGCGCGCTGGCGCTCAACGACATCTGGTTCGGCGGCCAGACAATGAATCCGTGGCTTCTCGAGGAAGGTGCATCCGGATCGAGCGCCGGCCCCGGTGCGTCGACCGCGGCGGGGCTGGTCGGCTTCTCGATCGGCAGCGAGACGGGCGGCAGCATCGTCAGCCCGAGCATGCGCTGCGGTGTCACGGGATTGCGTCCGACGTACGGCCGCGTGCCGCGCACCGGCGCAATGACGCTGTGCTGGTCGCTCGACAAGCTCGGGCCGATGACGCGCGGCGTGGAAGACACGATGCTCGTGCTGCACGCGATCGGCGGCCGGGATGCGGGCGACGTGGCCAGCGTGCCGGCGCATCTGGACTATGACGCGAGTGTTCCGGCGAAAGGCCTGCGCGTGGGCTACGTGCCGGACTGGATGAACAACGCGCCGGCCACCGACGTCGACCGGGCGGCGCTCGACTCCGTCGCGAAGCTCGGGATGGTGCCGACGCCGATCACGCTGCCCGATTGGCCATACGACTCGTTGAACCTGATGCTGTTCGCCGAAGCCGCGGCGGCGTTCGAGGAGCTGACGCTGAGCGGCCAGGTCAAGACGCTCAAGGTGCAGGTGCCCGATGCCTGGCCGAATCTGTTTCGCGAATCCCGCTTTCTCTCCGCGGTGGACTTCGTGCAGGCCGACCGCTTGCGGCGCAAGGTCGCGAACGAGATGACCCGAGTATTCTCGAATGTGGATCTGCTGCTGGTGCCGTCGCTGCGCGACGAGATGCTGGTGATCTCGAACAACACGGGCCATCCCTCGCTGACACTACGCACCGGTTTCGTGAACGTGTCGCAGGCGCGGAGCGACTGGGCCCCCGACCCCGCGCACCCGCTGCCACGCTTCAACCCGCCGCGCCGAGTGCCGCATGGGGTGACGCTGATCGGACGCCTGTTCGACGAAGGCACGATCGTGCGCGTCGGCGTGGCCCTCGAACGCGCGGCCGGCGTGGCGCACGAGCGGCCGCCGAAGTTCAATGCGTGAGCGATCGCGAGGAGGTGACGAATCGGTAGAACTTCGGCTGAGGACCGAATGGCAAGAGCAAGCCGACCTCGAAGGACGTTGCGCGGAGATAGTTGACCATCTGTCGCTGTGAAATCGGCGGTAGTCGCTCGGTGGGCTTGATCTTCACGATCACGCGAATGCACGCGAATGCACGCGAATGCACGCGAATCAACGCGAATGCCACACCCGGAATACATGTCTGCAGTGGCGACTATGAGATTCGCGCGCATTCGCGGCATTCGCGTTTCAATTTGTTGGAGTCTTGTCAGGTGTGCCGATTCCTGTGACCCAAAGTGCCAATCGGGGAGTAGAACTGGTGATGGCCACCAGTCGACCGCCGATTCGTCGCATATCGCCCGCAGATTCGATTCGCGTTCTGCGTGTCCTCGCGTTGTGCGCTGGTCTCGGCGCCTGCGGGGGCGACCACGCAATCACGAGACCGTCCGGCGTGATCGCCGTCGCGGCGGGCGATGCGCAGCTCGGCGTGGCGGGCGAGCGTCTGGCTGCACCGATCGTCGTCGAAGTCGAAGACGACAATGGAGCGCCCGTCGCGGGCGTGCCGGTCACCTGGAAAGCGGAAGATGGCGGCACGTTCGATCCGGCGACGAGCTTCACCGATGAAACCGGCCGCGCGCAGGCGATGTGGACGCTCGGCGACGATCTGCATCCACACACCGCCGTTGCGTCCGCGAGCGGTTTTGCCGAAGCACGATTCGCCGCGCTCACGGCCACGAACGGTACGCTGCCGCTCGGCGTGATCGTGCCACTCACGCTCGATACGTATGAAGGGTCGGGACAGACCGTGCATCCCGACTACGTCGCCACGCCCGCGAACTGGCCCGCGGCGCGCCGATACCTGTTCATCACGCCGTACCCGAACGGCAACGCGGGCTTCGAGAATCCGTCGGAGTTCGAGAGCGCCGATCCGCTTCGCTGGACCGTGCCGGAAGGCGTCGCCAACCCGATCGCCTCACCGCAGGACGGCTATCTCTCCGACCCGGATGCGCTGTACGTTCCCGACCGCAACGAGGTCTGGCTGTATTTTCGCGAGGTGACGAGCGAGAACCTCATTCGCCTGACGACCTCGAGCGACGGCGAGCACTGGAGTCCGTCAGTCGTCGTCGCGCACGCGCCCAATCACCAGATCATCTCGCCCACGGTCGTCCGTCACAGCGCGACCGACTGGCTGATGTGGTCCGTGAACGGCAACATCGGTTGCGGCGGCGCGAACGCGACCGTCGAGCTGCGGCGCTCGACGAACGGCGTCGACTGGTCCGCGCCGGAGGCGGTCGACCTCACGCAATCCGGGGTGTGGCCCTGGCACATCGACGTCGAGTGGATTCCGAGCCGCAACCAGTTCTGGGCCCTGTACAACGCGAAGACCGCCGGGTCGTGTACGACCGGCGCCCTGTTTCTGGCGACGAGCGCGGACGGCGTGCACTGGACGACGTATCCGTCGCCCGTGCTCGCGCGCGGCGCCGCGCCCGAGTTGCGCGACGTGATCTATCGCTCCACGTTCGCCTACGATCCGGAGTCGGACGAGATCACCTTCTGGTATTCGGGAGCCAAGTACACGCTCGGCGAATACGTCTGGCGCTCCGCGGTCGAGCGGCGCAGCCGCAACGAAGTGTTCGCGACGATCGCCGCCGTCAGCAACGCGGCGCCGGCCGGAGCGGGCGTGCCAACCAACCTTCCGCCGCTGACGAATTTTCCCTGAGTGAGCGCCAGGCGACGTCCGGGATGTTCCGGCAGCGCGACGACACCTGACCCGTTGCGCGCGCTACGGCGCGTCAACAAGTTGCGCTCGTCCTCACCCCGGCCCATTCCGCTCATGCGCTCGTTCCGGATTGCCGCTCTGATCGCCGTCGCCGTCGTCGCCCCGCTCACGGCGCAAGCTCCGCAGTCGTTGACGCCGCATCAGCGGCTCGCGCGCGAGATCTACAGTCAACTCATCTCGATCAACACGGCCGACACCGTCGGCTCGGTGACGCGGGCCGTGGATGCCATGGCGGCCCGTTTTCGTGCCGCGGGCTTTCCGGACTCCGATGTGAAAATCCTCACGCCGCCGGGCAAGCCGACCAAGGCGAATCTCATCGTGCGGTACCACGGCACGGGCGGCGCCAACGGGGCGAAGCCGTTGCTGCTGCTCGCGCATCTCGATGTCGTCGCCGCCAAACGTGCTGACTGGCCGCGCGATCCGTTCACACTCGTCGAGCAGAACGGCTTCTTCTACGGCCGCGGCACGAGCGACGACAAGGCCATGGCCTCGATCTTCACGGCCAACCTGCTCGGCTACAAGCAGGAGGGATGGAAGCCGTCGCGCGACATCATCCTGGCGCTCACCGCCGACGAGGAGAGCGGCGACTCGAACGGGCCGGAGTGGATCGTGCGCGATCGTCGCGACCTGATTGATGCGGCGTTCGCGATCAACGAGGGCGGGGGCGGAACGCTTGGCGGCTCGGGCATGAAGGTGCATCCACTGTTCAACTCGATCCAGGCCGCCGAAAAGGTCTACGTCGACTTCACGCTCACGGCGACCAACCCAGGCGGCCACTCCAGCGTGCCGCGCCCCGACAACGCGATCTACGCGCTGGCCGACGCGCTGCACCGGATCAGCGCGTTCAAGTTTCCAGTCGCGCTCAATCCGACGACGCGCGGCTTCTTCGAGCAGTCGGCAAAGGTGGAGACGCCGGACATTGCCGCCGCGATGCGTGGCGTGGTCGCCAATCCGAACGACGCGGCCGCGGCGGCGACGCTGTCGAAGCGACCGGAGTTCAACGCGCTGCTGCGGACGACGTGCGTCGCGACACGCCTCATCGGCGGAGACGCGTACAATGCGCTGCCGCAGAGCGCTTCGGCGAACATCAACTGCCGCATCCTGCCGACGTCGAGTCTTGACGAGGTGCGGTCGACACTGCTGCGCGTGATCGCCGATACCGCGATGAAGCTCACCTACACCCAGGCGGACCGCCCGCGCTTTCCCGCATCGACGCCGTCCATCGACCCGACCCTGCTCGCCGCGGTGACCGACGTCACGCACGAGCTGTTCGGCAACATTCCGGTGATTCCCGTCATGTCCACCGGGGCGACGGACAGCCACTGGCTCCGCGAAGCCGGCATTCCCTCGTACGGCGTAAGCGGAATCTTTTCGCTCCCGGGCGAAACGAACGCCCACGGCCGCGACGAGAAGCTGCGCGTCAAATCGTATTACGACGGTTTAGAGTTTCTGGATCACCTGGTGAGACGATTGGCCGGTCCGGTGCAGCCGTAGGGGGTTCTTCGTACCGTGATCCGTAGTCCGTCCGTTGGGGCCGTCGCGCGGGACCGCGGCGCGCCGAATCGGGTTGGACTCACTTGGGGACGCGGATCTTGCGGAAACTGGCGAACGAGGCGTGAATCGGGTCTGCGTGGCGCAACGAGCTCCGCGCGCCAAGTCAAACAACGACAAAAGACTTTGTGGGGGTGGCGTCCCGGTCAACTCCCCAATCCGATAATCCGCGAACTCCGCAGCCCCGTTGGACTCTGTGTGGCGCGAATGACTCTCGCGCCACGCGGTCGCGCGGCTCCGGCTACGTCTCAGGGAGAGGAACAGGGTCGCGGAGAACGGCGGAGCACTGCGGACAGACGCGGAGCGGCGTTGCTGGTGGTGTTGATGAAGGATGAACAACGATTTCGCAGTTCTCCGCCGTACTCCGCCGTTTTCCGCAGCTTCGCGACACTTTCCCAGGCAATGATGCCGACCCAGTCCCAACAGGCGTGAAACACGGATGCCACGGAGCGGACGGATCGAACGGACAAAACCAAGTGCTTTTGGGGTGTGGCGCGGCGGACTCGGCGCGCCGGTACCAGCCAATCCGCGCCTCGTCCGCCAGTTTTCGGCAAGATCCGCGTCCCCAACTCGGTCCAACCCGATTCGGCGCGACAATCTCACCCCGCCGACGATCAGGACCGGCTACTGACGACGAACCACGGACCCTATTCCGTTCGCAACGCCACCTGCGGGTCGACCTTCGCCGCCCGACGCGCCGGGAGCCAGCTCGCGGCGATCGTCACGAGCAGCAACGTCACCGTCACGAGTCCGAAGACCAGCGGGTCCTTCGCTGATTCCTGGAACAACAGCGGCTTCACCCAGTGCGCTGCGCCGATGGCGATCGCGGCGCCGATGACCAATCCGAGGACGCCGAGCTTCATCCCGTCCGTCACCACGAGCCGCACGACGTCGCCCACTTGCGCGCCGAGCGCAATGCGAACGCCCATCTCGTGGGTGCGCTGTGTGACGTTGTACGCGATGACGCTGTAGAGACCAACGGCGGCGAGAACCAGAGCGAGTCCGCCGAAGGCGACGAACATCCGGGCGCCGACGGTCCACGATTGCATCTGGTCGCCGATGATTTCGCTCAGCGGCGTCGTCGTGACGTACGCCGCGCCCGGCATCTCGTGCTGCAAACGACGGCGCACCGACTCGGCAAAGTTCGTCGCCGTGCCCGCAGTGCGGACCGCGAGGCCGGCGCTGCCCGTCATCTGCATCGACGGCACGTAGTACGTGTAGACGCCGGAGTCGCTCGCGAGGCTCTGCATGTGAATGTTCTCAGTTACCCCGACGACGGTGGTGCACGGCATCGTGTCCGCGTTGAGCCGAATGCACTGGCCGATCGGGTCGCGCCCGGGCCAGAGTGTCTTCGCCATGCCTTCGCTCACGACGGTCACCTTCGGCGCGAGCTTCGTATCCTGATTCGTGAACGCTCGGCCGCGAACGACGCGCGTCCCGTAGGTCGCGAAGTAATCGGGACTCACCGCGTTGATGTAGAAGTCGCCCAGCTTTCCGACGGTGTCGATCCCCTGAACGAAGAGACTGGTGCTCCAGAAGCTCCAGAACGGTGTCGAGCGCGAGAGCGCGGCGTGCGTCACGCCTGGGGTTGCCTGCGCGGCGGCGAGCAGCCGATCCTGAAGCTGCTGCGTCTGCGTGCTGTCGAGCGTCTCGCCCCGCATGTTGAGGTTCACGAGCAGGACCTGCTCGGGGTCGTAGCCGAGCCGAACCGAGCGCACGTTGGTGAGACTGCGCACGAACAGTCCCGCGCCGACCAGCAACACGACGGACAGCGCACCTTGGGTTACGAGCAGCGCGGCGCGCAGATGCGAGCGGTCGTGCGTGCCTTCGCGCACGCCTGCCTTGAGGTCGTCGACCATGCTGCGGCCGGCACGCAGCGTCTGGAACATCGGCGCGAGCCCGGTGAGCACGCCGACGACCAGCGCGGCCACCGCCGTGAACAGCAGCGTGCGGTCGTCGGTGAGCGTCGCCGTGGGTGCATCCTTCGCCATCAGCACCGCGCGGAGTGCCGCGCCGCCCCACTGCGCGACGAGCAACCCGGCGACGCCGCCGGCGACCGCCAGGACGACACTCTCGGTGAACAGTTGCCGCATCAGACGTGCGCGACTTACGCCCAGCGCGAGCCGTACTGCGATCTCACGGCGGCGGCGCAGTGCGCGCGCGAGCAGGAGATTGGCGACGTTCGCGCAGGCGATGAGCAGCACGAGGATCGCGACGCCGCCCACCCACGTCGCGATCTTGGCGACGCTCGACTCGTTGGGGCCGCGCTCCGACAGGATCGAGCCGGCGATCGCGTGCGGTTTGACGAGCGCGATCGGCGTGGCCTTCGGTCGGCCGGCGGTCTGCAGCAGATAGTCGTGCCGCATGACGTTGCTCAGATCTGCGTTCGCCTGCGCGATCGTCACGCCTGGTTTGCGCCGGCCGATGAACGACATCCATCCCCAGCTGTACGTGTTCCACCAGGACTCGCCCTTCTTCAGCCAGCTGAACGTCCGCGCCTGCACGGAGCCGTAGTTCGTGATCGGAATGAATACCGCCGGCGGCTGGTCGGGCCACAGTCCGACGAATCCCGCCGGCGCAACACCGATCACCGTGTACAGCTCCGGCCCGATCTGCAGCTTGCTCCCCAGCGCGTCCTTTCGCTTACCGAACTGCGTGCTCCAGTATGCGTGGCTCAGCACGACGACCGGCTGGCCGCTCGGAATCGAATCTTCCGCCGCGGAGAAGTAGCGGCCGAGCACCGGCGGCGCATCGAAGAATCCGAAGAAGCTCGCGCTGACGATTCCGACGTGCATCTCGTGCGCGGCCTCGCCGACGCCGATCGCGATGTCGCGTGTCGTATAGCCGGCAATGCTCGACATCGACTTTGCGTTCGCGGCAAAATCGCGGTAGCGCGCGAACTGCCCGCCGCTGTTCGCCACCTCCTTGCCGCGAAATGTCTGGTACGTGTAAATGCGATGCGCCGTCGACGGATCGCGCAGCATCGGAGGGGCCCGGAACAACATTCGGTCGACGATGCCGAACATGGCCGCATTCGCCCCGATTCCCAGTGCGAGCGTGACGATGACTCCGGTTGTAAACCCGGGCTTGGACCGCAACGCGCGGAGCGTGTACCGCAGATCTTGCCGGAGGGTGTCGAACATGGTCATCAGGTCGCTGTCGGGAGGGTTCTCCGTTGGACACTTGTGGGCCGCGGACGGTTCACGTCCAATCGGGACCGCAGATTCCGCCGATGATCACACAACCGAGCCGCAGATCTGGCAGATGGACGCCGACACGGGCTCGAACGACTGCGGCCGCAGATTTCGCGGACAAACGCAGATACGACGGCACTCCAGGGAATGTTTCTGCCGTTCGATCTGCGTTCATCTGCGCAATCAGCGGCCGCAGTCGATGTTGATCTGGCGACCCGCGCTCGCCGATCTGCGGCTCACAGCTGCGGCCGGCGTTGATTGAAATCGGTATGGAGCCGCAGCTGGTGCGCCACGCCGAGAATTGCGTCGTCGTTGTACAGCGCGCCGATGATCGTGCCGCAGATCGGCTGCGGGTTCAGCGGCGCCGGTGGAGTCGCCGGCGCGGGGGCCGCGCCGCCGCGACCGCGTCCCGGGAACTGCGCCGGCACGTCGAACTTGTACGGCACCACGGCGCACGGATGTCCCGTCTGCGCATTCACGCCAACGTCGGCACTCGGCGATGCGATGAACATGTCGAGATTCCTCATGAACTCCGCCCACTGCTTGATCAACACGTAGCGGCGGCGCTGGCTCTGCACGAAGTCGAGTGCGCGGACCGTGCGGCCGGTGACGAACCGTGGATTCCAGTCGGCGGGCGCCATCGGATTGGCCGGTGCTGCTCCGCGTTCACCCCCGCCGGCGCCGCGTCCCCCACGCCCGCCGCGACCGCGCTCTCCACCGGCTGGCGCCTCCGGCAGCGCCGCGAGATCGAGCCCGATCTCCTTCGCCTTGCGCTGTACGTAATCGTCGAACGCCGCCGCGTCCTCCACACCGAGGCCGCCGCCGGGAATGTTCGGACGCGCGCCGATGTCGATCGGGCGAAGTCCCAATCCGCGCAGCGCCGCGATCATCTCCGGCGGCGCGTGCGGATCGACGCCGATGCGAAGGTCTGCGAGACTGACGTTCGCGTCAAAATGGAACGGCGTCGTGACCGTCGACGGATCCTTTTCGTCGACGCCGTGAATCGCGTTGAAGACCATCGCGGCGTCTTCGGGCGCTCGGGTGATCGGTCCGACTCGATCCTGCGTCCACGCGAGCACCATTCCGCCATACCGGCTCACGCGTCCGAACGTCGGACGGAGCGCGCTGTCGCCGCAGCGAATCGAAGGCGACACGATCGAGCCCGACGTCTCGGTACCGATGCCGAACGCGACGCAGCCGGCCGCCGTCGCCGAGGCCGGACCGGCAGACGATCCGCTCGACCCCTGCGTCAGATTCCACGGGTTGTTCGTGCGTCCGCGGAACCACTGGTCGTTCTGCGCGAACAGTCCCGTCGCGAGCTTGGCGATCAGCACCGCGCCCGCCTCACGCAGCCGCGTCACCACTTCGGCGTCCTCGTCGATGATGCGGTGCTCGAAATCTGCCGCGCCCCAGGTGGTCGGCACGCCTTTCGTCGAGAACAGGTCCTTCACGCCATAGGGAATGCCGTGCAGCGGGCCGCGGTACTTGCCCACCGCCAACTCGTCGTCCATGCGCTTCGCCTCGGCCAATCCCTGCGCGCGCATGATCGTCACGGCGGCGAGCAGCGTAGGATTCAACTTCTCCAATCGGTCGAGATAGATCGTCGCCAAACGCGTGGATGTGATCTTGCGCGCCTTGATGAGCGACGCGAGCTGCGTCGCCGTCAGGAACGCGATGTCTTCGTCGGACGAGGGCACCGGACCAGTCCAGTCAGCCACGACGAATGAGGACCGTTGAAACACCGACGGGCCGTGCTCGCGCACGAGCTTTTCCATCAGCGCTCCCGTGCCACCGGGGTAGGGCATGAACTGCTCGGCCGGCGGATCGCCCTGCGCGAGCACGATCGTCGGCTGCTGCGGTACCTGCGCTGCGATCGCGCCGCCGATCACCGCGTCACGCTCCGCCAGCGCGGCGCGCGAGCCGAACGTCGTCGCCGCGGCGGTGACGAGCGACATGAACATGAACTGCCGGCGGTCGATGCCGGTGCGATCCTCTGCATCTTCGGCACGCGGGACGAGTGAGGACTGGAGGTCTTCGAGGAGATCGATCGGATGGTCCACGGTGAGCTCGGAGCTTGGGGTCGCCCGAACTTATGAGACCGCGCCCGCGACCGCCACACGACCCTGCCGACACCGGCCTATCTTTTGACATACCGCTCGATGGTGAGGAGAGCAGCGATGGAAACTCTGGATCAAATCCAGGCGGCCGAGCTCGACGTCGGCGACACCTTGGCGAGCCGGTACGCCGCCGTCCGCGCCCAGACCGAGGCGCTCTGCGCTCCGCTCGAGACCGAGGATTACGTGGTGTCGACGATGAGCGACGTCAGCCCGACCAAGTGGCACCTGGCGCACACGAGCTGGTTCTTCGAGACGTTCGCGTTGGCGCAATTCGAGCCGGGTTACGTGCCGTTGAACGCGCGATACGCCTTCCTGTTCAACTCCTACTACGTGCAGGCCGGCGAGCGCCACTGTCGCGCGCAGCGAGGATTCGTCACGCGACCGACCGTGCGCGAGGTATTCGAGTATCGCGCGTACGTCGACGCCGCGATGCATGCCCTCATCGAGCGCGTATCGGACGACGACGCGCATCCCGCGCGGGCGGTGATCGAGCTCGGGCTGCACCACGAGCAGCAGCATCAGGAATTGCTGCTCACCGACATCAAGCACGTCTTCTGGATGAATCCCGTGCGGCCGGCGTACGCGCCGCGGCCGGCGGCCGATCGTTCGCTCGCCGCGCCGCTCGAGTGGCGCACGATTCCCGGCGGCGTGCGCCGCATCGGTCACGACGCGCCGACGTTCGCGTTCGACAACGAAACGCCGGCGCACCGCGTGTTCGTCGAAGAGTTCGAGCTGGCGACGCGACTCGTCACCAACGCCGAGTATCTCGAGTTCATTCGCGATCGCGGCTACCACCGGCCGGAATTGTGGTTGTCGAACGGCTGGGCGACGGTGCGCGAGCAGGGATGGGAAGCTCCGCTCTACTGGGAGCGCTCGGGCGACGAGTGGACGGAGTTCAGCCTCGCCGGCGTGCACGCTGTCGAGCCGAATGAACCCGTCTGCCACGTCAGTTACTTCGAGGCCGATGCTTTTGCGCGCTGGGCCGGCGCGCGGCTGCCGACCGAAGCCGAGTGGGAGATCGCGGCGACCGACGCCGCGGTCGACGGCCGTTTCGTCGAGGCACGCCGCTTTCATCCGGGTCCAGCGGACCGGAGCGCCGACGCGCTGCAGCAGCTCTACGGCGACGTCTGGCAGTGGACGCAAAGTCCCTACGTCGCCTATCCCGGTTACGCGCCGGCCGCCGGCGCACTCGGCGAATACAACGGCAAGTGGATGTGCGACCAGTGGGTGCTCCGCGGGGCATCGTGTGCGACGCCGCGGTCGCACGCGCGGCGCACCTATCGCAACTTCTTTCCGTCGAACGCGCGGTGGCAGTTCACCGGCATTCGTCTGGCGCGCGGCACGTGACGGCGCCCAATCTCGCCCGCGGCGCGTCGGCGAGTCTGCTCGACGACGTCTTGCGCGGGCTCACGGCGAATCCAAAGACGCTGCCCCCCAAGCTGTTCTACGACGCGGCGGGCGCGGCGCTGTTCGAGCGCATCTGCGAGCTCGATGAGTATTATCTTACACGCGTCGAGCTGTCGATTCTGCGCGAGCACGCCGGCGAGATCAGCGCAATGGCCGGCGAGGAGTGCGTGTTGATCGAGTACGGCAGCGGCGCCGGCGTCAAGATCCGACTGCTGCTCGACGCGCTGGTGCGGCCCGCCGCGTACGTGCCGATCGACATATCGCGGGAACAGCTCGGCCGCGTCGCGGCACGCATTCAACGCGAGTATCCGCATCTCCGCGTGCACCCGCTCTGCGCCGATTATACGCGTCCGGTGCAGCTTCCGCCCCTCGGTGGCGGCGGACGGCGCGTCGCGTTCTTTCCCGGATCGACGATCGGCAACTTCCATCCGGCCGAAGCGGCGGCGTTCCTCGGCCGCATCCGGCGCACGATCGGCCGCGACGGCGCGCTGGTGCTCGGCGTCGATCGCCGCAAGGATCCATCCGTGCTGCACGCCGCGTACGACGACCCCGCAGGCATAACGGCCGAGTTCAACCTGAACGTGTTGCGGCGGATCAACCGGGAGTTCGGCGCCGATTTCGATCTGCGGCGCTTTCGGCATCGCGCGCTGTTCGACGGCGCCGCGGGCCGGATCGAGATGCACCTCGAGAGCACGTGTGCGCACACGGTCGAAGTGGCCGGGCGGCGCATCGCGTTCGAGCGCGGCGAAACGATCTGGACGGAATCGTCATACAAGTATGATGAAGAGCGTCTGGCCTCGCTCGCGGGGGCCGCGGGATTCCGGATCCAATGCCTCTGGTCGGACGAAGGCGATCGGTTCTGGGTTGCGATGCTGGTGCCGATCGATCGACCGAACGGCGCATGATGCAGGAAGGCGCTGCTCTAGCGGCGTTGCGCGGCAGGTCGTACATCTTGCAGCTATTCGTCCAGCACGTCTCCCGGCCATGACCGATCCCACACCGTCATTCGACTCCGCCAGCGTCGCCGCCGTGCTCGCGCGGCGCAGCCGTGAGGACCGCGACGCGCTGCTCGACGATCTCGTGACCATGCTCACCGGCGTGGTGCCCGGCGTGGAGGTGCAGCGTTCGTTGCTGCGCCGACGCGTCACCGCCATTCGCCTGCCGCTCGCCGGCGCGGTGTACCTGTTGAAGCGCGGCTCTCACGGCGGTTTCGAGGCCAGTCGGCAACAGGAAGTCCGCGGCGTCGTCGTTCGTACCGTTCCGCTCGAGATCGACGCCTTCCTCTCAGAGCTCGGCGTGGCGATCGACGAGGAACTGCGCCGGACCGAGCACGGTCGCGCCGCGCTGCAACAGTGGTTGACGACAAATTCATAGCGCGCGGATGCTCGACGCTGGTCTGACATCTCGCTTCTGAAGTCTGAAATCTGAAATCTCGGCAGTTGCCTCCCCTCTCCCC